>BNJT01001069.1_pt1 | contig 122825 bp, 152 predicted proteins | sample 8540491 | NCBI WGS metagenome assembly BNJT01 (sample SAMD00202455, study PRJDB9452) | human saliva metagenome | host: Homo sapiens | reverse complement strand
TGCGATTTAAATAGAAAGTCATCTTCGGATGGCTTTTTGTTACAGTTGAGGGAAAGGGCTTGCAGTTACCGGCTTTTGTGTTATAATTGCTATAATATAGTAAAAGATCAAGAGGAGTGTGAGCAAGTGGAAAAGAAAATTGTAAAGGATATTTTGTTTTTATCTCAGGTGTCTCAGCCGGCAAGTCAGGATGATCTGTATCTTGCCAGAGATTTGCAGGATACGCTTTTAGCAAATCGTGAGACCTGTGTTGGTCTGGCTGCCAATATGATTGGGGTGCAGAAGCGCGTGATTATCTTTAATCTTGGTTTGGTTCCTGTGGTCATGTTTAACCCAGTGCTCCTGTCCTCAGAAGGATTTTATGAGACAGAGGAAGGTTGTTTGTCCTTGACAGGTGTGAGACCTACTAAGCGTTATGAAACCATAAGGGTTGCCTATCGTGACAGCAAGTGGCAGGAACAGACCATTACCTTGACAGGCTTCCCAGCCCAGATTTGCCAGCATGAACTGGATCACTTGGAAGGACGAATCATTTAGGAGGAAAGCAAATGAAACGAATAGTTTTTGAACTTATTTTTATCGCAACGACCTGGTATATCTTTTTACCGCCCCTTAACCTAACCAGCTGGGAATTTCTCTTTTTCCTTTGTGGGCATTTGTTGCTTGTGGCAATCTTATTTGGCTTTGGCAAGGGAATCAATCTGGTCAAAACGGTTCATGTGCGCCACGGCAAGGCAGAAGCTGCCTTAAATCTAGAGGGTTTCAAAATCAATCGGTTAGGGAAAATCCTTTTAGCTTCTATTGGAGGAATTCTTCTCTTGGCAGCCTTGGTTTCTTTGGTGACTTCTAGTATTTTTCAGGCTAAAAATTATGCCAATGTAGTCACGGTTACGGAAAAAGACTTTACTGAATTTCCTAAGACTGACACCAGTAAGGTTCCAATCTTAGATAGAAGTACTGCTGAAAAAATTGGTGACCGCTACTTGGGTTCCCTAACAGATAAGGTGTCGCAATACGTAGCGGCAGATACCTATACCCAACTGACGATTGATGGGAAGCCTTATCGGGTTACACCCTTAGAATACGCAGATCCTATCAAGTGGTTTAATAATCAAGCCAAGGGAATCGGCGAGTATATCAAGGTGGACATGGTAACTGGTAATGCGGACTTGGTGGACTTGAAGACACCAATCAAGTATTCGGACTCGGAGTATTTTAACCGTGACGTCAAACGTCATCTGCGCTTGAAGTACCCAACTAAAATCTTCAAGACTCCATCTTTTGAGGTGGACGATGAGGGTAATCCTTTCTATGTAGCAACCGTTTACCAAAAGCAATTTGGGCTTGCGGTTCCTCGTCCTGTTTCAGTCATTATCTTGGATGCCACAAATGGAGAAACCAAGGAATACAGCTTGTCAGATGTTCCAGAATGGGTGGACAGGGTCTATCCAGCTGAGGAAACTATCGAGCAAATCAACTACAACGGCAAATACAAGGACGGTTTCTGGAATGCCATGATTTCCAAGAAAAACGTGACCCAGACTACCAAGGGCTATAATTACTTGTCTATCGGTAATGATATTTACCTCTACACAGGTGTGACGTCGGCCAATGCAGATGAAAGTAATCTTGGTTTCATCCTTGAGAATATGCGAACAGGAGAAATCACTAAGTATAGCTTGGCTTCTGCGACCGAAGAATCAGCCCGTGAATCAGCCGAAGGTGCTGTTCAGGAGAAATCCTACAAAGCAACCTTCCCAATCCTCATCAACCTCAATGACAAGCCTCTGTATATCATGGGCTTGAAGGACAATGCGGGCTTGGTCAAAGAGTATGCTTTGGTAGACGCAGTCGAGTACCAAAATGTTATCGTAGCTACGACAGTGGATGAACTGCTTAGCAAGTACGCCAATAAAAACGATCTTGAAATTGATAATGCAACAACAGAAAGCATCAAGGGTGTGATAGCAGACCTCAAATCAGCTGTTATCAAGGGCGACACCGTCTACTTCTTTAAAGTTGATGGTAAGATATACAAGGTCAAGGCCTCAGTATCAGATGACCTTCCTTACCTTGAAAATGGTAAAACCTTCGAAGGTCAAGTGGGAAAAGACAATTATCTCAAGACCTTTAAAAGTCCAGTAAAAAAATAGCTTTATTTAAGAAATATATGTTATAATGAGGTAAAATAAGACTAATGGAGGACAAACAAATGGGTTTTTATGTGATGGTTGCTTCAATGTTACTCGGACTGTTCGCTTTGAAGATAGGTTTTTCTCAGTTCAAGGAGAAAAAAGATAAATTCTTATCTATCTTAACAAGTTTAGCTGGCATAGCCCTTGTTCTCGTGGCTGTCTGGTTAGGATGGCCCAAATAAACAGAAAAACCTCGGTCAAACCGAGGTTTTTCATACTCTTCGAAAAATCAAATTCAAACCACGTCAGCTTTATCTGCAACCTCAAAGCTGTGCTTTGAGCAACCTGCGACTAGTTTCCTAGTTTGCTCTTTGATTTTCATTGAGTATCAGATGAATTTCTTGGTTGTGGTTAAAAAAATATGCTACACTATTAATATGAAAATTTTAATTCCTACAGCAAAAGAAATGAACACAGACTTGCCAAGTATCGAAGCCGCTCCTTTAAGACTAGAAAGTCAGGCCGTGCTGGATGCCTTGGCTCTCTATTCTGCCAGTCAATTGGAGAGTTTTTACAAAGTTTCAGCCGAGAAAGCTGCGGCAGAATTTCAACATATCCAAGCTTTGAAAAGGCAAACTGCCCAACACTACCCAGCCTTGAATCTATTTGATGGACTTATGTACCGCCACATCAAGCGAGATAAATTGACCGAGGCAGAACAAGCCTATCTTAAAAATCATGTTTTTATTACCTCGGCTTTGTACGGTGTTGTTCCAGCCTTGTCACCTATGGCACCTCACCGTTTGGACTTTTTGATGAAGTTAAAAGTCGCTGGTAAGACTTTGAAGAGCCATTGGAAGGCAGCCTATGATGAAGCTGTGAATGGTGAAGACCTGATTTTCTCCCTCTTGTCATCCGAATTTGAGACTGTATTTTCTAAGGAAATCAGAGAAAAAGATGGTAACCTTCAAATTCATGGAGTACAAGGGTGGTCAGCTGAAGATTCACTCAACCATTTCCAAGAAAGCGCGTGGTGCCTTTTCTAACCGCTATGATAGAAAATCAAGTGCGGACAGTGGAGGAAGCTCGTCGCTTAAGCTTTGCAGGATTTAACTACCGAGAAGATTTGTCACAGCCACAGGAATTGGTTTTTGTAAAGGAAGTATAGAAAATAGATATTTTGTATTTGACAATATGTATCATCAGACATTTTAGTTTATAAACGAGAAAAAGCGAACAAGCTAGTCTTCTGAGTGTCAGAAAAGTAGTCTTGTTCGCTTTTATTATATTGGTTACTTGATCGCATTGACCAAGTCTTGAGCTTGTTTTTCAAGTGAGTTTAAGACTGTTTCTTCGAGAACTAATTTTCCGTCTGCCCAGGCAGAGTCATTAACACGTGCAGCCGTGAAATCACCAACGACTTGCGTACGGATAAATGGCAAGAGGTCTTTATAGATAGCGAAGAGTTGATCGTGACCTGCATTGGCTACAGATGATACTGTGACAAACTTGTCTTGAAGGGCAGAAGCGCCACGTGTATCAGACAAGTCAAGGGCGCGAGATAGCCAGTCAAGCAAGTTTTTCACTGTTCCAGGGATAGAGAAGTTGTAGACTGGAGAGAAGATCCAGATGGCATCCGCAGCGAGAACCGCTTCACGAGCAGCCGCTACAGCTGGATGAGTTGGAACTTCCAAATCTTGGCTGAAGAGAGGAATAGTTGAATAATCAAGATAGCTAACTTCCGCTTTACCAGCAAGTGCTTTCTCAGCTTCGAGAGCCATTTGGTGGTTGAAAGAACCTTGACGTAGGGATCCGACGATAAATAATACTTTTTTAGACATGATGTGTCTCCTTTTTCTTAAATTTTCGAGAACTCTCTCGTTGTTATAAAATATATTACAACAAAACAAAAGGACTTGCAAGAAATTTGCTCAGAGTTTATTTGAAAACTATAAAATTGTAGAAACTCTAATCACTTGCGACTGGAATGCATTTGATTTTCGAAGAGTATTCTAACATTCTCTTGTAATATGATGACATAAGTGCTAAAATAAACAAGAAAACTAGCAATAGAAAGCGCAGAACAGCTATTTTCTGGTATCATTTCATAAATCATTAAAGGAACAATAAAGGCATTGAAGAATGCTTCTAAAAAGGGGTGGAGATTATGTAAGGCAAAGATTAACAAGTGACGGACAAAAGAAATAATAATACACTTGTTAAGGAGAAAAGATGTTAATAAGAAATTATCGGAAAAATATTGGCCTGATGGCCGGAGTTGAGTTTTTTGCATTTCTAGGGATTACCAGTTTTTGGATTCTCTTTCTCAGTCAAAACGGAATGTCTCTTTGGCAGATTGGACTTCTGGAAAGTATCTTTCATACGACCAGTCTTCTCTGTGAAATTCCATCTGGAATGTTAGCTGACCGCTATTCCTATAAGACCAACCTTTATTTAAGTCGTATAGCAGGGATTCTGTCTTCTATTCTCATGTTGGCTGGGCAGGGAAATTTTTGGATTTATGCACTAGCTATGGCGGTAAGTGCCTTGTCTTATAATTTTGATTCAGGAACAAGCGCAGCAATGGTCTATGACTCGGCTGTAGAGGCTGGACTAAAGGAGCGTTATCTATCTATTTCAAGTTTTATGTCAGGAGTAGCAGAAGGAACTCGATCTTTGGGGACAGTGTTGGCAGGATTTTTTGTCCATGGTCAATTGCACCTGACCTACTATATCATGATTGCCACTTCTATCATAGTTCTTTTCCTGATTTGGATGCTGAAAGAACCTAGTGTCAAGCTAGAAAAAGCTGATAGTGTGACCATGAAACAGATTATTTGGACTGTTAAGGATGAGTTGAAGCGAAATCCCATGCTGTTCAACTGGATGATTTTGTCTCAGATTGTCGGAGTACTCATGTGCATGTTTTACTTTTACTATCAAAATCAGTTACCAGATTTAAGTGGTTGGCAAATTTCAGCAGTTATGCTACTTGGTAGTCTCTTAAATATCGTCGCAGTTTATCTAGCGAGTAGGATTGGAAAGAAATATGCTGCCTTGAAGCTTTTCCCTATTCTTGTCCTGCTGACTGGAGTTACCTACCTGTTGTCCTATTTTGGAACACCTCTAATCTATATTTTGATTTATTTGATTAGTAATGCTCTATATGCTCTTTTTCAGCCGATTTTTGACAACGATTTGCAAGAGCGGCTCCCAAGTGAAGTAAGGGCAACCATGCTGAGTGTCTACTCTATGATGTTTAGCCTCAGTATGATTGTGTTCTTCCCACTGACAGGCTGGTTGATTGACCATTTAGGCTTTGTAGTAACATTTCTTTATCTAGGATCCTTTTTAGTCATGATTAGCCTTCTACTGCCTATATTTTTAGGAAAAATGGCTAAAAGAATGGATGATAAAGTGATTCCATAGATCAAAAAAACTTACGAAAACTTGAGTGCCAAGCTCAGGTTTTTTAATAGGTTGATTTTGGAGCTGTCTTTACTTTTCTTGCTCGGTTTTAACTAAGAAAAATCGGTTTGCTTTGAAGGAAGAAATAGAATTGGTTTCTTATACTCAATGAAAATCAAAGAGCAAACTAGGAAGCTAGCCGCAGACAGTACTTGGGTACGACAAGGAGAAGCTGACGTGGTTTGAATTTGATTTTCGAAGAGTATTCTTGCATTCACTTGTAATAAAGCCAGATAGATGGTAAAATAGACGAGTGAAAAAAAGACAAAAAAAAGCAAAAAATAATCTACTGTGGCAGTATGGTCTAGGGATGACGATTTTGTTTGTGGTTATCAGTGCTTCCTTTCTGTATCTGGTGTTTCTGAGTATGAAACCTTATCAAACAGCTAAAAGTGAAGGAGAAAAATTAGCTCAGCAGTATGCAGGATTAGAGCAGGCTGATCAGGTTGACTTATACAATGGCTTGGAATCCTATTATAGCGTTCTTGGTCGTAATAAAAAAACAAGAAGCACTTGCTGTCCTGATTGGAAAAGATGACCATAAGATTTACGTTTATCAGCTAAATCAGGGTGTTTCACGAGAAAAAGCAGAAGCTCTTTCTAAGGAAAAAGGAGCTGGCGAGATTGACAAGATTACCTTTGGCCGTTATCAAAACAAGCCAATCTGGGAAGTCAAGTCAGGCTCTGATTTTTTTATCTAGTAGATTTTGAAACAGGAGCATTGGTCAATAAGGAGGGCCTATGAAACTATCCAACCGTGTTTTAGAAATGGAAGAAAGTGTCACTTTAGCTAGTGATGCGAGAGCAAAAAAATTAAAAGCTCAAGGTAAGGATGTCCTTTTCTTGACCTTGGGACAACCAGATTTTCACACCCTGAAAAATATTCAGGATGCAGCAGTTAAAGCTATTCGAGAAGGACAGGCTTCCTTCTATACAGTAGCTTCAGGCCTACCAGAATTAAAAGCTGCGGTGAACACCTACTTCGAGCGCTACTATGGCTATTCTGTCGCAAGTAACGAGGTTACCTTTGCTACAGGTGCCAAGTTCTCCCTCTATACTTTCTTTATGGCTGTAATTAATCCTTTAGATGAGGTTATTATTCCAACTCCATACTGGGTTAGTTATGGAGATCAGGTCAAGATGGCAGAAGGGCTTCCAGTTTTTGTTCAAGCTAAAGAAGACAATGATTTTAAAGTTACGGTGGATCAACTAGAACTAGTTAGGACAGATAAAACAAAGGTTTTGGTTCTCAATTCACCATCTAATCCGACTGGTATGATTTATACTCGTGAAGAATTACTAGCTATCGGAAATTGGGCAGTTGAGCATGACATTCTGATTTTAGCTGATGATATATACGGCCGCCTTGTTTATAATGGAAATGAATTTGTTCCAATCTCTAGTCTATCAGAAGCCATTCGCAAGCAAACCATTGTCATTAACGGTGTATCAAAAGCTTATGCAATGACGGGTTGGCGGGTAGGTTATGCAGTGGGTGATCCAGAAATCATTGCTGCTATGAGCAAATTGACAGGTCAAACAACTTCTAACCTAACTGCTGTTTCACAATATGCAACCATCGAAGCCCTAACTGGACCGCAAGATTCTGTGGAAGTTATGCGTCAAGCATTTGAAGAACGTCTCAATACCATCTATCCACTCTTGTGTGAAGTCCCTGGTTTTGAAGTTGTCAAACCACAAGGAGCTTTCTATCTCTTTCCAAATGTCAAAAAAGCTATGGAGATGAAAGGTTATAGCGATGTAACTGCGTTTACAACGGCTATCCTAGAAGAAGCCGAAGTGGCCTTGGTAACAGGAGCAGGCTTCGGAGCGCCAGAAAATGTGCGCCTCAGCTATGCGACAGACCTAGACACGCTTAAAGAAGCAGTTAAACGCTTGAAAGCATTTATGGGTAGTGAGAATGGTTGATCATTTTGAAATTAAGGTAAAGGATTTACAAATTTCAGAAGGATTTATAGGAGTTTTCTCGCTCCTTTGGGCTATAAATTGGCTTTTAAGACTACTTCTCTAATCAGTTTTCTTGCCCCAAACAGCCCTCATCCTGATGGTGATTTTTGGCTGGCTCAGGGGACACAAGATCCTATTCACTTTGCTTTTTTAGCAGAAAATAAGGAAGAGGTTCAGGCTTGTTATGAGGCTGGCTTAGAGGCAGGTGGGCGAGACAATGGAACTCCTGGTTATCGCAGTGAGCAACCGATTTACTACGCTGCTTTTATGATTGACCCAGATGGGAACAATATAGAAGTGGTTTGCCATAAAGAATAAAAAAGAAAAGGAAAAATAATGACAAAACGTGTAACGATTATTGATGTAAAAGACTATGTTGGTCAGGAAGTGACGATTGGCGCTTGGGTTGCCAACAAATCAGGAAAAGGGAAAATCGCCTTCTTGCAATTACGCGATGGAACTGCCTTCTTCCAAGGTGTGGCCTTTAAACCAAACTTTGTAGAAAAATTTGGTGAAGAAGTAGGATTTGAGAAGTTTGATGTTATCAAACGTTTGAGCCAAGAAACGTCTGTTTATGTGACAGGTATTGTCAAAGAAGACGAACGTTCTAAGTTTGGTTATGAGTTGGACATTACAGACATCGAAGTAATTGGTGAATCTCAAGACTACCCAATCACACCAAAAGAACACGGAACAGACTTCTTGATGGACAACCGTCACTTATGGCTCCGTTCTCGTAAGCAAGTAGCTGTGATGCAAATTCGTAACGCTATCATCTATGCAACATATGAGTTCTTCGACAAGAACGGTTTCATGAAGTTTGATAGCCCAATTCTTTCAGGAAATGCGGCAGAAGATTCAACAGAACTCTTTGAAACTGACTACTTTGGAACGCCAGCTTACTTGAGCCAATCAGGTCAACTTTACCTAGAAGCTGGTGCTATGGCTCTTGGTCGTGTCTTTGACTTTGGTCCAGTTTTCCGTGCTGAAAAATCAAAAACGCGCCGTCACTTGACTGAGTTCTGGATGATGGACGCAGAGTACTCATACTTGACACATGATGAGTCGCTTGACTTGCAAGAAGCTTATGTGAAAGCTCTTTTACAAGGTGTTCTTGACCGTGCGCCTCAAGCCTTGGAAACCTTGGAACGTGATACAGAACTCTTGAAACGCTACATTGCAGAGCCCTTCAAACGCATTACTTACGATCAAGCCATTGACCTCTTGCAAGAGCATGAGAATGATGAAGATGCTGACTACGAACATCTTGAGCATGGAGATGACTTTGGTTCACCACACGAAACATGGATTTCAAACCACTTTGGTGTGCCAACATTTGTCATGAACTATCCAGCAGCCATCAAGGCCTTCTACATGAAACCAGTTCCTGGAAATCCAGAGCGCGTGCTCTGTGCAGACTTGCTTGCTCCAGAAGGCTATGGAGAAATCATCGGTGGTTCTATGCGTGAGGAAGACTACGATGCTCTTGTAGCTAAGATTGATGAACTTGGTATGGATCGTACAGAATATGAATTCTACCTTGACCTTCGTAAATACGGTACAGTTCCACACGGAGGATTTGGTATCGGTATCGAGCGTATGGTAACCTTCGCAGCAGGAACAAAACACATCCGTGAAGCCATTCCATTCCCACGTATGTTGCATCGTATCAAACCATAAGAACAGGAAAACGCCCATGTGGCGTTTTTTTATGGAAAAGCTCTAGAAACGAAAGGAAATATTATCAGGTATAGTGGATTGAAACAATAAATATATAGACATGAAACTTGAATTAATAATATTCGCATGATACAATATTAAGTGACATTGATAATTATTGGGCAACCCTTTTTAAAATGATAACCTCTTAATATTACTAAAAAATTTGAGGGGGGCTTTTTATTTGTCTGCATATTTCAATTCAATATTAAAAAAACATGCATAAAGGAGGTTCTAAGTCTAATGAAGGGAAAACAGCAAGATTTTAGAACGGAAAAGTATATACGTTACGGTATTCGTAAGTATAGTTTCGGTGCGGCATCGGTAGCGATTGCGGCTGGTTTGATGTTTCTTGGAGCTGGTGCGGTATCAGCAACTGAACAAAAATCCAGTTTCAGATTCCAAAGAAAATATTCAGAAAGTAGGAAATACTTCTCCAGAATTGGGAGAAAGTAATACTCAGTTGACAGAAAAGACAGCTGAAACACCTAAGAAAGAAGAAGTTAAAGTAAATAAGTCACTTCTTGAAACGAGTATTTCAAATTTAGAGTCTGCATTATCAAATGCTAAGTATGCGGATGCCCTCAGTTGTAGCCAATGTTCGTGAAGCTTTAGCTACTGCGAAAGCTGTTTTGGCAAATGAAGCTGCCAAGCAAGAAGAGGTAAATGTTCAAAAAGAGATTCTTTCTGCATTGGGAACAGTTGTAACTGAATCAAACAAACTAGGACTAGAGAAAGAACAGGCTGATAAGGATAAGGCGGCTAAAGAAGAAGTTGAAAAGAAAGCTATTCCAGCTGAAAAAAAGCTCTTTCAGAAGCTAAATCGGAACTCGATAAAGTTACATCAGAAGCAGATGTAACCAATACCCTCGTTGCTACAGAACTTCGTAAGAAGGAAGTAGCAGAAGAGAATCGAGCAGCAATTGAAGCAGCAGTAGCCAAGAACCAAGCCGTAATTGACGAATCAAAAATTCTTTTAGCTGACAAGAGTGTCACAAAGGAACAAGTAGATGCTCAATTAGCTCGCTTAAATGAATCAATTCTTGCGGTTTACAGTGAGCTTGAAAAAGCAGGAATTGGCCGTGATGGGAAGTTTGCTGTAGCGTTGGCAGCACAAGATTTCTACGCTGAATCAACCGTCAATACAAATGGTACACGTACCACTCATGCATCAGGAGTTGTGACACCTGAAAATGCGACAGGTAAAGATATCTATGTTTTTAATGCAGAGGGGAAAACCTCTGGGGGGGCAGGTGAATTAAACAACTACACTACTGTAAATGGCTCGGCTGAAGGATTAGAAGTTGTTGTCTATTCTAACCAGCGTGACGGAGAGGATCGCAATCCTAAAAACGGTATGTTTTCAGATCTTGTAACAATTGGTCATAACAATAAAGGACGTATGGATTATCCACTAACTCCAGAAATGGCTAAAAAGTTGGCTCTTGAAGCTCCGATGTGGAGGGGTAAGCTTCGTCCAAGTGGTAGTACTATTTCTTCAAGTACTGCGACTGTATTCTCGAATAATGGAGGATATGAGTTCCTTGCGACGGAAATCTATAAGTTAGCATATGAACAAGGAATTGATCGTGTGTATATCCCTAGATTTAAATCTCGTTTCGGTGTAACAGCTGACGCAGCTGCTAAAGGCTGGTCTGTAACTAAAGTGGATCCAGGAAAAAACTTACCACCTGGTTTAACATATGATGCAGAAAATGATGTTATAGAGGGAATCATCACAGCCAACATTGAAAATGGGGTATATGATACACGTACAACAGTGACGTTTACAAATAGTAAAACAGGAGCAACTCTTACAACGACTTTCCAGAATATGCGTATGGGATGGATTGGATGGATGGATACAACTCCACCTGTTATAAAAACTGATGATGCAGTCTATGAACGGACGGTTGGAGATGATATTAACATTGATATCAAGTATCAAGATGCATCGGGAGCTCGTACACTTCGTGGTCAAGGTGGGAATGTACCTTATACAAAAGCTGATGGGACGAGCACTACTATTCGGCAAACATATCGTACAGCAATAACAGGGGTTGCTGGAGTTAATACAGATAATCGAACTCGTGTTCTAACAGATAGTGATACAACGATTCCAGGAGTTAACTATCAGATGGATCCAGAAAACAAAGCTAAGCTTATTGATGTTAATGGTCAACCAACTTATAGTGCACCTGGGAAGCTATCTGGTACATTAACAGAAGCAGGGGTTTATTATGTAGCGACTTATGCGAAAGATTATAACAGCCCTAGAAATAAAGAACAATGGATTCAATCAGGGCAAGAAACGCAAGCAGGTCTAACAGTTACCGTTAGACCAAAAGTAGAAGCTTTGAATATTGAAACTTACTCAGAGACTGTACCTGTGACTATTTCTAAAGGTGCAACAAACGCTGTAGTTACCATGCCAGATGGAACGAAGACTGTTCTTCAAAAATCAAAAATGGAAGTTGGGTTGTAGTTGCATCAGGAGAAGATGTAGATGGTAATGCAGTGACGACAACCAATACGGCTGCAGCAGTAGGCACAAATTTGGGTACAGTAGGGTGAAAAAAATTAATGTTCCTGTTACACAAGCTGCAACTGCGACAGCTGGAGTGGATAACATCAAGGTTGAAGCAATCACTGAAAATATCAAGAGTACTTTCCTACGTAATAAAGTAACACTTACAGATGTAGATAATACAACTCATGAAGCTACACTGAGCTCAACAACTGGGCATTGGGAACTGCCAGAGTCTTATGCAACGGTTCAAAAAAACGAATGCAGACGGAACGTATACTTTGACTAAACGACAAGTTTATACAGAAGCTCAAGAAGATGGTTCGGAAAAATTTTTATATCTACAGTTATACACGTACGTTCACAGCTGATGGTACGATTAAAAGTGTTGGCGAAGTAACTCGTCATCCAACGACAGTAGCAAGTAAGAATACCACATCAGCAGCTGGTATGTCTGTGACAGTAACTTATGATAAGTTTAAAGATGCATGGACTGCTTCTGATGGCTCTACTGTGACAGCTACTAAACTTGGAGATCAATCATGGAATATCATGACTTCATCAGGATTTGGCGGTGAAATTCGAGGTCGTAAAGCTACTAATACAGATGTTGCAACTATCATCAACACAAAACCAACTGCAATATCAACAAGCTATGAATCAACTAAAGGGAACAACTGTTGATCTTCGTAATGCGGCACAAGCTGCAGTTACGATTGCAGATAAAGAAGATACTGCTCATAATAAAACGACTTACATTACTCGTTTGACAGTAACATCACCATCTGGAGCTCAAAAAGTATATGATACAAAGACAGATGCTGCAGCTTACACATTAGCTAGTAATTATGTTTTATCAGAAGTGGGTGTGTATACAGTTGTTGTAGATGTGATTGATAGTAACGGAAATGCTGTTACGGCTACTTTGGATGGTACAGATTCAGGTACAGATTCAGGTGCAGGTTCGTCTGTAGCTAAAACAACTTACACCATTACGGTTAAGGATACGATTAAAGGTCACGATGCTACATCGTCTGATATCCAAGGAGCTACTCAAACGGGAACACCAACCTTTACTTCTGTAGGTGATGGTTCAACCATCTCACCAAGTGCAACATCACCAGCTAAGTTGGTTGCAGCTGATGGTAGTCTAGTTGATACTTTACCAGTTGCAAATGAGGGAACTTATACAATTGACCCAGCAACAGGTGTTGTAACCTTTAAACCACTTCCAACATTCACAGGACCAGCAACTCCAGTAACTGTTAAACTAACTGCAATTTTAGGTACAGATGCTAACAATGCTAATATTACTGCAACTGCGACAGCTACTTACACACCAACAGTAGTTCCAGTAACACCAACCGCAGTAGCGTCTCAAACAACTGGACCTCAAGGGAAAGCCCAAACTTCTGCTATTAAGTTTGACGCAGCAGATACAGATGATACAACTGTGAACTTTGCTAAAGGAACAGTTGCTATTGATGCAAATACAACAAAATCTGTTGATCTTAATACAGCATCAGTAACTCTTCTTAATGCAAACGGTGATGCTGTAACGTCTGTAACAGTTGAAAATGAGGGAACTTATACACTGAATAAAGCGACAAATGTTATTACATTCCAACCAGTTGCAACATTCACAGGAACTGTTACAAAACCAGTTAATGTACGTATTGCAGATGCAAATGGTACTACTGTAACGACTACTTACACTCCAACTGTCACAGATGTAACTATAACAGCTGAAAATGCAACATCTACAGACGTTCAAGGTAAAACACAAACTGGAACACCAGAATTTAAAACATCAGATCCATCAGTAACGATTGCAACACGTCAGTTGATTGATCCAACAACGATGCAACCAACTACTAGTGTTACAATTGCAAATGAAGGAACATACACAATTGATCCAAAAACAGGTGTTGTAACCTTTGTACCAGTCCCAACATTTACTGAAGAAGGAACAGGAGTAACTGTTCAAGCAACAGACTCAAATGGTGAGACAGCAACAGCTACTTATAAACCAACTGTAAGACCAATCACGATTACTGGTGAAAATGTAACATCTAAGAATATCCAAGGTGAACAGCAGTCAGAAACACCACGATTCTCATCATCAGATGATAGTGCTCCAGTATCAAATTACAAACTTGTAGATCCAGCTACTGGAAATCCAACGACTGCAACTTCAGTTACTGTTGAAAATGTTGGTACATATACAATTGATTCAACAAAAGGTGTAGTAACATTCCAACCAGTTGCAACTTATACAGGAACACCAGCACCAGTAACAGTTCAAGCATCAGCTACTATTACTAATGAAAAAGGTGAATCAACAGTCATCACAGGTACAGCTACTTATACTCCAACAGTAGTTCCTGTAGCCCCAACAGCTAAAGAATCAGCGACAGTTGGTAAGCAAGGTCAAGCGCAAACGTCACAAATTGTTTTTGACACCCCTGATACAGATGCTACAACATTGAACTTCGCTAAAGGAGAAACATCTGAGGTATTAGGTGAAGATGGTCAACCAAAATCAGTAGCTCTTGATAAGAGTACTTTGACACTTCTTGATGCGAATGGAAATTCTGTAACCACAGTTACGGTTGATGGTGAAGGAACTTACACTCTTGATAAAACAACTAATGTCATTACATTCCAACCAACTGAAGAATTTACAGGCAAAGCTACACCAGTACGTGTACAAATTGCAGATATCAACGGTACTACTGTAACAACTAATTACACTCCAACTGTTGTTGCTGAAGATGGAACAGTCATTGTTGAGTATAAGGATGAAGAGGGTAACGTTATCTCTCCTTCAACAACTCCAGTAAATAACGAAAAAGTGACGACTCCGTTTACAACTGAACCAAAAGAAATTCCTGGTTACACTCTTGTTAAAGTGGAAACAACAAACGGTCAGGTTGATGAAGGTACTAAGAAGGTTTCAGGTAAGGTTACAAATGAGCAAACTACTGTGACATATACTTATAGAAAGAATGTTCAAACAGCAACTATTTCTTACTATGATGTGACAACTGGTGCAGAAGTTGCTATAGATTCAGCTAAAATTCCAGAAGCAGCTGTTGAGACAGTAGAGGGTGTTTATAAAGGAACTATCGACTTTGTTAATCGTGAAAAAGCAATTGCAGCTCTTGAAAAAAAGCTGGCTATACGTTAGTAGAAGATGGTTTCATTGTAGCAACGACAGCTGATAAGCTTTTTGATAACGACACAGCGGTGAATCAAAACTTTACGGTAATAGTTAAACAACGTGTGGAACCTGTGACTCCAAATGATGAGAAACCTGTTCCAGGACAACCAGTGGATCCAGAAAATCCAAACTCACCTGTATGGCCAAGTACTGCAGAAAATCTTGAGTTAACTAAGACAGTTACTCGTACAATCAAGTACCGCTACAACGATGAAAATGGTAAAGAAGTAACAGCTGATAAAGTTCAAACAGTAACCTTCACACGTAGCGCAAGCATTAACTTGGTAACAGGAAATGTGGAATACACTGACTGGTCAGCAGCACAAACTCTTGAGGCAGTAGTTTCTCCAGAAGTAGCTAATTATACTTATGATAAGAAAACTGTTACAAGTCTTGAGGTAACAAACGAGTCAACTGATAGTACAGTGTATGTTATTTATACACCAGTAGCTCCAACTACAACACCTGCTACATCAACTGATATACAAGGTAAGACACAGACAGGTACTCCAACATATAAACATGCTGATGGAACTGAGTTGAAACCAACAACAGATAATCCAGCTAAGTTCGTTGGAACTGAGGAAACAACTATCCCAGCTACTAAGGATGGTAAGACAGTCGGTACATATACAATCGATCCAACTGGTACAGTAACCTTCACGCCAAATAAAGACTTCGTTGGCACACCAGACCCAGCTAAAGTAGTTGTAACAGATCCTACAAATGGTACAACTGTTGAGTCAAGTTACACTCCAACTGTAACACCAGTTACACCAACAGGTGTGGATACAAGTTCTACAGGTCCTAAGAACACTCTTCAATCTGGTACACCAACATTTGTACCTGGTCATAAAGATGTACCAATGGACAATACTGTTCCTGCTACATTTGAAGATGGTACAACAAGTAAAACAGTTCCAAACGAAGGAACGTATACTGTTGATGCAACAGGTAAGGTAACCTTCACACCAAATAAAGATTTCGTTGGAACTGCAACAGGAGTAACTATTGTACGTAAGGATACTAATGGCGCTGTAGCGAAAGCTAAGTATACACCAACTGTTTATGAAGTGAAGTCTGATACACAAGTTGCAACTGTAACTTACAAAGATACTAACGGAATAATTCTTGGTGAAGTGGATATCCTTCAAGGTGATTCTGGTTCTGAAATGAACTACTCTACTGCAGAACGTATCAACGCACTGAAAAAAACTTGGCTACGAACTTGTGTCTGACGAGTTTACAAAAGCTGATGGCAGCAAGCAATCATTTGATAATGATACAAAAGCTATTCAAAAATTTGTTGTTACTGTTCAACCACGCCTTGTTCCAGTTATTCCAAGTGATGTGATACCAGTTCCAGGTCAACCAATTGATCCAGAGGATCCAAATTCACCAGTATGGCCTGAAAGCGTTAAGGAATTGACAACTTCAGAAGAAGTAACTCGTACAATTACTTATGTTGATGGAGATGGTAAAGAGGTTACTACTTCTGTGACTTCATCAGTTAAATTTACTCGTGATGCTAAGGTGAACTTGGTGACAGGTGAAGTTACTTACGGGGAATGGAAAGAAGCTACAATTGATGTTCTTTCTGGTAATAAACTTCCATTTGTTAAAGGTTATATTGCAGTAAGTGGAGATATTGAGGCATCTACCAAGGATCAAACTGTTAAGGCTGAAGACAAAGATATCATTCAAAAAGTTGTCTATAAGAAACTTGGAGCCTGGATTCCAAACGTGCCAGGACAAACAAATCCTCCACGTATTGATTATCCAAATGATCCAAACGGTGATCCAACTAAACCGGGTGTACCAACAGAAGATATTGTAATTCCTTATGTTCCAGGTTACATTCCAAGAGATAAAGATGGAAATCCGTTGAAACCAGTTGATCCAGAAGATCCAACTAAAGGTTATGTGCCACCAACATTACCAACTGATCCGAGTCAAGATACCCCAATCAACTATACGAAGATTACAACGTCTTATGTGACAGTTGATTCAAATGGTAAAGAAGTATCTATTCCAAATTATCCAAGAGAAGACGGCGAACAACCTAAGAAAGATATCCCAGGTTACCGCTTCGTAGAAACGAAGAAACTGCCAAATGGAGATACAGAACACGTCTACGAAAAAGTAAATACATTCTTCAAAGATAAAGAAGGTAATGAGATTCCGAAATATCCAAGTGAGCCAGGCACAGTAGATAAGAAAGACATTCCAGAGTACAGATTCGTAGAAACGAAGAAACTGCCAAATGGAGATGTAGAGCATGTCTATGAAAAAAAGTAACAACATTCTTTAAAGACAAAGATGGAAATGAAATCAAAGAAAAAGAAAGTGGTTCAGTAGATAAGAAAGACATCCCAGAATACAGATTCGTAGAAACGAAGAAACTACCAAATGGAGATGTAGAGCATGTTTACGAAAAAAGTGAATACATTCTTCAAAGATAAAGAAGGTAATGAGATTCCGAAATATCCAAGTGAGCCGGGCACAGTAGATAAGAAAGACATTCCAGAATACAGATTCGTAGAAAGTAAAAAAACTACCAAATGGAGATGTAGAGCATGTCTATGAAAAAAAGTAACAACATTCTTTAAAGACAAAGATGGAAATGAAATCAAAGAAAAAGAAAGTGGTTCAGTAGATAAGAAAGACATCCCAGAGTACAGATTCGTAGAAACGAAGAAACTGCCAAATGGAGATGTAGAACATGTTTACGAAAAAGTGAATACATTCTTCAAAGATAAAGAAGGCAATGAGATTCCGAACTATCCAAGTGAGCCAGGCACAGTAGATAGGAAAGACATTCCAGAGTACAGATTCGTAGAAACGAAGAAACTGCCAAATGGAGATACAGAACATGTCTACGAAAAAAGTAACACCACCAGCTTCAACACCTTCACCTGTTCCTCAACCAAATCCAGGTAAGCAAAAATACAACTATTTGGACTGATGAGAATGGAAATCCATTGAAACCAACTGAGCCAGGTTCTAAAGAACCGGGAAGAATTCAGGTTACGAATATGTGAAGACTGTGACAGGTTCAAATGGAAATATCAGACATATCTTCCGCAAAGTTGAGATGCCAACTCCAACACCGGTTGAACCAGTACAACCAGTTTCTCCACAAGAGCCAGAGACCCCAGAGCAACCAGTGACTCCAGAAATGCCAACAGTACCTGAGCAACCAAAACAACCAACAACACCTAAATATGTTGATGGTCAAAAAGAATTGCCAAATACTGGTACAGAAGCTAACGCTAGTCTTGCAGCGCTTGGACTTCTTGGAGCCCTAGGTGGATTTGGACTTCTTGCTCGCAAGAAAAAAGAAGACTAAAAACTCATAGTTTTTGAGAAGATGATTTGTCATCTTCTTTTTTTATTTCGGTGTTTTTACTTGCGTAAAAAATTTTTTTCTAGTATAATAGCTTATTGTGAGCTAACCTCACTTACCCCTTGCAAAGTCTTGGGGTCATTAGACCAAAAGGAGGAACATATCAATGGCTAAATACGAAATTCTTTATATCATTCGTCCAAACATTGAAGAAGAAGCTAAAAACGCTTTGGTAGCACGTTTTGACTCTATTTTGACTGACAACGGTGCAACTGTTGTTGAATCAAAATCTTGGGAAAAACGTCGTCTTGCATACGAAATCAAAGATTTCCGTGAAGGACTTTACCACATCGTTAACGTTGAAGCAAATGACGATGCAGCTCTTAAAGAGTTTGACCGTCTTTCAAATCAACGCTGACATTCTTCGTCACATGATCGTCAAAACTGACGCGTAAGAAGGTAAACTATGATTAACAATGTTGTACTTGTAGGGCGTATGACACGTGACGCTGAGTTGCGTTATACCCCATCAAATGTAGCAGTTGCGACTTTTACTCTTGCAGTAAACCGTACATTTAAGAGTCAAAATGGCGAACGTGAGGCTGATTTTATCAATGTCGTTATGTGGCGCCAACAGGCTGAAAACCTTGCTAACTGGGCTAAAAAAGGCTCACTTATCGGGGTGACAGGTCGTATCCAGACTCGTAGTTACGATAACCAGCAAGGACAACGTGTCTACGTGACAGAGGTCGTGGCTGAGAATTTCCAAATGTTGGAAAGCCGTAGTGTGCGTGAGGGTCATACAGGTGGAGCTTACTCTGCACCAACTGCAAATTATTCAGCACCTACAAATTCAGTACCAGACTTTTCACGTGATGAAAATCCATTTGGAGCAACAAATCCATTGGATATTTCAGATGATGATTTACCATTCTAATGGACAACTAAAATTATAAAGGAGAAAAAACATGGCTCAACAACGTCGTGGCGGATTCAAACGCCGTAAAAAAGTTGATTACATCGCAGCAAACAAAATTGAATATGTTGATTACAAAGATACTGAGCTTCTTAGCCGTTTCGTTTCAGAACGTGGGAAAATCCTTCCTCGTCGTGTAACAGGAACTTCAGCTAAAAACCAACGTAAAGTAACAACAGCTATCAAACGCGCTCGCGTAATGGCTTTGATGCCTTTCGTAAACGAAGATTAAAGAAAAGACCCGGTTGGGTCTTTTTTTCACGAGCGGGTGGACCTCTTTTTCAGATTCCAACGGGTCTTTTTTTACGAGTTCTGGAATGAGAAGTCGAGTTGAATTTGGATGGATTTTTTTCATACACATTTATTTTCTTCTCATCCAAGTACTTACAATAAAACTGAAAACTTTTTGAAAATAGGGGATTTCTCTACTTTATGGTATAATGGAAAGAGTTAGATTGAAAGAGGTAGTGAGATGGATGCCAAATTAAGATACAAGGCAAAAAAGATTAAGATTGTCTTTTTTGATATTGATGATACATTGCGGAATTCAAAGACAGGTTTTATTCCAGCTTCAATCCCAACTGTTTTTTTAAGCAATTACGTGAGAAAGGAATCTTTGACAGGTATTGCTTCTGGACGAGGGATTTTTGGTGTCGTTCCAGAGATTCGTGAACTCAAGCCTGACTTTTTTTGTAACCCTGAAATGGGGCTTATATCGAAGATAAAAAAAGGTCAGGTTATTTATCAACATCAGATCGAGAAAGTCAGATGTTGAGGAGTATATCTCTTGGGCTAAGCAAGAAGGGAATTGAGTATGGCTTGGTTGGGAGTCATGATGCTAAACTCTCCGACTCGAACTGAGATGATCAGTGAGGCTATTGATCCGATTTATCCAAACTTGGACGTGGATCCTGACTTCCATGAGAAAAGTAGATATTTATCAGATGTGGACTTTTTGAAGATAAAGGGAGATGACTTGCACTTGCCTGACAGTCTCTCAGACAAACTTCGCATGGTTCGTTGGCATCAACATTCGTCTGATATTGTGCCGATTTCAGGCTCCAAAGCGACGGGTGTGGAAAAGGTTGTGGAACATCTTGGCTTGAAACCAGAGAACGTCATGGTCTTTTGGAGATGGGCTGAATGACTTGGAACTCTTTGATTATGCTGGAATCAGCGTTGCAATGGGAATTTCTCATGATAACATCAAAGAAAAAGCAGATTATATTACAAAAACATTAGAAGAAGGTGGCATTTTTGATGCCTTAGAAGGATTTGGTATGGTAGAAAAAGAATTGCATTTCCCACAAGTAGACATTGAAACAGTAGAAGGTCCTCTTGCGACTATTAAGACTAATCATGGAGACTTGCGTATTAAGCTCTTCCCTGAACATGCTCCTAAAACAGTAGCTAACTTTGTAGCTCTTTCAAAAGATGGCTACTATGATGGTGTCATTTTCCATCGTATTATCAAGGACTTTATGATCCAAGGTGGAGATCCAACTGGAACTGGTATGGGAGGCGAGTCAATCTACGGTGAATCATTTGAGGATGAATTCTCAGAAGAACTTTACAATATCCGTGGTGCCCTTTCCATGGCTAACGCTGGTCCAAATACCAACGGCAGCCAGTTCTTTATCGTGCAAAATCAGCATTTGCCTTATTCTAAGAAAGAAATTGCTCGTGGTGGTTGGCCAGAACCGATTGCGGAAATCTATGCCAACCAAGGAGGGACACCTCACCCTAGACCGCCGTCACACGGTTTTTTTGGACAGTTAGCTGATGAAGCTTCTTACGTTGTCTTGGATGCCATTGCTGCTGTTGAGACGGGGGCGATGGACAAGCCAGTTGAAGATGTTGTGATTGAAACAATTGAAATCGAGGACTAAGATGAAAATCGGTGATAAGCTAAAGGGGTCGTATTACAGGGATTCAGCCCTACGGTGCCTTTTGTTGAGCTAGAGACAGGGTGATACGGGGTCTGATTCACATTTCAGAGATTCGGACAGGCTTTATTGAAAAATATCCATGAAGCCTTGAAAGTCGATGAAGAGGTTCAGGTTCAGGTAGTGGATTTAGATGAATTTACAGGGAAAGCTAGTCTTTCTATCCGCACTTTGGAGGAAGAGAAGCACCAGTTTCCGAGACGGAGACGCTTTTTCAAGCGACCGTTTTAACTACGGCTTTGCGCCTCTCAAAACGAATGATGCCAATTTGGACCAAGGAAGCCCTTTGCAACTATTTGAAGAATCAGAAGCACTAGTTTAGAAATTTCTATCTTTTTGTAATGTTAATATAAATCTGCTATAATAGAACCATGGAAGAAGAACAATTATTAAAATCAGGGGAGCGCATTAACCAGCTCTTTTCGACAGATATTAAAATCATTCAAAATAGAGAGGTTTTTAGCTATTCGGTGGATAGTGTTCTCTTGTCACGCTTTTCCACGTTTTTCCTAAGAAGGGCTTGATTGTGGATTTCTGCGCTGGGAAATGGAGCAGTGGGGCTTTTTGCTAGCACTCGTACTCAGGCACAGATATTGGCTGTTGAGATTCAGGAGCGTTTGGCGGATATGGCTGAACGCTCTGTCCGTTTGAATGGTTTGGAAGAGCAGATGCAGGTCATCTGTGATGATTTGAAAAATATGCCTGCTTACATTCAGGGAAGTAAGGTGGATATGATTTTTGTGTAATCCGCCCTATTTTCAAGGTGGGTCCTCATTCAAACCTGAACGAGAGCGAACATTACCTCTTGGCGCGCCATGAAATTACGACCAACTTGCAGGAAATCTGTCGCAGTGCCCAGAGTATTCTCAAGTCTAATGGACGGTTGGCTATGGTTCATCGTCCTGACCGACTTCTGGATATTTTGGATACCTTACAACGGCATAATCTAGCCCCTAAGCGCCTGCAGTTTGTTTATCCAAAGCGGGAAAAAGAAGCCAATATGCTCTTGATTGAGGCTATCAAGGATGGCTCAACAAGTGGCTTTAAGGTCTTGCCACCTCTCATTGTTCACAATGATGATGGTTCTTATACGCCTGAACTCGAAGAGATTTATTATGGATCATAAGGCTTATATGTACGTGCTGGAATGTCGTGATGGATCCTATTATACGGGCTATACGACTGATGTGAGAAAACGCCTTGCTGTCCACAATAGTGGTAAGGGAGCCAAGTATACTAGGGCTCGCTTACCAGTCAAACTTATCTATGCTCAAGGATTTGCCAGTAAGGAAGAAGCCATGTCGGCAGAAGCCCTTCTCAAGCGTAAGAAGAGGCCACAGAAGGAAAGATTTTTATCTGAAAATCAAGATAGAAATTTACTCAGTTATTTTGAAGAGTAGCGGGGAGTCCTTTGACTCCTCTTACTTTTGTCAAAAAGCGAAAAAAATGCTACAATAAAGAGAATAAACAAAATGAGGTATTATCATGTCTAAGATTCTAGTATTTGGTCACCAAAATCCAGACTCAGATGCCATCGGGTCATCTGTAGCCTTTGCCTACCTTGCAAAAGAAGCTTATGGTTTGGATACGGAAGCTGTTGCCCTTGGAACTCCAAATGAAGAAACAGCCTTTGTCTTGAACTATTTTGGTGTGGAAGCACCGCGTGTTATCACTTCTGCTAAAGCAGAAGGTGCAGAGCAAGTTATCCTGACTGACCACAATGAATTCCAACAATCTGTATCAGATATCGCTGAAGTAGAAGTTTATGGTGTTGTAGACCACCACCGTGTGGCTAACTTTGAAACTGCAAGCCCACTTTACATGCGTTTGGAGCCAGTTGGTTCAGCGTCTTCAATCGTTTACCGTATGTTCAAAGAACATGGTGTAGCTGTGCCTAAAGAGATTGCTGGTTTGATGCTTTCAGGTTTGATTTCAGATACCCTTCTTTTGAAATCACCAACAACACACCCAACAGATACAGTCATTGCTCCTGAATTGGCTGAATTAGCTGGTGTCAAACTTGGAAGAATATGGTTTTGCTATGTTGAAAGCTGGTACAAACTTGGCTAGCAAATCTGCTGAAGAATTGATTGACATCGATGCTAAGACTTTTGAATTGAACGGAAATAATGTCCGTGTTGCTCAAGTAAACACAGTTGACATCGCTGAAGTATTTGGAACGCCAAGCAGAAATCGAAGCAGCAATGCAAGCTGCTAACGCAGCAAATGGTTACTCTGACTTTGTCTTGATGATTACAGATATCGTCAACTCAAACTCAGAAATCCTAGCACTTGGTGCTAATATGGGACAAGGTTGAAGCAGCCTTCAACTTCAAACTTGAAAACAACCATGCCTTCCTTGCTGGTGCTGTTTCACGTAAGAAACAAGTGGTACCTCAATTGACTGAAAGCTTTAATGCGTAAGATTTTGGGTGTCAGTTCAAAATCGGAAAGTCTAGTTTGACTTATATCGAAAGGAGTTTCGGCTCCTTTTTTTCTAGGAGTGAAGCATGTTAGAAAATGGCGATTTGATATTTTTGTGAGAGATGAGTCAGATACGGGGCAGGCCATCCAGACTTCAACAGGTAACTATAGCCATGTTGCGATTTATTTGGATGGGATGATTTATCATGCTAGTGGAAAATTTGGTGTTATCTGTCAAGAACCAGCAGACTTCTTTGAGTCCAATCATTTGTACGATCATTTATGTCTATCCCAGAAATGGATATCCAGTCGGTGAAGGAAAGAGCTTGCAAACATCTAGGAGCACCCTACAATGCTTCTTTCTATCCATATGGAGCTGGTTTTTACTGTTCCCAGTATATGGCAGAAATTCTCCCCATTTTTGAAACTATTCCCTATGAAATTTGGGAGATGGGAGTCAGGAGATTAGTGATTTTTTTGGAGAGAGTATTACAGAGAACTAGGTCTGCCTGTTCCTCTGAACCAAGCTGGGACCAATCCCAGTCAGTTGGCAGCATCGCCTCTGTTAGAATGTAAAGAAAGGAATCTTCATGATTCAGATTTTTTTAATCCATCTCGTTTGACGAGACAGCCATTTTTTTGGAGAATTGATCCGCTATCTGGACCAGCATGAGGATGTGATTTCTGCGGGAAATTAAGATTCAATTTCCAGATGTAGCAGTTGACAAACTCATGGAAGAGTATATAAAGGCAGGCTTGATTCTACGGGAAAATAAGCGCTATCACCTCAATCTTCCTATACTTGAATCACTTGATAGTCTCGAACTGGACCAAGAGATTTTTTTGTCAAAGAAGATAGTCCGACCTATCAAGCCTTGTTAGAGCAGAGTTTTGAGACGGAATTACGACAATCAAACCAATGCAGCTATTTTAGTTGAAACAGACGGACTTTGCGAGATCAAAAATGACCCTGTCCAATTATTTCTACAAGGTCAAACATCAGTATCCTTTGACAGAAAAAAACAGCAGGAACTTTATGACATTTTTGGGAGATGTTAATCCTGAGTATGCCCTCAAGTATATGACGACTTTTTTGTTGAAATTTCTCAAAAAAGACCAGCTTATGCAGAAACGCCGTGATATCTTTGTGGACAGTTTAGTTGTCCTAGGTTATATTATCCAAAATGAAGATGGAAAGTATGAGTTGGCTGTCGATTTTGATAAGGAAAGATTAACTTTCTACTTGGCCTGATTTCTTGTTTCTGAGCACATTGTTTGACTTTCCTTAGTATTCGGTATAAACTATATGTAACCGGTAACACATATCGGAATAAACCTAAAGGAGACAATCATATGTCACTTGAAAACAAATTGGAACAAGCAACAGGCGCTATCAAAGAAGGATTTTGGTAAAGTTACTGGGGATAGCAAGACAGAACTTGAAGGAGCTGTTGAAAAAACAGTTGCTAAGGCAAAAGACGTTGTAGAAGACGCTAAAGGTGCTGTAGAAGGTGCCGTTGAAGGTTTGAAAAACGCTTTTAAATAAAGATAGAAAAAATCAAGGGTTTCATTTCCCTTGATTTTTTACTATCTTATAAATAATTTTCTGCGACAGCTGCATCTCCTGGATAGGCTTCTTTCTTGCCTTGGACGATTTGGTAGCAATCGGCTCCCTTTACCAGCAATAATCACAGCATCTAATTCTTGATTTGTGATAGCCATGGCTGCCTTGATGGCTTCTTGGCGATCCGCAATTTTTTCAACAGGATGATTGATGTAGCTACTAATTTCATCCGCAATGGCCATTGGGTCTTCATAGTTGGGGTCATCAGCAGTCAGAAAGACTTGAATTTCAGGATGTTGATTAAGGAGGAGGCCAAAGTCCTTACGACGGCTTTCTCCCTTGTTTCCTGTCGAACCCAGAACCAGAGCAATTTTTCCAGTTTGATGAGTTTCAACCACATTGATGAGTTTTTTCAGACTATCCCCATTGTGGGCATAGTCGATGAAGACCTTGGCTCCATTTTTCTGAGTGAGGACTTCCATACGACCAGGAACGCGGGTTGCAGCGATACCTTTTTTGATGTCCTCAAGACTAGCTCCGAGACGGAGACAAGCAAGTCCAGCAGCAACGGCATTTTCTTGGTTGAAGTGACCAATCAGTTGGATATCATAATCTCCAGCGAGTTTACCCGTAGCTGAAAAGCTAAAGGCTTTGGAATTCTCGATTTGGTTGCTAGACTGACTACCGTAGAAATCATGGTCTTGATCTGCCACTTGTTCTTTCAAGACAGAAAAGTGGTCCATGTCACTGTTAACGATGACTGCTCGGCTATTTTCCATCAAGAGACGCTTGTGGTAGAAGTAGTCTTCAAAGCTAGGGTGTTCAATAGGGCCGATATGGTCTGGAGCTGATATTGAGGAAAAACTCCCACATCAAAGGTTAGACCATAGACACGTTTGACCAGATAGGCTTGACTGGAGACTTCCATAATGAGGTGAGTACGGTCATTTTGTACAGCTTGATGCATCATATCAAAGAGGTCGATGCTCTCAGGAGTTGTCAACGCAGACTTAAAGAAAGTCTTGCCATCTAGAGTTGTGTTCATGGTCGACAACATTGCAGGGCGATGCCCTTGAGATAAGATGTTGTAAGCGAAATAGGCTGCTGTTGTCTTACCCTTAGTACCAGTAAAGGCAAGGAGTTTAAGTTTTTTTCTGTGGATTCCCATAGAAATTCCATAGCAATCAAACTCATGGCTTTCTTTGATATCACTAACGATGATAGCAGGAATACCAACCTCATAGTCCTTTTTCAGCCACATACCAATCGAGGCCTTGAGAGATAGCTGAAAGAAGAAATTCCTTCTTAAAGGCAGCACCCTTTGACGAAAAAAGAGGCTCTTTTTCTTTTAGCCTTTTGCGACTGTCATAGCAGATGGTGTCAAACACGACATGGCTGTAGTTGATAGTGATAATGTCCTTGGTCGATAATCTCGCGGAAGAGACCATCTTTCTTTAAATATATCTAATACGGTTTCAATCTTTAATCATACTTTCTATTGTAAACCGAAAGTCTGAAATTTTACAAGTAACAAGGAAAAGTTTATAATGGAAGATGAGGAGTTTTTCCTAGTTATCAAAATTGAATGAGGAATCTATGTCGCACGAAAACAATCACCAGCAAGCCCAGATGTTACGGGGGACTGCTTGGCTAACGGCTAGTAACTTTATCAGTCGCCTACTCGGGGCCATTTATATTATCCCATGGTATATCTGGATGGGATCTTATGCAGCTACGGCCAATGGTCTCTTTACCATGGGTTACAATATCTATGCCTGGTTCTTGCTGGTTTCAACAGCAGGGATTCCAGTTGCGGTGGCCAAGCAAGTTGCCAAGTACAATACCATGCGAGAAGAGGAGCATAGCTTTGCCCTGATTCGGAGCTTTTTAGGATTTATGACAGGACTAGGCATAGTTTTTGCCCTAATCTTGTATGTCTTTGCTCCTTGGCTAGCAGACTTGTCTGGCGTGGGCAAAGACTTGATCCCAATTATGCAAAGCTTGGCTTGGGGAGTCTTGATTTTCCCATCTATGAGTGTTATCCGAGGATTTTTCCAAGGGATGAATAACCTCAAACCTTATGCCATGAGCCAAATCGCTGAGCAGGTCATTCGTGTTATCTGGATGCTCTTAGCAACCTTTATCATTATGAAGCTCGGTTCAGGAGATTACCTAGCAGCTGTTACCCAATCGACCTTTGCGGCCTTTGTCGGCATGGTAGCCAGTTTTGGAGTTTTGATTTATTTCCTTGCTCAAGAAGGTTTACTCAAAAGAGTCTTTGAAACAGGGGATAAGATTAACAGCAAGCGTCTTTTGGTTGATACGATTAAGGAAGCTATTCCTTTTATCTTGACTGGTTCGGCTATTCAGCTTTTCCAAATCTTGGACCAAAATACCTTTATCAATAGCATGAAGTGGTTTACCAACTATAGTAATGAAGACTTAATTGTCATGTTTTCTTATTTCTCAGCCAACCCAAATAAAATCACTATGATTTTGATTTCTGTTGGGGTTTCAATTGGGGGTGTCGGTTTGCCACTTTTGACTGAAAACTATGTCAAGGGGGACTTGAAGGCAGCTTCTCGTCTTGTTCAGGACAGCATTACCATGCTTTTTTTGTATTCCTGCTACCAGCAACGGTTGGAGTGGTCATGGTAGGAGAACCTCTCTACACAGTCTTTTATGGGAAGCCAGATAGTTTGGCTATGGGCTTGTTTGTCTTTGCAGTTTTGCAGTCTACTATTTTAGGCTTGTACATGGTCTTGTCTCCCATGCTTCAGGCCATGTTCCGCAACCGCAAGGCCGTTCTCTATTTTATCTATGGTTCCATTGCCAAGCTGGTCTTGCAAATACCTACCATCGCCCTCTTCCACAGTTACGGACCCTTGATTTCCACAACCATTGGGCTCATCATTCCTAACGTCTTGATGTATCGGGATATTTGTCAAGTAACTGGTGTCAAGCGCAAGGTGATTTTGAAGCGAACCATTTTAATCAGTTTGTTGACCCTTGTTATGTTCATCGGTGTCGGTGCCATCCAGTGGATTTTAGGATTTGTTTTCCAACCAAGTGGACGTTTGTGGAGCTTTCTTTATGTAGCTCTTGTTGGTGCCATGGGTGGAGGAGTATATGGGTCATGAGTCTCCGTACTCGTTTATTAGATAAGGTGATTGGAAAAGCCCAAGCAGATCGCCTGCGAGCAAAATTAAAAATTTCTTAAAAAAATAATTTATAAATAAAATGAATAAGTTGAGTTTTTTTAAAAATCAAAAACACTCTCTTATTCATTTTTTTATTGTTAGAATTGGATATGAAATGTAAAACAGAGAATAAATAATGAAAGTAATTGAATTTTTATGTCAAAAAAACACTTGACTAAAAAAAGTAGTTAGTCTGTATAATAAAACAAATATTTAAATCAGGAGGTTCTGGAAATGAAAAAGTCTAAGGCCAAGTATGCAACGCTTGCAGGTGTCGTGTTAAGTGCAGGTATTTTGTTAAGTGCCTGTGGAAATTCTAGCACAGGGTCAAAAACATATAACTATGTTTACTCAAGCGATCCATCTAGTTTGAACTATCTAGCAGAAAACCGTGCAACAACAAATGATATTGTGACCAATCTGGTAGATGGTCTCATGGAAAATGACCAATACGGGAACTATGTTCCATCCTTGGCAGAGGATTGGAGTGTTTCTAAGGACGGTTTGACCTATACCTACAAACTTCGTAAGGATATTAAGTGGTATACTTCAGATGGGGAAGAATATGCTCCTGTAACTGCCCAAGATTTTGTCACTGGTTTGAAATATGCGGCTGATAAAAAATCAGAAGCCTTGTACTTGGTGCAAGAATCCGTTGCAGGTTTGGATGACTATATTAACGGTAAAACAACAGACTTTTCAACTGTCGGAGTCAAGGCTCTTGATGACCAAACTGTTCAATATACCTTGACACGACCAGAATCTTACTGGAACTCAAAAACAACCTCAACCATTCTCTTCCCAGTCAATGCAGATTTCTTGAAATCAAAAGGGGATGATTTTGGGAAGGTAGACCCATCTAGCATTTTGTACAATGGACCTTTCTTGATGAAATCCTTTGTTTCAAAAATCAGTTATCGAATTCAAGAAAAAAATCCTAGTTACTGGGATGCTAAAAAAATGTCTTTGTAGATGATGTGAAATTGGCCTATTATGATGGTAGTGACCAAGATGCACTGGCTCGTAACTTTGTCGAGGGGGCTTATAGCTATGCTCGTCTCTATCCAAACAGTTCAAGTTTTGAAGGGATTAAAGAGAAGAATAAGGACAATATCATCTATAGCATGCAAGATGCTACTTCTTACTTCTTAAACTTTAACCTAGATAGAAAATCTTATAAATTCACTTCCAAGACAAGTGATGCTGAGAAGAAATCGACTCAAGAAGCGGTTCTTAACAAAAACTTCCGCCAAGCCATTAATTTTGCCTATGACCGTACAGCCTACGGGGCTCAATCTCAGGGAGAAGATGGTGCAACTAAGATTTTGCGTAACTTGGTTGTTCCTCCAAACTTCGTAAGTATCAACGGAAAAGACTTTGGTGAAGTAGTAGCCTCTAAGATGGTGAATTATGGTAAAGAATGGCAAGGAATCAACTTTGCGGATGCCCAAGATCCATACTACAATGCTGAAAAAGCCAAGGCTAAATTTGCAGAGGCTAAGAAAGAACTCCAAGCTAAAGGAGTTCAATTCCCTATCCACTTAGATAAAACTGTAGATTTGACAAATAAGGCAGAAATTCAAGGAATCAATTCCATGAAGCAATCAATAGAATCTGTCTTAGGTGCAGAAAATGTTGTCATTGATGTTCACCAACTTTCTACAGAAGACTATGAGAGTTCAGGTTATCTTGCTCAGACTGCAGCTCAGAAGGATTATGATCTTTACAACGGTGGTTGGAGTCCAGACTATCAAGATCCATCAACCTATCTTGACGTCTTTAACGTTAATTCTGGTGGTTTGATGCAAAATCTAGGTATAGAGCCAGGTGAAGCCAATGACAAGGCCAAGGCTGTTGGATTGGATGTCTACACTCAAATGTTGGAAGAAGCTAATAAGGAGCAAGAGCCGGCTAAACGTTATGAAAAATATGCGGATGCCCAAGCTTGGTTGGTAGATAGCTCTCTAGCAATTCCAAATGTTTCACTTGGTGGAACACCAACATTGAGAAAACTAGTTCCTTTCTCATCACCATATTCATTGGCTGGTAATAAAGGGGTTGAATCATATAAATACCTCAAAGTACAAGATAAAACAGTCACAAAAGATGAATATGAAAAAGCCAAAGAAAAATGGCTGAAAGAAAAAGAAGAATCCAATAAAAAAGCCCAAGAAGAATTGGCAAAACATGTCAAATAAGGATTTTTTTTCAAGAAAAAAACGATGGTTTCGAAGGAAACTGTCGTTTTTTTAATAGAATGATAGCGAAGTTGGAAGAAAAGTGCATATACTCAATGAAAATCAAAGAGCAAACTAGGAAGCTAGCTGCAGGCTGTACTTGAGTACGGCAAGGCGAAGCTGACGTGGTTTGAATTTGATTTTCGAAGAGTATTACATTTTTAGATTGTTTATTAGATGTATGTTATAATGAATATAACAAAAAAACGTGAGAAGCTATTTTTTTTAAATCCTCTTCCAGTGTTAACTGAAGTATGCACATGCTAGGACGATTTTATAGGAGGGATGCCGTCTGCTAAAAAAAGTAAGATAAAACGCAATAATTGATAAGTTCTTCTTTTATGTGAAGAGTTCTTATCTACCTATTTACTAATCGTTATGGAGGTAACATCATGGGCGCTATTATGGAGTTTGCAACAGAAAAACAGATTGCATCATTTCTTTTAACTTGTCGCATTGAAGGGCAAAAAGAATTTTTCTGATGGCTTTTAAGAAAAAAAGACATTGTTGAAATCCTTTATTGATTTTTTTCATTATAGGTGGTTCCTACTATGTTCAGTCGAGTGTGAAGCCTAAGATTCTGGCATTCACACCTAAGGGAATCTACTTGATGGACATCAGTGATATAACTGAAAATCGCTCTAATCAAGTCGTAGAGATGCCTTGGAATCAAGTTCAAGATTTTACTTATAAGACAGTTTTGAATACAGTTAGGCTGAACTGGAACTATCAAAATGAAAACTACATTTTTTCCGTGGATGTCGGTCAGGTTAGTCAGCATGTGGGCCAGTATCAATTTAACAAAGACAATTATGACTATTTAGCCCAACAGGATTTCTTTCAGTCTAAGTAAGCACTCGCAATCATTTTCACAAAAGAATCTGGAAGGCTTTCTGGATTCTTTTTAGCTTTACTAGCTAAGTATATAGTTTGAAACTATAACTAGCTCTTGAAAAGAAGAAAATGAGTTGATGAAAATAAGTGGTACAATAGTTACTATAGATTTGGAGGAATTGTATGAGCAAGGAATTACACATTAACACAATTTTGGCCCAGGCGGGCATTAAATCAGATGAAGCGACAGGTGCATTGGTGACACCGCTTCATTTTTCAACGACCTATCAGCATCCAGAGTTTGGTCAATCTACTGGATTTGACTATACGCGCACCAAAAACCCAACTCGCAGTAAGGCGGAGGAAGTCTTGGCGGCTATTGAGTCAGCAGACTATGCCCTAGCGACTAGCTCAGGGATGTCAGCTATTGTACTAGCCTTTAGCGTCTTTCCAGTAGGAAGTAAGGTCTTGGCTGTCCGTGACCTTTACGGAGGTTCTTTCCGCTGGTTCAATCAAGTGGAGCAGGAAGGCCGTTTCCATTTCACCTATGCCAATACAGAAGAAGAGTTGATTGCCGAGTTAGAAAAAGGACGTGGATGTTCTCTATATCGAAACCCCAACCAATCCCTTGATGTTGGAATTTGATATCGAAAAACTAGCAAAATTGGCTCATGCTAAGGGTGCTAAAGTGGTGGTGGACAATACCTTCTACAGCCCTATCTACCAACGTCCGATTGAAGATGGAGCAGATATTGTTCTCCACTCAGCAACCAAATATCTAGCAGGCCACAATGATATCTTGGCTGGTGTGGTTGTGACCAATAGTTTAGAACTATACGAAAAGCTTTTCTACAATCTCAATACGACAGGGGCAGTCTTGTCTCCATTTGACAGTTATCAATTGATTCGTGGTCTCAAGACCTTGTCTCTTCGTATGGAGCGCTCAACAGCCAATGCTCAAGAAGTGGTTGCCTTTTTGAAGAATTCTCCATCAGTTAAGGAAGTTCTCTACACTGGTCGTGGGGGCATGATTTCCTTTAAGGTAGCGGATGAAACACGCATTCCTCATATTTTGAACAGTCTTAAGGTCTTCTCTTTTGCGGAAAGTTTGGGTGGGGTAGAAAGTCTCATTACTTATCCAACGACGCAAACTCACGCTGATATTCCAGCAGAAGTGCGCCATTCTTATGGTTTGACAGATGACCTCTTGCGCTTATCAATCGGGATTGAGGATGCTAGAGATTTGATTGCAGATTTGCGCCAAGCCTTGGAAGGATAAAACTATGGGAAGATATGATTTTACGACGTTGCCCAATCGTTTAGGGCACCATACCTATAAATGGAAAGAGGCGGAAACGGATAGCGAAGTCCTACCAGCTTGGATAGCAGACATGGACTTTGTGGTTTTGCCTGAAATCCGCCAAGCTGTGCAGACTTATGCAGACCAATTGGTTTATGGCTATACTTATGCCAGTGAAGAGTTAATTCACGAAGTTCAAAAGTGGGAAGCCACACAGCACGGTTACCACTTTGACAAAGAGGCCCTTGTCTTTATCGAGGGTGTGGTACCAGCTATCTCGACAGCCATTCAAGCCTTTACAAAAGAAGGCGAAGCGGTTCTGATTAACACACCTGTCTATCCACCTTTTGCTCGCAGTGTCAAGTTGAACAACCGCAGATTGATTACCAATTCTTTGATGGAAAAGGATGGTCTGTTTGAGATTGACTTTGACCAACTGGAGAAGGATTTGGTAGAAGAGGATGTGAAGCTCTATATCCTCTGCAACCCTCACAATCCTGGTGGACGTGTGTGGGAAAAAGAAGTGTTGGAGAAGATTGGTCAACTCTGTCAAAAACACGGTGTTTTCTTGGTTTCAGATGAGATTCACCAAGATTTGGCCCTCTTTGGTCACAAGCATCATTCCTTCAATACCATCAACCCTGACTTTAAAGAATTTACTATCGTCTTGACTAGTGCCACTAAAACCTTTAACATTGCGGGGACAAAAAATTCCTATGCAGTCATTGAAAATCCTAAGTTGAGAGTGGCTTATCAGAAACGCCAGTTGGCCAATAACCAGCATGAAATTTCAGGTTTGGGTTATTTGGCGACAGAAGTTGCTTATCGCTATGGGAAGGATTGGCTAGAGGAACTCAAGCAAGTCTTTGAAGACCATATCAATTATGTGATCGATTTATTTGGAAAAGAGACTAAAATCACGGTCATGAAACCTCAAGGAACCTACTTGATTTGGCTTGATTTTTCAGCTTATGACCTGACTGATGAAAAGATTGCAAGAGCTTTTTGAGAAATGAAGCCAAGGTTATCCTCAATCGTGGTTTGGATTTTGGGGAGGAAGGAAGTCTCCATGCCCGCCTCAATGTAGCCATGCCTAAATCTCTGCTACAAGAAGTTTGTCAGCGGATTGTGACAACTTTTGCTAAACTTTAAAAATCCAGCCTTCTAGGAGAAAAGTCTTCCTAGGAGGCTATTTTCGTAGGGAATATGGTATAATGAAAAGATAAGGTACAGGTAAAAATATGGCTAAATTGATTCCGGGGAAAATCCGTATCGAAGGCATTGCCCTTTATGAAACTGGTAAAGTTGATATCATCAAGGAAAAGAATAATCGGCTCTACGCTCGCGTTGCAGAAGAAGAACTGCGCTATAGTTTAGAGGATGATTTGGTTTTTTGTGCCTGCGATTTTTTCCAAAAGAGAGGCTACTGTGTGCATTTGGCAGCGTTGGAGCATTTTCTAAAAAATGATGAGCGTGGTCAGGAAGTCTTGCAAAGTCTGGAAGAAGGTCATGAGGAAAAAGAAGCCGTTGAAACCAAGGTGACCTTGGGTGGCAAATTTTTGGATCGAATCTTGTCTCCAAAATCAGACCGAACCTATGAATTATCGGCTGTTGGTCAGGTGGAAGCAGGAACCAATCATATCTTGTGGACCCTGAGAATCGGGCAAGTCAATAGTCAAAAATACTATGTCATTCGGGATATTCTACTCTTTTTAAAAGTTGTCGAGCAGAGAAAGTCGTATATGATTGGTAAGACCTATGAGGAGTCTCTGTCTTGGGAAGTCTTTAATGAGGAAAGTCAAGAGCTTCTGACTTGCTTGCGCGGACTAATGGAGGAAGGACAGGCTTCAGATCTCTTTTTCCAAAACCAAGGTCGGCACCTCTTTTTTCCTCTGACCTTTTTTGAGCAGGGTGTGAATTTACTGATGGCCTTGCCCCATTTTCAATTTGACCATCAAGTGGATAGCTACCAAATCCTACTTTTTCAGGATTTGCATGCGGATGCCAATCTATTTGCCTTTACAGTAACAGAATACTCGGATTATTTTGAAATGGAAATCAGTGAGAGTCCAAGGGTCAATGTCTTTATCAGGGAGCTGTGCTTTTCCATAAAGGACAGGTTTATTTTCTAACAGACCAGCAGATGCGTCTTCTCAAGGAAATCAAAGCGCTACCTTTGGATCAACATGGAAAGAAATACCTGCAATTTGATAGCAGTGACAGAGATAAGTTGGCTTCTTGTCTAACGATCTTTGGCCAGATGGGCACCGTTTTAGCTCCTGAACGTTTACAAATTAAATCCTTTGCACCCTCTTTTTACTTTGACAGGGAAGAGGATAATCGGATTCGTTTAGAAATTCAGTTTGATTATGGAAATAGACAGGTATCTAGCCGACAAGAGTTAGAAGAATTACCATTTTCGAGTGATGCTGACTTAGAAGAAAGAATTTTCCAAGTCTGTTTGGCAGCGGGCTTTGAAGCAGACTTTCAATCTTGGCGTCAGGCCTTAAAAGCGGAGTCTGTCTATCATTTCTTCCACGAAATCATTCCAGTATTTGAAAAACTCGGGAATGTTGATTTATCAGACAAGTTAGAAGAACTCTATAACCTAGCAAGCCCTCAAGTGCAGATTGCTTCCAAGGGAGGTCTCTTGGAAATTCAGTTTGATTTTCAAGATATTGCCCAGGAGGAAATCGACCAAGCCATGCAGGCCTTGGTTACCAATCAAGATTTTTACATTGATGCGTCTAATCAAGTCTACTTTTTCGATGAAGAAACCAAGAAAATTCGCCAAAATCTACAGGAACTGGGGCAGCTTGAATTAAAAGATGGGGCTTTGCAGGCTCGAAAACCCTTGGCCTACAGTTTAGCTCATCTTTTTGAAGGGCGTGACCGTGTTTCTTTTTCACAAGAATTTCAGAATCTGGCCCACGATTTGACGCATCCAGAGGATTTTCCTCGACAGGCAACTCAGGTTAAGGCTGATTTACGAGATTATCAGGAAAAGGGAATCGGCTGGCTGCAGATGCTCCATCATTATGGTTTTGGTGGGATTTTGGCTGATGATATGGGACTTGGTAAAACCCTGCAGACCATTGCTTTTTTGACCAGTCAAGTGACAAAAGAAAGTCGGGTCTTGATTTTAGCTCCGTCAGGTTTAATCTACAACTGGGCAGATGAATTTCAGAAGTTTGCCCCACAGTTGGATGTAGCTGTTGTTCATGGCTTGAAAGCTAGTCGTGAAGAGATTCTTGCTGAAAGCCATCAAATCTATGTGACGAGCTATGCCACCTTCCGTCAGGATAGCGATCTTTATCAGGGGATGGCCTTTGACTTCCTTTTCTTAGATGAAGCTCAGGTCATGAAGAACGCCCAGACCAAGATTGCCCAGACCTTGAGACAATTTGTGGTGCCGTCAGTTTTTTGCTCTATCAGGGACTCCTATTGAAAAACCATCTAGGGTGAGTTGTGGTCTATTTTCCAAATCGTCATGCCAGGACTCTTGCCAAGTAAGAAAGAATTTATGAAATTGCCAGCTGAGCGCGTGGCTCAGTTTATCAAACCTTTCGTGATGCGACGTAAGAAAGAAGAAGTGCTGACTGAATTGCCAGACTTGATTGAAGTGGTTTATAAGAATGAACTGGAAGACCAGCAAAAGGCTATCTACCTAGCCCAGTTGCAACAGATGCGAGACCGTTTAGCTCAGGTGTCAGATCAGGAATTTCAGCGTAGTCGAGTGGAAATTTTGTCTGGTCTGATGCGCTTGCGCCAAATCTGTGACACTCCTGCCCTCTTTATGGAAGATTATCAGGGAGCCAGTGGCAAACTAGATAGTCTCCGAGACCTGCTGCTACAGGTGGCAGACGGTGGACACCGTGTCTTGATTTTCTCTCAGTTCAAGGGAATGTTGGAAAAAATTGAACAAGAACTGCCAGACTTGGGCTTGACTTCCTTTAAAATTACAGGTTCGACCCCAGCCAAGGAAAGACAAGATATGACCAAGGCCTTTAACCAAGGGGAAAGAGATGCCTTTCTGATTTCCCTCAAGGCTGGTGGTGTCGGTCTGAATCTGACAGGTGCTGATACGGTTATTTTGGTTGACCTTTGGTGGAATCCTGCGGTGGAAGCGCAAGCCATTAGCCGTGCCCATCGGATGGGACAAGAGGAAATGGTTGAGGTCTATCGCTTGGTAACCAAGGGAACCATTGAAGAAAAAATTCCAGGAACTACAAGAACAAAAGAAACATTTGGTGTCACAAGTATTGGACGGAACAGAGTCACGTGGCAGTCTGACCCTAGCAGAAATTAGAGAAATTTTGGGAATTTCTGAAGTCAGCACTTGAAAAATCAAGACAATACGCTATAATGAAGTGTTGAAAGGAAATAGAAAATGAAACAAGAACGATTTCCATTGGTGTCAGATGACGAGGTCATGTTGACTGAAATGCCAGTCATGAATCTCTATGATGAGTCTGATCTGATCAGTAATATCAAGGGTGAGTATCGAGATAAAAATTATTTAGAATGGGCTCCTATTGCTGAAGAAACACCAGTCAAAACCGATTGAAAAAGCAAGTAGAAAAACTAAAAAAAGGCTCCTTTAGGGGTAAAAAAAGAAGGAAAAGAGCTATGCGGAGGTGGCGCGTGAAGAAGCGCGTGCGGATTTGAAAAAGAAACGCTCGGCAAGTTATCTGACTAAGGACATCACTCCTACAAGACGCCATTCTCAGTCAAGTCTAGTTAGAAAGGGCAACCAACCTACCGCGCCTTTCCAAAAGGAAAATCCTGGTGAATTTGTCAAATATAGTCAAAAAATGACCCAGTCTCATTACATCTTGGCAGAAGAAGTTAGCAATATTTCGACTCAAGCTGAGACAAAAAGAAACTTCAGGCCCAAAAGAAAAAAACAACTATGATTTTTCTAAAGAAGAGCCAAATCTACAATAAAAAAAGTAACCAAACAGAACAAGAACGTCAGGGTTGCCCAAGAGTTGAATCTGACCAGAATTACAGAATAGGGAGGAAACATGTCAAAGACATATCATTTTATCGGAATTAAGGGATCAGGGATGAGTGCCTTGGCCTTGATGTTGCACCAAATGGGTCATAAGGTACAGGGATCAGATGTTGAAAAGTACTACTTTACTCAACGTGGTCTTGAGCAGGCAGGAATTACCATTCTTCCTTTTGATGAAAAGAATCTAGACGGTGATATGGAAATTATCGCTGGAAATGCCTTCCGTCCAGATAATAACGTCGAAATTGCCTATGCAGACCAAAATGGTATCAGCTACAAACGTTATCATGAGTTCCTTGGTAGCTTTATGAGTGACTTTGTTAGCATGGGAGTAGCAGGAGCGCATGGAAAAACTTCAACGACAGGTATGTTGTCTCACGTCTTGTCTCACATCACAGACACCAGCTTCTTGATTGGGGATGGGACAGGTCGTGGTTCGGCCAATGCCAAATATTTTGTCTTTGAATCTGACGAATATGAGCGTCACTTTATGCCTTACCATCCAGAATACTCTATTATCACCAACATTGATTTTGACCATCCAGACTATTTCACAAGTCTAGAGGATGTTTTCAATGCCTTTAATGACTATGCCAAACAAATTACCAAGGGTCTTTTTGTCTATGGTGAAGATGCAGAATTGCGTAAAATTACAGCCAATGTTCCGATTTATTATTATGGTTTTGAAGCTGAAGGCAATGACTTTGTAGCTAGCGATCTTCTTCGTTCAACAACTGGTTCAACCTTCACGGTTCATTTCCGTGGACAAGAATTGGGGCAATTCCACATCCCAACCTTTGGTCGTCACAATATTATGAATGCGACAGCCGTTATTGGTCTTCTTTACACAGCAGGGTTTGACTTGAACTTAGTGCGTGAGCACCTGAAAACATTTGCCGGTGTTAAGCGTCGTTTCACTGAGAAAATTGTCAATGACACAGTGATTATCGATGACTTTGCCCACCATCCAACAGAAATCATTGCGACCTTGGATGCAGCTCGTCAGAAATACCCAAGTAAGGAAATTGTAGCAGTCTTCCAACCTCATACTTTTACAAGAACCATTGCATTGTTGGACGAATTTGCCCATGCTTTGAATCAAGCGGATGCTGTTTATCTAGCACAAATCTATGGATCTGCTCGTGAAGTAGACCATGGTGATGTTAAGGTAGAAGACCTAGCCAATAAAATCAATAAGAAACACAAAGTGATCACTGTTGAAAATGTTTCTCCACTCCTAGACCATGATAATGCTGTCTATGTTTTTATGGGAGCAGGAGACATTCAAACCTATGAATACTCATTTGAGCGTCTCTTGTCTAACCTGACAAGCAATGTTCAATAGGATTTTCCCATGGAAATTCCAATTAAGATCATTCAGGCGAGTAAGTCTGATTTGGCTGAGATAGAGGCACTCCAGGCTTCATCTTTTCCAGCTGAAAAGCAGCAACATTCCCATATCTTAGAAGAAAGTATCCGTAAGTGTGCGGATACCTTTCTTCTAGCTAGGGATGAAATCAACTTTTAGGCTATGTTCTAGGTGGTCCTTACCCACACAATCCGAAATGTCTAGAAATACATTCTTTAGTCATTGATACTGACCATCAGAGACAGGGCTTGGGAACGCTTCTTCTTGCGGCTTTGAAAGATGTGGCAGTTGAGCTGGATTACAAAGCTATTCGTTTGAAGAGTCCGGAAGAGTTGCTTTCCTATTTTGAAATGAACGGTTTTATTGATGAAGAAACTTCGCTTTATGCAACTAGCCAGGGTTTCAGTATGATTTGGTTTAATCTCTTTTTTTAGGAGGCAAAATGGAAATTAGGAAAGCAAGATTAGAAGATTTAGATCGTATCGTTGAGATTGAACTAGAAAATTTCTCGATTGAAGAAGCCATTCCTCGCTCTGTTTTTGAAGCACATTTGCGAGAAATTCAGACCTCGTTTCTGGTTGCAGAAAAAGAGGGTAAGATTATTGGGTATATAGAAGGACCAGTTGGCCCCCAACGCCATCTGCAAGACCAGTCTTTTACAGAAGAGATAGAAGATTATAGTCATGAGCCTGGTGGCTATATCTCTGTAACCTGTCTTTCTATTGCTAAGGAGGCACAGGGACTTGGACTTGGTCAGAAATTACTAACAGCCTTGAAAGAGTTGGCTCTTGAACACGAAAGAGAAGGTATTAACCTAACCTGTCATGACTATCTCATCGCCTACTACGAAAAGAATGGATTTGTCAATGAAGGTCTGTCCCAGTCAACCTTTGCAGGGGAAACTTGGTATGATATGGTCTGGGAATCTAATACTCTTCGAAAATCAAATTCAAACCACGTCAGCGTCGCCTTACCGTACTCAAGTACAGCTGGCGGCTAGCTTCCTAGTTTGTTCTTTGATTTTCATTGAGTATAAAAAATAAGTCAGAAAAGCATGCTAGGTTGCTTTTCTTTCGTTTTTAAGATATAATATTATGGATTGTCAACGAGGAGGAAAAACTTTTGAGTGAAAAATCAAGAGAAGACGAAAAATTAAGCTTTAAAGAGCAGATTTTACGTGATTTAGAACGAGTTAAAAAACATGAAGAAGATCAGGAAGAAGTTAATTTGGCTTCAATAAAAACCCCAACTTTCTTTTTAAAAAAATGATCAGTCAATAGAAGATTTGATGGAAGATTCTCTATCAGCTGTAGAGGATATTATGAGAAACGCTCCTACCGTGCCGACTCACCCCAGCCAAGATTTATCAGCTTCTCCAGCAGATGAAATAAAAAGAGAAACTCTTACTGTTCCAAGCCATCCAAGTCAAGATGTTCCTTCTTCTCCCGCGGAAGAGGCTGTAAGACAAGCTCCTACTGTGCCGACTCACCCAAGTCAAGATTTACCAGCTTCTCCAGCAGATGAGCTTCAAAGAGAAACTCCTGCCGTCCCAACCCATCCAAGTCAAGATGTGTTGTCTTCTCCATCAGAAGAAAGTGGCTCAAGACCAGGACCAGGTCCTGTTAGTCCTAGAAACGTAGAGAAGGAATTTAATGAAATCCCAACAAGGGTAGCTGTTTCTTATAAGACAGAAGGGCAGAAAGAAGTAGTAAAAAAAAAGAAGTTCCTACTTCACAACCAGTAGTGGAAAAGAAAGCTGTAGAAGAAATGCCTGCAACTCCACGTCGTAGCCGTCGTGATACAGTTCAACCTACTAAGAAGAAAAAATCAGGATTCAAGGTCTTCTTCATTTCTCTACTCATTTTCTTAGGTTTGATTTCAGCAGGTGGTTACTTCGGTTATCAGTATGTTCAGTCATCTTTACAGCCTGTGGATGCTTCATCTAAACAATATGTGACAGTGCAAATCCCAGAAGGAGCCAATGTTCAAACAATTGGTTCAACTCTTGAAAAGTCTGGCTTGATTAAACATGGAGTTATTTTTGCTTTTTATGCGAAATATAAAAATTATTCAGATTTGAAGTCTGGCTATTACAATTTGCAAAAGAGTATGAGTACAGAAGATATCATCCATGAATTGCAAAAAGGTGGAACAGCTGAAGCTCAAGAACCTGCGCTTGCGAATTTAACAATTCCAGAAGGTTATACGATTGATCAAATTGCACAAGCAGTAGGTCAATTGCAAGGTGAATTCAAAGAGCCTTTGACAGCGGATGCCTTTCTGGCAAAGTTCAAGATGAGAACTTTATCAGTCAAGAAGTTGCCAAATATCCTAGTCTACTTGAAAGCTTGCCTACAAAGGAAAGTGGCGTTCGTTACCGTTTAGAAGGTTTCCTCTTCCCAGCTACATACTCTATCAAGGAAAGCACAACTATTGAAAGCTTGATTGATGAGATGTTGGCAGCTATGGACAAGACTTTGGCACCTCATTATAGTGCAATCAAGTCTAAAAATTTGACAGTCAATGAATTGCTAACAATTGCGTCACTTGTTGAAAAAGAAGGTGCTAAGACTGAAGATCGTAAGTTGATTGCAGGTGTATTCTACAATCGCTTGAATCTTGGTATGCCACTTCAAAGCAATATTGCCATCTTGTATGCCCAAGGAAAAACTTGGTCAGAAGATTAGTCTTGCTGATGATGCTGGAATTGATACGACAATTAATTCACCGTATAATGTTTATACGAAAGCTGGTTTGATGCCAGGTCCAGTAGATAGTCCAAGTTTGGATGCCATTGAGGCAAGTATTAATCAGACTAAGAGTGATAACTTATACTTTGTAGCTAATGTTACAGATGGCAAGGTCTATTATGCTGCTACTCAGGAGGAGCATGATCGTAATGTCGCTGAACATGTCAATAGCAAATTAAACCAAACAAACTAAAATTATGTGATGTTTCACATAATTTTCTTTAGAGAATATCATTAGAAGAAAGTTGAGAAAAATGGCAGAAAAAACATATCCTATGACCCTTGAGGAAAAGGAAAAACTTGAAAAAGAATTAGAAGAATTGAAATTGGTCCGTCGACCAGAAGTGGTAGAACGTATTAAGATTGCTCGTTCATACGGTGACCTTTCAGAAAACAGTGAATACGAAGCAGCTAAGGATGAGCAAGCCTTTGTCGAAGGGCAAATCTCTAGCTTGGAAACAAAAATCCGTTATGCTGAAATCGTTAATAGCGACTCAGTTGCCCAAGACGAAGTAGCAATTGGTAAAACAGTCACTATCCAAGAAATTGGTGAGGACGAAGAAGAAGTTTATATTATCGTAGGTTCAGCTGGTGCGGATGCCTTTGCAGGTAAAGTTTCAAATGAAAGCCCAATCGGACAAGCCTTGATTGGCAAGAAAACAGGTGACACAGCAACCATTGAAACACCTGTTGGTAGCTATGATGTAAAAATCTTGAAGGTTGAAAAAACAGCCTAAAAACAGAAAAAAGGAGTGGGGAGGCTGTGCGCTTCACTCACTCCTTTTTCCATTTTAAATTGAATTGGAGAAGATATGAGTTCAAAGAAGAAAAAAAATAAGATGGAGCGTGGTCTGACTAATCGTCATGTGCAGGTTATGGCCATTGCAGGAACAATCGGAACAGGACTCTTTTTGGGGGCAGGTCGCTCTATCAGCCTAACAGGTCCTTCCATTGTACTGATTTATATGATTACTGGGGCTTTCATGTTTCTTATGATGCGTGCGGTTGGGGAAATGCTCTACCAAGATCCTGAGCAACATACCTTTATCAACTTTATCACGCGCCATTTGGGTAAGGGCTGGGGTTATTTCTCAGTTTGGTCTTACTGGCTATCCGTTGTCTTTATCGGTATGGCAGAAATCACTGCTATCGCACATTATGTGCAATTCTGGTTCCCTAGTTGGCCAAGTTGGATGATTGAGATTGGATTTTTGACCATTCTAGCCTTGGTCAATTTGATTGCGGTGAAGCTCTTTGGGGAAGTTGAGTTTTGGTTTGCTATGGTCAAGATTGTGGCTATTTTAGCTATGATTGCGACAGGAGTCTTTATGGTCTTGACAGGCTTTAAGACACCTCATGGAGTGGCTAGTTTAGCCAATATAGCTGACAATTTCTCCCTCTTCCCAAATGGTGGAGTGAACTTTGTCATGGCCTTCCAGATGGTCTTCTTTGCCTACCTCATGATTGAGTTTATCGGGGTCACAACTTCTGAAACTAAAAATCCACGTCAGGTCTTGCCAAAAGCCGTTAAGGAAATTCCTTTGCGTATTGCCTTTTTCTACGGTGGTGCCCTCTTAGCCATTATGGCTATCATTCCTTGGCGTGAGCTTGCCTCTGCTGATTCACCTTTTGTTACAGTGTTTGAATTGGCCGGTATCAAGTGGGCGGCAGCCTTGATTAACTTCGTTGTTTTGACATCAGCAGCGTCTGCTCTTAACTCAACCCTTTACTCAACAGGGCGTCATTTGTACCAGATTGCCCATGATTCGCCAAATCCATTCTTAAAGGCTATCAAAGCAGATACTCTTTCTCGCCACAATGTGCCACAAAAATGCTATCATCGCTTCAGCAATCTTGATTGCCCTAGCAGCCTTTATCAATATCTTACCAGGTGTTTCGGATGCCTTTGCCTTGATTACGGCATCATCATCAGGTGTCTATATCGCCATTTATATCTTGATTATGGTGGCTCACCTTAAATACCGTAAGTCACAAGACTTTATGGCGGATGGCTATCTCATGCCCCACTATCGTTTCCTAAATCCTTTAACCATGCTCTTCTTTGCCTTTGTCTTTGTAACCCTCTTTTTACAAGAGTCTACATTTGTAGGAGCAATCGGATCAGCTATCTGGATTATCGGTTTCGGGATTTATAGCCAGTGGAAATTTAGAAAATAGATTAAGGACTCATCAACTCAGCTTGGTGAGTTTTTCCTTTAAAATAAAGTCAAAAAAGCACCAGAGTCTAAAGTGACTTTGGTGCTTTGAAGTTAATACTCTTCGAAAATCTCTTCAAACCACGTCAGCTTCGCCTTGCCGTAGGTATAAGGTTACTGCCTTCGTCAGTCTTATCTACAACCTCAAAACGGTGTTTTGAGCAACCTGCGGCTAGCTTCCTAGTTTGCTCTTTGATTTTCATTGAGTATAAAAACATCTTGCTCTAAACTGGTGTTGATAGTTATTCCTCATTTTCTGGAGGGAATGGAATGCCAGTTTTATTCAGTCGTTGAACGTCTTTGATGAACATGTTCTTAGTTTCAAACAGGTATGCTAGTGGGAAGAGGTCGTTTTGGGCATCCATGTAATGAATAACAGTATTAGCTCGTTCAATAGCCTTAGGGTTATCTTGTCGAAGTAGATTGTAAACTTCATACATTTTTAAAAGAAATAGGGGAAATATTGCAAATTCGTAAGCGAATTCTTGAGTTATTATGATATTCAACTTATAGATGAGCTTTTCTGCTTTATCGTAGTATCCATAGCGAGAATATGTTCTAATTAAAAACAGTCCAATCATAGCATATCTGCGATAAAAATACTCATCATTATTAGAATCTTCCAATCCTTTAAGAATTAGTTTTTCGAGGTATTCAAGGAATTTTAACTCAAAAGATTGAATATTAAATTGTAAAAGAATTTCAATAATAGTAAAATCACGAATATAAAGAGTATCAAGACTAAATATATAGTTGATCAAGTAATTAATAGCTTCTACTTGATCAGGAGTCAATTTATCCATTTCATTTTCTTGATTTAAAATGCCTAATTTTAGTGTGTAATACTCTATTATATTTCCCCAGTCACTTTTCTTTCCTAGTATTTGTATAGCTTTGGTTCTATCATTTTTAGACAATGCATTTAGAATTTGTTTTACTCTTTGAAATCCATCATTTTGAATATGTAACACTTCTGCATAGTCTATCTCATCTAAATTAAATCTGTTCAAAATTTCAAAAAAAGTATCGACTTTGATAGAAGATAATCCTTTTTCAAAGCGACTGAGGTTATTGGGAGTAATGACATCTCCAGCAGCCTCTTTGAGGGTCATATTACGATCTTGACGGATTTTTTGAATGATTTCTCCATAGTGTTTGAATTCCATGATAGTCTCCTTAGTCTTAATTTATTTTATTATAACTTAAATTTTTATAATTTTGAAAAAATCTACTGTTTTTAGCAGATTTTTGTTTAAAACTCAAGATAAGGAATAAAATTCTACTGTTTTAAATAGAAAGTTCCAAAAAGGGGATTATTTACTGTATAATCAAGTCAATCAAAAGTAAAGGAGATAAGGATGAAAAAGTCCCTAATTATGACAACTGCTACAGTGGCTGGTTTAGGAGTAGTAACAACTACTCAAACAGTATTTGCTAGTGAAGCGCCAACTGAAAACACGGTCAACGCTATTACAAACAATAAGGTCACAGACAAAGACTTATCTAATGCTGAGAAACGTGTCATTGACACCGCTAAAGATGCTGACCAGAAAACCAAAGATGCTAGTAAAGCTCAAGATGAGCTCAATAAGGCTCAAAACGAAAAAAATACCAAAAAAGCTGAAAAAGAAGCGCTTGAAAAAGACCTTGAAAAAGCAAAGGAAGCTACACCAGAAAAAATCCAAACGGAAACCCAAGATGTTGCCGCTAAAGAAGAAGCTAAAGCCGACAAAGAAGCTAATGCCAAGAATAAGGCCGACCAAGTTGGTAACAAGTCTGATGATGCTAAACGAGCCCAAGACGAGCTTAATAAGGCTCGTACAGGTGTTGAAAAAGCTGATAGAGAGTTAAAAGACGCGACAGATGACTTTGACCCAGCTGCGAAAAACAAAGCTCAAAAAGAAAAAGATGACGCTGATAAAGACGTACTTATGAAAGACCAAGCTAAACGCAACGCAGAAGCCGAGCTTGAAAAAGCAAAAGAAAACGACAAAACGCGTGAAGCTAAAAAAGTACAAGAACGACAAAACAAAGCCAACAAAGAAGCCGAAAAGACCGTAAAAGAGGGTCTCGTAAAAGATGCGGATAAGGCGATTAAAGGAGCCGAAGAAAAACTCAAGTCCGCTCAATATCCAACAGAGGTCACTGCGACACCAGAATGGATTGCCAAAGCTAAAGAGCTTATCAGACGTCGTATGGATAAATTTCCAGAGCCATCTCCTGACACCACAGGTATGACGGCAGACCAAATCAAAAAAGCGTATGACGAAAGGAACGCTCGATTCAAAGAGTGGTTGAAAACTAATCGTAACGATATTCAACGACTTGAAAACGAGTTGCGTAAGCTTGACCAAAAAACAAACGAAAAATGGCGAGACAACATCCGTAACATCAGGAATAATGGAATCCAAGACGACACAGATGACGTCCAATATGACCCCAACAACCTACCTCAAGATGTTGTTGATGACTTAAATAACCATTTTATTACTCTTTTAAACAGTCTTCGCAAACAATTAGACTTACCTGAAGCTAAACTCAACACAAACAACAAAGACTTCGCCAAAGAAGTCGCAAAAGTCTACAAAGACAATGACTATCAAGGTTACGGACATTTTGGAAGAGGTATCAATGAGGTGGCTCGAAAACGAGGTCTCAAAGCATCTGCAAATCCGGGTGTTGATACATACAGCCAATATTATGAAAACCTCATGCCTATTCCAATGAACACAGATAAAATGTCAAGACAAGAATTACTCTCGAAGATCACTGAGACATTCATGTCATTCTTTGCAGAAGGTTACTTGACAGGTCATTATCTCCATTTTTATAGTTTGCTCCAAGTTGACAACTTGGGATTAAACACATCACTTATCCAAGACAAGGATCTCAATTCATTATATTATTTCCGTATACATGTATTATCAGTTGGCGGGCCTAATTATATAGGCAGCACTGATTCAACAGCACAAAAAGCTAAGTTCAATGAACTCTACGGACCAAACTCTAAAGCCAATCTTCCAACTCCAATTCTACAAAACAAACAAGAAGTAGAAGCTGAATTACAAAAAGCTAAAGCGGACAAGAAAACAGCCGAGGCTAACTTAGAAAAAGTGAAAACAGAGCTTCAAGAAATTGAGAAACGCATCGCATCCCTCGAAAAAGAAGTTTCTGAAACACTAGATAAAGAAGCGAAACGTGCTGAAGCGGTCAAAGAGTTGGAAAAAGCCAAAGAAAAAGCAGAAGATGCTGGTCGAAAGCTAGAAAGAGCAACACTTGACGACAAAGCCAAGTCATTACGTCTGGATAAAGCTCGCAGGGCCAAAGAAGACGCGGACAAAGAATTAGCTAAGAAATTGGCAGAAAGTCAACAAAAAGACAAAGATTTGGAAAATGCTAAGATTGAGCGTTTGAAGGCTGACAAAGAGTTAAAAGACGCTAAAGATGCACTTCAAAAAGCAAAAGAAAAGTTGGCAGAAACACTTCGTTTGAGCCAAGAAAAAGCCAAATTGGAAGTTGAATTGAAAGCTAAGTCAAAAGAGTTGGATGAACTTTGCAAACACGTAGCCGACTTGAAACGCGATGTGAAACAAAAAGAAGAAGACGCAGAACAAGCGCGTAAAGCCAGAGACGAAGCGGAACGCGATTATCAAAAACTTCTCCTTCGTAAGACAATCGACGACGCTCTTATTCCAGAACAGCCGGCATTTAAAGGTGGTGTGAATGGTGAAGGTTTAATCCAACCGGAACTACCAGCCTTTCCGCTTGATAAATTGCCGACGGTAGAACAACCAAAAGTTGATGAGCCTAAGAATGAGAAACCAAGCAAAGAACCAGGCAAAGAACCAGGCAAAGAACCAGGCAAAGAACCAGGTAAAGAGCCAGGCAAAGAACCAGGCAAAGAGCCAGGCAAAGAACCAGGTAAAGAACCAGGCAAAGAACCAGGTCAAGAGCCAGGCAAAGAGCCAGGCAAAGAACCAGGTAAAGAACCAGGCAAAGAACCAGGTCAAGAGCCAGGCAAAGAACCAGGCAAAGAACCAGGTAAAGAGCCAGGCAAAGAACCAGGTCAAGAGCCAGGCAAAGAACCAGACAAAGAACCAGACAAAGAACCAGGAAAAGAGCCGAGCCAAGAACCAGGCAAAGAGCCAAGTCAAGAACCGGGCCAAGAGCCAGGTCAAGCTGACAACCAAGATGTGAAACCTGTAGTGCCAGCACCAAGCTACCAAGCACCAGCAGTTCTATCTCTAACACAAGAAGAAGCCGGACAAAAAGCATTACCTAATACTGGAAGTCAAGTGAGCCTACTAGCTTTATTAGGATATGGCTTCTTGGCAGGATTAGGAATTGTTTTAAAGAAAAAAGAGGGATAAACATTGAAAAAGAAAGTTGCATTTGTATTATCGCTAGTAACGAGCCTATTGCTTTTGGTGGCCTGTTCCTCAGCAGATGGAACTTATGTCTACCAAGGTAGTATGCCATTTATGGAAGAAGTAACCGTGACCATCCAAATCAAGGGTGATAAGGGACAAGTTCATACCAAAGGAAAAACAATTGGTTTCCTAACAGAGGGTAAGCAAACAGAGCAGACAGATGAGATGAAGGTCAACCAGAAAGAAAAGACCTTTGAATTGTCTTCAATGAAACTAGGTTATGAGATCAAAGGTGGAGAGTTGACCATTACTTCAGATCCGACTGGTATACTGGCTGGCAAATCTTTTAAAAAGAAATAAAGGAGGTATTATGTCCCCAAAAAGCATTTTAAGTGGCTTGTTATTGGCTGGCTCAGTCATTTTATTAGCAGCCTGTGGTCAACAGGCTAGTCAGACGAGTGGGGGAGAGTCAACTGACGCTACAGTCCAAACCAGTGCTTCAGAAGATAAAAAAGCTGAACAACCAAAGATTGATTACCATGTGGCTTATCAAAATGTTTTGGAATCTTATAAAGAGAGGGTTAAGACAGCACAGGCTAAACAAATGCCTCAGTCTTCCTCAGATGATAAAGAGGAGTCTTATATTAATTCCATTTTATTTGATTATGATGGAAGAGATATCGCTTATACTTTTTATGATATCAATAAGGATGGGAAAAAGGAATTACTGATTAAGCAAGATAAGATTTTACTTGGAATTTATTATCTAACTGATCAAGGAACTCTGCTAGTGAAGTCTGGTGGAGTAGCTGGAAGAGGTGGAGAACGTCGTATACTTATTCCTTATGAGAACGGTGCGATTTCTTATCTAAATTTCAATTCTCCTAGACCGGAGGCAATTGCTAAAACCTATTTCTTTGCAGATGGCCGTTACCAGGAAGCCAGCTCAGTTAACTATGATTTGAGAGAAACCAAGGATCCTTCAAGTCTGCAAGGGCTAGATGGGATTAAAAAGATTGATTTGGAAGGCTTGAACTGGTTGATTTTTGATGATGCTTCAGCTAGTCGTCCCTTTATTGACCTAGAGGAGCAAGCCAAGGGACCTGGTGCTCATCTGGCTGAGATTTACCAGAAAAACTTCAGCAGTATCAAAGGAACTTGGAAGAATAACAAGGGTGGCGAAGTCACTTTTGATGAGCATGGATTTACAAACGGAGATGAAGTAACACCGGCTCCACCTAGAATTGTAAATAATATGGCAAAATTTGGAATCGGATTTAGTGGTGGCGGTGGTGCGTCGGTTATACTTATTCCAAAAGGAGTTGTGCATCCAGATATAAATGTAGGTGATACCACTTTCAAAGATGCGTCTGACAGTAGCAAGGATCGTTTGTTACTTACTCAAAGTGTGGATACAGTGTCCAATCCAAACGAATTTTATTATAAGGTTAGTGAATAAAAAGGAGAAATAGAAGATGAAACTAAAACATGTATTGACAGGATCAGTAATGGGGTTGAGCCTCGTAACAGCAGGAGTTATCACAACAAGTGTACTCCCTACAAGCAGTGTAGAAGCTGCAGAATACCGTAAGATTTATGCGGATGTAACTGCCCAGATGGGACTAGATGGAAAATTATACTTGGAAATTGTTGGAGAACGTCCTGATGTAACTGTTGCAACTGGCCAGTATAAGGCTGTTGAAATTTTAGAAGCAAATACAGGACGGGTGGTAAATCCAAATACTTTCATTGTTATTAATCCAGTTACAAATGGGGAAGCTAAGAAAAATGTTGGTAGAGCAAAGTTGAATTTATCTTTTCTAAATGGGAACCCTTACCCAGATGGAACCTATCTAGTTTCATTTAAGGATTTGACACTTTCTCATGAGTCAGGTTACTTTACTTTAGTTGGAGCAATTAAATTGACCATTAAAGATGGAGAATTTGTTAAATACGAAAAAGTTAACTTAAAGCCAACATCAACACCAACATCTGATCCAAAAATTCCAGAACAACCAAGTGGAAAGAATGGTTGGGTAGGTCGTTCTTACTACCAAAATGGCCAAAAGGTTATCAGCAAATGGATCTATGATTCACAATATAAGTCTTATTTCTATTTGAATGCTGCTGGTGACTATGTTGAAATGCTTGGGTAGGGAACTACTATCTCAAATCAGGTGGCTACATGGCTAAGAGTGAATGGATTTATGATGGCAACTACGGTTCTTACTATTACTTGACATCAGAAGGAAGCTATGCGCGTAATGCTTGGTCAGGAAGTTACTACCTCAAGTCAAATGGTAAGATGGCTAAGAGAGAGTGGATTTATGACAATAACTACAAATCATATTACTATTTGACATCAGAAGGAAGCTACGCTCGTAACAAATGGGTAGGAGATTATTACCTTAAATCAGATGGTAAAATGGCTGTTAGCGAACGTACACCAGATGGTTACCGTGTAGATGGATCTGGTAAATGGATCAAATAATTCCATTTTGGTTATACAAAGGAGATTTTAAGTGGAAGAGTTGGAAAATAAGGTAAACGAAGAGACTTCAAATAACACAGAAGTTTCGGAGCAAGAGACAAGCGTTAAGCAGGAAAGTGAACATGCCAATCCTGTAGCTCCTGTCCCAAGTCAGTTAGGATTTGTGGATAAGGTAAAACACATCATTGAGACACGACGTAAGGAAACTCTTGGTGTACTGATTGCTCTTGGACTTACTATTATTGCTTTTGTAGGTTATAACTTTTATCAAGGGCAACCTAAAAGTTTAGCAAAAGAAGTTAGGGTTGAATTTTCAGGTTATTCAGAGTCAGGAACCTTGACCTATAATGAAGAAGTGATTGCGGCTATGGTTAAGGAACTATCCTACAAAAAGGCTGGCTTTAATAAGGAACAAGCTCAAGCCCTTGCCCAGAATGATCCTGTAGCCTTATCAGCCTTGGCAACCAATCCACAATTAGCCTCAAAGGCTTCTCTAGCTAAGGCTATGATTAGTAGTGTCCGCTACGAGTTTGATAAGAAAAGTGAGTTAAAAAATGGGGATGAAGTGACTTTCACAGTCACAACGACTTCGCAAAACTCACCTGTTAAAGCTGAAAAGAAATCATTTAAGGTTGAAACACTGAAGGAATATGAAAAAGTTTCAAAAGAAGAACTCTTAAAACTAACTCCTTTAAGTTTTGAAGGTTTCAATGGCTATGGTCGAGTTTCTATTCCTAAAACAAAAGATGAGGAAGATATCTTCACTATTGATGGTAATTCTGATGCCAATGATTTGAAAAATGGAGATAACATCAAACTTGTGGTTCGTGACTACTATTTGACAAAATTGAAAAAAGAAGGGAAAGTACCTGCAGAAAAGAGTTTTGAAGTTCCAGTTTCAGGCCTAAAAGAGGTCAGTGAAATTAAGGAATTAAAGGATATTCTTAAGAAAATTGATGACTACAGTAAGTCTGAAAACAAGAATAATTCTTCATCTTCTTATACCCTAGAACCACAAGGAACATTCTTAGGAGTATTTTCATCAAGTAACAGTGCTTATGAAAATGTAATTGTTATAAGTATTCTCTATAAGGTCACTGAGACCAAATCTGATGGATCTAAAGATACTAATTATAAAGATTATAGTTATGCTGCAGGAGTCAAAAAAGATGGCAGTGTAGATATGGATAAGCTAGAGAAAGCCCAGTTTAATACTACGACAGATTTAGAAGGGTTGAAGTCCTATTTATCGAATTATAAATTAAAAGAATATAAGCAGTGATAGTATTAAATTTGAAACTCATCAACTCAGATTGGTGGGTTTTTGCTAATTTGACAGTCTATTGAAATAAGGCTATAATCAAGCTGTATCAGTTTTCGAGGAGGTTTGGATGTACTTTAGATTGGAAAATAAGGAATCCCAGAAGGCGCAAGAAATAGGGAATTTGATTCGTGCTTATAACCGTTCCAAAAGAGAAGAGGCTGAGAGTGAGCTATTGAATCTTTATGTTGAAGATGAAAAAGGCAATCTTCTGGCAGGCTTGGTAGCTGAGACTTTCGGAAATTGGCTAGAAATCGAGTATTTATTTGTAAAAGAGGAACTGAGAGGGCTAGGAATCGGTTCAAGACTATTGCAGCAAGCAGAAACTGAAGCTAAGAATCGAAACTGTCGTTTTGCTTTTGTCAATACCTACCAGTTTCAAGCTCCAGATTTTTATAAAAGGCATGGCTACAAGGAAGTCTTTACCTTACAAGATTATCCCTACATTGGGCAAAGATATTATTACCAAAAGGATTTGTAAGGAGAATATGAAGGTATAATACAAAGAGAGACTCACACATAAGTTAAGTAGAGGTTATAACCTATAAATTGTATCTTTTTAGACGATATTGAGGACAATACAACATTAGATGTGAAATCCTACGATGCTGTAGATGTTTTGAAAAAATTGAATAAGCAGAAACTCTCTATCATTTAGGTGGTAGAGAGTTTTTGTTAATAAAATTTTACAAAATGACATTTATATATTGCATTAAGTTTTGGCGAATGGGCTCAGAAAAAGTTTGAACAAGATATGGATGAACTGGAGAGTGGTGAATAGCTTGTTGCTCTTTTCTCAATACAGCTAAAATGTGATATAATAGTACTAATTTATTGGAATATGTGAAAGTTCTTGAAAATTTTCATGAGTTTCTAGCTAAGGAAGTAGGAAAAGTATGTATCCAGATGATAGTTTAACATTGCACACGGACTTGTACCAGATTAACATGATGCAGGTTTACTTTGACCAAGGGATTCACAATAAAAAGGCTGTTTTTGAGGTCTATTTCCGTCAGCAACCGTTCAATAATGGCTATGCGGTTTTTGCTGGTTTGGAAGGATTGTGAAGTATCTTGAAGCTTTGCGCTTTTCAGATAGTGATATCGACTACTTAGAGTCGCTTGGCTATCATGGGGAATTCTTGGATTACCTTCGAAATTTCAAGTTGGAATTGACCGTTCGTTCTGCTCAAGAAGGGGACTTGGTCTTTGCCAATGAACCGATTGTACAGGTGGAAGGCCCTCTAGCCCAATGTCAATTGGTCGAAACGGCTCTTTTGAATATTGTCAACTACCAGACCTTGGTAGCGACCAAGGCAGCTCGTATTCGTTCGGTTATTGCGGATGAACCACTGATGGAATTTGGGACTCGTCGTGCACAAGAAATGGATGCTGCTATCTGGGGAACACGCGCAGCGGTGATTGGTGGCGCCAATGGAACTAGCAACGTGCGTGCTGGTAAACTCTTTGACATTCCTGTTTTAGGAACTCACGCCCATGCCTTGGTACAGGTTTATGGCAATGACTATGAGGCTTTCAAGGCTTATGCTGCGACCCACAAAAATTGCGTCTTTCTTGTAGATACCTATGATACCCTTCGTATCGGTGTGCCAGCTGCTATTCAGGTTGCGCGTGAACTTGGTGACAAGATTAATTTCCTTGGTGTCCGTATTGACTCTGGAGACATTGCCTATATTTCTAAAAAAAAGTTCGTCAACAACTGGACGAGGCAGGATTTACTGATGCTAAGATTTATGCATCAAATGACCTTGATGAAAATACCATCCTTAACCTCAAAATGCAACACGCTAAGATTGATGTTTGGGGAGTAGGTACTAAGCTGATTACAGCATATGACCAACCAGCTCTTGGGGCGGTTTATAAGATTGTTGCGATCGAAGATGAAAATGGTAATATGCGTAATACCATTAAGCTGTCTAATAATGCGGAAAAAGTGTCGACGCCAGGTAAGAAGCAGGTGTGGCGCATTACCAGTCGTGAAAAAGGCAAGTCAGAAGGAGACTATATCACTTATGATGGCGTAGATGTTGCCAGCATGACAGAAATCAAGATGTTCCATCCGACTTATACCTACATCAAGAAGACCGTTCGTAATTTTGACGCTGTTCCTCTCTTGGTGGATATCTTCAAAGACGGGAAATTGATTTACAACTTACCTAGCTTGACTGAGATTCAGGATTATGCTCGTAAGGAATTTGACAAGCTTGGGATGAGTACAAGCGTGTACTCAATCCGCAGCACTATCCAGTGGATTTGGCGCGTGATGTATGGCAAGACAAGATGGACTTGATAGACAAAATGCGCAAGGAAGCCCTCGGCGAAGGAGAAGAAGAATGAGTTTGCAAGAGACTATTATTCAACAACTGGGTGTCAAACAAGTGATTGATGCCCAGGAAGAAATCCGTCGTTCCATTGATTTCTTAAAGAGATACCTGAAAAAACACCACTTTCTTAAAACCTTTGTACTAGGGATTTCTGGAGGACAAGACTCAACCTTGGCAGGGCGTTTAGCTCAATTAGCTATGGAAGAACTGCGAGCAGAGACAGGAGATGACAGCTACAAATTTATCGCTGTCCGTCTGCCATACGGAGTACAAGCCGATGAAGCAGATGCTCAAAAAGCCCTAGCATTTATCCAGCCAGATGTCAGCTTGGTAGTTAATATCAAGGAATCAGCTGATGCTATGACAGCTGCAGTTGAAGCGACAGGCAGTTCTGTCTCAGACTTCAACAAGGGCAATATCAAGGCTCGTTGCCGTATGATTGCCCAATATGCCCTTGCAGGTTCCCATAGCGGAGCGGTCATTGGAACAGACCACGCTGCGGAAAATATCACAGGTTTCTTTACCAAGTTTGGTGACGGTGGTGCGGATATTTTACCCCTTTTCCGCCTCAATAAACGCCAGGGAAAACAACTTTTGAAGGAACTTGGTGCAGACCCAGCCCTCTATGAAAAAATCCCAACGGCAGACCTAGAAGAAGACAAACCAGGCCTGGCTGACGAAGTAGCCCTCGGAGTCACTTATGAAGAGATTGATGACTACCTAGAAGGCAAAACAATCAGCCCAGAAGCACAAGCAAGAATCGAAAACTGGTGGCATAAAGGCCAACACAAACGCCACCTACCAATCACCGTATTTGATGACTTTTGGGAGTAAAAACCTCCAGTGGAGGTTTTTACCCCGAGTCTAGAAATAAGAAAACGAGGAACCTCCAGTGGAGGTTTTTACTCCGAGCATTGAAACAGGTAAGCGAGGAAGGTCCGGGGGACCTTTTTAGCTTATTACCTTGAAATTCAAAAGCAAAGTAAATTTAAATTGAGGTTGGGCAGAGAAACATTTATCAGAAAGTGAGGTAGTATCATGAAAGCAATTGGTACGCAAATATTACAGACAGATCGTTTAATCTTGCGAAGATTTGTGGAAAGTGATGCAGAAGCCATGTTTCAGAATTGGGCTTCATCTGCTGAGAATCTAACCTACGTCACCTGGGATCCTCATCCTGATATCGAGGTGACTCGAAACTCCATTCGTAATTGGGTTGCCTCCTATACAAATCCCAACTATTACAAATGGGCCATTTGTCTCAAAGAGAATCCAGGACAAGTGATTGGGGATATCAGTATCGTTGAGATGGATGAGGAAGATTCAAGTTGTGAAATTGGCTATGTGCTAGGCAAGGTTTACTGGGGAAATGGTATAATGACGGAGGCCTTGAAAGATGTCTTGGACTTTTGTTTTATTCAAGCAGGTTTTCAAAATGTCAGAGCTCGATATGCCAGTCTCAATCCAGCTTCAGGTCGTGTTATGGAGAAGGCTGGAATGTCCTATCTCAAGACTATTACCAATGGTGTAGAGAGAAAAGGCTATCTTGCTGATCTTATTTATTATCAGGTAAGTAGGGAAGACTAGTGAATTTTCTTTTCTGTTTCCATCAAAGTCAGACCGTGTCTGGCTTTTTTTGTAAGATTTCTAAATAACCTGATTAAATTCCTATTTTTCCCTATCATTGTCCCTATTTTTTCTGGAGTTTTGGGGCTATAATAGTCCTATCAAATCAAAGAATGGAGGAAGGCAATGGATAATATAATCTTTTTTATCAGTGTTTTTCTTGCTGGAATTCTTTCCTTCTTTTCTCCTTGTATCTTACCCTTGTTACCAGTCTATGCAGGGGTCTTGTTGGATGACAAAGATGGTGCTCAGGCTTCTAGCGGAAAATTTTCAATCTCACTTGTTAGTTTATTGCGAACTCTGGCCTTTATAGCGGGGATTTCTTTTATCTTTATCTTACTGGGCTATGGAGCTGGTTTTTAGGCAATTTGCTGTATGCTTCTTGGTTTCAGTATGTGACGGGTGCGGTTATCATTCTTTTGGGCTTGCACCAGATGGAAGTCTTGCATTTGAAGGGACTCTACAAGGAAAGAAGGCTACAATTAAAGAGACAGGGGCAAAAAGGTAAGGGCTATAGTCAGGCATTTTTACTGGGGTTGACCTTTAGTTTTGCTTGGACGCCTTGTGTGGGGCCGGTTCTTGGCTCTGTTTTGGCCTTGGTGGCTTCAGGTGGTTCAGGTGCTTGGCAGGGAGCTGGTCTCATGTTGATTTACACGCTGGGTTTGGCGCTACCATTTTTGGTTCTAGCTCTAGCCTCCAGCTATGTTTTGAAACATTTTCGAAAACTCCATCCTTATCTCGGAGCACTCAAAAAAGTGGGTGGTTTCCTCATTATAGTGATGGGAATCTTGGTGCTTTTGGGAAATGCTTCCATTTTGACTACATTATTTGAATAGAGAGGAAAAAGAAATGAAAAAATGGCAAACATGTCTCCTTGGAGTAGGCTCAATCTGTTGTTTGGCAGCCTGTTCGGCTAAAAATATGTCAGACGAAGCTACTATGAAGGAGCAAACAAAAACAGAACAAGTCAGTGCGCAAACTGCTACCAAGGGTCAGGCAGTTGCTGATTTTGAACTGACAGGAGTAGATGGCAAGACCTACCGCTTGTCTGATTATAAGGGCAAGAAAGTCTATCTTAAATTCTGGGCTTCTTGGTGTTCTATCTGTCTGGCCAGTCTTCCAGATACCGATGAAATTGCTAAGGATGCTGGTGATGATTATGTGGTCTTGACAGTGGTGTCTCCTGGTCACAAGGGAGAACAAGCTGAAGCAGAATTTAAGAACTGGTACAAGGGCTTGGATTATAAAAATTTTCCAGTTCTAATTGACCCGTCAGGAAAACTTTTGGAAAGTTATGGTGTTCGTTCTTATCCAACTCAAGCCTTTATAGACAAGGAAGGAAAGCTGGTCAAAACGCAACCAGGTTTTATGGATAAGGATATGATTTTAAAGACATTGAAAGAAATGGGGTAGGGAAAGGTCATGAATGATAAAGTAAAATTGTTTGTCTTGGCAGGAATCTTTTTCCTAGCCATAACCGGTTTCTATTTTCTATTGACGCGAAATGCAGGGCAGACAGATAGCTCGCAAATTGAGAAAGCGTCAGTTAGCCAAGGAGGAAAAACAGTGAAAAAAACAGAAGTGAGTAAAGATGCAGATTTGCACGAAATTTATCTAGCTGGGGGATGTTTCTGGGGAGTTGAGGAGTATTTCTCACGCGTTCCCGGGGTGACAGATGCCGTATCAGGCTATGCAAATGGTAGAGGGGAAACAACCAAGTACGAATTGATTAACCAAACAGGTCATGCGGAAACTGTCCATGTCACCTATGACGCCAATCAAATTTCCCTCAAGGAAATCCTGCTTCACTATTTCCGCATTATCAATCCAACCAGCAAATAAACAAGGAAATGATGTGGGAACCCAGTACCGTACTGGTGTTTATTACACAGATGACAAGGATTTGGAGGTAATCAACCAAGTCTTTGATGAGGTGGCTAAGAAATACGATCAACCTCTAGCAGTTGAAAAGGAGGCCTTGCAGAATTTCGTGGTGGCTGAGGATTACCACCAAGACTATCTCAAGAAAAATCCAAATGGCTACTGCCATATCAATGTCAATCAGGCGGCCTATCCCGTCATTGATGCCAGCAAATACCCTAAACCAAGTGATGAAGAATTGAAAAAGACCTTGTCGCCTGAGGAGTATGCAGTTACCCAGAAAAATCAAACAGAACGAGCTTTTTCAAACCGCTACTGGGACAAATTTGAATCTGGTATCTATGTGGATGTAGCAACTGGCGAACCCCTCTTTTCATCAAAGGACAAGTTTGAGTCTGGTTGCGGTTGGCCTAGTTTTACCCAACCCATCAGTCCAGATGTTGCCACCTACAAAGAAGACAAGTCCTACAATATGACACGCATGGAAGTGAGAAGCCGAGTTGGAGATTCTCACCTTGGCCATGTCTTTACGGACGGCCCACAGGACAAGGGGGGCTTGCGCTACTGTATCAATAGTCTCTCTATCCGCTTTATTCCCAAAGACCAAATGGCAGAAAAAGGCTATGCTTATTTACTAGATTATGTTGATTAATACTCTTCGAAAATCAAATTAAAACCACGTCAGCGTCGCCTTACCGTGGATAGGGTTGAGACTGGGCAAAAACTCAATTTGAGGAGAAAATAAAGCAAATTTTCTAATTTAAAAGCCTTTTTGCCCAGTATCTCTATCTACAACCTCAAAGCAGTGCTTTGAGCAAACTGCGGCTAACTTCCTAGTTTTCTTTTTGATTTTCATTGAGTATAAGAAGTCTTTCCTAAGCAGTTAGAGGAGAATTTTGCTATACTGATACTAGTAAGTGACAAAGGAGCAGAGCATGACCTACACAATCTTAATCGTAGAAGATGAATATCTGGTGAGACAAGGCTTGACCAAGTTAGTCAATGTAGCAGCCTACGATATGGAAATTATCGGTCAGGCTGAAAATGGAAGGCAGGCTTGGGACTTGATTCAAAGCAGGTGCCAGATATCATTTTAACCGATATCAACATGCCTCAGCTGAATGGTATCCAGTTAGCAAGTTTGGTCCGAGAAACCTATCCTCAGGTTCACCTAGTTTTTTTGACAGGATACGATGATTTTGATTATGCCTTATCTGCTGTCAAACTCGGTGTGGATGACTACCTGCTCAAACCCTTTTCCCGTCAGGACATTGAGGAGATGTTGGGGAAAATCAAGCAAAAACTAGACAAGGAAGAAAAGGAAGAGCAGCTACAAGATCTACTGACCGATAAGTTTGAAGGAAACATTGCCCAGAAAATCCAGTCCCATCTGGCTGACAGTCAGTTTAGTTTAAAGTCTTTGGCCAGTGACTTGGGCTTTAGTCCGACTTATTTGAGCTCCTTGATTAAGAAAGAATTGGGCTTGCCTTTTCAGGATTACCTGGTGAGAGAACGTGTCAAACAAGCCAAGCTCTTGCTCTTGACAACAGATTTAAAGATTTACGAGATAGCCGAAAAGGTTGGCTTTGAAGATATGAACTACTTTACTCAACGTTTTAAACAGATTGCAGGTGTGACACCTCGTCAGTTTAAGAAGGGAGAAGGCCGATGAAGCGTTCTTCTCTACTAGTCAGAATGGTTATTTCCATCTTTCTGGTCTTTCTCATTCTCCTAGCTGTGGTCGGGACTTTCTACTATCAATCTAGTTCCTCAGCCATTGAGGCTAGTATTGAGGACAATAGTCAAACGACTATCAGTCAGACTAGCCACTTTATTCAGTCTTATATCAAAAAATTAGAAACCACCTCGACTAGTTTGACCCAGCAGACGGATGTCTTAGCCTATGCTGAGAATCCTAGTCAAGACAAGGTCGAGGGAATTCGAGATTTGTTTTTTACCATCTTAAAGGCTGACCAGGACTTGAAAACGGTAGTTTTGGTCACCAAATCTGGTCAGATCATTTCTACAGATGACAGTGTGCAGATGAAAACCTCCTCAGATATGATGTCTGAGGATTGGTACCAAAAGGCCATTCATCAGGGAGCCATGCCTGTTTTGACTCCAGCTCGTAAATCGGATAGTCAGTGGGTTATTTCTGTTACTCAAGAACTTGTCGATGAAAAGGGAGCCAATCTTGGCGTGCTTCGCTTGGATATTTCCTACGAAACTCTGGAAGCCTATCTCAACCAGCTCCAGTTGGGGCAGCAGGGCTTTGCCTTTATTATCAATGAAAACCATGAATTTGTCTACCATCCTCAACACACAGTTTATAGTTCATCTAGCGAAATGGAGACTATGAAACCCTATATTGAGACAGGGCAGGGCTACACTCTGGATCACAAATCCTACGTCAGTCAGGAAAAGATTGCAGGAACTGATTGGACGGTGCTTGGCGTGTCTTCGTTGGAGAAGTTAGATCAGGTTAGGAGTCAACTCATGTGGACCTTGCTTGGGGCTAGTGTCACCTCTCTTTTTGCCTGTCTCTGCTTGGTGTGGATTAGTCTTAAACGTTGGATTGCTCCTTTGAAGGATTTGAGAGAAACCATGCTGGAGATTGCTTCTGGTAATCAGAATCTTCGTGCCAAGGAAACTGGTGCCCATGAACTGCGAGAAGTGACTCGCCAGTTCAATGCTATGTTGGATCAGATTGATCAGTTGATGGTAGCTATTCGCAGGCAGGAAGAAACAACCCGTCAGTATGAACTTCAAGCCTTGTCGAGTCAGATTAACCCCCATTTCCTCTACAATACTTTGGACACCATCATCTGGATGGCTGAATTTCAGGACAGTCAGAGAGTGGTTCAGGTGACCAAGTCCTTGGCGACCTATTTTCGCCTAGCTCTCAATCAGGGTAAAGATTTGATTTGCCTGTCTGACGAAATCAATCATGTTCGCCAGTATCTTTTTATCCAGAAACAACGTTATGGAGATAAGCTGGAATATGAGATTGAGGAGAATCCTGCCTTTGATAATCTAGTCTTGCCCAAGCTGGTGTTGCAACCCCTTGTAGAAAATGCTCTTTATCATGGCATCAAGGAGAAAGAAGGTCAGGGCCATATTAAACTTTCTGTCCAGAAACAGGATTCAGGATTGGTTATCCGTATTGAGGATGATGGAGTTGGCTTCCAAGATGCTAGCGATAGTAGTCAAAGTAAACTCAAACGTGGGGGAGTTGGTCTTCAAAATGTTGACCAGCGTCTCAAACTTCATTTTGGCGAACATTACCAGATGAAGATTGATTCTGCACCCGACAAAGGAACGACGGTTGAAATATACATAAATAGAATAGAAACTAGCTAACTCCCAGTCAATTCTGGGAGTTTTATGCGTAATTGGGCAAGCTTTCTAGGTTGTCTATCTTGCTAAAAGCAAGAAAAAACGATATGATAGATAATGACAAAAGAGGTATCAAGTATGAAGGAAACAGACATTCAAAGAGAAACAAGTCAGATTGTAAAAGATGTATTGGAAAAGGCCAATTTGAAGCAGGGATCTATCTTTGTTTTGGGCCTTTCTTCTAGTGAGGTGATAGGTGGTCAGATTGGAAAGGAATCCAGCCAAGAAATTGGGGAAATCATTGTGAAGACCATCCTAGATATCCTAGAGGAAAAAGAAATTCATCTAGCTGTTCAAGGTTGTGAACATGTCAATCGGGCTCTCGTTGTTGAACGTCAGGTGGCAGAGCAGTTTGGTCTGGAAATCGTTAGTGTCCTTCCTACCCTTCATGCAGGAGGTTCGGGTCAGTTGGCAGCCTTCAAGTTTATGAAGGATCCAGTTGAGGTTGAATTTATCAAGGCTCATGCTGGATTGGATATCGGAGACACTGCAATTGGCATGCATGTCAAGCATGTTCAGGTTCCGATTCGCCCTCTTTTGAGAGAGATTGGTCATGCTCACGTAACGGCGTTGGCTAGTCGTCCAAAATTAATTGGAGGTGCGCGTGCGCACTATCCGCAAGATTCTATTAGAAAGTCGTGAAAATGAGAAAAACAAAACAGCAACTAGAAAAAATCACCAAATATTCCATTCGTAAGCTAACTGTTGGGGTAGGTCCTGTAGCCATCGGGGCCTTCCTTTTTGGTGCTAGTCCCCTTTCAGTAGATAAGGTTCAAGCCAATGAAGTTGGTGGTGCTCAAAGCGTTCATTACCGTTATTTGGCGGAGCAGGAATTGACCGAGTCTGAAAAAGCCCTGATTCATCATGAGGTTCCTACAGACTTTCAAGATGATGATATTCTTTATGTAGTTTATCGTAAGAAGACAACTAACAGTCAACAACTTCCATACACAGGAAGTAAGGAACTAGCTTTGGCAGGTCTTGGCTTGGCAACAGCCTCGCTAGCAGTCTTTTTGGTGTCCAAAAAAGGTCGCAAAGAGGTCCTAGGTGTTCTCTTAATTGGTTCTTTAGGAGCCAGCACTTTTATACCTTATGGGACATTTGCGTTTGAAAATAAAGAATTGCTTTCTTATAACCAAACTATTTCTGCTTCAACGCAAGAAGGCTTGGCTGAAGGGATTATCCATATTGAAGGTTATGAATACATCGGATACTTCAAGGAAGCAGAACTCCATCCATCAAGACCAGCTTCAGCTGAGAAGTCTCAGTTGCCAGTAGAGAAGCAAAGTTCAAAAGAAATCGAGAAAACAGAAGTAGTTCAAGAAAGACCTGCTGTCACTCCAGAAACTGTCATCGAAAAACCTGTAGTAGAGAATCCAGTTGCTCCTGCTGTTGAAGCAAAACCAGTTTCTGAGCAGCCTCAGGTTAGACAGGAAGAGAGCTTGGTTGAGATTCCTTTTGAAACGATCACAAGCCCAGATACGAATTTAGCAGAAGGACAGACTCGTATTGTAACAGCCGGAGTAAAGGGTCAGCGTCGTCTTGTAACTAAAGTATCTATGGTTAATGGTCAAGAAGTTAGAGAAGTCATTGAAGACCAAGTGGTTCAAATCCTGTGTCACAAGTCATCGCAGTCGGAACGAAGAAAGAGGTGCAACCTGCCCCAACTCCAGCACCACAAGCTGAACCAACGCATCAGGTAGCTAAGGGTACGCAAGAAGAAGGCAAAGCAGGTCAGGCTCTAACGCAACCTACCTTACCAGAGGCTCCAGTTGAAATGAAGGGCACCCAAGAAGAAGGCAAAGAAGGCCAATCCTTAACGCAACTCGAATTACCAGAAGCTACGGTAGATGCCAAAGGAACACAAGAATCTGGCAAAGAAGGTCAAGCTTTAACTCAACCTGCATTACCAGAAGCTACAGTCGCAGTTAAAGGAACTCAAGAGGTAGGCAAAGAAGGTCAAGCTTTAACGCAGCCAGAATTGCCAGAAGCTAGGGTAGAGTCTAAAGGAACCCAAGAGGAAGGCAAGGAAGGTCAATCCTTAACGCAACCCGAATTGCCAGAAGCTAGGGTAGAGTCTAAAGGAACCCAAGAATCTGGCAAAGAAGGTCAATCTTTAACACAACCAGAACTACCAGAAGTTCAAGTAGAAGTAAAAGGAACCCAAGAGGCAGGTAAAGAAGGCCAAGCTCTTGTACAAGATCAGTTACCTGAGTATAAAGTCACTGAAGGAACTCTTGTTGAAGAATCAACTACAGAACTTGACTACAAAACTGAAACTACTGAGGATCCAACTAAGTATACAGACGAAGAAACTGTCCTACGAAATGGTGAAAAAGGAAGTCAAGTTACAAAAACAACCTATAAAACGGTAGAAGGTGTCAAAACTGACCAAGTTCTTTCAACCAGTACGGAAGTGACCAAGGAGCCTGTAAATCAACAGGTAAGCCGTGGTACAAAACCAATTGAAGGAACTCTTGTAGAGGAGAGCCTTGAAAAGATTCCATTTAAAGAAACGATTGAAGAAGATGCTCAACTGAAAAAAGGTTTAGAAGTTGTAGCTCAAGAAGGTAAAGAAGGTCAGAAAAAAATCACTAAGACCTTTAATACCATTAAGGGAGTTAAAACAGAAGATGCTCCAAAAGTTACAGAGGAAGTCATTGAGGCACCTCAAGACCGAATTTTGAAACGTGGTACCAAGAGCTTTGAAAAACCAGTATTGACCATCACAGCAGTTGAACCTAAGGATTTGAAACGTACTTCAGATGTTAAATACAGTCTAGAAAATCCAAGCAAGGCAGCCATTAAATCTATCACCCTAACTCTGAAAAAAGGTGATGAGATTGTGAAAACATTGAATGTTTCACCTGACAACTTAACAGCTAGCCTGACAGATTTGCAATACTACAAGGATTATAAACTTGAAACTAAGATGGTTTATGACCGTGGTGAAGGCGATGAGGAAGTAGTTCTGAAGGAAGAACCGCTAAGACTTGACCTCAAAAAAGTTGAAATCAAAAACATTAAAGAAACAAGCTTGATGAGTGTGGACGCTGATGGTAACGAAACAGATACTAGTTTGCTTACAGAAAAACCAGCTGATGTTGCTCCGCTTTATCTACGAGTGACCACTCACGACAACAAAGTTACAAGACTCGCTGTTGACAAGATTGAAGAAGTAGAAAAAGACGGAAAAACTTTATATAAAGTTACTGCCAAAGCACCAGACTTAGTTCAGCGTAATGCTGATAACACACTTAGCGAAGAGTATGTTCATTACTTTGAAAAACAAAAAGCAAAAGAAGGTAATGTTTACTACAACTTCAATGAGCTTGTAAAAGATATGAAAGCTAACCCTAGCGGTGAGTTTAAACTTGGTGCAGATTTAAATGCAGCCAATGTACCAACTCCAAATAAAGAGTATGTTCCTGGTACATTTAAAGGTAAGTTATCAAGTGTTGAGGGACAACGTTATTCAATTCACAATATGACACGTCAATTATTTGGTGGTATTGAAGGTGGTTCGGTTAAAGATGTTAACTTGGCTAATGTCGATATTAATATGCCTTGGATTGATAACATTTCTGCTCTTGCTAGAACTGTTAAGAATGCTACTGTTGAGAATATTAAAGTAACTGGTAGCATAACTGGTAGAGATGGAATTGCCGGACTTGTTAACAAATTAGATAACGGCGGGCAGCTTACTAATGTTGCTTATATCGGTAAACTTACTGGTGTAGGTGATAGAGGATGGGATTTCGCTGGTATGGTTGGTGAAATCTGGAAAGGTAATGTTGATAAAGGATATGTAGAAGCTGATATAGTTGCTAATAAAGCTCGTATCGGTGGATTTGTCGCTAGATCAGATAACGGTTCTGATCCTAACGGAATTGGTAAATATGGTTCTGTTCGTAACGCTGTTACGAAAGGAACTATTAAGGTAAATACACCTGTTGAAGTAGGTGGTTTCCTTAGTAAGAACTGGGCATGGGGTAAAGTTGCAGACTCTGTGTCTATGATGAAAGTTGAAAATGGTGAAGTGTTCTATGGATCTAAAGATATTGACGAAGATGGTGGATACTTCTCAAATAACGCTTTAGAACGTAACTTTATCGTGAAAGATGTAAGTACAGGTAAACGTTCATTTAAATTCTCTGTTTCTAACCGAATTAAAGAAGTGTCTCAAGATGAAGCTGACCAGAAAATTGCAACATTAGGAATTACAGCTAATGATTATGTTATCAAGCCTCTTGTTTCAGATACATTAAATAATGTTAAACCAAAATCTGACACTTACAAAGATACTCAAGATTACGATGCTTCTCGTGAGCTTGCATACCGTAACATTGAAACTTCAACCATTCTACAACAAAGAATGGATTGTAAATCAAGGAAATAAATTAGCTGCTGATAGTCCATTAATGACTAAAGAAGTATTGTCTGTAACTGCAATGAAAGGTAATGACTTTGTTACAGACCTTACAGATGCTGACCATATTATGGTTCACTACGCAGATAAGACAAAAGATATCTTTATGATTTCTCCTAAGGACTCTCAAGTTAAGCAAGTAAAAGAGTATAGTGTAGCTGAGCTTGGTGAAGTTGTGTACACACCAAACATGGTTGTTAAAGATCGTACTGACTTAATCAGTGCTATTGAAAGCAAATTAAGCCCTGTTGAATTGCAATCTGACCCGATTTATCAACACTTGGGTAGAACTGGTGGTAACAAAGTCAATGCAATTAAGGACTTGTACCTAGAAGAAAGCTTCAAGTATGTGAAAGATAATCTTACTAAATTCGTTACGAAGTTAGTAGAAAATGAAGATCACCAGCTTAACACTGATGAAGCTGCAAAACGTGCTTTGATTAAGAAAATTGATGACAATAAGGCTGCAGTTCTTCTTGGTTTGTCTTACCTCAACCGTTACTACGGTGTTAAATTCGATGAATTTAATATTAAAGAGTTAATGTTATTTAAACCGGACTTCTATGGTAAGAATGTTAGTGTGTTAGACTTCTTGATTAAGGTTGGCTCTAAAGAAAGTAACATTAAAGGTGATAGAACTTTAGAAGCTTATCGTGAAACTATCGGTGGAACTATTGGTATAGGTGAGTTAAACAGTTTCTTAGACTATAACATGCGTCTATTCACAAGTGATACTGACTTAAACGATTGGTTCATAAAAGCAACTAAAGATAATGTATATGTCGTTGAACCAAAAACAACAACTCCTGAATTTGCCGATAAGAAACACAGAGCATACGAAGGATTAAATAATGATGTTCACGGTAAGATGATTCTGCCACTTCTTAACTTAAAAGATGCTCACATGTTCTTAATCTCAACATATAACACTATGGCTTACAGTTCATTTGAGAAATATGGTAAGAACACAGCAGCAGAGCGTGAAGCATTCAAGAAAGAAATCGATAAAGTAGCAAAAGCTCAACAAAATTATCTAGACTTCTGGTCTCGTTTATCATTAGATAAAGTTCGTAACCAACTGCTTAAGAGCAACAACATGGTACCAACACCAGTACTAGATAACCAAAACTATCCAGAAGGTACTGACAAATACGGTCACACTAACAGCGGTAAAGACATTGCTCCAGTTCGCGAACTATACGGACCAACAGGTCGTTACCATGCTACTGACTGGCGTATGGGAGCTGTAGCTCGTATCTACGGTAATCCTTATAAGGATGATTCAGTCTTCTTCATGGTTACCAATATGATTAGTGACTTTGGTATCTCTGCATTTACTCACGAAACGACTCACGTAAACGACCGTATGGTTTACTTAGGTGGTTCTAGACACCGTGAAGGAACTGACTTAGAAGCATTCGCACAAGGTATGTTACAATCACCTGCTGAAACAAGTCCAAACGGTGACTTTAAAGCACTAGGATTGAACATGGCCTACGAACGTCCAAATGATGGAAATCAATGGTATAACACTAATCCAAACGACCTTAAATCTCGTGAAGAAATCGATCACTATATGAAAGGTTTCAATGATACGCTCATGCTTCTTGACTATCTTGAAGGTGAAGCCGTTCTTGATAAACACGATAAAGCACTAAACAACGCTTGGTTCAAGAAAGTAGATAAGCAACTTCGTGGAGCTAATACGAAGAACCAATACGACAATGTTAGAGATTTAAATGCAGAAGAAAAAGAATATAACTTAACTTCTGTTAACGATCTAGTAGACAAGAATTTCATGACCAAACATGGTCCTGGTAATGGTACTTATGACCCAACTGGATTTGGCTCTGCCTATGTAACGGTGCCTATTACTGCAGGTATCTACGGAGGTAACACAAGTGAAGGAGCTCCAGGAGCAATGTCATTCAAACATAACACATTCCGTATGTGGGGTTACTTTGGATATGAAAAAGGCTTCTTAAATTATGCTTCTAACATGCTGAAAAATGAGTCTAAAAAAGCTGGTCATGCTACTCTAGGTGATGATTTTATCATTAAGAAAGTTTCTGATGGTAAATTTAATACTCTAGAAGATTGGAAGAAAGCATACTTCAAAGAAGTTGTTGATAAGGCTAAAGCAGGATTTAATGCTGTTGAAATCGATGGAACAACTTATAATAGTTACGATGAATTAAAACAAGCATTTGCTGAAGCAGTTGAAAAAGATAAAGCAACTCTTAAAAATGGATCAGTTAAATCTGACAATACTGTTGCACTTAAAGAAAAAATCTTCAAGAAACTTCTTCAACAAACAAACAGCTTTAAAACTTCAATCTTTAAATAATCGAAATCTCTCATCTGCTTTGCGGATGAGGGTTTTCTTATTTTATGCTATACTTAAGGTATGCATAGAAAAACAGTGATTGATTTTAGGGCTTTGGGGGAGCGATACATCTTTACCCAGCCTATCAAAGAGTTAAAAACCAGAGATTTAACAGAAGTAACAGACTTGTTGGCACAAGTGGAAATCTACCAAGAGCAGGGCTATTATGTGGTGGGCTATGTCAGCTACGAGGCTGCACCTGCTTTTGAGGAGAAATTAGCAGTTCATAAAAGCTCCTTTACTGGGCAGAGTACCTGCTTTACTTTTCACCGTTCATGATAGAGTTGAAAACATCCAGTATTCCTCTGATTTATGACGAGGTTGATTTGCCTTCTGATTGGCAGGAAGTAACGTCTGCAGCAAACTATGAAAAGGCTATTGCTCAGATTCACTATCATTTGCGGCAGGGAGACACCTACCAGGTCAACTACACCGTCCAACTCAAGCAAGATTTAAGTGCCAATCCTTTTGCCATCTACAATCGCATGGTGGTAGAACAGGAGGCGGGCTACAATGCCTATGTTGAACATGACGAGATGGCAGTGATATCCATGAGTCCAGAGCTCTTTTTTGAGCAAAATGACCGCGAGTTGACAACGCGACCAATGAAGGGAACGACTCAGCGTGGCATGACTGACCAAGAAGATTTGGAGCAGGCCAGTTGGTTGGAACAGGACCCCAAAAATCGCTCTGAAAATATGATGATTGTGGACCTCTTGCGCAATGATATGAACCGTATTTCTGAAGTGGGGAGTGAGCACGTGGAGCGTCTGTGTCAGGTAGAGCAGTATTCTACTGTTTGGCAGATGACTTCGACCATCAAGAGTCAGTTGCGAGAGGATGTTGACCTTGTTGAAATCTTCCGTTCTCTCTTTCCTTGTGGTTCCATAACGGGCGCACCGAAAATTGCGACTATGGAAATCATTAAGGACTTGGAGCCACAACCTAGAGGAGTCTACTGTGGAACGATTGGTCTCTTGCTTCCACATGGGCAACGGATTTTCAATGTCGCCATTCGTACCATTCAACTGAATCAAGGGAAAGCCATCTATGGAGTAGGCGGAGGCATTACATGGGATAGCACATGGGAATCTGAATACCGCGAGGTTCATCAAAAGGCTGCTGTTCTCTATCGTAAACAAGCTCGTTTCAAACTGATTACTACAGGGAAAATCAGCCAGAAGAACTTATTGTTTGAAGAACAACATTTGGAAAGACTGAGAAAAGCTAGTCGATATTTTACCTTTCCTTTTGATGCAGAAGACTTAAGACAAAAGATAGAGGAAGAGTGTCAGAGCTTGTGACATGCTAATCAAGATTACCGCTTTGCGAATTTGCTCTCAGCAAATCTGGAAAGATAGAACTCGAGTCGTCAAATATTGACACCCTCTCAGTCTGACCTTCTGCCATGTCAAACTCTGTCTTCAGGAATCCAATTTGCAGCAAGCATTTACCTACTTTAAAACAACTCATAGACCGCATTTGAGCCTAGGGGAGCAAGAGATCATTTACCACAATAAGTCTGGAGAACTTCTTGAAACCTCTATCGGAAATTTAGTTCTGAAAATCGATGGGAAACTCTATACACCGCCTATCCGACTGGGAATCTTACCAGGAATTTATCGCCAGTATTTACTAGAAACAGGACAGGTAGAAGAGAAAGTCTTGACCTTGGCAGATTTAGTCCAAGCAGAAGCTATTTACGGTTGTAATGCAGTGAGAGGCTTGTATGAACTAAGCCTCGAGGATAACTAGATGAAACTAATATTTTTTTACATGGATAGGGCAGTCAGCGGAGAGTTGGAAGGAAGTGCAAGAGTCTACTGACGGATTATTCCCTCTGAGGCTATCGAGTTGTTTCCCTACTGGAGTTAGCTAGCTATCAACAAAGCCAAGGAGAGCAGTTTATCAGCACTCTAGTTCAAAGGAGACAGAACCTTTTTGTTCTAATCGGTTTGTCCTTAGGTGCTGCCCTGGCACTAGAACTATCTAGTTACGATTTACCAAATCTTCGAGCTTTGGTTCTGTCAGGATGCCCTCTAAAATTAGCAGGGAATATCCTATTTTATGTTCAGTTGCTGATATTTAAATTACTTCCCAAAAAGGGTATTTGAAAAAAACATGGGATCAGATAAGGCTCTTATGGTTGGAGTTTCTGAGGAATTAAAAAAATACTTGATTTAAGGGAAATTGCACGGAATTGTCCCTATCCAAGCTTGTTAATTTGTGGTAGTCAGGATAAGCCTAATCTCAGTTCAATGAAAACTATTCAAGAACTGATGCCAAATTCTCAGTTTCAGATTATCCCTGACGGCCCTCATATTCTGAATAGAGCTAAACCAAAAGAGTTTGCAGAAATAACCAGAGATTTCCTTGAAATGCTGAAATAAGTTTGATAAAAATACTATTGAAAATCGATATCATCATTATGGGAGAAAGTAAATGAACAAACGTCTATTTTTTTAAAAAAATGAGTTTGGCGACGTTGTCAGCTTTTAGCCTTGTTTTCACAACCTGTGTTAGCAGAAGAAAACGTTCATTTTTCTAGTTGTAAGGAAGCTTGGGCGAATGGATACTCGGATATTCACGAGGGAGAACCAGGATATTCTGCCAAGTTAGACCGTGATCATGATGGTGTGGCTTGCGAATTGAAAAGTGCTCCTAAGGGTGCTTTTAAAGCAAAACAAGCGGCTACAACTCAAACTGATACAAATTCATCCACAGCAAGTGGTTGGGTTAAGCAGAACGGTGCTTGGTACTATTTTAATGGAAATGGAAATCTAGTGAAAAATGCTTGGCAGGGAAGCTATTACCTGAAAGCTGATGGTAAAATGGCACAGAGCGAATGGATTTATGACTCTTCTTATCAAGCTTGGTATTATTTGAAATCAGATGGTTCTTATGCAAAGAATGCATGGCAAGGAGCTTACTACCTTAAATCAAACGGTAAAATGGCACAAGGTGAGTGGGTTTATGATTCTTCTTATCAAGCCTGGTATTACTTGAAATCAGATGGTTCTTATGCTCGCAATGCATGGCAAGGAAACTACTATTTGAAATCAGATGGCAAAATGGCTAAAAATGAGCGAGTTGATGGAGGCCGCTACTATGTAGATGCCTCAGGTCTCTGGAAACCATAAGTCGGGATAAAATCCAGAAAGCTAATGCAAACCTTTGCATAAACGATTAGTTTTTGTTATACTATATCTGTAAGCATTTTCAATTAATTTATAATGAAAAAGGAGAATAAGATGAGTCAAAAGATTATTGGGATTGACCTTGGTGGAACTTCTATCAAATTTGCAATCTTGACAACAGCAGGAGAAATCCAAGAAAAATGGTCTATCAAGACCAACATTTTGGATGAGGGAAGTCATATCGTAGATGATATGATTGAGTCTATTCAACACCGTTTGGACTTGCTTGGATTGGCAGCAGCGGACTTCCAAGGTATTGGAATGGGATCACCAGGTGTGGTTGACCGTGAAAAAGGGACTGTTATCGGAGCCTACAACCTCAACTGGAAAACCCTTCAACCAATTAAAGAAAAGATTGAAAAAGCCTTGGGTATTCCATTCTTCATCGATAATGATGCCAACGTGGCGGCTCTTGGTGAGCGCTGGATGGGTGCTGGTGATAACCAACCAGATGTTGTCTTTATGACACTCGGTACTGGTGTTGGTGGTGGTATTGTCGCAGAAGGAAAATTGCTTCACGGTGTTGCTGGTGCAGCAGGTGAGCTTGGCCACATTACTGTTGACTTTGACCAACCAATCGCATGTACCTGCGGTAAGAAAGGTTGCCTTGAGACAGTAGCTTCAGCAACAGGGATTGTCAACTTGACTCGTCGCTATGCGGATGAATACGAAGGCGATGCAGCCTTGAAACGCTTGATTGATAATGGAGAAGAAGTAACCGCTAAGACTGTCTTTGATTTGGCAAAAGAAGGAGACGACCTTTCCTTGATCGTTTACCGTAACTTCTCACGTTACTTGGGAATCGCTTGTGCTAACATTGGTTCAATCCTAAACCCATCAACAATCGTTATCGGTGGTGGTGTATCAGCTGCGGGAGAATTCCTTCTACAAGGTGTTCAAAAAGTCTACGATGAAAATACTTTCCCACAAGTACGCACAACTACTAAACTAGCTCTTGCAACTCTAGGAAATGACGCTGGGGTTATCGGAGCAGCATCACTTGTATTGCAATAAAATAATAAAAGAGGAAAAATACTAACCTAGAGTTAGTATTTTTCCTCTTTTCTTTTTTATGCTATACTAGTTAGGAAATAAATGAGGTGAGAGTAAATGACAAAAGCAGATACGATTTTTAAAGAAAATATTGAACGAATCCTCAAAGACGGTGTCTTTTCTGAGCAGGCCCGTCCCAAGTACAAGGATGGGACAGTTGCCAACTCTAAGTACGTAACGGGTGCTTTTGCCGAGTATGACTTGGCCAAGGGGGAATTTCCCATCACAACCTTGCGTCCCATTGCCATCAAATCCGCCATCAAAGAACTTCTCTGGATTTATCAAGACCAGTCCAATAGCCTAGAGGTACTTAATGACAAGTACAATGTGCACTACTGGAATGACTGGGAAGTGGGAGATACAGGAACCATTGGTGAGCGCTATGGTGCTGTTGTTAAGAAACACGACATCATCAATAAGCTTCTCAAGCAGTTGGAAATCAACCCTTGGAACCGCCGCAATATCATATCACTATGGGATTACCAAGCTTTCGAAGAAACAGATGGGTTGCTTCCGTGCGCCTTTCAGACCATGTTTGATGTCCGTCGTATAGATGGAGAAATCTATCTGGATGCGACCTTGACTCAGCGTTCTAACGATATGCTAGTGGCCCACCATATCAACGCTATGCAGTACGTGGCTCTTCAAATGATGATTGCCAAGCATTTCGGCTGGAAGGTTGGAAAGTTCTTCTACTTCATCAACAACCTCCATATCTATGACAATCAATTTGAACAAGCTCAGGAATTGCTTCGTCGGGAGCCGTCAAACTGCCAACCTCGTTTGGTATTGAATGTGCCAGATAAGACCAATTTCTTTGATATCAAAGCAGAAGATTTTGAGTTGGTGGATTATGCCCCTGTCAAGCCGCAGTTGAAGTTTGACCTAGCTATTTAAAAGAATAGAAAAAAGAAGTTGAGAAAATAAATCCCAACTTCTTTTGTTTCTTAACGTGATACGCGGCGACGAGCTGCTTTTTTACGGTTTTCTTCGATGAAAGCTGCTTTTTGCTCTTCTGGTTCGATCACTTTCTTTTTAAATGCGTATACTGCACCTGCGACTGCGGCGACAGTTCCTGCGACACCTGTTACAAGACCTTTAGCGAATCCTTTAGCCATGAGTCTTCCTCCTTTATATTCTCAATCAGCCAGCCTCCTCAAGAGGTCACATTTTTCTGACTGACCTTTTTGTGTTATAATAATAGTAACGAAAAAATGGGAATTTTTCAAGGAAAAAAGATGAAAACAAAAATAATTGTGATTGTTGGACCGACTGCAGTTGGAAAGACAGCTCTAGCCATTGAAGTTGCAAAGCGTTTTAATGGCGAAGTTGTTAGTGGCGATAGTCAGCAGGTTTACCGAGGTCTAGATATTGGGACGGCAAAGGCTAGTCCAGAAGAGCAGGCAGCTGTTCCCCATCATTTAATCGATGTTAGAGAGGTAACCGAGTCTTACTCGGCTTTGATTTTGTTTCAGAAGCTAAGATGGCTATTGAGGATATTCACAGTCGTGGCAAGCTAGCCATTATCGCTGGTGGGACTGGACTTTATATCCAGAGCTTGTTAGAAGGCTACCATTTAGGTGGGGAGACTCCCCATGAGGAAATTTTGGCCTATCGGGCTAGTTTAGAGTCCTATACAGATGAGGAACTAGCCTATCTTGTGGAGCAAGCTGGCCTTGAGATTCCCCAGTTTAATCGTCGTCGTGCTATGCGTGCCTTGGAAATTGCCCATTTTGGTCAGGATTTGAAAAATCAAGAGACCTTGTATGAACCGCTGATTATCTGCTTGGATGATGAGCGCAGTCAACTTTACGAGCGCATTAACCGCCGCGTGGAGCTGATGTTTGAGGCTGGGCTTTTGGATGAAGCCAAGTGGCTCTTTGAACATTACCCTAATGTACAAGCGGCTAAAGGGATTGGTTACAAGGAATTCTTTCCTTACTTCCGTGGAGAGCAGACCTTGGAGGAAGCCAGTGAGAGTCTCAAACAGGCGACCCGTCGTTTTGCCAAGCGTCAGTTGACCTGGTTCCGTAATCGCATGCAGGTCACCTTTTATCAGATTGGAGAAGCTGGTGTGCAAGACCGCATTTTAAGCCAGATAGAGGAGTTTTTAGATGATTGAAACGGAGAAAAAAGAGGAACGGGTCCTGCTGATTGGTGTGGAATTGCAGGGCATGGACAATTTTGACCTCTCCATGGAAGAATTGGCCAGTCTAGCTAAGACAGCTGGGGCAGTCGTTGTAGATAGCTACAGACAAAAACGTGAAAAATATGATTCCAAGACCTTCGTCGGCTCTGGTAAGTTGGAAGAGATTGCGCTCATGGTGGATGCAGAAGAAATCACCACTGTCATCGTCAACAACCGTCTGACCCCAAGGCAAAATGTCAATCTAGAAGAAGTTCTCGGTGTTAAGGTCATTGACCGTATGCAGTTGATTTTGGATATCTTTGCCATGCGAGCTCGAAGCCATGAAGGGAAACTCCAAGTCCACCTAGCCCAGCTAAAATATCTCTTGCCCCGCTTGGTTGGTCAGGGAATTATGCTCAGCCGTCAGGCAGGGGGAATTGGTTCCCGTGGACCTGGTGAAAGTCAGCTGGAGCTGAACCGTCGTAGCGTTCGCAATCAAATCACGGATATCGAGCGCCAGCTCAAGGTGGTTGAGAAAAATCGGGCGACTGTCAGAGAAAAACGTCTGGAGTCAAGCACCTTTAAGATTGGTTTGATTGGTTACACCAATGCTGGAAAATCAACCATCATGAACACCTTGACCAGTAAGACTCAGTATGAAGCGGACGAACTCTTTGCGACTCTAGATGCGACGACTAAGAGTATCCATCTGGGAGGCAATCTCCAAGTAACTTTGACAGATACAGTTGGCTTTATCCAAGATTTGCCGACAGAGTTGGTGTCTAGTTTCAAGTCAACCTTGGAAGAAAGCAAGCATGTGGACCTTCTTGTTCATGTTATCGATGCCAGCAATCCTTACCACGAGGAGCATGAAAAACAGTTCTGTCCATTATGAAAGACTTGGATATGGAGGATATTCCTCGCCTGACCCTTTATAATAAAGCGGATTTGGTGGAGGATTTTATGCCGACTCAAACGCCCTATTCTCTCATTTCTGCCAAGTCTGAGGATAGTCGTGAGAATTTGCAGGCTTTGTTTTTAGAGAAAATCAAGGATATTTTTGAATCCTTTACCCTGCGCGTGCCTTTTTCCAAGTCCTACAAGATTCATGATTTAGAAAGTGTTGCGATTCTTGAAGATCGTGACTACCAAGATGATGGAGAAGTGATTAGAGGCTACATTTCTGAGAAAAATAAATGGAGGTTAGAGGAATTTTATGACTGATATTAAAACGATGGCTCTAAAATATGGGGGCTATACAAGTCTGGACAAGGTCTATCTGGATCAGCTTCTAGCTGGAAAGACAGAGCAAGAGCAGTTGGCACTGATCACTCCTCCGCCTAGCGTGGTCAATGCTTACTTTGCAGAACTCTACCAGAAAAAAAGTCCTGAGGCTGCGACGGATTATTTTGCGGAACTCAGTCAGGAACTGAATCTCTACAATGCTGAGCCAAGTTTCACCCTAGAAAATAAGCCTTTTGTTCGGCTTAATCTGTCTGGTAAATCCTTTGGTTTTTGTTATGAGAGTGAGGGGCTTGGTCGAATTTTCTCTGAAAATAAAGAGGTAATCTCGGATGACTTGCTCTTGAAATTGCGCAAATTTTCCCCCATCAGCTAGTCTTTGAGGAATCTGGAAGGATTTACATGAAGGCTGTCGGGGACGATGAAGTTGTTCGTCTGGAAAATCTCACAGCTTTGACTGATTTGGAAAGCTTGGCTGACGGTCGTAAGCGTCTCAAAGGCTACAGCCAAGAGGATGTATTACAAGAAGCTACTGCTTTTTCAGGCAAGCGCTATTTCCGATCGGAAAACCGCACAGCCATGTTATATTTTGATTAATTAGAAAGTATCGAATGGATATTCAATTTTTAGGAACGGGGGCAGGTCAGCCCTCTAAAGCCCGCAACGTTTCCAGTCTCGCTCTGAAACTCTTGGACGAGATTAACGAAGTTTGGCTCTTTGACTGTGGAGAAGGTACGCAAAATCGCATTCTTGAAACCACAATTCGACCACGTAAGGTCAGCAAAATCTTTATCACCCACCTGCATGGAGACCATATCTTTGGCTTGCCAGGATTTCTTTCTAGCCGTGCCTTTCAGGCCAATGAAGAGCAGACAGATTTGGAAATCTATGGACCTCAAGGAATCAAGTCATTTGTCTTAACCAGCCTTCGTGTGTCAGGTTCTCGTTTGCCCTATCGCATTCATTTCCATGAGTTTGACCAAGATTCTCTAGGAAAAATCCTTGAGACCGATAAATTCACTGTCTATGCAGAGGAGTTGGATCACACTATTTTCTGCGTTGGCTATCGTGTTATCCAAAAGGATCTTGAAGGAACGCTGGATGCTGAAAAACTCAAGGCTGCTGGTGTTCCATTTGGCCCACTTTTTGGGAAAATCAAAAATGGTCAGGATGTTGTTCTCGAAGATGGGACGGAAATCAAGGCAGCTGACTATATCTCAGCGCCACGTCCTGGTAAGATTATCACTATTCTGGGTGATACCCGAAAAACCAATGCCAGTGTGCGTCTAGCTGTTAATGCCGATGTCCTAGTTCATGAGTCCACTTATGGCAAGGGCGATGAAAAAATTGCTCGCAATCATGGCCACTCTACTAACGTGCAAGCTGCACAAGTAGCGGTAGAAGCAGGTGCTAAACGCCTCTTGCTCAACCATATCAGTGCCCGTTTCCTCTCAAAAGATATCAGCAAGCTCAAGAAAGATGCGGCTAGTGTCTTTGAAAATGTCCATGTGGTCAAAGACTTGGAAGAAGTGGAAATCTAAAAGATTGAGAAAGGAACAGTATGTCTACTATTCTCATTACCGGAGCTAGCGGTGGTCTAGCCCAAGAAATGGTCAAACTCTTGCCAAATGACAAACTCATCTTGCTTGGTAGAAATAAGGAAAAATTAGCTCAACTCTATGGAAACCACCCACAAGCAGAATTGGTTGAAATCGATATTACCGATGACTCAGCCTTAGAAACTCTGCTAGCAGACCTTCATCTCCGCTATGGCGAGATTGATGTTTTGATTAATAACGCTGGTTACGGGATTTTTGAGGAATTTGACCAGATTTCTGACCAAGATATTCACCAGATGTTCGAGGTTAATACCTTTGCTCTGATGAATCTGTCTCGTCGCCTTGCGGCTCGAATGAAGGAAAGTCGAAAAGGCCATATCATCAATATTGTTAGCATGGCAGGTTTGATTGCCACTGGCAAGTCTAGTCTCTACTCAGCGACCAAGTTTGCGGCTATTGGTTTTTCAAATGCTCTGCGTCTCGAACTCATGCATCGTGGTGTTTACGTAACGACGGTCAATCCAGGACCAATCCGTACAGGATTTTTCGACCAAGCAGACCCAGATGGAACCTATCTCAAGTCGGTTGAACGATTTCTCTTAGAACCAGATGCAGTAGCTAAAAAAATTGTCAAGATTATAGGTAAAAACAAACGCGAACTCAATCTCCCAGTTTTGTTGAACCTAGCCTATAAGTTTTATAGTCTCTTTCCCAAGCTAGCTGATAAGTTGGCAGGGGAGACTTTTAATTATAAGTAAAAAGAACCAATGTGCAGGTTGTTGCTAGCCTACATATTGGTTCTTATCATTTTTCAACTATCAAACTGAACTTCTTCTAGTAGATAGTCGATAAAGCGTTCGCCCATCTTAGATAGGCTGGTTTTCTCATGCTGGATATAGACCAGCTCAATAGGGTCATCAATATCCAGTGGGATAGAAACGATATTGTCTCCGTTGAGGTTGCTGTTCAAAATCCCTGTCGCAATGGTATAACCGTCCAGCCCAATCAAGAGATTAAAGAGGGTAGCACGGTCGCTGACTACGATGGATTTCTTGTGGTGTTCTTGGGAAAGAATCTCTTCTGAAAGTAGAAGGAGTTGTGTGTCCCTTGGTCATAACTTAGATAAGGGAAATTCTCCAAATCAGACAGTTTGACCTTGTCTTTCTTTGCCAGAGGATTGGTCTTGCTGACAAAGATATGCGGTTGCGCTGTGAAGAGATGGTGAGCCAGCAGGTGGTTGTCATCCAGCATTTTGGTTAAAACATCACGGTTGTAGCTGTTTAAGAAGAGGACACCGACCTCACTACGGAAGTTCTTAACGTCGTCGATAATCTCCCAAGTCCGAGTTTCACGAAGGAAGAGCTCGTATTTCTCCATATCGCTTTTCTTGAGCAGAGAGACAAAGGCATTGACCACAAAGGCATAGTGTTGAGACGAAACGCTAAAGAGTTCACGGTGGGCGACAGGATTTTTATAGCGTTCTTCCAGAAGCTGGGTCTGCTCGACAACCTGACGGGCATAAGAGAGAAACTCCATGCCATCACGGGTCAAGGTAATGCCCTTAGGATTACGAATAAAAATTTCAATACCCATTTCATTTTCCAAATCTCTCACAGCATTGGAAAGACTGGGTTGGGTAATAAAGAGTTGCTTGGCTGCTTCATTCATGGAGCCAGTTTCGACGATTTTGATAATATAGTGTAATTGTTGAATTCTCATGTTTTTATTGTACCACACTTGCGTCAGAATCGCCAAAGAAGATAGGAAAATAAATAGAGGTCTGTTAATCTCTTCTTGAAAAAAACACAAAATTTTGCTAAAATGAGTCTTATGAAAACATTCTATGATGTGCAGCAGTTCCTCAAGCAATTTGGTATTATTGTTTACATGGGAAAACGCTTATATGATATTGAACTGATGAAGTTGGAACTCTCTCGGATTTATGACGCAGGGTTGATGGACAAATTAGACTATCTAGAAGCAGAAGCGGTTCTTCGCAGAGAGCACAAGGTAGAATTGGATTATATTGAGAAAAATGGAGAAAAGAATTAATGGTTACTTGGATTTTGTGGGCACTTATACTAGCAATGTTGGCATGGATGGGCTTTAACTATCTTCGTATTCGCCGTGCGGCTAAAATTGTGGACAATGAGGAGTTTGAAGCCTTGATTCGTACGGGTCAATTGATTGATTTGCGAGACCCAGCTGAATTCCACAGAAAACATATCCTTGGTGCACGCAATATTCCTTCAAGTCAGTTGAAAACTAGTCTTGCAGCCCTTCGTAAAGATAAACCTGTCCTTCTTTACGAAAACCAACGTGCGCAACGGGTTACAAATGCAGCCCTTTATTTGAAAAAACAAGGTTTTTCTGAGATTTATATCCTTTCTTATGGATTGGATTCTTGGAAAGGTAAAGTCAAAGTTGAGAAATAAGAAAACGAGCTTGGATATTTCCGAGCTCATTTTTTAACCACTTTTTCTTAGAAAGTCACGAATGTTTGCTAATTCTTGGGAGTTTAGGGGGCGATAGTCTCCTTCTTGAAGATTGTCATCCAAGCTCCAAGCTCCAAAATGGGTGCGTTTGAGGGCAGTCACCTTGACACCAACAGAGAGAAACATTTTTTTGACTTGATGAAATTTCCCCTCTGAAATGGTGATGGAGGCTTGGCTGTGGGAAGGACTTGCAGATAGAATCTCTAGTCTTGCAGGTTTACAGACAGTACCATCTAAAAAGACAATTCCTTTTTGAAAGGCTTGGATATGGTCAGGTGTCAGGAGTCCATTAACCTCAACTTGATAAGTCTTATCTACATGATATTGAGGATGGAGGAGCTGAAAGCCCAAGGGACCGTTATCGGTCAAGAGGAGGAGTCCCGTCGTATCTCGATCCAGTCGGCCGAGGGCATAGAGTTTGTCAGACTGGATGTCAGGTGAAAGGAGATCCATGACGGTTTGGAGTTCCTTGTCTGTATTGGCTGTCACGACACCAGCAGGCTTATGAAGCATAAGATAGGTGTGTTCATAGCCTTGAATGATACGGTCATGAAAAAGGAGTTCTTGTAGTCCTGTATCGATATTTGGGCTAGGGAGCGGGCTGGGCAACCATCGACGAGAATGTCCCCTTTGAGTAAGGCTTGTTTCATGGCCTTTCGGCTGATTTTTTCTTGGGCTAATAAATTATCTAAACGCATACTGTGCCTATCTTATCATAAGTCGCTTGCTTTGAAAAGGCTTGACGTGAAAAGAAAAGCAGAGTGAAAACATTTACACTTGCTTGAATTATGTTATTTACTTGAAATTATGGTATAATCGTTCAGTTAGAAAATAAATTTTGAATATTATAGAGGAAATCATGACAAAATTAAGAGAAGATATCCGTAACATTGCGATTATCGCCCACGTTGACCACGGTAAAACAACCCTCGTTGATGAATTATTGAAACAATCAGAAACGCTTGATGCACGTACTGAATTGGCTGAGCGTGCTATGGACTCAAACGATATCGAGAAAGAGCGTGGAATTACCATCCTTGCTAAAAATACAGCCGTTGCCTACAACGGAACTCGTATCAACATCATGGACACACCAGGACACGCGGACTTCGGTGGAGAAGTTGAGCGTATCATGAAAATGGTTGACGGTGTTGTCTTGGTCGTAGATGCCTACGAAGGAACCATGCCACAAACTCGTTTCGTATTGAAAAAAGCCTTGGAACAAGACCTTGTCCCAATCGTGGTTGTTAACAAAATCGACAAACCGTCAGCTCGTCCAGCAGAAGTAGTGGACGAAGTCTTGGAACTTTTCATCGAGCTTGGTGCAGATGACGATCAGCTTGACTTCCCAGTAGTGTATGCTTCAGCTATCAACGGAACTTCTTCATTGTCAGATGATCCAGCTGATCAAGAAACTACTATGGCACCAATCTTTGATACCATTATCGACCATATCCCAGCTCCAGTAGATAACTCAGATGAGCCTTTGCAGTTCCAAGTGTCACTTTTGGACTACAATGACTTCGTTGGACGTATCGGTATCGGTCGTGTCTTCCGTGGTACTGTTAAGGTTGGGGACCAAGTTACCCTTTCTAAACTTGATGGCACAACTAAAAACTTCCGTGTTACAAAACTCTTCGGTTTCTTTGGTTTAGAACGTCGTGAAATCCAAGAAGCAAAGCAGGTGACTTGATTGCCGTTTCAGGTATGGAAGATATCTTTGTCGGTGAAACTATTACTCCGACAGACGCAGTTGAAGCTCTTCCAATCCTACACATCGATGAGCCAACTCTTCAAATGACTTTCTTGGTTAACAACTCACCATTTGCTGGTAAAGAAGGTAAATGGGTGACTTCTCGTAAGGTGGAAGAACGCTTGCAGGCCGAATTGCAAACAGACGTTTCCCTTCGTGTTGACCCAACTGATTCACCAGATAAATGGACTGTTTCAGGACGTGGAGAATTGCACTTGTCAATCCTTATCGAAACAATGCGTCGTGAGGGATATGAACTTCAAGTATCTCGTCCAGAAGTTATCGTAAAAGAAATCGATGGTGTCAAATGTGAGCCATTTGAACGTGTTCAAATCGACACTCCAGAAGAATACCAAGGTTCTGTTATCCAAAGCCTTTCTGAACGTAAGGGTGAAATGTTGGATATGATTTCAACTGGTAATGGTCAAACTCGTTTGGTCTTCCTTGTTCCAGCGCGTGGTTTGATTGGATACTCAACTGAGTTCTTGTCAATGACTCGTGGTTACGGTATCATGAACCATACCTTCGACCAATATTTGCCATTGATTCCAGGGGAAATTGGTGGTCGTCACCGTGGTGCCCTTGTTTCTATCGATGCTGGTAAGGCTACAACTTACTCAATCATGTCTATCGAAGAACGTGGTACAATCTTTGTCAACCCAGGTACTGAGGTTTACGAAGGAATGATCATCGGTGAAAACTCTCGTGAAAATGACTTGACAGTTAATATCACTAAGGCTAAACAAATGACCAACGTCCGTTCAGCTACTAAGGACCAAACAGCTGTTATCAAGACACCTCGTATCTTGACACTTGAAGAGTCTCTTGAGTTCTTGAACGACGATGAGTACATGGAAGTAACTCCTGAGTCTATCCGTCTGCGTAAACAAATCCTTAACAAGGCAGAGCGTGAGAAAGCTAACAAGAAGAAAAAATCAGCTGAATAAGAGCTAGAAAGAGATAAAAATGGTTTATTTAATCATAGGACTCCTCTTATTACTACTCTATGTATTTGCGACACCAGAAAGCATTAAAGGGACAGTCAATATCGTCCTTGTCGTCTTTGCTTTTGTAGCACTTTTGATTTTGCTGATGTTGTCAGTTCTGCAAATCTTTCAGCTACCGACAGAATTCTTTATCGCAATCGCCATGCTGACCTTAGCATACTTTAGCTTGCGAGATATTACCCTCATGTCGGTCAGTAAAAGTAAAAGAAGATAAAAAGAGAGTTTTGGCTCTCTTTTTGCTTATTAGAATGCTGAATCTGAGCATTTTCGTTTAGAATTATTTCCATAAAAATGGTAAAATAGTAAGAGTAGAAATGGAGTTTGAGACATGAAAGTAATAGATCAATTTAAAAATAAGAAAGTCCTTGTTTTAGGTTTGGCCAAGTCTGGTGAATCTGCAGCACGTTTGTTGGACAAGCTAGGTGCCATTGTGACGGTAAATGACGGGAAACCTTTTGAGGATAATCCAGCTGCGCAAAGTTTGCTGGAAGAAGGAATCAAGGTCATTACAGGTGGCCATCCTTTGGAACTCTTGGATGAAGAATTCGCCCTCATGGTAAAAAATCCAGGTATCCCATACAGCAATCCCATGATTGAAAAGGCTTTGGCCAAGGGAATTCCAGTCTTGACTGAGGTGGAATTGGCTTACTTGATTTCAGAGGCGCCAATTATCGGTATCACAGGTTCAAATGGAAAAACGACCACAACGACGATGATTGGTGAAGTTTTGACGGCTGCTGGGCAACATGGTCTTTTATCAGGGAATATCGGCTATCCAGCTAGTCAAGTGGCCCAAACTGCGACAGATGAGGACACGCTTGTCATGGAACTTTCTTCTTTCCAACTGATGGGTGTGCAAGAATTTCATCCAGAGATTGCGGTTATTACCAACCTCATGCCAACTCATATCGATTATCATGGATCATTTGAGGAATATGTAGCAGCCAAGTGGAATATCCAGAACAAGATGACAGCAGCTGATTTCCTTGTCTTGAACTTTAACCAAGACTTGGCAAAAGAATTGGCAAGAAAAACACAAGCTACAGTTGTACCATTTTCAACACAGGAAAAGGTTGATGGAGCTTATCTGGAAGATGGTCAACTCTACTTCCGTGGGGAAGTGGTCATGGCAGCGAATGAAATCGGAGTTCCAGGTAGCCACAATGTGGAAAATGCCCTTGCGACTATTGCTGTTGCCAAGCTTCGTGGTGTAGACAACCAAACCATCAAAGAAACTCTTTCAGCCTTTGGTGGTGTCAAACACCGTCTCCAATTTGTGGATGAAATCAAGGGTGTCAAATTCTATAATGATAGCAAGTCAACCAATATCTTGGCTACTCAAAAAGCCTTGTCAGGATTTGACAACAGCAAGGTCATTTTGATTGCAGGTGGTTGGACCGTGGCAATGAGTTTGACGAATTGGTTCCAGACATTACTGGACTCAAGAAGATGGTCATTCTCGGTCAGTCTGCAGAACGTGTCAAACGGGCAGCAGACAAGGCTGGTGTGGCTTATGTGGATGCGACTGATATTGCAGATGCGACCCGCAAGGCCTACGAGCTTGCGACTCAAGGAGACGTGGTTCTTCTCAGTCCAGCCAATGCCAGCTGGGATATGTATGCTAACTTTGAAGTACGTGGCGACCTCTTTATCGACACAGTAGCGGAGTTAAAAGAATAATATGAAAAAAATTGTCTTTACAGGTGGGGGGACGGTTGGACACGTTACCCTCAATCTTTTGTTAATGCCCAAGTTCATCGAAGATGGTTGGGAAGTCCACTATATCGGAGATAAACGTGGGATCGAACACCAAGAAATCCTCAAGTCAGGCTTGGATGTCACTTTCCACTCCATTGCGACTGGGAAATTGCGTCGCTATTTCTCTTGGCAAAATATGCTGGATGTCTTCAAAGTTGGTTGGGGAATTGTCCAATCGCTCTTTATCATGTTGCGACTTCGTCCACAGGCCCTTTTTTCAAAGGGAGGCTTTGTCTCAGTACCGCCTGTTATCGCTGCGCGTGTGTCAGGAGTGCCTGTCTTTATTCACGAATCGGACCTATCTATGGGTTTGGCTAATAAAATAGCCTATAAATTTGCGACCAAGATGTATTCAACATTTGAGCAAGCTTCAAGTTTGTCTAAGGTTGAGCATGTGGGAGCAGTGACCAAGGTTTCAGACCAAAAAACTCTAGAACCCGATGAATTGGTGGATATTCAAACACACTTTAATCCCCAATTGCCAACTGTATTGTTTGTCGGCGGTTCTGCAGGTGCTCGTGTCTTTAACCAATTGGTGACAGACCATAAGAAAGAACTGACAGAACGCTACAATATTATCAATCTAACTGGAGATTCTAGCCTGAACGAGTTGAGCCAAAATCTTTTTCGTGTTGACTATGTGACCAATCTCTATCAACCCTTGATGGAATTGGCTGATATTGTCGTGACACGAGGTGGTGCCAATACGATTTTTGAGCTCTTGGCCATGGCAAAATTACATGTTATTGTGCCACTTGGTCGTGAAGCTAGTCGTGGTGACCAGATTGAAAACGCAGCCTACTTTGTTAAGAAAGGCTATGCAGAAGAGCTTCAAGAAAGCGATTTGACCTTGGATAGTTTGGAAGAGAAGCTTTCTCACTTACTAAGCCACAAGGAAGACTATCAAGCCAAGATGAAGGCTTCTAAGGAATTGAAATCTCTAGCAGATTTTTATCAATTATTGAAAAAAGATTTATCATAAGGAAAGTAAATGTCAAAAGATAAGAAAAATGAGGGCAAAGAAATCCTCGAAGAATTGAAAGAGTTATCAGAATGGCAGAAACGAAACCAAGAATATCTAAAAAAGAAGGCTGAGGAAGAGGCGGCCCTAGCTGAGGAGAAAGAAAAGGAAAGACAAGCTCGAATGGCTTCAAAATCTGAAGAGTCAGATGAAACTGAGGACCAAGAGAGTGAATCTGATCCAAAGGACCCAGAATCAGCTAAGGAAGAGTCTGAAGAAAAAGTCGAAGATTCAGAAGAGGTCAAAAAAGAGGTATCCAAAGAGAAATCAAAGTCTACAGAGAACGAAGGACAGGATAAAAAAAGAGAGAAAAAGCCTGTAAAGAAGAAATCGGCTAAACCGAAAATTCCTGCCATCCATATCTTGCGAGCTCTAACGATTTTATTTCCAAGTCTGCTTTATTGATTGTCTCTGCCTACCTGCTCAGTCCTTATGCGACCATGAAGGATATTCGTGTTGAGGGAACGGTGCAAACTACGGATGATGATATTCGACAAGCTTCAGGCATTCAGGATTCGGATTATACGATTAATCTTCTGCTAGATAAGGCAAAATATGAAGAGCAGATCAAGTCTAACTATTGGGTTGAATCAGCTCAGCTTGTTTATCAATTTCCAACCAAGTTCACTATCAAGGTTAAGGAATACGATATTGTTGCCTACTATATTTCTGGTGAAAATCATTATCCTATTCTTTCCAGTGGTCAGCTTGAGACTAGCTCTGTGAGCCTGGTCAGTTTACCAGAAACGTATTTATCTGTTCTCTTTAATGACAGCGAACAAATCAAAACCTTTACGTCAGAACTTGCTCAAATTAGCCCAGAACTCAAGGCTGCTATCCAGAAGGTGGAACTAGCCCCAAGCAAGGTGACATCAGATCTAATTCGATTGACCATGAATGATTCGGACGAAGTCTTGGTTCCTCTATCTGAAATGAGCAAGAAATTGCCTTACTATAGTAAGATTAAGCATCAATTGTCAGAACCAAGTGTGGTCGATATGGAAGCTGGAATTTACAGTTACACAGTGGCGGATAAATTAATTATGGAGGCTGAGGAAAAAGCCAAACAAGAGGCTAAGGAAGCTGAGAAGAAACAAAAAGAGGAAGAGAAGAAAAGACTGGAAGAACAGCAGAAAAAATTGGAAGAAGAGAAGAAAAAACTGGAGGAAGAGAGCAATCGAAATCAAACAAATCAGCGATCATCGCGTCGCTAGGGTCTACCTTTTCTCTCATAGCTCTTTAGTTGCCATGTTTTTTTACTTGACAAGTACTAGTAGAAATAATAGAATAGTAAAAAAACCTTTAAAAGCAGTCCAGAGAGGCAGCTAAGGTTAGACGGTGAAAAGGGTGGAGACTACCCATTTTTTTCGTGGAACCTTGCTGTTGGCAGGTTCCTTTTTTCGTGGCTTCTTGTGTCCAGACTCTCTCACTAGCAAAGGTAAAAGGAGAAACCTATGCGAGAACATCGTCCAGTCATTGCTCTTGATTTTCCTAGTTTTGAGGCGGTCAAGGAATTCTTAGCTCTTTTCCCAGAGGAAGAAAGCCTTTATCTAAAGGTAGGGATGGAGCTTTATTACGCAACGGGTCCTGAGATTGTGTCATACTTGAAAGATCTGGGTCACAGTGTCTTTTTGGATCTCAAGCTTCATGACATTCCCAATACAGTCAAATCAGCTATGAAGGTCCTATCTCAGCTTGGTGTGGATATGACCAATGTTCATGCCGCTGGTGGCGTAGAGATGATGAAGGCTGCGCGTGAAGGTCTTGGAAGTCAAGCAAAATTGATTGCTGTCACTCAGCTGACATCAACGTCAGAAGCCCAGATGCAGGACTTTCAAAATATCCAAACCAGCCTGCAAGAGTCTGTGATTCACTATGCCAAGAAGACAGCTGAAGCGGGCTTGGATGGTGTTGTTTGCTCAGCTCAGGAAGTGCAAGTCATCAAGCAGGCTACCAAACCAGATTTTATCTGTCTGACACCGGGCATTCGTCCTGCAGGTGCTGCAGTTGGAGACCAAAAACGAGTTATGACACCTGCTGATGCCTATCAAATCGGTAGTGACTATATCGTAGTGGGACGTCCCATTACCCAAGCTGAGGATCCTGTTGCAGCTTATCATGCCATCAAGGATGAATGGACACAGGACTGGAATTAAAGAACTAGATTAGAAAAATAAAAGGAGAATACCATGACACTTGCTAAAGATATTGCTAGCCACCTCTTGAAAATCCAAGCCGTTTACCTCAAACCAGAGGAGCCTTTCACTTGGGCATCTGGTATCAAGTCACCGATTTATACTGATAATCGTGTGACACTAGCCTATCCAGAAACTCGTACCTTAATTGAAAATGGCTTTGTGGAAGCCATCAAAGAAGCCTTTCCAGATGTAGAAGTCATTGCAGGAACTGCGACGGCAGGGATTCCACACGGAGCTATTATTGCTGACAAGATGAATCTGCCATTTGCCTACATCCGTAGCAAACCAAAAGACCATGGAGCTGGTAACCAAATCGAAGGTCGCGTAGCTCAAGGTCAAAAATGGTAGTGGTTGAAGATCTTATTTCAACTGGTGGTTCTGTTCTTGAGGCAGTGGCAGCAGCCAAACGCGAAGGAGCTGAAGTTCTTGGTGTTGTGGCGATTTTCAGTTATCAATTGCCAAAAGCAGATAAGAACTTTGCGGATGCTGGTGTCAAACTTGTGACGCTTTCTAACTACAGTGAACTCATCCACCTAGCCCAAGAAGAAGGATATATCACCCCAGAAGGACTCGACCTCCTAAAACGCTTTAAAGAAGACCAAGAAAATTGGCAAGAAGGTTAGGTCAGTAAGATAAAGAGAGAAGAGTCTGGGACAAAAATCAACCTTAAATATAAAAAACGAACAAAACGAGTTATCTAATAATCAGAATTCTGTTTTGTTCGCTTTTTTTGTATAATCTATCGATTTTTAAAATTTATAATAAAGAATTTCTAAAATTAAAATCTTTTTGTCCCAGACTCTTTTAATCATTTTGTTTAAAATATGATAATATTTTAAACAAGATAATTGACAACGCTTTCTTTTTTATTTATAATGAAATTATAATATATGTTAAATCAATCAACTATCTTGTTTATCACTTCTTAGGAGGACGATGTCATGAAAAGAAGAAAAATATATTCCCTTTTTTGCGTAGTTACAATTGCAGCTAGTTTGTTTCTCCCTACAGTCTTAGCTAGATAGGTTGGAGATTATGATTTAACGTTGCCGCGTTTTAGTTCGGATACAACTAGTGCGCTTGAGAAAGAAAACGCCTCTGCTGGAATTAATAATAATGACAGCACTGGTGGCGGTAAAACGTTAAATACCTCTATTCGTAGCGCCTATAGTGGGGCAGATATCACTCCAGTATATCAATTGAGTTCTGGCTCTAGGATTGTCATGTACTATAATGGAGGTGGTGATAATTATATTGGTTCTGATACTAGATTAGCTATGGCGCCACAGTTTGGAAATCATGTAAGAATTCATACTTCAGGTTCTTGGAGTCCAGATTCTTATTAACTTACTTGTCAGAGTAAGCCTTAAAGATGGTTGATTGTGGGTGTAGCATGAAAAAAGAATGCTACACCCTATTCTTATTATAAGGAGGAGTTGGGATGGAATTTTTTATTTGTAATCTTGTACGAGTCGTTAAATCACCTCGGTTTTATATGTCTTTATTTTTGACCCTTCTTTGCATGAGTTTAGGAAATTTCCTTGCTTTCAATGGTATTTATAAAATTGAAGGTTTATCGATTTTTTTTGCCGCTTCTTCTATTAGAGGATTTTCACCGATTAGCCTAGTAGCTGCACTTATCTGTACACTGCCCTATTCTAGTCAGATAATAGAGGATGCTGAGAGTCATTTTCTAACAGCACAATTGTGTCGAATTTCTAAAAAGAAGTATCTGGCTATTGTGGGTAGTACTGTAATTATTTCTTCTTTTCTAGTCTTTTTTCTCCCCTATTTATTATTATTAGGAATTAATCTTTTAGTGACTCCTTATCAGGAAATTTATATTGGAGACTATAGTGGTGCCTTAAAAGAATTATTTGATTCTAATCAGTTTCTCTATAGTCTTGTAACGACTCTCTGGTATGGAGTTTGGGGCGCTGTGTTCTCTATTTTTGGACTAGCTAGTGCTTTGCTAGTGAAGAAAAAATTAGGAGCTATTTTCATCCCAGTTGCCTATATGATGGTTGGGGGTATTTTTTGGGGTATTTTAGAGCTATCTTACTTAGAACCTGTGACAACATTAGCTTTGGGATATCAGAAAGATATCAGTCTTTCCTTAGTTAGTGGGCATCTTGCTTTTATTTTATTTGTTAGTTGTTTGGTTGTTTATGGTACATTTTTTCTACATTCAGAGGACTACGTATAATGAAACAATTTGTTCAATTTTACAAAAAAGATTTTTTAGCAGTATTGGTTTATTTTATATTACTGCTATCCTGTATTTTATCTAGTACAGTATATTTACTGCGATGTCGCCAATATTCAATCCATCCAAATGTATTAGAATGGCTCTTAGTCTTACTTCAAGATATTACGACTGGAGTATATTGCTTTCCGTTCACATATATATTATTCTTTTTTCATTTGATGAATAACTATTTTAATAGGTTGGAGTGCCGCATTCGTCTGAAATCAATTAAGCACTTTACCAGTTTTAGTTTCAAATTAGCAGCTCTTAGTACGGGGATTTGGACGGCGACTTTATTTTTATTGATTTTTCTAATTGCATTTAGTAATGGTTTTAGCTTCTCTTTGGAGATAAAGGAGGTTGATTTTTTAAGAGAATTTTATGGTATAAGTATTGCAAACAATGCTAGTTTCTTTATAGGATTTTTTTTCTCTTATATAGCATACTATTTCTTTTTATCCTTACTTACTATTAGCAGTTTTTCTTGGTTTAAAAAATCAAACATGAGCTTAGTATTTCTGTTTACTTTTTTATTTGTAGAATCCTTATTCTGGATTTATCAGTTGAACAATGGGATAATTGGATTATTGCCAATTTTTCAGTATATGGTAAATTCCAATCCGTATGCATTGATTTATTGGCTTACATTACTATCTATCATAATTCCATTGACTGTATTTTCTGTTCATAGAAACTGGAGGAGAGTGTAAAAGTTGGAAATGGGAAAGTTAAGTAGTCACATGTGGAGGTTGAATCAGATAATCTATACCAAGTACTTTTGGGGTTATGTTCTTTTTTGGATATTGATTTGTTTAGGATTATGGTATTGGTTAGAAGGAAATGATAGACTTGTTATAGAAATTTTAAAAGGGCCTAATCTGAGTCAAAACTCTTTTTTAGTCTTATCTATATGGTTGCTTCATTGGTTTATTATTCATGCATTTTTCTAGCAGTTGTATATCGTAGAAGAGCATCCGATTTCTTTATGGAAGTGATTCGATTTTCTTCTATTAAGCTCTGGATTAGGTATCAGATTTGGACCTGTTTTCTTTATGGACTCGTTTTAATCATGGTAAAAGTTCTAGTGATTCAATTTATGTTACAGTTACCAAACTGGGATATAGGAGTTTTGTTTATAGTTGATTTTTTGAATGTTTGTGTGCTATCCTTGCTTTGCTTTACGTTATACATACTAGGAGCGAATGAGCAAATGAACTTTTCTTGTGTTAGCTTCTTTTTACTCATGATTGTGTTTGGCAGTTTATTTGTGGGGAATCGAACCAATTATCTATTTTATATTCTGAATAGAGGAAATGGAGATATAGGACGAGATCTATTTCTTCAGTTGCTATTTTTAGTCTTTCTTTTTAAAAGCATTTTCTATTTCACTCGTCAAAAGAGGAGGTTTATAGAATGAATGAAATAATTACATTAAAAAATATTCAGTTGGAATTAAAAAAAACATGTGTTTTTCAAAACCTTAATTTTAGTTGTAAACAGGGGGAAATTATAGGAATTACTGGTGCGAATGGCTCAGGGAAAAGTGTATTGTTTAAATTAATAGCTGGTTTATATAGTCCGTCTTATGGAGAAGTGTTAATCAATGGGGAAAATATTGTTCCTGAGAGAAAAATTCCAGCTAATTTGGGAGCTTTGATTGAAGAACCTGGTTTTATAAATTATTATAGTGGCTTTAAGAATTTACAATATTTGGCAAGCATACGAGGAGTAGTTGGTAATCAGGAAATCAATGATACACTGAAAATAGTTGGTCTATATGAGCAAAAAGACCAGAAAGTTAAAACTTATTCGCTAGGTATGAGGAAAAAGCTAGGGATTGCTCAAGCAATTATGGAGAATCCCTCTATTCTTTTACTAGATGAACCTATGAATGCCTTGGATAAATCAAGTGTAGAAAATATGAGAACATTGTTTAGAAAGCTCTCTAGTGAAAAAGGGACAACAATTTTGATTGCTAGTCATAGTGAAGAGGATATTCGTATCTTATGTGATAAAGTATATGCAATAGACGATAAAGTATGTACACTGTGTTCAGATTGAACATATTAGATAGACTCAGGATGTTATAGGTAAAATCTTAAAAAGGGATTGGAGCTTAAAATCCAGTCCCTTTTAAGAGTTAATGACTAGTCAACTTTTCCACCTTCAACAACAAGGTCATCTGCCTTAGCAGCGTCACCGTAGGTTGGGTGAAGTGTTTTTTCATAGGCCTTGTGGAAGAAGTTTTCCTTACCTAATTTTTCAATATCTTTATTGATGAAGTCTAGCAATTCTTGGTTGCCTTTTTGAACTGCTGCCGCAATGGTATCTGGATTACCGAGGGAAGTAATTCCTACTTCAAATCCTTTGTTTTCAAGCGCCCAAGCTAGGACTTCCGTATTGTCAGTAGAGAAGGCATCTCCACGTCCGTCAAGAAGGGCTTGGTAAGAGTCACTATATTGGTCGTATTTTTGGAGTTTTACTTCTGGGTGATTTTTCTCAAAATAAGTTTCAGCGGTCGTTCCTTTTGTAACAATCAAGGTTTTACCTTCAAGTTGTTTGACGTCTGTAATGAGACCAGTCTTAGGTGATACGACACCCAGAGAGACTTTCATATATGGAAGGGCAAAATCAACTTGTTTCTTACGTTCGTCAGTCACTGTAAAGTTGGCAAGGGTAATATCCACCTTGTTTGAAATCAAGTATTCCGCACGGTTGGCAGCATCGACTGAAACGTATTTAACCTTGACACCAAGGTCTTGAGCCAGTTGGTTCCCAAGTTCAATATCGTAACCTTTGTAGGAACCGTCATTATCAACGTAACCAAATGGTTTCTTGTCTCCAAATACGGCTATTCGTAGTTCACCGCTTTTTTTGATTTCATCAAGGGTGCGTGCCTTGGCAGTCGTTTTTCCAGATGATGAACCAGCATTTCCACCTGAGCTACAAGCTGTGACAAAGATAAGGGCAAAGGCAAGTGCCAAAACAGTTAAGAGTGGTTTGAATAGTTTCATAAGAATCTCCTTTATAGATATGAGCCAAATTGGCTAAAGTCAAAGACATTTAAAAATTCCTGAGCTCGTTTGGTTTGTGGATTGGTAAAGAAGGCTTGAGCCGTTCCTTCTTCAGCGATTTCCTTGGTCAAGGAAGATAATCCGATCGGCAATAGCTTGAGCAAACTGCATTTCGTGGGTTACTAAAATCATGGTGCGCCCTTCTTGGGCTAAGTCATTGATAAGTTCCAGAACCTCACGTACCATTTCTGGATCTAGCGAAGCCGTCACTTCGTCAAAGAGGATAATTTCTGGATGCATGAGCAGGGCACGGACAATTGCAACCCGTTGCTTCTGTCCACCAGATAATTGACGGGCAAAGCTATGTTGTTTGTCTAGTAAACCAACACGTTCCAGTAGTTGCAGAGCTTCTTCCGTTACTTCCTTCTTGTCGCGTCCCTGAGCCTTGATAGGGCCTAGGATGAGGTTTTGAAGGACATCCAGATGGGGAAAGAGTTCATAGCTTTGAAAGACCATGCCAATCTTTTGACGAACTAGGTGAAAGTCTTTTTTATTTTCAACGATAGATTGACCATCCAGAAGAATATCTCCACCTTGAATACTTTCTAAGCCATTGAGGCAACGAAGGAGAGTACTTTTCCCACAACCAGAGGGTCCTAGAATGACGACAACTTCCCCTTTTTTGATTTGCAGGGAAAGACCTTGGAGGATGGGATTGTCTCCGAAGGATTTTTTTAGTTCCTTGATTTCTAAGATAGTTTCAGACATTTAGTTCCTCCAATGTTTTTCTAGGTGTGTGGATAGTTTGGAAATAGGGAAGCAAACTGCGAAATACAAGACCAGAATGGTTCCATAAATCCAGAAGGAAGCGGTTGGGATAGTCAGGCGATTGCTATCGATGATTTGTTGTCCAACCTTGGTCACTTCAACAACCCCAATCAAGACAACCAAGGAAGTGGTTTTAATCATCCGAGTAACAAGGTTGATGGCTTGCGGCAACAGTCTCCTCAAGACTTGTGGGATGATGATATGGTAGTAAAGTTGAACATTAGTTAAGCCTAGTGCCTGTCCACTTTCAAACTGATGTTTAGGGAGAGAAGTGATAGCTCCACGGACCAAGTCCCCCATCTCAGCTGTTCCCCAGAGGGTAAACGATAATAGCAGAAGTCTCACCTGAGATATTGATATTAAAGTTTCGAGCTAAGCCAAAGTAAACGATGAAGAGTAGCACCAGCTGGGGCATGATACGGATGAATTCCAGATACAATCGTGTTAAAAATCGTACGATTCTAGAATGTGAGGTCATGATAATTCCCATGACTGTTCCGAACATCATGGATAAGAGGACAGACAGGATGGATATTCCAATCGTAACACCCAGTCCCTGTAAGATTCTCAGGAGATTATTTCCCTGAAAGAGTACTTGGATTCCCGAATCCTGCATGGCGGAGCCTCCTTTCTATCCAGCTAAAGACCAGTGAGATGGGTAGCAGCATGATCAGGTAAGCACCTACCAACATAGCTAGCGCAATGTCTGTCTCATAGTAGAGACCAATCAAGTCCTTGGCGACGTACATGAGGTCGGCCAAAGCCACTGCTGAGAAAACAGAGGTTTCCTTGATGAGGAAAATGACATTGGCACTAAAGGATGGGAGTGCCACCGCTGTTGCTTGCGGAAGAACCACATAGCGAAAGATCTGTAGAGGTGTCAGACCGATAGCTAATCCAATCTCCTGCTGGGTTTGACTGACGGCTTCCAGCCCACTTCGGAAAGATTCTGCCATATAGGAGCCTCCTAAAAAGACAAGTCCCAGTGTGGCACAGACTTCTGAAGATAGGACAATCCCGATTCGGGGAAGACCGAAATAGAGAAAGAAGAGTTGAATCAAAAGGGGCGTGTTGCGTGACAATTCAATGTAGGTTGTCGCTACTTGCGCCAAAACAGGGATGCGGTAATGTCGGATGATACTAATGATTAAGCCGAGCAGAAAAGATCCCAAAATTCCCCAAACTCCAATATGCAAGGTCAGAAAGAATGCCTTTTGATATAGTGGTAGATATTGTTCAACAATGGACCAATCCAAAAATAGAACCTCCTATCTAGAAATAATACAGTTATTGTAGCACTTAAAATCTCCTTTGGATAATATGTATTTTTTATTGCTGTTATAAGGATTTTTTATCATAGAAATAAAATTTCTGAAATTTTCAAACAAAATATTTGAAAAGTGTTGAAAAAAGAGTTAAGATATTTTTGTAATATACAAAGTAAACGCTTACTTATTAAGGAGGGCATTTTATGTCATACAAAACAAGCAATGCAGAAGGTCATGTAGATTTCATCAATACCTATGATTTGGAGCCAATGGCGCAACAAGTTATCCCTAAAGCAGCATTTGGCTATATCGCTAGTGGAGCAGAAGATACTTTCACTTTACGTGAGAATATCCGCGCCTTTAACCACAAACTCATCGTTCCGCATACGCTTTGCAATGTAGAAAATCCAAGTACAGAGATTGAATTTGCAGGTGAAAAACTGTCTTCACCAATCATCATGGCGCCTGTTGCGGCTCATAAATTGGCAAATGAACAGGGTGAAGTGGCGACTGCGCGTGGTGTGCATGAGTTTGGTTCCCTCTATACAACCAGCTCTTACTCTACTGTAGACCTTCCAGAAATTACGGAGGCCCTTCAAGGAACACCTCATTGGTTCCAATTTTACTTTAGTAGGATGACGGTATCAACCGCCATATCATGGACCGTGTCAAGTCTGAAGGATATAAAGCGATTGTCTTGACGGCAGATGCTACTGTAGGGGGTAATCGTGAGGTTGATAAGCGTAATGGTTTTGTCTTCCCAGTTGGCATGCCGATTGTTGAAGAATATCTGCCAGAAGGTGCTGGTAAATCAATGGACTTTGTTTACAAATCAGCTAAACAACGTTTGTCTCCACGTGACGTAGAATTTATCGCTGAATACTCTGGACTTCCTGTTTATGTCAAGGGACCACAATGCCGTGAGGATGTTGAACGTTCGCTTGCTGCGGGAGCTTCTGGTATCTGGGTAACCAACCACGGTGGTCGTCAAATCGACGGTGGGCCAGCTGCCTTTGATTCACTTCAAGAAGTGGCAGAAGCAGTTGATAAACGTGTGCCAATCGTCTTTGACTCAGGTATTCGTCGTGGTCAACACGTCTTTAAAGCCTTGGCTTCAGGAGCAGACTTGGTAGCTATTGGCCGCCCGGTTATCTATGGCTTGGCTCTCGGCGGTAGTGTTGGTGTGCGTCAAGTCTTTGAACACTTGAATGCGGAATTGAAGACAGTCATGCAATTGTCTGGAACTCAGACCATTGAAGATGTCAAACACTTCAAACTCCGTCACAACCCCTACAACCTAACTTTCCCAGTTGACCCACGCGACTTAAAATTGTATTGATAAAACAGCTTGCCTCCACTGATTGTGGAGGTTTTTCTTCGTCTATAGGAAGAATAAATCGCTATTGAAAACTATATAAATATATTTTTCAGTCAAATATCTTGCTAGGGCTTTCATTTTTTGCTATACTGGTCCAGTAATTAAATAATAAAGACATTTGGGGTGCTTTAAGCTGAGATGATACCCATTGAACCTGATACAGTTAAGACTGGCGAAGGGAAATGTGAACAGTTTTTTTCGTATGGCGAAATGAACGATCTAATCTTGTAAGTCAACTCTAATTCTTGATTGTAATTGGAGTTTTTTTGTTTATACAAACTGGATAGGCTTGTTTATGTATCTCTCTGCAAATGCCCTCGATTTTCTTTAAAAAGGTCAAGTAAAACTAGAATTTTCTTGATGTTTTGTTGATTACGAACGAGTAAAGAGAGGAAAAGTAAATATGGAAACACAAGACTATGCATTTGAGCCAGGTTTGACCGTTGGAGAATTATTAAAAAGCAGTCAGAAGGATTGGCAGGCTGCAATCAATCATCGTTTTGTCAAGGAACTTTTTGCGGGGACAATTGAGAATAAGGTCTTAAAAGACTACCTAATTCAAGATTATCACTTCTTTGATGCCTTCTTATCCATGCTGGGTGCCTGCGTAGCCCACGCAGACCAGCTTGAATCCAAGCTTCGTTTTGCCAAGCAACTAGGCTTTCTTGAAGCAGATGAAGATGGTTATTTCCAAAAGGCTTTCAAAGAGTTAAAAGTATCTGAGAATGACTATCTGGAAGTGACCTTGCATCCTGTAACAAAAGCCTTTCAGGATCTTATGTATTCGGCAGTGGCTTCATCAGATTATGCCCATCTTTTGGTCATGCTGGTTATTGCAGAAGGTCTCTATTTGGACTGGGGTTCTAAAGATTTGGCTCTACCTGAAGCCTATATTCATTCGGAATGGATCAATCTCCACAGAGGTCCTTTCTTTGCAGAGTGGGTTCAATTTCTGGTTGATGAACTCAATCGTGTTGGGAAAGGTCTAGAAGATTTGACAGAACTTCAGCAACGCTGGAACCAAGCAGTCGCTTTAGAATTAGCCTTTTTTGATATTGGCTATGACGCCTAGTGAAGGTTTAGGATATTTACAAATTTGATGAGGTAAATCATTCAATGTAACTGAAAAATTTCTTAACGAAAGATAGAGATAAATCGAAATCAGTAGATCGTATAAAGTGAAAAGGAAGGATTTCAATATGACAAGTTTAAAATTATTAAAAGAAAAAGCACCATTGGTCATTTGCATCACCAATGATGTAGTAAAAAATTTCACAGCAAATGGATTAGTAGCACTGGGTGCATCACCAGCCATGAGTGAGTTTCCAGCAGATTTAGAGGATTTGTTAAAGTATGCTGGTGGTTTATTAATAAACATAGGAACATTGACAGATGAAAATTGGAAATTATACCAAGCTGCTCTGAAAATTGCAGAGAAATATAATGTTCCAGCAGTTTTAGATCCTGTAGCTTGTGGAGCAGGATCTTATAGAAAAAAAGTAGCAGATGATCTAATCAACAATTATAAACTTGCAGCGATTAGAGGAAATGCTGGAGAGATTGCTTCTTTAGTGGGAATAAATGTGGCATCTAAAGGAGTAGATAGTGCAGGCGTAGATAATATTGACGAAATTGCTCTAGCAGCAAATGAGAAGTTCAATATCCCTATAATAGTAACAGGTGAAGTGGATGCCATTGCGGTAAATGGAGAAGTGGTAACGATTCATAATGGTAGTGCCATGATGCCAAAAGTTATTGGAACTGGATGTCTATTAGGGGCAGTAGTAGCAAGCTTTATCGGACTAGAAAAAGGTCAAGAATTGAAATCATTAGAAACAGCAATGTTGGTTTACAATATCGCTGGAGAAATGGCAGAAAAACGTCCAAATGGGCATCTTCCTGGAACATTTAAAGTTGAATTTATAAATGCCTTATACGAGATTACAGACGAAGATGTAAAGGAATTCAAAAGAGTGAAGTAAAATGTTTCATAAAGAATTACTAAAACTATATTTTATTTGTGGAACGACTACTTGCCAAGGAAAAGATCTATATACGGTCGTTGAGGAAGCCTTAAAAGGTGGTATAACCTTATTTCAATTCCGTGAAAAAGGTGAGGGAGCCTTAGAAGGTAAAGAAAAAGTCGAATTAGCAATTAAACTACAGGATCTTTGTAAAAAATACAATGTTCCGTTTATTGTTAATGATGATATTGATTTGGCAATGGAAATTGACGCTGATGGCGTACATGTAGGACAAGATGACCTTGGAGTTGATGAAATTAGAAAATTGATGCCAGATAAAATAATTGGTCTTTCTATAAAAAACGAGGAAGAATTTCAACAATCAAAAGTTGAATATGTAGATTATGTTGGTGTTGGTCCTGTATTTGATACCCAGTCAAAGGATGATGCTGGTGGTGCTATAGGTTATGAAGGTCTTAAATTGATGAGAAAACTATTGCCACAAATGCCCTTAGTTGCAATTGGTGGGATACAGACGCAACATATTAAAGACATTATGAAGACCAATGTTGACGGTGTTTCAATCATTTCAGCGATCTCTTACTCTAAAAATGTAGAGAAAACTGTTCGCGAAATGAGTGAACAATAGGTATCTATCCTTGGATTCTAAGTAAGTGGAAATTTTCCTTTTCTAAAAAGATATGTCCAGATTCAGTTTAAATAGCTAATCCATCAAATAAGTCATTTATTTTTTGCAAACGAAAGACTTACTATCTTTGTGAGTACAAGGTTGTATTTCCAGTTCAATTTCTTGAACTAGAATAAATCGTCTGTTAAAATAATTATATAATTAAATAATAAAGACATTTGGGGTGCTTTAGGCTGAGATGATACCCATTGAACCTGCTACAGTTAGTACTGTCGAAGGGAAATGTGAAATGGTTTTGTATTTATAGAAACGAACCATCTAATCTTGTAAGCTGAACTCTAATTCCTATCTGTAATTAGAGTTTTTTCTTTTACGAAACTGGATGAAGATGATACAAAGCATTTAGGTAGGTCTCCTTGAATGCCCCACTTTTCTTTAAAAAAGGAGTTTTTTATGTTGAAAAAATGGCAGTTAAAAGATGTTATCTTACTTGCTTTCTTGTCTATCTTTTTTGGTGGCGTTTTTGTGGGTTCAGGTTATCTGTTTGATATCCTCACTCTGATTTTAGCCCCTCTTGGTTTACAGGCCTTTGCCAATGAAATCCTCTTTGGTCTCTGGTGTATGGCTGCGCCTATTGCTGCTATTTTTGTTCCAAGAGTCGGAAGTGCAACGATTGGAGAAGTGCTAGCTGCGCTTGCTGAAGTCCTTTATGGTAGCCAATTCGGTCTAGGTGCCCTTTTGTCTGGCTTGGTTCAAGGTTTGGGAAGTGAACTTGGTTTTATCGTAACCAAGAATCGCTATGAAAGTTGGCTCTCTCTAACTGCTAATAGTATTGGGATTACGCTTGTTAGCTTTGTCTATGAATACATTAAGTTAGGATATTACGCCTTTTCACTTCCTTTTGTCCTTTCCTTGTTTGTAGTACGCTTTATTTCTGTCTTTTTCTTCTGTACCATCTTGGTTCGTGCCATTGTCAAACTCTATCATCAGTTTGCAGCTGGAGGAAAAGCATAGATGGGTCTGGAATTACGAGCGATTCAGTCCCCAATCTTCTCTGAGCCGCTTGATTTTACTTTTCATGCGCAAGCCTTTACCTTGTTAGTTGGGAGCAGTGGTTCAGGAAAATCGAGTCTCTTTCAAATGATTGCCCAAGTCAGTTCTCTTCCCTATAGCGGTCAGGTTCTTATAGATGGGATTGAGCTGAGTAAACTTTCAATTACGGAAAGGGTTCAGACTGTCGGTATTCTCTTTCAAAATCCCAATCATCAATTTACCATGGAGAACTTGTTTGAGGAGCTGGTTTTTACCTTGGAAAATATTGGGCATCCCGTTCAGGAAATTGATTCAAATAGCAGAGGTAGTCCAGCAATGTTGCTGCAAGGCAATCTTGCACCGCCCCATTCATCACTTATCAGGTGGGGAAAAGCAAAAGGCTGCACTGGCAGTTCTCTTTGCTATGAATCCTAGGGTCTATCTCTTGGATGAGCCCTTCGCTTCCATTGACCGCAAGAGTAGGATAGAGATATTGGAGATTCTAAAAGAGTTGGCCTCTAATGGGAAGACAGTTATTTTGTGCGACCATGATTTAACGAACTATGAAGCCTATATCGACCATATGGTGGAGATAAGAGACGGACAACTAAGGGAAATGTTTCAAATCCCTACCTCTGAGATAACACAGGTTGCTTCAAAGGAAGTTGCTTCTAGCCCAGAACTATTCCATATGGAGCGTGTGACTTGTGAGCTGGATAATCGCCCCCTCTTTTCGATTGCGGATTTTACATTCTATCAAGGAATTTCCTGTATTTTGGGTGATAATGGTGTCGGGAAATCAACCCTCTTTCGCTCCATTCTACAGTTTCAGAAGTATAAAGGGCGCATTACGTGGAGGGGGACAGTCCTAAAAAAGAAAAAGAGTTTGTATCATGACCTGACGGGTGTTGTTCAGGAAGCTGAGAAACAGTTTATCCGCGTCAGTCTGCAAGAAGAGCTTCAATTAGATGGACCTGATTCTGAAAGAAATCAACGAATTTTCCAAGCTTTACGATATTTTGATTTGGAGCAGGCACTCGATAAGAGTCCCTATCAATTAAGTGGTGGCCAGCAAAAGATTCTTCAGCTCTTGACCATCTTGACCAGTAAAGCTTCCGTGATTTTGCTAGATGAACCTTTTGCAGGTTTGGATGATAGAGCCTGCCATTATTTTTGTCAGTGGATTGTGGAGGATAGAAATCAAGGAAGAAGTTTTCTGCTCATTAGCCATCGTTTAGATCCCTTGATCTCTGTGGTTGATTATTGGATTGAGATGACTAGTCAGGGTCTCAGTCATGTGAAAGAAGTGACAATTACCAAACCACTCACATCTCAGAGTAGCAATGCTCAAAGGGAGGTGAGATAGTATGGTCAAAGTAGCAACCCAGACACCGATTATCAGTCTCTTCTTGCTGATTTTATCCTTGGAAACATCTTTCATTCCTTCGATTGCTCTGAATCTTTCGGTAGTCGCATTTTGTATTCTCTTTATGCTCTATTACCGTCGATTTAAAGTATTGGCTTGGATGATTCTACTTGCCATTTTGCCATCTTTGGCCAACTACTGGGCAGTTCATTTGCATGGTGATGCTTCGCAGGCAGTCATGCTTGGAACGAGGGCCTTTGTGACAGTTTGTATCGGTCTTGTCTTTGTTTCCTCTATTTCCCTAAAGAGCTTCTCTTGTACTTGGCTCAAAAGGGGTTATCACGCTCTTGGGCCTATGCCTTGATTGTGGTATTCAATTCTTTCCCCCTCATTCAGCAAGAAATCAAGTCCCTCAAGGAAGCTTGCTTATTACGCGGTCAAGAACTACATGTTTGGTCACCCTTGATTTACAGCAAGGTTTTGATGACGGTCTTTAGATGGCGCCATCTTTATCTGAGAGCTCTATCGGCGCATGGATATGATGAAGACGCCAGAATAGAAAAATCTTATAGGAGCTTTTATATCCCCAGACAGACAAAAATAATCTACCTACTTATATTTTTAATTCTTCAAACCAGTTTATTTTTATAAAGGAGTTATTATGGAATTTACAGATATTGCGATGGAATTATCCAAAGAAGCTTGGCAGGCTTCCTTTCATCATCCCTTTATTTTACAGTTGCAAGAGGGGAATTTAGAACCTGATATTTTCCGCTATTACCTGATTCAAGATGCCTACTATCTGAAGGCTTTCTCAGAAATCTATCACCTTTTGGCTGATAAGACTTCAAACCAAGAGATGAAAAGACTCTTGAAACAAAATGCTCAGAGTCTAGTGGAGGGTGAGTTATTTATCCGCCAACAATTTTTCAAGGAATTGGAAATCAGCGACCAGGAAATGGAGCAACATCCAATCGCTCCAACCTGCTATCATTACATTTCTCACATTTATCGGCAATTTGCAGAGCCAAACTTGGGCATTGCCTTTGCAAGTTTGCTGCCTTGTCCTTGGTTATACCATGATATAGGCAAATCACTTAATCTTAAACCATCACCAGATCCTCTCTATCAACAATGGATTGAAACTTATATTACGGATGAGTTAGAGCAGCAGATCAGAGAGGAGGGAGCCCTGGTCAATCAACTCTATCGCGAAAGTGATGAGACAGACAAGAAAAAAATGCTAGATGCCTTCCACATCAGTGTTCACATGGAAGCCAAGTTTTGGCAAATGGCCTACCAACACCAGACATGGAAGAGTGATTTACACTCTTTAGAAAAAGGAGAAGAATAGAAACATGAGAAAGCACCAATTGCAAGTTCACAAATTAACCATTTTATCCATGATGATTGCCCTTGATGTAGTCCTTACGCCTATCTTTCGGATTGAGGGAATGGCACCGATGTCCAGTGTAGTCAATATTCTAGCAGGAATCATGATGGGACCTGTTTATGCTTTGGCTATGGCTACAGTCACAGCCTTTATCCGTATGACGACTCAAGGGATTCCGCCTTTAGCTCTCACAGGAGCGACTTTTGGAGCCCTCCTTGCAGGTCTCTTTTATAAGTATGGTCGAAAATTTCACTATTCTGCTCTCGGAGAGATTGTGGGAACAGGTATTATTGGCTCTATTGTTTCCTATCCTGTTATGGTACTCTTTACAGGATCAGCTGCAAAGCTTAGCTGGTTTATCTATACTCCTCGATTTTTCGGAGCAACCTTAATCGGTACAGCGATTTCCTTTATTGCCTTTCGATTTTTAATCAAGCAGGAATTCTTTAAAAAAGTGCAGGGATATTTCTTTGATGAAAGGATAGACTGATGCAGGAATTGACAAATCCTTTTCCTCTGGGAACGACTTCCCTCATTCACTGCATTACCAATGAGATTTCTTGTGAGATGCTGGCCAATGGTATTTTAGCGCTGGGATGTAAACCAGTTATGGCAGATGATCCTCGTGAGGTTCTTGATTTTACTAAGCAAAGCCAGGCACTCTTCATCAATTTGGGACATTTGTCAGCTGAGAAGGAGAAAGCAATCCGTATGGCAGCCTCTTATGCAACTCAAGCTTGTCTCCCAATGGTAGTAGATGCGGTTGGCGTAACAGCTTCATCCATTCGTAAGAGCTTAGTTAAAGACCTTTTAGACTATAGACCTACGGTCCTTAAAGGAAATATGTCGGAAATCAGAAGTCTTGTTGGCTTAAAGCACCACGGCGTTGGGGTAGATGCGAGTGCTAAAGATCAAGAAACTGAGGATTTGCTTCAAGTATTGAAAGATTGGTGTCAGACCTATCCAGGTATGTCATTCTTAGTTACTGGCCCCAAGGATCTCATTGTTTCAGAGAATCAGGTTGCTGTATTGGAGAATGGCTGTACAGAATTAGATTGGATAACAGGGACAGGAGATCTGGTTGGAGCCCTAACAGCCGTTTTTCTCAGCCAAGGAAAGACTGCTTTTGAAGCTTCTTGCCTAGCGGTTTCTTATCTCAATATCTCTGCTGAAAGAATAGTTGTTCAAGGAATGGGATTGGAAGAATTTCGTTACCAAGTACTCAATCAGCTTTCACTCCTCAAAAGAGATGAAAACTGGCTAGATGGCATCAAAGGAGATGTTTATGAATAGAGAAGCACTTAGACTGTATCTGGTAACCAATCGCTACCAAGATTCCGTGGAAAGCTTTCTTGAAAAGATTGAGAAGGCTTGCCGTTCAGGGGTTACCATAGTCCAATTGCGAGAAAAAAATCTCACAACCAATCAATATTATCAACTGGCAAAACAAGTCAAGGAAATAACAGATGCCTATCAGGTACCTCTGATAATCGATGATCGTTTGGATGTCTGTCTTGCAGTTGATGCTGCTGGTCTGCATATCGGAGACGATGAATTACCAGTTTCGGTTGCCCGACAAGTCTTGGGCCCTGACAAAATACTTGGTGTCACAGCTAAAACGGTAAAAAGAGCCCTTGAGGCAGAAGAAGGAGGGGCGAATTACTTGGGGACAGGAGCCATTTTCCCAACAACCACCAAGGAAAATGCGCCTATCACCCTGATTTCAACCTTGAAGACAATTTGCCAAAGGGTTGCCATTCCAGTAGTTGCTATTGGCGGCTTGACGTCAGAGAACATTGAACAGCTTATTGGCACGGGTATAGCTGGAGTAGCTGTCGTACGTGATTTGATGCAGGCAGAAGATATAGAGGCAAAAACACAAGCCTTTTTGACAAAGTTGGATGACATTATTTTCTAATTAATACTCACTGAAAGTCAAAGAGCAAACTAGGAAGCTAGCTGCAGGTTGCTCAAAACACAACTTTGAGATTGCAGATAAAACTGACGTAGTTTGAAGAAGTATAAAAACTCTCTAATTCCCTTAAAGTGGGAACTAGAGAGTTTTTTTAATCTTTAAAGCTTGTATGGTTGACTGGGCCAGAACCATGGCCGAGTTGAGGAGCGTCTTGGATGGCCTTTGTGATAAAGGCCTTGGCCTATCAACTGCCTGATAGAGGTTTTTCCCTTTGGCTAGTTCAGCAGTGATGACTGCAGCAAAGGTACATCCAGTACCATGGGTGTGACAAGTTTGAATTCGTGGGCTTTCCCAGACAAATTGCTCATCCTTGGTAAAGAGGAAATCCTTGGCACCACCTTCGAGATGACCACCTTTTATTACCACAGACTGAGGACCAAATTCTTTTAAAATCAGGTGACCAGCACGCTGCATGTCCTCAGGATCATGGATTGAAAAACCAACAATTTCTTCTGCCTCAGGAAGATTCGGTGTAATAATACTTGCAAGAGGAAGTAAGTTTGTTTTTAGGTAAGTTCTGGCACTGGTATCAATCAGGGTGTCTCCGCTCGTAGCGACCATAACAGGATCAAGGACGTAGGGACAGTCCAGCATTTTAAGATAGGGTTGGATAATTTCCATGATTTCAGTAGTTGCCAACATTCCAGTTTTTACAGCCTGAGGTGGAATATCAGAAAAGACACTGTCCAATTGGGCTTTCAACATTTGAGGAGAAACGTGCTCGATTAATTGAACACCTCTGGTATTTTGAGCGACAAGACTGGTTACAACGGCCATTCCATAGACATCTCTAGCTTGGAACGACTTTAAATCTGCCATAATGCCAGCACCACCACTAGGGTCAGTCCCTGCAATGGTCAAAGCAACGGGTAAATAAGTCATCTAAAACCTCCCAACCAACTGAAGTTTGTATTCTTAAGAACAAGCTGGTCTGTTTTAGAAAGGTAATAGAAGACTGCAAGTCCCCATTATCATTTCCACTTCCATCAGCTAGCATTACCTAGATTGAGTCAAAGGGGCTAACAGTCGTTAATCTCAGCTTTACGCACCCTAGTGGTTGTTTTCTTTTTTCTTTAGTATAGCATATTTTTATAGTTTATATAGTAAGATTTGATTGAAAATTCTTTATCATAGGGTTAAAATTCTATTTTTCAAAGAAAAAATTAATTTTATAGTTGACAAATGTAGATTTTAAGGGTATACTGATAATTGTAATTGACAAATGTAGATTTAGGAGGTGTGATGATGCAGATTTCAGATGCAGAATGGCAGGTCATGAAGATTATTTGGATGCAGGGCGAACAGACCAGTACGGATTTGATCAGGGTTCTGGCGGAGCGGTTCGATTGGTCCAAGTCGACCATTCAAACTCTTTTGGCTCGTTTGGTTGAGAAAGAGTGTTTGACTCGGAAAAAAGAAGGCAAGTCCTTTGTCTATTCAGCCCTTTTAACTTTGGACCAAAGTAGGGATTTACTTGTCCAAGATATTAAGGACAAGGTTTGTTCCCGTAGGATTAAGAACTTGTTGGCTGATTTGATTGCTGAATGTGATTTTACTCAGGCTGACTTGGAAGACTTGGAAGCTGTGATTTCAGAGAAGAAATCAAGCGCTGTAACAGAAGTAAAATGTAATTGTATGTAAAGGAGACGTCATGTTGAATATTATTGTAACCATTATTTGTATTGCCCTTATCGCCTTTATCTTGTTCTGGTTTTTCAAAAAGCCTGAAAAATCTGGACAAAAGGCCCAGCAAAAAAACGGCTACCAAGAGATTCGAGTGGAGGTCATGGGGGGCTATACGCCTGAGTTGATTATCCTCAAGAAATCAGTGCCAGCCCGCATTGTCTTTGACCGTAAGGATCCTTCACCCTGTCTGGACCAAATTGTTTTTCCAGATTTTGGTGTACATGCGGACCTGCCTATGGGGGAAGAGTATATAGTGGAAATCACGCCTGAGCAGGCTGGAGAGTATGGTTTCTCTTGTGGCATGAATATGATGCACGGCAAGATGATTGTAGAATAGGAGAATGATATGACTGAAATTGTAAAAGCAAGTCTTGAAAATGGTGTTCAAAAAATCCGTATCACGGCAGACAAAGGCTACCATCCAGCTCATATACAGCTTCAAAAAGGGATTCCAGCTGAGATTACCTTTCATCGAGCAACTCCTTCAAACTGTTATAAGGAAATTCTGTTTGAAGAAGAAGGCATCTTGGAACCAATCGGCGTAGATGAGGAGAAAGTCATTCGATTTACACCTCAAGAATTAGGTCAACATGAATTTTCGTGTGGCATGAAGATGCAAAAGGGGAGTTATACTGTAGTTGAGAAGACTCGAAAATCTCTATCACTTTTACAGCGTTTTTGGATTACTAGTATCTTTACTGTGCCTCTTGTGATTCTCATGATTGGAATGTCGACAGGAGGAATTAGTCACCAAGTCATGCGTTGGGGCACCTTTTTAGCCACAACACCGATTATGCTAGTAGCAGGTGGTCCTTATATCCAAAGTGCTTGGGCTAGTTTTAAAAAGCACAATGCCAACATGGATACCTTGGTTGCTCTGGGAACCCTAGTGGCCTATTTCTATAGCTTAGTTGCCCTCTTCGCTGGTCTCCCTGTTTACTTCGAAAGTGCTGGATTTATCTTCTTCTTCGTTCTTTTGGGGGCAGTTTTTGAGGAGAAAATGCGGAAAAATACTTCCCAAGCTGTGGAGAAATTACTTGACTTGCAGGCTAAAACTGCAGAAGTCTTGCGTGAGGATAACTATGTTCAAGTTCCTTTGGAGCAAGTCAAGGTAGGTGACCTGATTCGAGTGCGTCCCGGTGAGAAGATTGCTGTTGATGGTGTCGTAGTAGAAGGTATCTCTAGTATTGATGAGTCTATGGTGACAGGTGAGAGTCTGCCTGTGGACAAGACAGTTGGAGATACCGTCATTGGTTCAACCATCAATAATAGTGGAACACTTGTTTTTAGAGCAGAAAAAGTTGGTTCAGAGACTGTTTTGGCTCAGATTGTGGATTTTGTGAAGAAAGCTCAGACAAGTCGTGCGCCGATTCAGGACTTGACGGATAAAATTTCAGGGATTTTTGTCCCAGCAGTTGTCATTTTAGGGATTGTGACCTTTTGGGTTTGGTTCGTCTTGCTCAGGGATAGTGTAGTTGTGCTTGGAGCGAGTTTTGTCTCTTCGCTTCTCTATGGAGTAGCAGTTCTGATTATTGCCTGCCCTTGTGCCTTGGGACTTGCAACACCGACAGCCCTTATGGTGGGGACAGGTCGTAGTGCCAAGATGGGGATTCTCCTCAAAAATGGAACGGTTCTACAGGAAATCCAGAAAGTTCAAACTATTGTCTTTGATAAGACAGGGACTTTGACGGAAGGAAAACCTGTGGTCACAGATATTATCGGCGACGAAGTAGAAGTGCTTGGATTGGCAGGCTCCTTGGAAGAAGCTTCTCAACACCCACTGGCTGAAGCCGTTGTGAAACGAGCGAGTGAAGCTGGACTTGAGCTTCAAACTGTTGAAAATTTCCAAGCCTTGCACGGGAAAGGTGTTTCAGGGCAAATCAATGGAAAACAAGTTTTGCTTGGAAATGCTAAAATGCTAGATGGCATGGATATTTCTAGCATTTATCAAGAAAAACTAGAAGAACTAGAAAAAGAAGCTAAGACAGTTGTTTTCTTGGCTGTGGACAATGAAATCAAAAGGCTTGCTTGCTCTGCAAGATATTCCTAAGGAAAAATGCTAAGCTTGCCATCAGTCAGTTGAAAAAAACGAGGTCTTAAAACAGTCATGCTGACAGGGAGACAATGCAGGTGTGGCGCGTGCTATTGCCGATCAGATCGGAATCGAAGAGGTCATTGCAGGTGTCTTACCAGAAGAAAAAAAGCCCATGAAATCCATAAACTACAAGCGACTGGAAAAGTAGCCTTTGTTGGTGATGGTATCAATGACGCTCCTGCCCTCAGTGTAGCAGATGTGGGGATTGCTATGGGAGCTGGAACAGATATTGCCATCGAGTCAGCAGATTTGGTGTTGACAACTAATAACCTCCTAGGAGTGGTGCGTGCCTTTGACATGAGTAAGAAAACCTTTAATCGAATTCTGCTCAATCTTTTCTGGGCCTTTATCTACAATGTCGCCGGAATTCCGATAGCAGCAGGAGTCTTTTCAGGTGTTGGACTGGCCCTCAATCCAGAACTAGCTGGTCTAGCCATGGCCTTTAGTTCTGTATCTGTTCTGACTAGTTCACTCTTACTAAACTTTAGTAAAATAGATTAAAAGCGGGCTTGCTCGCTTTTTATACTCTTCGAAAATCTCTTCAAACCACGTCAGCTTTATCTGCAACCTCAAAGCTGTGCTTTGAGCAACCTGCGACTAGCTTCCTAGTTTGCTCTTTGATTTTCATTGAGTATTATAAAACAGAAACTAAAAACGTTTTCAAACTGTACTGCAATAGAGAATAAAAACTTCTGAGCAGATTCTTAGTAAAGTCAAAATAAATGTGATAAATTAGTAGTGTAAAAATTTACTGAAACGTTTTCAAAAATTATATGAAACCTTTTTAGTAGATTTAAAAATATTTGAAGGAGAGTTATCATTATGACTCAAGGGAAAATTACTGCATCTGCAGCAATGCTTAATGTATTGAAAACATGGGGCGTAGACACAATCTACGGTATCCCATCAGGAACACTCAGCTCATTGATGGACGCTTTGGCTGAAGACAAAGATATCCGTTTCTTGCAAGTTCGCCACGAAGAAACAGGTGCTCTTGCAGCGGTTATGCAAGCTAAATTCGGTGGCTCAATCGGGGTTGCAGTTGGTTCAGGTGGTCCAGGTGCGACTCACTTGATTAACGGTGTTTACGATGCAGCTATGGATAACACTCCATTCCTAGCGATCCTTGGATCACGTCCAGTTAACGAATTGAACATGGATGCTTTCCAAGAATTGAACCAAAACCCAATGTACAACGGTATCGCTGTATACAACAAACGTGTAGCTTACGCTGAGCAATTGCCAAAAGTAATCGACGAAGCTTGCCGTGCTGCAGTTTCTAAAAAAGGTCCAGCTGTTGTTGAAATCCCAGTAAACTTCGGTTTCCAAGAAATCGACGAAAACTCATACTACGGTTCAGGTTCATACGAACGTTCATTCATCGCTCCTGCTTTGAACGAAGTTGAAATCAACAAAGCTGTTGAAATCTTGAACAATGCTGAACGTCCAGTTATTTACGCTGGTTACGGTGGTGTGAAAGCTGGTGAAGTGATTACTGAATTGTCACGTAAAATCAAAGCACCAATCATCACAACTGGTAAAAACTTTGAAGCTTTCGAATGGAACTATGAAGGTTTGACAGGTTCTGCTTACCGTGTTGGTTGGAAACCAGCCAACGAAGTGGTCTTTGAAGCAGACACAGTTCTTTTCCTTGGTTCAAACTTCCCATTTGCTGAAGTTTACGAAGCCTTCAAGAACACTGAAAAATTCATCCAAGTTGATATCGACCCTTACAAACTTGGTAAACGTCATGCCCTTGACGCTTCAATCCTTGGTGACGCAGGTCAAGCAGCGAAAGCTATCCTTGACAAAGTAAACCCAGTTGAATCAACTCCATGGTGGCGTGCAAACGTTAAGAACAACCAAAACTGGCGTGATTACATGAACAAACTCGAAGGTAAAACTGAGGGTGAATTGCAATTGTATCAAGTTTACAATGCAATCAACAAACATGCTGATCAAGACGCTATCTATTCAATCGACGTAGGTGACACTACTCAAACATCTACTCGTCACCTTCACATGACACTAAGAACATGTGGCGTACATCTCCACTCTTTGCGACAATGGGTATTGCCCTTCCTGGTGGTATCGCTGCTAAGAAAGACAATCCAGATCGCCAAATATGGAACATCATGGGTGATGGAGCATTTAACATGTGCTACCCAGACGTTATCACAAACGTTCAATACGACCTTCCAGTTATCAACGTTGTCTTCTCAAATGATAAATATGCCTTCATCAAGGACAAATACGAAGACACAAACAAACACTTGTTTGGTTGTGACTTCACAAACGCTGACTACGCTAAAATTGCTGAAGCTCAAGGAGCTGTTGGATTTACAGTAAACCGTATCGAAGATATCGACGCAGTTGTTGCAGAAGCTGTTAAATTGAACAAAGAAGGTAAAACTGTTGTTATCGATGCTCGCATCACTCCACACCGTCCACTTCCAGTAGAAGTACTTGAATTGGATCCAAAACTTCACTCAGAAGAAGCAATCAAAGCCTTCAAGGAAATACGAAGCAGAAGAACTCGTACCATTCCGTCTCTTCTTGGAAGAAGAAGGATTGCAATCACGCGCAATTAAATAATTCCTTCGTGGAACTTAAAAAGATCGGAGCAATCCGGTCTTTTTGATATAAGGCAATTGCATATAAATAGTTGACAGCGTTTTCTCAAAATCTTATAATAAAAACATAACAGCAGAAAATAAAACTGATATGGGAAGGAGAAAGATTTTTTAAATAGCTGTAGTAAGTGGATTTTCTTAATTCATTAGGAGGAAAGAGATGCAAAAAAAGGATATTTATCTAATCTGTGTGACAATGATTATCTGTTCAATTATTATAGGTTTGATTGTAGGAACTTTTATTTTGCATGGTCTTGAAGATATTGCTGCAATAATTAACCACGGCTTACTGACGATTAATCAATCCATTAATTGACAAAAGCTATTCATTTTTGCATTTTATGAATCAAACAGATCGGAGCAATCCGGTCTTTTTATGGAGGATAGTAAATGAATTTAAATCAATTAGATATTATCGTTTCAGATGTTCCCCAAGTCTGTGCTGACTTGGAGCGTATTTTGGATAAAAAGTCCGATTATGTTGACGACAGTTTTGCTCAGTTTACGATTGGCAGTCACTGTCTGATGTTGTCCCAAAATCATTTGATTCCTTTGGAAGATTTTCAGTCAGGAATCATTCTTCATATCGAGGTTGAGGATTTAAATCAGACTTACCAACGTTTAAAAGAAATCGGTGTCGAGATTTTACACGATCCTTGTGAAACGGATTGGGGAACAGAGTCCTTATTAGTTAAAGGTCCTGCTGGTCTAGTGCTTGATTTTTATCGTATGAAATCAGCCGCGTAGTCATTTGACGTTAACCTTAGCTATTTTTAAAAACAGAAATTGAGAATATGAACTATTGAAAGATCGGAGCAATCCGGTCTTTTTGTATAAAGAAATTGCATATAAATAGTTGACGGCGCTTTCTTGAAATATTATAATAAAAATATAACAGCAGAAAATAGAACTGATATGGAAAGGAGAAATATTTCCATGAATAGATAGTAGGAGGAAATAGATGCAAAAAAGGATATTTATCTAATCTGTGTGACCATGATTATCTGTTCAATTATTATAGGTTTGATTGTAGGAAGTTTTATTTTGCATGGTCTTGAAGATATTGTTGCAATAATTAACCATAGCTTGCTGACAATTAATCAATCTATTAATTGACAAAAGCTATTCATTTTTACATTTTATGAATCAAAGCGATAAATTAAGCTCTTCTGTGATTTGTAAAAATATGCAAGAGAAAATTCGTAAAAATCTAGCACTTTATGCTATTTCCGGATGCTATGAAGATGTTTTAGATGTGGACTAGAGAGAGGTAAGCAAAAATGTCTATTAAGAAAAACAAAAAGGTTGTAAAAAAGCTGAAGCTGTAAGCAATAATTGTAATATTTGTAAAATTTATATAATAAAAATGGAGAGGAGTGCTAGCCTCTCACTTTTTCTAGGAGGGCATTATGAATAAAATATTTCACTATCTGGATAAGAAAACGAAGTTTTATACAATCATCGGTGCACTGGCAAATGGAGGCTTGGCTCTTGCTCAACCCTTAGTCGTATCACAAGCCTTGTCCTTAAATCAAGGAGAATTGACTTATTCTAAAATCATACAGTTTGCTGTTTTTGGCTTTACAGTATACTTCGTCTTGTATAGCTTAATGCTCTTTTGTAATCATACACATAATGTTTTTCGACGTGAAATTCAAATGAATATGAGGGCAGATTTATTTGACAAGCTGATGATAAATAAAGATTTTAACGAAGATGAAAAAGTCACCATGCTCACACAAGATATGGAGTATTTGGGGGATAATTACTTAGAAAAATACGTCAATATCATTTGCTGGAGCTTTGTAGCATTACTAACAGCGATTTATATTATTTCGCAAAATTTGTTACTAGGTAGTATTTTTGTCTTTTTCACTATTTTACGTCCTATTCCTCAGTTCTTGATGAATAAAAGACTCAAACATACTGGTGATGACATGGCTCAAGGCAGAGTAGAAGTGCATAATCAAGTATCTGATAGTATCCGAGGAGCACATACTCTACTCATGAACCAAGCAATTTCTGAAAATCAGAACAGATTTTGGAAGATTAATCGAAATTATCAACTAGCCATTCAAAAATTTTGCTTTACCCATAATATAATTTTCTTTTGCAACGGTTTCATGGTCTTTTTAAGCCAAGTTTTACCACTTGTCTTAGGTTTTTACTTTGCTATGGCTGGGCAGAAAGTGTCAGTGGCAAGTCTTGTTGCCATGTACATCGCAGCAGGTCAGCTAGTGAGCCCTATTCAAACTATTATGTATGATGCTGTAGATATACAAGGGGCAAAAACGACAGCAGATAAGATTTTTGGAGTATTAGAAATTGGAGATGTAAAACAGATAGATAAAAAAGATGTGCAAGAATTGAATGCTCTGCACATTAAAAATTTAAGTAAATCCTATGGTGACAGACAACTTTTTACTCATCTAAATTTGGATGTTCAAGCAGGTCAGAAAGTTTTAATCAAAGGACCGAGTGGTTGTGGTAAGTCAACCTTGTTTCGACTCATTACTGGAGAAGAAATAGCAGATGAGGGAGAAATTATCGGTGTGACAACTGTTAATGAATGTACATCAAGTTTTGTATCCAGTATAGGAATTATTAGCCAACACCCATTTCTCTTTAACGATACAGTGCGTTATAATTTGACCTTAGGACAAGAATTTTCTGAGGAAGAGTTGCTTGCTGTTTTGAAACAAGTCAAACTAGATTTTGAATTGACGGGTGGGATGGATTTTATTATCAAAAATAACGGGGAGAATATTTCTGGGGGACAAAGAGTAAGAATTGAATTGGCACGTTTTCTTCTTCGTAGAAAAAATCTGTTATTGGCTGATGAAGTGACCGCAGCCCTAGACAAAGAAAACGCCCTCATGGTACATGAACTACTATTTTCTCTTCCTGTTATGATGTTAGAAATTGCCCATCATATTGATGATGAAAGTAGATATCAACAAGTTGTAGATTTAGGAAAATATTGAATCTGGCTTAAAAGTCAGTTTTATCAGAAAATAAAGTAAATATTTCAGCAATAAAACACCCAGTATCAAGATTTTTCAATACATAATAATATGCGTTTTTCTGATTATATATACTTTTCCTGACTTCACTCTTCTTTCTTATCACAAGATTGTGATAGTTTACATTTTTATAACAAAACTCTCAAACTCTTGCTTGTTTTTGCATCATATTATAAAATAAAAAGCATAAAAGAATAAAAGAGGTTTTGAAAATGTCCGAAAAACAAATGAAAGTTTTGGGTTGGGTAGCGACCTTCATGTCTGTTATGATGTATGTGTCTTACTTCCCACAAATTATGAACAATCTGGCTGGTCAAAAAGGAAATTTCATCCAGCCCTTGGTTGCTGCCATCAACTGTAGTCTCTGGGTTTACTACGGTCTTTTCAAGAAAGAAAGAGATATTCCCCTTGCTGCTGCCAATGCTCCAGGTATCGTTTTTGGCCTTGTGACGGCTATTACAGCTTTGATTTAAAAATTTCAGTTTTGTTCGTTTATGAAAATAGATGCTTCATTAAAGTAATTTTTGAATGAGAGTTGAGGGAAAAAGCCCAGTGACAGCTAGCTTTACGAGAGTCTTTTATGTTCGTCTCTATCAAAGAAAAAAGTATATCGTTACTAGAGGATAATTTTTTAAAAAACAATCTGATAAACTTAAATAGTAGAATAGTATCAGTATGTCACAGTATTTTATAAGAAAAGGTTTACAGAATAAGTTATAATATAAGTAAATGAACAAGCAAATAAGAAAGTGAGTAGAGTTATGACCGAAAAACTGACTTTTCCGGATGGTTTCTTGTGGGGCGGAGCGACAGCTGCCAACCAGTGTGAGGGTGCTTATAATTTAGAAGGTCGTGGATTGGCGAATGTGGATGTCGTCCCCATCGGTCCAGATCGTGAAGCCATTATCACAGGTCAGAAAAAGATGTTTTCGTTTGAGGAGGGCTATTTTTACCCAGCCAAGCAAGCTATTGATATGTACCATCATTACAAGGAAGATATTGCCCTTTTTGCGGAAATGGGCTTTAAGACTTATCGTCTATCCATTGCTTGGACTCGGATTTTTCCTAAGGGCGACGAAACAGTGCCAAATGAAGCTGGTCTAGCCTTTTATGAGGATTTATTTAAGGAGTGCCACAAGTATGGTATCCAACCTCTGGTGACTATCACTCATTTCGACTGTCCTATGCACTTGATTACAGAGTACGGTGGTTGGCGCAATCGTCGGATGTTAGACTTCTATGAAAAACTTTGTCGCACACTCTTTACCCGCTATAAGGGTTTGGTCAAATATTGGCTTACCTTCAACGAAATCAACATGATTCTCCATGCCCCCTTTATGGGAGCTGGGCTCTGTTTTGAAGAAGGAGAAAATCAAGAACTGGTTAAATATCAGGCTGCACACTATGAGTTGGTAGCTTCAGCTCTTGCGACAAAGATTGCCCACGAAATTGACCCAGAAAATAAGGTGGGATGTATGTTGGCTGCAGGGCAATACTATCCTAACACAGCCCATCCAAGAGACTACTGGGCAGCCATGGAGGAAGACCGCAAGAGTTACTTCTTCATTGATGTTCAAGCGCGTGGGGAATACCCAAACTACGCCAAGAAGCAGTGGGAGCGTGAGCGAATCGAGATTCAAATGACTGCAGAAGATTTAGAGTTGTTGAAGGACAATACTGTTGACTTTGTTTCCTTCTCTTACTATGCAAGTCTAGTAGCCTCAGGTGATCCAGAAGTTAAAGAATTAACTGCTGGAAATATCTTTGCCTCTCTCAAAAATCCTTATCTTGAATCCTCAGAATGGGGATGGCAGATTGACCCACTTGGTCTTCGTATCACCCTCAATGCTATCTGGGATCGTTACCAAAAGCCAATGTTCATCGTGGAAAACGGTCTAGGTGCTATGGATACACCGGATGAGAATGGTCATGTAGCAGATGACTATCGGATTGCTTACTTAGAGGCTCATATCAAGGCCATGCGAGATGCCATTTACCAAGATGGCGTTGACTTGCTTGGTTATACGACTTGGGGCTGTATCGATCTGGTTTCAGCTGGAACAGGGCGAAATGAACAAGCGCTATGGCTTTATCTATGTGGATCGAGATAATGCTGGTCATGGGACTCTCAAACGTAGCAAGAAGAAATCCTTCTACTGGTACAAGGATGTCATTGCCAGCAATGGTGCAAGCATTGAGTAGAGCACATTTGTTCACTATTTTTATAAAATCTTCTCCCTACTTTATAAGATATGAAAAAGAGTTCAATCAGAACTCTTTTTTTGCTATAATGAAGGGAGAAAAATCAGACAGGAGATCAAGATGTCAGAACCGTTATTTTTAAATTCTGTAATGCAAGAAAAAATCTGGGGTGGCACAAAACTACGTGATGAGTTTGGTTACGACATTCCAAGTGAAAAAATCGGAGAATATTGGGCAATCTCAGCTCACCCAAATGGAGTGTCTAAGGTAGCCAATGGCCGCTATGAAGGAACAGACCTAGCTACTTTATATGCAGAACACCGTGAATTGTTTGGCAATCGTCCAGAGCCAGTATTTCCACTCTTGACCAAAATCCTTGATGCCAATGACTGGCTCAGTGTTCAAGTTCACCCAGACGATGCTTATGGACTAGAGCACGAAGGCGAACTTGGAAAAACAGAGTGCTGGTATATCATTGCTGCAGATGAAGGTTCAGAGATTATTTACGGTCACAATGCTAAGTCAAAAGAAGAACTCCGTCAGCAAATCGAGGATAAGAACTGGGATGCCTTGCTGACAAAAGTACCTGTTAAGGCTGGAGATTTCTTCTATGTACCAAGTGGGACTATGCACGCCATCGGTGCAGGAATCTTGATCCTTGAAACGCAACAGTCTAGTGACACAACCTACCGTGTCTATGACTTTGACCGCAAGGATGATAACGGCAACTTGCGTGAACTTCACCTCGAAAAATCAATCGATGTTTTGAATATTGGTGAACCTGCTAACAGTCGTCCTGTGACTGTCAAAGCGGATGATTTGCGTTCAACTTTACTTGTCTCTAATGATTTCTTTGCAGTTTACAAGTGGGAAATCACAGGAAAAGTTGAATTTGAGAAGACTGCTGATTACAGCTTGTTGAGTGTCTTGGATGGTCAAGGGAAACTGACTGTAGACGGAAAAGATTATCCAATTCAAAAAGGTAGCCACTTTATCTTGCCGAGTGATGTTGAAGCTTGGACCTTGGAAGGGCAAGGTCTAGAATTGATTGTTAGCCATCCATAAAAAAGGAAAAGGGCTTGAGTTTACTACTCAAGTCCTTTTTGGTTACATAAATTGAGCGATAAAGACCACGATGATGATAATTGGAATGACGAAACGAAGAAGGAAGAGCCAAACTTGGAAAAGTCCTTGTTTCCATGGTGTTTTCATCAAGATGAAGTTCCTCCATTGCCAGTGTTTTCTTGAAAATATAGCCTGTAAAAAGAGACAAGCAGAGAGCACCGAAAGGCATGAGGAGGTTGGAAACCAAGAAATCCATAGCGTCAAAGAAGGTCTTCCCAAAGATGTGAACATCCGCCATGACACCGTAAGATAGGGCTGAAGGAATTCCAAAGACAAAAGGTCAAGATACCTAAAAATAGTACTCCACTTTAGCACGCTTTTGCGATTGTCTTGGTTGGTGATATTTCCCCACATTGATTTCAAGCATAACGACAGAAGAAGTGACCGTCGCAAAGAGGAAGAGCAAGAGAAAGAGAATATAGAAAATACTTCCAAAAGGCATCTTGTCAAAGAGTTGGGGCAAGACGATAAAGAGGAGACTTGGTCCCACCTTCAGACTGGATGTTAAAGGCTGACATAGCTGGGAAAAATGGCTAGACCTGCCATGATGGATACTGAGATGTTCATGGCTACGATGGACATTCCTGATTGGACCAGATTGCTTTTCTTATCTAGGTAAGAAGCGTAGGTCAGCATGGCTGTCACCCCTAGTGAGAGGGCAAAGAAAGATTGTCCCAGTGCATAGAGAAGTCCAGCACTTGTTAGTTTTGAAAAGTCAGGTTTGAGGAAGTAAACGACTCCTTCCATAGCATTTGGCAAGCTAAGAGAACGCCCGATAATAATGACAAAGATGATAAAAAGTAGGGGCATCATGACCTTAGATGCTCTTTCAATCCCTTTTTGAACTCCCTTAGATACGATAAAAATATTGAGGAAGATAAAAAGAGCTTGTGAACCAAGGGAAATCCAAGGATTTGAAATAATGTCTGTAAAGAGTTGGGCATAATCACTGCTATACCCAACTTGGAAGGCTTTAGCAATAGCGATACCTAGATAAACTAAAACCCATCCACCAATAACACTGTAGAAAGATAAGAGAATGAAAAGAGCAAAGGCACCAATCCAACCGATAAAGTTGTACTTTTGATTGTTTCCAAGCTTGCCAAAGGTTTTGATTGCTGACACGCCAGCACTACGACCAAGGGCAAACTCAGCCAAGAGAAGTGGAAATCCAATCAATAGTGTCGAGATGAGAAAGACCAGTAAAAAACCTCCCCCACCATTGGCAGCAGTCATATAAGGGAACCTTTCCAAACGGCTCCAAGACCAATAGCAGAACCAGCAGATGCAAGGATAAAGCCCAGTTTTGAGCCCCATTGCGATTTTTCAGACATCGTTAAACTCCAATCTATTTTCTAAAATAAGAAAAGGCTACTTGAGTTGTCAAATAGCCTTCTCTCAATTGCTCTTTATGAGCTTTTTATTTGATTGATAGACTTGATTATCCTATCATGATTTTTCAAGTCTGTCAAGAAAGCGATTTTCATGTTTTTATAAAAAAATATGATAAAATACTTGACTCTCCTCAAAGGGGAGGGTATATACTATTTATGTGAGGAGGAAATCATGTACCATATCAAAGAAGCTGCGCAACTTTCAGGTGTCTCCGTCAAGACCCTCTACCATTATGATAAGATAGGACTCTTGGTTCCTTTAAAGTCAGAAAATGGCTATCGAACCTACAGTCAAGAGGATTTGGAACGACTTCAGGTTATTCTTTATTACAAAGTATCTAGGCTTTTTCTTTAGAAAAAATAGCAGAGCTATTAAAGGAAGAAAGGACAGATTTATTGCCTCATTTGACCAGGCAGTTGGACTATTTGACTCGAGAAAGGCAACATCTGGATACCTTGATTTCCACCTTGCAAAAAACCATTCAAGAACAAAAAGGAGAAAGAAAAATGACTATTGAGGAAAAATTCACTGGATTTAGCTATCAAGACAATCAAAAATACCACCAAGAAGCGGTAGAAAAATATGGCCAAGAAGTCATAGATCAAGCTCTCGAACGCCAAAAAGGTCGCGAAGAAGAGGCCACAGCCGCCTTCAACCAAGTTTTTCAAGCCTTGGCTCAAAATCTTCAAAGCTGGTCTACCTGCAACAGCATCTGAAAAACCAAGAGCAAGCAGCCAAAGCTCTTGCAAGCCATCCGTACTTATGGATTTGACTGCTCTATTGAGGTCTTTCGGTCATATCGGCAAAGGCTACGTCTACAACCCAGAGTTTAAGGAAAACATTGACAAATTTGGACCTGGAACAGCTCAATACACATCAGATGTCATTGCAACTTACGTTCAGACAAATGCAGAATAAATAGGCTAGGAATTTCCTAGCCTATTTTTTTACTTCAAGTCATAAAACCAGTTGTCACCGTCTTTGTAGTAAAAGAACTCACTGAGATCTTCTTCTAGAAAAACACATGAAGCATATCAGACATATCCTTAGTAGCAAGTTTTAGATGAGATAGATTTTCAAAATCCTCCCACCAGACCTTTTCCTTCGTCTGAAGACTGGAGTTCACCAGTAAAGTGTTCTGTCTTTGTAAAAGAGGACGACATAACGATAATCCTCGTCATCATACCAGTCTTTTGATACCACAGAGTTGGGGTTTAGAAATGGTCAGACCAGTTTCTTCTTTCACTTCACGAATGACAGCATCGACAAAGGATTCGCCACGTTCAACATGACCACCAGGAAAAAGTAATGCCAGGCCAGTCAGGATTAACTCGGTCTTGAACCAGGACCTTATCCCCATTTTTTTAATCATACACATGTTGACAAATTCGACTGATTCTCTTTCTGTTCATTTTTCTTTTCACTTATTTTGTTAGTAATTTTTCTACCACGTTTAACTTTTCGCATGGTCAAATCTACATTGAAAAAAAGCTTTTCAAGATAGTTGGTATTAAGTTTCTTTTGTTTTGCAGTTCTAGGGAGATAGAGGTAAAGACAATGGTTACCGATACAAATTTCTTCTTCACCGTAATCAATTTTCAATTTTTCTAAAGGGAGACTTTTGAATAGATTCTTGATAAAAAATCACGTGTATACGGTCATAAAGATAGTGTTCTCCAAACGGGTTTTCTTGGACAATTTTTGTAAAATCACTTTTGTTCTTGATTACCATTTTTAAGTCAGCACCAATTTTTTCCTTTATTAGAGTATGGACCTGTTCTCGTATTTCTTCTAGAGCTAAGTCACTTTCAAGAATGATATTTCCACTTTGAATATAGGTTCGAACTTGTTGAAAACCAGCTTCTGTCAAGATATCTACTAGATAAGACATTTTAGGGATAGCATTTTTTCCATTAGGAGTAACTCCTCTTAGTAAAATAATATGTTCCAAAAGTAGTTCCTTTCTTATCTAACTATCCTTAGATACTAAATCATTTATAGATTGATTTGATCCTGCCACCCAGCCGGTGCAGAGGGCAGAAGTGATGTTAAAGCCACCCGTGTGGGCATTGATATCCAGTACCTCGCCAGCAAAGTGGAGGCCAGGTACCAGCTTACTTTCAAGAGTTTTAGGGATTGATTTCCTTGAGACTGACGCCACCCTTAGTAACAAAGGATTTGGCAAGGGACATTTTGCCAGTCACAGGGATTTTGAGAGCCTTGATAGACTGGAGAAGTTGATCGCGTTCTTTTTTTCAGTTAGCTGTTTGACTTTTGTCAGGATATCCTTGAACAAAAAAATTCTGCCAAGCGTTCTGGGAAGCAAAGTTTTTCAAAGGCATTTTTTTCAAGGATTTTTTTCACGATTTATCTTCTAGAAATGTCAGCCAAGTCCCTCTCAGAAAGTTGAGGCAAAGACATCTAGTGAGAGAACTTTCTCCCACCCTTGACAAAAGCTAGACATACGCAGAGCAGCAGGGACCTGACAAACCAAAGTGGGTAAAGAGCAGATCGTGAGTGATGACATGCTTGCCATAGCTTAGGGTCACATCGTCTAGTGAAATCCCTGCAAGCGCCTTTGTGGAAAAATCAGTCAACAAAGGACTCTCAGCAGCTTCAAGCTCGGTAATAGTATGTTTGAAATGGCGGGCAATCTCGTGACCAAAACCAGTCGAACCAGTCGAAGGATAGGATTTACCACCAGTTGTGACAATGAGTTTATCACAAGTGAAGGTTTGGTCTGCGGACTTAAGGACAAACTGGTCGTCTATCTTTTTAACCGAAACAATCTCTGTTTGAGTAGCAACTTGACCCACCGAGTTCAGTGATTTTTCTTTTCTAGAGCCTCGATAATAGTCCGAGATTTGTCACTAGCTGGAAAGACGCGGCCGTGGTCCTCAACCTTAAGTTTAACACCATTTTCCGTAAAAAAGTTGATGATATCGTGGTTATCAAACTGGGAAAAGACACTGTATAGAAAGCGTCCATTTCCAGGGATGCCAGCTAGTAGGTCATCTAGAGTTCCGTTGTTAGTTACATTGCAACGACCACCACCAGTACCAGCTAATTTTTTTCCGAGTTTCCGATTTTTTTCGATAAGAAGAGTTTTCTGCCCATAAAAGCTACTGGAAATCGTAGCCATCATACCAGCAGGTCCTCCACCGATAACAATAGTATCAAAATGTTTCATAGATCTATTGTACCACAAAAAACAAGAGATGCTTGGCATCTCTTGTTGCTCATAATCTTAGTTGATTTCATATCCCATCAACAAACCGCCATCTTCTGCATAAAAACTGCAGAGACCAGACGTTGGGATAATTTTGATATCCGCTTGTGGGAAGTTTTCCAGCAAGCGTTCTGACAATTGCTGACAGAATTTTTCATTGCTGCGATGAGCCATGACGATACGGCCACCAGCGTAGCCAGCTTTGATGAGTTCTTCATAGGCTGCTTGAAGGGATTTTTTTGGTCCACGAGCCTTTTGGAGCAGTTCTAGTGTTCCAGTATTACTCGCCTCTCCGACCATACGGATGTTGAGAAGACCAACAACTGTACCGATAAGTTTGCTCAAACGACCATTTTTTACCAAGTTATCAACCTTAGCGAGTACGAAAAAGCAACTTAGTTTTTTTCTTGGTAGGCTGTAATAGCTTTAACCACTTCTTCAAAAGAAA
>BNJT01000923.1_pt1 | contig 122969 bp, 142 predicted proteins | sample 8540491 | NCBI WGS metagenome assembly BNJT01 (sample SAMD00202455, study PRJDB9452) | human saliva metagenome | host: Homo sapiens | reverse complement strand
GCGCCCCGGAGCCGAGCTGCGCAGGGGGCTGCGGCTCCTGAGCGTTTCCCAGCTGCAGGGCCTCCTCACGTCGGCCGTGAAATGTAAGCAGCCACCGGGTGCCTGGGGTCATCAAGTGTTCTCGCTGGGCGTGAAAACATATCCACTGGGTTCGTTGGCCGGCGACCGGTAGCCTGGTTCGCGTGAGCGTCTCTATTTGTTGTCGTCTTTCTCTCTGGGCGGTCAGGTGGGGCTGGATCGCGGCCCGGTCTCGATCGTCGTGGGTGTCTGGGCGTGGTCGACTCGCTGATGCATTGAGCGCGGTACTACGTGGCAGGCAGTGGGTCAAGCGGGTTTCTGGAACGTGGTCAACCATTGGTACGGTGGTTGTCGGCGTCCTCGGGGCAGCCTCGATGTTCAAGCCTGCTGGTGTGTTGGCCGGTGCCGTCTACCTGGTGGATGCGTCGGCCCTGCAGGCGCTGGCGCCAGTGGGGTGCGTTCCTCGATCCGTGTCGGGGCGGGCCTCGCAGCGTCGGCCGGGCGCGGCGTGCGCGGCCGCGCGACTGGAGCGCTGGTCGCTGATGCGCGCGGTCATTCAGCGGGTCAACCGGGCGGCTGTTCGGGTCGACGGTGGTGTCAGGAGATCACCCGGCCCGGCCTCATGGTCCTCGTGGGTGCCACGCACGACGACGGCCCCACGCAGGTGTACGTTGCCCGCAAGATCGCGGACCTGCGGCTCCTGGAGGCTCTCGGTGACCGACGCGCGGTGCACCCGTGCTCGTCGTCTCCCAGTTCACCCTGTACGCCGACACGCGCAGGGCCAGCGACCTGGAACAAGGCGGCCCCGGCGAGGCGGGCGAGCCCCTGGTGGAGGCCGTGGCCGGGACCTGCGCGGACGCGGCCTGGAGGTCGCCAGCGGCGCTTCGCGCCGACAGGAAGATCGACGGAGGCCGACGGCCCGGTGACGATCCTGATCGGTTAGTGGGGCCTGTTGCGAAGTGGGGTGAAGCGTCCGCGTGTTCGTACCCTCTACCCCTCGAACGCGAGCTCTAAGTAGTACGCGACCGCGACGTCGGCGACTGGCGTGCGGACATCAGCCCTGATCGTGACGGGAGGCGGGGGCTGCGGCTCCTCCTCGGTGACAGGGCGCACCGCCGGTCCTAGCGTTGCGGGTAACGTGAACCCGCGCAGCGAGAAGGAGCTGGAGATGAGCACAGGGCCAAGAAGAGGTCGTGGTCACCCACGTCGCCGGGAGGATCGGCGACCACAACGACCGAGCCATGGCCTCACCGCGCCTGGCCGCCGCCTGGCGCGGCGCTTCGACAGCCCGTCGTCATCGGATCACCCGCCCGGCGCTGGGCGTGGGTTGGCAGGTCGAGCTCGACGCCGCCCGCGACGAACTGGAGGCGCTCGCGGCTCACTGCGAGGTGCTGTGGGCCGGCTCTGCCGTACCGGTGACCGCGTTGAGCCGCTGTGCTGGGGCTCTGCGACCCTGCCTCGTTGCTGCCAACCGGCCCGACGCGTCGTCGTGTGGTTTCGACGCCCGCGCCGACCTCAACTTCCGGAGAGCACGCCGGGCGGCTACCTCGGCGGCTGGCCCTGTCCGGACCGTTGGGGCTGTGGGACTCCGGACTCGGCGCCGGGCTGGCACGGACAACGTGGTCCTGGCCGGGGTGCGGACATCGACCCGCCCGGGGCCGATCTCATCGGTGCGGGCATCCCCCTCGTCGGGCCTGGAGGGCTTCGCTGGGCGGCTCAGGCGGGTGGTGGACGGCAGGCCCGTCTATATCCCACATCGACTGCGACGTGCTGGGCCGGTGTCGTGTGACCGACTACCTCGTCGGCGGGCCTGAGCCTGGCCGAGCTGCGCCCAGGCGGCCGAGGTCCTCGCCCGCGGCGGGTCGTCGGCATCCAGATCGGCGAGCTCAGGGACGGCCACTGGGGAGGAGGACCTCGACCCGCTGCTAGACGCCCTGTCCCCCGTGCTCGACGCCGTCGGCTTAAAGGCCGGGCCGGCCCTGCGGTCTGTCCGCCCATGGATGGGGTGACTGCTGTGGGGCGACAAAGGGCATGATCAAGCGCGGGGTGCGTTCTTCGATCTGGATTCCGGGTGGGCCTCGCAGCGCCGTCCGGACATACGCAGCAGGACTTAGGTCGAAGGGCCGACGATGCGATGCCGGTGGCCGATGTGATGTGAGAGGCGCTGAGATGACAGGGCGCTCATGGTGGTGGTCGTCGTCATGATGCTGTGGTGGGCGCTGGCTGCGTCAGCGTGTCCTGGTCACTGGGCTCCCGTGGCTGGTCGACACGGTCCGCCAGGGCGATGCCCTGCGGCTTGCTCAGGGCGGCCCACTGGTTCGTCGTGGTCGTCTTCGTCTCCGGGCTGGTGAAGCTGGGGTTCGTCGTCTTCGGCTTCGCCCTGCTGCGCGCCGGACGTCATCAGGGTGCCGCGCTGGATGCGCCTGGCCTTCGGCTGGGTCTCCGGATCCTGCTCATGGCCTACAGGATGGCCGGTTCGCGCCAGCGATCGAGGCTCCTGGCGGGGGCCACTCTCACGCTGGCTGGTGGCGCCTGTTTCGCGGATGCCTCATTTTCTGGGTGGGCGGGATCCGGAATTGCTGGCCGCAACGGTCGCCTGCGCGCTCGAGCCGGTCGGCGTGGACCGGTTTCCGCCGTGCATGCCCTGCTGAACGCTGTCCCGCCCCGCGGCAGAGTGTCCGCAGGCGGACATCAAGCCGCCGACGTCGTCGGGCGCGGTTTCTGAACCGCGTCGTTTCGCGGTTCTCCGGATGGATAGTGTGAGCCTGAGCCGGTTCATGTCCGCGCTGTGGACGGCACACGGCCCCGCTGGAAATGCCGGCGGCCACCGGTTTGTTATCCCACAGGCATCTCCGTTCTTCTGGTGTCTGTCTCCGTACCAGCTCAACATGTTGGTCTGGACGCAGCCGTTGCTCACTCGTATCAAGCCCGTATGGGTGCGGCTCGTCAGGTAGATCTTCACCTGGGCGACGTTCGGAACATCGTCACTTCAAGCGCTTGTGGACTCCATGCACCTTAGGCGGTATCCGCATGGTGTGGTGGCCCTGCCCGACGTCGACAAGAGTGCTGATCGCTGCGTTCATCGGTTGATCACGTGTGAGCACGCGGCTGCACTGCTACCGGCTGCCGCTGCCGTCGTCGCCGAAGACTCTTCATGTCCTCATACGCGCGGGGGCACAAAGGCGGCGCCGTTGTAGAATTGACATCAGCATGAGACGGGATCTCCGCGCCCGTGCTTGTGGTACGCCTTCCCCGTTGCTCCCTGGCGCTGTCTCGCTGATCTTCTGTGCTGTGCGCGGGAATGGGTGTTGCCAGTTTGCGGCTGACGCCGCCACACCTCCATCGGGCCGGGTTACGTACGAGCAGGTCGGTACCTACTTGCGTGGATCGCGCCGGGTGCTGGGGCGCCGGCGCCTGCAGCGGACAGGCAATGGGCGCGCGCAGCCCGCTGGAACGTTGGCGCGTATCGCTGCGGGGTGCCGGTCTCATTTCGCGGTTGATGGGGTGGAATTGGTGGCGTTGGTGAGGTGGATCTTCTGATCGCGGGGTGGCTCGTCGTCGGCGGGCTTGACGGCCACGAGTACTACTCGGACGTATGGTCCTTCGACCAGGACCGTTCCCGTGACCGGGGCTGGCGCGGCTGGGATACACCTCCATCCGGTTCACGGCAGACAACGTGCGTTCGGGCGGGATCTCGACGAGGTCAGGAGGGTCCTCGCTGCCCATCCGGGCGCGGCAAGAGGTGAGGATGGCGTCTCGCAGCGCATGAGGATATCCACCCAGCGGGACATAAAAGCCATTGAGGAAGGAGTCATTTTGAGAGGAACCGCGGAATTCTGCGGATCTCAAATTAGAATCAGACTGGGACATGTTCGTATCCGCGCGGTAGTCCTCAATCCGGTCAGGAGCAAGGGAGAGGGCCGGGTATGCGCCCCTGACTGCCTTCCGGCCTCCTGGGTGTCACCCGGGCAGCCACCCCCGGCTCAGCAGGAGTATTCCCCAAATCGTCCGATGGGCCAGATCCCTGGTTCAGCAGGTCAGAAGTCACGTCGTCGGCGACGGTGGAGCCGACACCAGTGGTCAGAGTGGAGATGCTGGCAGAGCTCGTGGTCGTCGGCGTTGCCGCCGGTACACGATGGCGCGGGGACCCCTGCGGACGGGAACCGACTGGCAGGTCAGCCAGGCTCGCGGCAGCGCCCTCGGCGGTGTGGGCGTGGGTCGGACGCCCAGGGCCGACGGCGTGCTGGATCGCGTCGTCGTCGACCAGGATAAGTCGTTGAGGCTGCGGCCCGGCACGGACTGGGTGAGGTGAAGACCGCCCCGACGGCCAGGCCCGCCACGTAGGTGCAGCTGAGGACGGTGGCCGGCTTGCCGGACTTCCGGAGCGCGGTGCGCAGCCGGAGCAGCACTGGATTGGACATGATGACCCCGGCGCTCAGGCGCCAGGACATCGCGGCGCGAGGCAGGCTCCGGCAGCCTGGTGAGCCGACGGGCATGGAGCGCGCTCCGTAGGTCGCGATGGCGACGGAAGAGCTCGAGGTAGACGGTGGCGTGTCCGGGCACGATCCTTTGGCTCGTCGCCGGGGGACCATGCGCATCCCTCGGCCGGCGGGGAGGGCCTCGGCGTGGGCGAGCGGTCACATCGTCTCGCCCTCACGACGGCTGCGGGCGCCCAGGGCGCGCACCGCGGCCTGCTTGCGGGCCAGTGCGCCACCGGGACGACGACGCGGTGACGGGCACGTCGCCGCCCAGGCGCCCGCAGGCCAAGGGACTGGGCGTGGTTGCCAGTGGAGCGGTCACGACGCCGCGGCGCCGTTCCTCGGGGCTGAGCGTGTCGCCATGAAACGCCACCCGCCGCGAACGCCAGAGGCACCGGTGGGCTGGACGTTCTCGTGCTTGACCACGACCTCGACCCGCCTCGGCGTTTGAGCAGCGGGTAGGACCAGGCGGGGTCTCGGGCGGGACGCGCAGGACGGCCCTCGCTCAAAGTGCGCATGACGGCCATCGAGGGTCGAGGATCGCCTACCTGCGTGCTGGTGGCGAGGCGCCTGCTGCAGGGTGTCGGTTGCGGTCGCGGCTCCATGACTGATGACGGCCGGACTATCCGGTCCAATGAATGTTTTATGGAATACCCGCATCGATATGAGCTTCGCCGTACTGGTGGCGTGATCGCGATGTTCTAAAGCGGCTACGCTTTGCCCTCGTGGAGCTCTCGGCTCGGCACTGCGTCTCGGCCTGCCGCGGAGTCACTGGGCTTCAGTCGGTCCGCCGTCTCGCAGCTCGCTACCGCCCACTGTGTCAGCCCGACGACCGGCGCGGTCCTGCTGACACGGGCCGGGCGGGTGCGGCTCACCGAGGAGGGGCGAGCCGCTGGCGGCGGGCAGGAGATCCTCGACCTGCTGGATCGCACTTTCGAGCGCGAGGTCGTCTCCATGTGGCGCACGCGGAAGCGGGGCGGGTGCGCCTGGCCGCCTTCCTCCCGCGGTGGCCTCCCTGGTTCCGGGGTGCTCACGACGTCAGTACGCCCAGCGGTATCCGGGCCTGGAGGTCGGGCTCGTCGACGCCGAGCCGCCCGAGGCCCTCGACGCGCGCTGCGGCTGGGCGGGTGGACGCGGCCCACAGTCAGCCTCCTCATCGGCGACACGATGCCGGTGAGGGGACTGGAGGTCGGTGCACCTGCTCGACGATGTCCTCTACCTCGTCACCACCCGGCGGCATCACGCATCGCCGACGGCGCCCGAGTGCCGGTGGGTGACCGGCTGCGCGCGCGTTGCCACGAGGAGCTCATCGCCGATCGAGTCGGGCCAGCGCGCACCACGCACCGAGACCGCCTACGCCTCCGACGACTACGTGGCCGTACGGGCGCTCGTCGCCGCACCGTAGCGGCCCTGCTGCCCGGATGGCGCTGAGCGCCTACCGGCTGAGGGAGTCAGGTGCGGCCGCTGGCCCGCGCAGCGGCAGCGTCCGGGTGGTCGCGCCCGCGCCGAGGGCCCCGGCCTCTGGCCGTGACGTCCTGGTGGAGGCGTGCCCGGGCGGCGGGCCGCCGTATGCGGAAACCTGCGCCGGCCCGCGGTCGGGGCCGGCGGGCGTGCTGCCTCTCGGTGGTGACTGGTGTGATGGGGCCAGCATCCGCGTGCTGCATCGCAGAGGAACCGAAAATGAGATGCAATGGTGTGCAGGCTGTCTGGGTGGCGTACTCCAGGAGAGATGCGCCGTCTATTTCGGGTCGCTCAATCGCTGACCTGACGGTCCGAGCGGGCCGCTTCCCCCAGACTAGCCAGTGAGGACCGGTCAGCGGGCGAGGACCTCGTGATCCTGCCGGGGAGGCAGAGTCAGGCAGGCATCAGGCGGTTCAGGCGTGGCTTCTCCGGCTCGCGTGAGGGATGATTGGGGCCGTCGGAGGGACGGCCACGGCGACCTGCTTATCGGGTCCCTCAGCGGCGCGCCGCGCGGACACCGCCGCGGTTCAGCGTGCGAAGACGAAGGACATTAGCCGCGGAACCCGCCATCGCCGCAGCGTCGACAGCGCGGGGGACGCAGCACCATCGTGGTCTCTCCCGGAGCATGAGCGGGAGGTGGACGTCTCGACGGCGCAGCGGCAACACAGGACGTCCATCCGCAGAGGCCCGTGTGCTGGGGCTGTGCATGGGAGGTCAGCCCGACGCGGAGCGGTCAAGGGCCGCGGCCACGACATCGCCCGACGCCGGCACCCGCGTGGTCTTCAACAGCTCTCCATTCCGCCACCAGTCGCAATACTGCGGGGCTCCTGGAGCGATCTGACGTCCTGGTCGTCAGCGAGCATGAAGAGCTCGCCACCGACGTGTGCAGCGGGCATGCCTGGGACGGCGGCTGAGCCGGAGCACGAGCGAGGGCGACGACGCCATGGACTGGGGGCGATTGCGCAAGGAGACTGGCCGCGATGGGGATCCCCTCCGCTGTGGTGACCCTGGGGGACGCGGGTCGATGGTGATCGAGGGAAGGAGATCACCCCGATCGATCCCTTCGGCGACGTCGTGGACACACGACCGGTGCCGGCGACTCCTTCCTGGGCACGCTGCTGGCGGCGCGCTCGCTGCAGGCGCCGGACTCAGGGAGGCGGCACGTGCGGCCTCGCCGTCTCCGCCTTCGCGACGACCTCAGTAGGGGCGCAGGCCTCCCACGGGGACATCGCCGCTGTCGAGCGGCACTTCCGGATAGGCGAGGCTCGACGGGGCGAGGCGAGCAGCCGCGTCCGCCTACCGCGACGGCAGAATGCGTGTAAACCTCGGGGTGGGGTGACCGGGAGGCGGGGGCGAGCCTATCTCGCCTCAGTCGTCCTTGAACTGCTCGAGGGTTCTCCGTGTCGGGGTGGCCGTCGTCAGTTGAACTCAACCAACTGGTACAAAATTGTGTCTTGCCGTCCTCGGTAGGCGCTTCTTCCTGGACGATTACCCCAGTGCCCGTCGGCGTCGGACATCCAGTCAAACTTTCCGGACACGTCCACTTTTGTGCCAGTATCGACGTGCAGAAGTTCAGTTCTTGTATCTTGTGTCGTCACTATTTGATTCCTTCGTAGTGTTGGAAAGTGCTCATGCCCAACCTCCGAATACAACCTCCGTGACGTTAGGAATGGTGCCTACGACATGCCCGTGGATGTCTAACTGCGCGTGACCGTGGCAGTGTGAGAATCCTGAACCGAATCCGCGGCTTACTGTATCTGAAGATAACAGAAATGTTGTCCTACTGGCGCCGACCAGCCAGTGACCAACGGGGACTTCGGTGGATGGATCGGACCTGTTCTCCAGTGAGAAGATGTTGAGTTTGCCTCGCCCGGACCCGCCAGGGAAAAATCCTGAGCCGTCTCGACGGCAAGGGAATCGTTCGTCAGTGCTTGCCTGGAGAACCAGGCCGGCTAACTTCTCCTGGCGGACCACGTCACCCGTTCTTGCGTCAAGAACGATGACGTGGAGTGCTTCGATGAGGATGGTTGGACCGGAGTTGGGCGTTTTATTGTCTTGGAATGAGACGACATGAATGAGTATTGATACATGGCGCCCGTCAGGACTGGAAACCAATGCCCCGGAAGTTCGGGAGTCCATCTGGCTCTCCGGATCCTCCAGTTGGTATATATCATATGTGCGTGAAAGATGTTGAGTGTTGGAACGCTCGCCACTGACTTTGCCCATTGGGATTCTTGGTCTCCGGGTCGTAGCTGATGATGGACAATGCGGACGCATCGGCTATGCTAGCCATTATTGTAGTGGTAGGAAGACGTGTTGATGCCTCAAAAGCCTGTTCGCAGTTCAAAGTCGCTGGAATCTGTACCGGTGTTGGCTTTTGAGGGTCATTGCGTGCGAGGTTGATTCAGGTCAAGGTCAGCTACCGTGATGGAGCAGCTTCTGGTGCGTACTGTGTCGCGGATGGGTAAGGAGGTCAATGAAACTGTTGCCAGTATTACTCCAACTAGCACTTGAGTGAGTCTATGGAACTCCAGTCGAAGAGGGATGCCGTACTTGCTCGTGGTTCCATACTCATCTTCCCGTCACTCCAAAGAGGTCGGAACATAGCTTCCCTTAGTTGACTTGGGATCAAGGTAGGAAGCATTGTCAGATGTTGCGGTACATCAAGTGCGATGACGGTGGCTCCTGGGGTGTTGACGACAATTTCCTCAATGATTGGATACTCTTCAGTGAACATTTCGCTGAGGCTTTGTATTAAGGCCGCCTATGTATGAGGATGTGGGCAAATAGGTCGTGCCGGGGTGAATGGAATGTTGGTCTCTGGGCGCTACCGTCTCCAGGCTGGATGGTCACTGCTGCTGTGCCCTCGCGGACTGTTGACGTGAACGCATTCGCGACCCAGCGATCCCGGAGTAGTGGGCAGGATCTGATACTGTGTGTGTGGAAGGGTCGAAGATGGAGGAAACTCTCTTGGTGCCCTCTTGCATCAATCGCCAGTTCAATTCATCCGTATGAGATTGGCATCAGAGGAGGTGGATAGGTGACAATGCATCGGAAGACACTGACGCATAGGGTTTAATCCTGTGGTCACTCCGAGGGGAACGGGGGTAGGGGACTCTGAAATTCACGTGCGGCTGAATCCAAGGAGATGGCCTCAACGAGTGACCACGTCATCCGAACGCATGGACTCAGTGTCGTATCTGGCGATCCATCCGTTGATTACCGAAATCTTATTTCCTCTGCTGGGGTCGGCTACGACTCCAGTAAGTTCGGATGTAGCGCTCGGATCTGTGTCGTGGGCGACTGTCAAGGATTGCATGAGGGAGGTAGTGATCTCCGGATACTCATCGTAAGAGTGGCTGAGGATGAAAGTGTGATGTCCGGCTGAACCCCCAGTATCAGTACTTTCTCCGGAATCGTCTTCTTCATTAGATGTGAGCGTCCATAGTTTTGATTTTGCTGTATAGTGAGTAGGCGGTGTTTCCGTCCAAGGAGGGCGGAGTCTGTCAACTCGAATGCGCCACCAGAGCTGGTCGTTTCAGGATGATGTCACCAGTGAGGGGCATTGAGCCTCGACTGTTTTGGATAAGGTGCCATCATGGGGTAATCAAAAATGGCGCTTGTTTCCATTCTACTGCAACATATTTTTCGGTCCGGGCTGATAATCAGCCTGCCCTTCTTGTCTCGCGCGTTGTCGGATAAATACCCGGCTCCGGCTGTCGGTACGACCATCGTGTCGTGCCGTTGGAGGGATTGAGAAGTGATTCCTCTGCGCTCAGAACAATTGGTCCAGCAGATCCTCCGACAATGTCCATGACGTTGACGAACTCCACATTCCAGGCAGCGTCACTGTTGAGTGATTTCGGCATTGGGGGAGTTTTCTATGCTGTCAGGGGTCGGCTGTGGTGTGTGATTCCGGTCGGAGCAGGGTGGGGGCTGCTGCATGAAGCCGGTCAAAAGAGCAACGTAGAGCAGAATGGCTGTGCAGGAGGTAAATGCTGCGCTAGTCAGTGCTGATACTGAGTGGTGCAGGTTTTCTTTTCTTCTTGCTGCTGGCTTGACTACTGGTTGCCGGTCGATGGAGGCGACCCCAATAGGTGACGTCACACTTGATGTTCGGATCTCGAGGAATATAGTTTTGTGTGTAGTGGAGGATGGCGTTTGCTAGAAGGGCGACGGTGATCGATGCGGGGATGCGAGGGAAATGAAGGTCAGCGTGGGTTGAAAAAGCCGGTTGCCGATGATCGCCACCACGTGCCTGCCGTGATCGCGTTGCTACGAGCCCCGGTATGAGGATGAGTGCCACAGATGCGGCAAGCCTCCGGCCAGGGCGCCGCGACTGCCGTGAACTCAGGAGCCAACCGAATATGGCGATAACCGCGAGAACAGTGAGATAGAAAGTTGTTCCGACGCTGCCTCTGGGCGTGCTGGGGTCCCAACCGAGCCGAGCTCCCGTAGGCCATAGCAGGTAGATGATGACGGCGGAGACAAAGATCGCTAACACTCCGCCCCAGCGCAGGGCGCGCAGGGTCAGGGTGCCGCGTGGTGGGAAAGGTGCCTCCTCGCCGGCGCTGGTTGTGGCCTGGTCGGCCTCAGGGACATCGCGGCCGGTACCTTCTTCGGCCTCACTCGTGTCCGGCAAGCTGGGGGTCTTGTCGCTGGAGGTGGCAGTGCCTGGCTGGGTGCCGGGCTGATCGGTGCTGTTCTCGTCGGCGTCGGGCGCTGAAGGCATGAGCCCATTGTGGTGACCCATCCGTGACTATGTCAGGCGTTTGCACGGTATTCGCGCGGTTGAACGGGCAGGGGGACGCTTCAGAGGACCGGACTTACTGGTGCTGCTTCGGTCTGCTCCAGCGCCTGCCGGTCAGGGGGCCCGGTCCGCGCGCTGCGCCTCAGAGATCGTCCTTGAACTGCTCGAGATTCTCTCGGTGTGGGGTGACCGTCATCGTTGGAACTGGAAGGCCGGAACGCGGGCCTGGCCTCCGTTAGGCCCTTCCCGCAACGGGATGTCCTGCTTGACGAAGCCAGTCCGGGAGGCCGGTCGGTACGCCACGTTCGAGCGGTGGTCTTTCCGTGATATCCGATTGTCACTTCTTGGTGCTGGGATTGACGAGTTGTTGCTCAGCGCGCGTCCCAGGGAGGGACTGGTGACTTCCTCTCCTCCTCTGACGCTGCCTTTGGGCGTTGCTGAAGGTCGCCGGCTGCTTTCGGGTCCGCGAACCTGTGTATCCAGCCGCCGGGGTGGACAGCGACGACTCGGAAGACGCTCGGCCGTGGTCCGTCGGTGCTGACGGGGAGATGGTCGTGAGCGGGCATCCGTAGAAACACCAGTCGTCCGAGAGGAGGTTGGGTGCAGGCACGAGGTTCTCCCGGGTGGCTGCCGCCACTACACTGTCGGTGGGGAATGAGGGAGGGAGGCTGAGCGCTCGTGTCCTTCAGGAGAGATATTGATGGCTCCCTTGCCGGGATCCGGCGCGATAGTTCTGGGCGGTCTCGACAGCGCGTGCTGATCGTGAGCCTGCCCCAGGATGACTCCGGAGACTATGGCGTCTTACTGTCTTGCCGGTCTTGGCGTCAAGGACGACAATGTGCGTCGCTGATCAGCTGCCGTATCTTCCGTCTTTCTGCTCGGCGGGAAGGAGGATCCAGCGACAGAGCAACGTCCGTCGGACTGACGACAGCGCTTCCGTCGACGACCGGTCCGTGTCTTTACTTGTAATGGTGCTTTGGGCGCTGTTTGTGTGCTCGGTCGCTTTCTTGGTCGGCGACTGCGGAGCTGACTGGACTGGCCCACTGGAATCTGAGTGGAGGAAGGATCTCGCAGCTCACCACCGGTCGTCGTCAGGTGCGCCGGTGACGGTATCTTTCGCGACCATTCTTGCCTGATGTGCTCGCGGTGCGGTGCCTTCGGCGGATGACAGTGGCTGTTGACATCCATGAGGGTTTCTAAAAATTATCTGGGGCGGCGGCGGCATCTGCTTCCTGGGCATTGGGGAGCTATGTGGCAGCGCATCACTTCCCAATGTTGCGCCAGACCGATTGTGAGCGCGAGCGTCGTGAAACTGCGGTGAACGTCGTCAGTCGCCGGAAGTGGAGGACCTGCGGAGGCGCAGGCTGTGAGCTCTCATTTCTGCCTCCTGCTTGACGCCGAGATATCCGATATGTGGTGCGGCTTGGTACGCTGATCGCAGCGCTTGGCAGCGGCACTGCAGTCGGCGTGAGACGTACGAGGATGCCTTGAGAATGGCGATGACGGCAGCCAGAGGTCACCGGCCCTCGCTCGGCTCTCGGAGTCGGTGATCCTGGGGAATTGAGTGGCTGGGCCGGCGTATTATTTTCCTTGTCGGCCGGTTCCTGCAAAGACGCTGATACGTGGAGACCGGGTGTGAGATGATGGTGGTGCCGGGCGAGGCCGTCGCCGGGCCGAATGACGAAGTGCCGCCGGAGGTGGAGCCGTCGTCGGCCCGTGCCTCAACGAGCCCGGTGCTCGCACCGGCAGACTCCGATCCTGGGACCACGTGACACGTGCGGGTGACTGGGTCGAGTCTGACTTCGGACCGTGATTTCTCCTGGGTGATCGTGAGATGTTCCACCTCCCGGTTGATAATGGGGATGGGTGACGATGCTGCGAGACGCGTGACGCTTCCGTATTGATCCCCAGGTCCGCCTCCTAGTGGGAGGAGATCTTGGTGTCGGCAGCCGTCGACCTTGGCCAGCGCGTCCAGACTGATCACCTCAGCCCACAGGGTTTCCTGACGATCGGCCTCGCGCCGGTGTGGCGGGCAGCCCATCCGTTGATGGAAGAACTGAAAGTTGTCCGAACGCATTCGGTTCAGACGGCAGTTCTGACGGGATGTTCTGAACGCGACCTCGGCGGTGGGGGTTGTTCTGAGGAAGAAGACCGTGGTGGTTGCGTCGACCTGTACACGCTGGTGATGCGTCCTCGGAGGAGGTTCACTCGGAAGACTTCAGGATGAGATGAGGCGTGTCCGGCCGGACTGGAGTAGGATTGCGATCAGCGGGTTCTCCGGGAGAGTCCCTCTCGGGACGCGACCTGTCAGTAGAGGTGAGGAAGGCGGTCGTCGCCGTCCGACCTGCGGAGGTCAGAATCGGGTTGAAGATTGCCGTTGGTGCTCCTGACGCTCGGGAGACGATCCTGCCGGTCGAGGGCGTCGAAGACCAGGAGTGATAGCTGCTTCGCTCCCTTGCGGGATGCGACGAATGCGGGTAACTGGATTCGGGTGGCCACGCATGCCGTCGGGACTGGTGATGAGCCGACGGCTGTCGGAAATAACTGTTGGGGGCGACTGTTGTGTGCTTTCGGCTGTAGCTCCACAGGACACTGCCGCCCTTGAGGGCTCAGTGCCATGACGCCGTCGTCGGTGAGGAGATGGGGCCGCCTGCGCCCGCAACGGTTGTCAGCTCGGTGGAGGAGATCTCCGTGCTCCAGGTGGCCGTCGGTGCCAATGATGGCTGGGAGGTGCCAGCGAGGTGTCGGCAGGGGCGTGGCCATGACATGGTGGACCGGGTTGACAGATGCCCATGTTCCCGCGAGGGGCGGAACCGAGCATCAGTACAGAGGCAATGACCATGGCCATGAGGGGAGGTGCGCGTACGGCGAGTACCCGAATGCTCTCGTACCGGGGGAGTCCCTTGTCAGTCTTCTCTCCGGTCTTGCGCTGGAGGCGCGCCAGCGGCTGGGGTCATCCCGGGATCGCCACGTACCTACCGCGGTGGTGCGCATGCGCAGAGTAGTGCAGCAATGGTCCGACGCTCAGGAAGGCGTGGCTGAAAGTGCCACTCCAGCCAGGACCGGGAGGAACAGGACGAGAATCCGGTCTCCTGGTGAGTGTTCCACCACGCCAGAGTTAGAGATGCCGCCGTTGCCATCCCCAGGGCCGCCATGACCGTGATCAGTGATCGTTACCAGGATGGGGGCGCTTCTTCTTCCTGAAGCTGAGGAATAGCCAGACCAGTGCTCCTCCGAGATCATGAGGCCGGTCATGCGTGAAGGCCTCATCGGGTATGAGGGCTGCTGGCCTCCTTGAGCTCTCGACGCAGCGCCAGTGCGGTCACTGCCGAGCACGACGGTGTCGATGAGTCCGCCCCAGCGCAGGCGCGCAGGGTCAGGAGTGCCGCGTGGTGGGAAGGGGACACCCTCGCTCTTGCCTTCAGCCTCACCCGTGTCTGGCTCCGTCGAGGGGTTCATCGCGTGGAGGTGGCAGTGCCTGGCTGGGTGTCCGGGCTGATCAGGGCTGTTCTCGTCGGCGTCGGGCGCTGAAGGCATGAGCCTATTGTGATGACCAGTCCGTGACTATGTCAGGTGTTGCAGGGGCATTCGCGCGGTTGAACGGGCAGGGGACGCTTCAGAGGACCGGACTTACTGGTGCGGCTTCGGTCGCTCCCGGTGCTTTCGATCGGGCGCGGTGACGCCGTCGATGGTGCCGGCTCTCGCCCCGGGTATCAACGCGGGTGAGTGTCACCGACACGTCAGTGCGCCGTTCGGTGACCAGTGACTGAGGGACAGGGAGTAGGGCGCCATTGTCGATCCCGATGAGCCACTGGTCGGTGGGGAACGAGGTAGGTGCGAGCGGACGTGTCGGTCAGGGAGTGAGACGTTGACCGTCCCTTCCCGTCTCCGGCCGGGTAGTAGTTCAGGCGGTCTCCACGGCCAGGGCATCGTCGGTGAGCACCTGGCCCAGGACGAGACCCTGAGACCTCCACGGTGCGGACCGTCTTCCCGGTGGCGGCATCGAGGGACGACAATGCGGGTGCGCTGAGCGGCGACGTCGAGCGGGTTGCGGTCGTCGTCCGAGCCGGAGGCACGGGCCTCATCCGCGGTGGACGCAGGACGAGGGAGACGTAGCGGCCATCGGGACTACGACGGCATGTGCCACCGGTCTCCTGCGAGGAGGTCGTGGGCGACGTCCTGGGCAGAGCTGCCGTCGTCGTCGCGCCAGTTGACGACGGCGGGCTTGATCTCACGCGCCCACAGCACCGGAGCCGTCCGAGCCGCGGTACCTGGCGACGATCGAGCTGTTTTGGCTCAACCGGTCCTGCCTGCGCGTCCCGCCTTCTCCTTCTCCGTTACCTCCGGGGCGGAGACGTAAATGATCCTCGCCGACGGGCAAGGCGTCATCGTCAGTGCTGGTGGGGTCTCCCGAGACGCGCTCCTTGACCTGTGAGGCGCTCAACGCCGTGGTCTCCACCTGCAGCTGTGCAGGGGGCTGGACTGCAGGCGCTCATGGTTCCCCCAACAGAACCGTTGCAGCGAGGGCCGAGCCGATGAGCCGCCGACGACCGAGATGAGGTTGTGTCCTGGTCATGACGAGGCTCCTGGGATGCCGAAGATGCGGAAGGAGTGAGCCCTTGTCCGGGCCGGTTGCAAGGACGACGAGGGTCGTGCCGGCGTGCTCAGTGTGGTGAGCAGCGGATCCAGACAACGGCGAAGGATCGTCGCTGGTCCACAAGTGCCGAGTCGGGTGGGTAGTAGGTGGAGCCTGCGGGGACGCCCACCGTCATCGAGGTGCGTTCCCCGCTGCTGACACTGAGGACACCGCTGCCACTGGACTCGTCATGGGCGAGCTGGCGGAGGATGGGACCCCGGCTACCTGCGCCGGTGGAAGACGGTACGGGTCTGCGGGTCGAAGATCGCGGCGACGGCTGTGCCGCCCTCGAGCTCCTGGGGAGATGACGGCATGCTGCTGGCTCCGTTACCTACGGTCCGTCGAGGCAGAGTCGTCAGCGTGCCCGTGGCGTGGGAGGCGGTGATGTTGGCTCCGGAGGTCAGGCCCAGGTCGTAGGTGGTCGTGTCCGGCGCCGTCGACACCGGCCATAGCGTCAGGTTGACGGCCTGGGCCGTCCAGCCGTTAGAGGAGGTCTCGAGAGTCGATCGGTTGAGGAGTCTCAGTGAAGACGGCCACCCACCCGCCGACGACGAGAGGACTGCCCCGGCCGTCGGTGAGGATCGGGGCGCTCTCGCGGCGTACCGAGGGGGCGGTGTCGGGCATGAGTGTGTAGGTTCCATACAGTCCATCCAGGACTTCTGCCCATCGAGACCTCGTTATGTGCCCCTGCAGGGAAGGAAGGAGGAGTGACCGGCCGTGCCCAGTGAGGGGCTGGTACCAGGTGACACGGACGTCCTCCGCATCAATGGACCACAGTCCGGGAGCCGTCGGTGAGCGGGTAGCCGGTGGTGCCGTTGAGCAGGACGGAGTCCGTGAGCTGAGACACGCCTTCCTGCATGTAAGCCCTCATGGGTGACGTGCCCGGTCACAGTGTCGGGAACTACCGCAAGGCTTGACGCTCGCGCCCCGGCGCTTTCCTCCTCGTCGATGGAATCGAGCGTTACTGCGAGTAGCGACGATCCGGGCTCGGGTGGCGGATGAAGCGCGCGTGCTTGCGCGGATGAGGCCCAACGGGTCCGAGCCATCGGTGCAAATTGAGGCCGACGACGCCGTTGCTGCTCAGGACGACCGGCCCGGCCGCACCGGCCTACGTCCATCATGCCGTGGACGTCCTGCGACCAGGCTGCCGCAGGGCGAGGACCGGGGCGGGGCCGGAAGCGCAGAGGTGTCGATATTCGCAGCGGTCGACGGCGTGAACCGGCTCGCAACCAGGTGCGGGACTGTGGCCGCTGCTCGAGGGTGAGCGGCGGAATGAGGATCCAGAACAGCACCGCCGAGGGAGCGGAGCGCCACGAGCCTGGTCCGGAGTCCTCCGCAGGCGACGCAGCCGCTCTGGAAAGCCGCCGTTTCTTCGGCGGTGGGAAAATAGGTGGCCCGGGCAGCGCGAACAGGAGATCGGTGGCTGCCAGCAGACCTGAAGCTCAGCACCGGCAGCCAGCGTGAGCAGCTGGTCGATACTGACCGAGGTGCTGCGGGCTGGGTGTACAAGCAAGGGGCGATGACGGAAGCCGCCCGAGACCGCCAGAAAGCACAGCGGTTGGAAGAGCACCGTCTTCTTGACAAGCGCTCGCGGTGAGTGGGATAGCTCTTCAAGGAAAACGCGATCTCTCTCGCATGGTAGCCAGCGATCCATATGAGCAGGGGCGGGCCGCCAACAAAGCCTGACCGTCTTCATCACCTGACCGGGATCCGATAGCCCACTCTGGTAGACGAGCAGCAGCCATCGCTCCGACCGCCAGAACCAGCCGAGGCGCAGGGCCCGCAAACCCAGCAGCATCGTGAGGATGCGTTGCGGAGGGGTGCCGTTCCGTCGAGCATCCGAGACCTCTGGGGTGTCGTGCATCGGCTGGAGAACTCACGGGAGGCATGGATCCCTGTTGGCGATGGGCCGATCCGGATCATGCGGCCGATTTCTCGGGGGTAGTTCTCCCCGGCGCGTTCGGAATTCGCCGGTGTGAAGACGTGAGGCCGGCGCGCCTTCACTAAATGGGCCGGCTGTCCACCAGTGGTGGACGCCCCGTGGTCCGACCGGTTGCTACCGGCGCCGCGATCAGATCACACACTGGAGGCGTATCGCAGCTCCCGCCGTCCAGATCCTCGAGCTGAACAAGTCCTGCAGGAACAAGCGCGTCCTGGAGAACCTGGACCTCCACGGTTCCGGCCGGCACTGTCCTCTTCCCTCCTGGGGCCAAACGGTGCCGGCAAGACCACCGTCGTCCGAGGATCCTCCAGGGTCTGCGCCAAAGTCGTGGCGGCGGCACCGTCTCCGTCCTGGGGAGGACCCGGGCACGCCTCGCGCACCTGGCGCGCCCGCATCGGCGTCGTCTCCCAGACCTCCGCAGACTTCGGGACATCTCCACTGTCACCGAGGCCCAGTCAGCCACATCGCCCGTTTTTCGCTCGGCCCGCCGACATCGCCGAGACCATCGATCGTGTCGGGACTCTCCGACGACGCCGCACCCGCGTCTCGCGCCTGTCCGGAGACGTCGCCGCCGCCTCGATGTCGCCCTGCCATCATCGGCCGCCCCGAGCTGCTGTTCCTCGATGGGCCCACCACCGGCTTCGACCCGAGGCCGCCACGTCTTCTGGGACCTCGTCAGGATCTGCGCACCGACGGCACCACGCGTTCTGCTGACCACCCACTACCTCGACGAGGCCGCACAGCTGGCGGACGAGGTCGCCATCATCCTGGGCGGCCGCGTCATCGAGTACGGCACCCCGAGGCCCTGGCCCGCCAGGCCGGCAGCAAGCGCACCGTCAGCTGGATCGAGGACGGTGCTCGAGCGCACCGAGTCACAGCCACGCCCCACCGCCGTCGTCCGCGGCCTGCATGGGCCGCCTCACCGAGCCCGACGGCGGGTTCCCGGACTCCAGGTCCACACCCCGAGCCTGGAGGACCACTACCTCGAGCTCGTCTCCGCCACCACTCCACCTGATCCGCATTCACGCTGACCCGCCGGCGCATCTTTCCCCTTCGATCTCCCAGCGCGCCGGCATCGCATCCCTCCTGCAGCCTCTTCGCGCACCGCCCAGCCTGCACCCGCCCGTGGGGGCCCTCATGACCACCGCGCCCCTCCCGCCAGCCCGGGCTGACCCAGCGGCCCGGCAGCGCAGCGGCCGCCGTCCTGACCCGCTGACCTGGGCGAGCCTGGTCGGTTTCGTGCGCGAACCCATCGCCTTCGTCATGGGGCTCCTCACTGTTCATGCTCATCCTGTTCAATGCCGTCTTCCCCGGCGAGATGAACGGGCGGGCATCACCTTCGGCGAGTACATGCTGCCGGCCATGATCACCATGGGCGTGCTCATGACCTGCACGCAGATCCTGGCGATCTCCGTGGCCGCCGAGCGCGAGAACGGCGAGCTCAAGCGCCTGGCCGTCCTGCCCGTGCCGGCCTGGGCCCTACGTGGCCGCCAGTGCCTGGCCAACGTCGTCCCGTCCGGGCTCAACATCGTCGTCTCTCATCGGCATCGGCCGCCTCGCCCTGGGGCTGAGCCCTGCCCACCCGCGGCGAGATCCTGGGCACTGGCGGCCCTGGCCCTCCTGCTCACGATCGGCGCCTGCACCGCTCTGGGGTTGGCTATCGGCCGCTGCTGCCCCTCCTCGCGGGCCGCCTCCGGGATCCTCACCCCGATCATCATCATCCTCCAGTTCGTCTCCGGCCTCTTCCCTGCCCCTGTCCCAGCTGCCGGCCTGGATGGTTCACGGCTTCTCGGTCCTGCCGGTGCGCTGGTCGGCCGAGCTCATGCGCGAGGCGTTCCTGCCCGCCACCGCCGCCGCATCGCAGAACCCACCGGCGCCTGGGAGACCGGCAAGGGCCTGAGCCGTTGTGGCCGCCTGGCTCGTGGGCGGCGTCGTGGCCGCCAGTCATCATCACCCGCCGCGATACGGTGGACAGATGAGCCAGGAGACGCAGGGATCTCCGTGTCCCTGGCCCGCGACCTGTGCGGCAAGCTGCGCCTGGCCTGCGAGGGCACGGACAGCCCCACAGGCGTCTGCTCGCCGCTCGATCAGGGCCGATCTGCCTCGCTGGGTCTGGTGCGTCCTGACATGGACGATCGCGGCCCGCCAGCTCCTGGGCGTTGTGTCCTCGAGTTTCGCCTCACTGAGCCTTCTTCATCGTCCTGCCGCTGCTCTGGTGGGTCTCACCAAGTGGTGGAGCCGCCGTCGTTGCGCACCTCGTCTCGCGGCGGGCTTTGCCGCCGTCGGGTACATCAGAGGGTGACGAGACGCGGGTGGGATCAACCCCTCATCATGGTCGATCGATCGTCCTGGTGACGGGCACCTGGTCACCTGGGTCCATCGTCCGTTAGCGAGGCCATCCATGCCTGGCCGACAAGGAGGGCGCTCGCAGCGCTGGCCCGTACGCAGGACGAGCTGGCCGCCGCGCGAGCGCGCTGCGGGCATCGCCGCCGAGCGCGAGCGCTGGTCCGCGAGGTCCACGACACCCTGGCGCAGGGGTTCATCTCCGTGGTCAACCTCGCCCAGACGGCCCTCAACGATCTCCGCCGAGCGCTCGGGCGGCGACCCCGCGAAGCACGGGCCGTGCACGGGCTGCTCGCCGAGATCCAGGTCCGTCGCGCGCGACAACCTGGCCGAGGCCCGGGCCCTGGTGGCTGGGTGAGAGCCCCTGCGCTCTGCGCGACGACGGCCTGAGGCGGCGCTGCGGCGCTGACCCGGGCCCAGGAGCACCACGGTCTGGAGCATCGTCCCTCATCGCCGAGCTGCTGGCCCACATGACCTCTGGGCTCCAGGTCGCGGTCCTGCGTATCGTCCAGGAGTCCCGAGTAACGTGGTGCGCCACTCCCGCGAGCGCGTCGACGTCGTCGTCCGTCTTCTTCCGAAAGCGGGCGAGCTGATCGTCACCGTCGCCGACGACGGCGTCGGCGCGGGAGGGGCAACGGAGGAAACCGGGCTGACCGGGATGCGATCACGCGTGGAGGCCCTCGGCGGGACGCTGACCGTCGACCCGCTCCAGGAGCCCTGACGAACGCGGGCGTGTCGGAACCGTCGTCGAGGCCAGAATGCCCCTGTGAACGACGTCGGCTCCTTCTCAGCAAGTCTCCGAGGCTCCGCGGGCCCCGCCCAGGCGTGCTCAACGCACCGCGCGGACGACCGCCGGGTCCGCCTCCTGGTGGTCGAGCGACCATCGGTGGTGCGTTCCGGGATCGTCGGCATGCCTCCGGCGAGTCGGACCTCCAGGTGGTGGGGCGGGCCGCCGACGGCGCCGAGGCCATCGCCCCTGACCGCCGAGCTCGCCCCCGATGTCGTCCCTCGCGGACCTGCGCATGCCGGACTCGACGGCGTCGAGGCCACCGCCGGATCTCCGCTCGTCCCGGCGCGCCCCGCGTCGTGGTCCTGACGACCTACGACACCGACGGGGACATCCTGCGCGCCGTCGAGGACCTGAGCCATCGGCTACCTTCTCCGGGACCCCCCGCGAGGACATCCTCGCCGCGGTCGCTCTCCGCCGCGGTGGGTCCGCAGCGCGCTGAGCCCGGCCGTGACCACCCGGCCTCGTCGGGTGGTGCGGTGGACCGGGCGCGGCGTGCGCATCTCGCGCGTGCCGGGCGGAGGCACCGGTGACCCTGTCCCCGCGCGAGAGGCAGGTGCTCCAGGCGGCTTCCGCGGACTGTCCAACAGCAGATCGGTGTCGAGCTCTACATCACCGAGGCCACCGTCAAGACCCATGCTGCGCGCCTACGCCAAGCTCGGCGTCGACTCGCACGGCGGCCGTCACCGAGGCGCTGCGCCGTGGCCTGCTCGAGCTGGACTGAGCTGCGTCGCCGCGTCGGCTCTTGCCTCGGCCGAGCCCTCGCGAGCTCGTACCTGAGGGCGCGCGTTCGAGGGATAGGGGATAGAGGCACGAACGCGCGACCTGCCCTGACTCGCGACGGGGCGGAGCAGGGGCTCTGGTCGAGCCAGGGCGGGCTGGTTGCCGGAGTGCTCCCTCACCCGCCGGGTGTTCCTCCTCCACTGGGAGATCGTGGAGTTGAGGGTGGCCAGGAACTCTTCCTCACCGATGGTGTTGAGCTTGAGGAACATCCCGTGACTGCCCACCGAGTGATCCGACGATGTGGACGTAGGGCCCCGTCCTGGATAGCGGTGACGGACATTCCCACACGCGTTGTTCCCCCATCATGCTGAAGCGTTTGCGTAACTGACCGCCATACCTCGCGGACGGGGTCCCCAGGTCTACAGCGGCCTCTGCGGAGGCCGAACGGGACTCAGCCCAGTACTCCGGCCTCAAGGAACGGGACCACCTCACTGGGCTGTCCGACGACGGTCCAGGTGGTCGTGTGCCATGGGTACTTTCCTTCCTTGTCCTCGCTGGAACTGTCTCCCGCGTCCACCAGGGTATGTGCGAGCGCCCAAAGCGTGCGGCTCCTCATCTTGAGCCGACCCGGCTCAAGGCTTGACTCACGCCTACCGCGAACAGGGGCATGGGCGAGGCATCCGGCTGGTTGGCCTTTGTCAGCACGTGCTCCCAGCGTCGTCTCTCCACGGCGCTGCGACATCCCTCGCCACTACCGGACGAGCGGTACCGCACCGAGCACGTGCCGAGGAGGAACTACTGATGTTTGAACGCTTTACCGACCGCGCCCGCCGACGTCGTCGTGCTCGCGCAGGACGAGGGCGCGGGCTCTAGTCACTACACGGCACCGAGGCACCTCCTTCTCGGCCTCATTCACGAGGGGGCGAGGGAGTTGCCGCCAAGGCGCTGGGTCCATCGGACATCTCCTGGACGCCGTGCGCGCGCCAGGTCATTGAGATCATCGGCGAGGGCGGTCGGCCCCACCGGCCATATTCCCTTCACGCCGCGCGCGCAAGAAGGTCTTCGAGCTCTCCATGCGCGAGGCCCTCCAGCTCGGCCACAACTACATCGGCACCGAGCACCTGCTGCTCGGCCTGCTGCGCGAGGGCGAGGGCGTGGCCGCCAGGTCCTGACCAACCTCGGCGGTGACCTGTCCAGCGTGCGCCAGACCGTCCATGCAGATGCTCTCCGGGCTACGAGGGCAAGGAGACCGTCAACGCCGGCGGCCTCCAAGGAGGGACTACCGTCCGGCAGCGCCATCCTGGACCAGTTCGCCCGCAACCTCACCGCCGCCGCCCGCGAGGGCAAGCTGATCCCGGTCATCAGGCGCAAGAAGGGAGATGGAGAGGGTCATGCAGATCCTCTCCCGGCGCCCAGAACAGCCCCGTCCTCATCGGGGGAGCCGGGCGTGGGCAAGACCGCCGTCGTCGAGGGCCTGAGCCAGGCCATCGTCCACGGCGACGTTCCCGAGACCCTGCGCGACAAGCAGCTCTACTCCCTGGACATGCAAACCGCTCGTGGCCGGCTCGCGCTACCGCGGCGACTTCGAGGCGCCTCAAGAAGGTCCTCAAGGAGGTGCGCACCCGCGGTGACATCGTCCTGTTCATCGACGAGATCCACACCCTCGTCGGTGCAGGCGCCGCCGAGGGGGCCGTCGACGCCGCCTCCATCCTCAAGCCCATGCTGGCCCGCGGCGAGCTCCAGACCATCAGGGGCGACCCTGGACGGTACCGCAAGATCGAGAAGGACGCGGCCCTGGGCGCCGCTTCCAGCCGGTGACCGTCGACCAGCCCAGCATCGAGGAGACCATCGGGATCCTCACCGGCCTGCGCGACCGCTACGAGGCCTTTCACCGCATCGTCATCACCGACGAGGCCATCGAGGCCGCCGCCAAGCTCGCCGACCGCTACATCAATGACCGCTTCCTGCCGGACAAGGCCATCGACCTGGTTGACGAGTCCGGCGCCCGCCTGCGCATCCGCCGCATGACGGCTCCGCCCGAGCTGCGCGAGATCGACGAGCAGATCGCCCAGGTCAAGCGGGAGAAGGAGTCTGCGATCGACGACGGGACTTCGAGCGCGCCGCCTCCTGCGCGACGACGAGGCGCCGCCTGGCCGACGAGCGCGCCGCCAGGAAGGCCTGGAAGTCTGGCGACCTCGATCAGGTCGCCGAGGTCGATCGAGGCGCTCATCGCCGGGTCCTGGCCATGTCCACCGGCATCCCGGTGGTCAAGCTGACCGAGGCCGAGTCCGCCAAGCTCCTCAACATGGAGGCCGAGCTCCACAAGCGCATCATCGGCCAGAACAAGGCCATCGAGGCCCTGTCGAAGTCGATCCGCCGCACCCGCGCCGGCCTGAAGGACCTCAAGCGCCCCGGCGGCTCCTTCATCTTCGGCCCCACCGGCGTCGGAAAGACCGAGCTGGCCAAAGGCCCTGGCGGGTTCCTGTTCGACGATGAGGACGCCCTCATCCAGCTCGACATGTCCGAGTTCGCCGAGAAGCACACGGTCTCGCGACTCTTCGGCGCCCTCCCGGCTACGTCGGCTACGACGAGGGCGGTCAGCTCACCGAAGGTGCGCCGTCGGCCCTTCTCCGTGGTCCTGTTCGACGAGGTCGAGAAGGCCCACCCGGACATCTTCAACTCGCTGCTGCAGATCCTGGAGGACGGGCACCTCTCCGACGCCCAGGGCCGCGTGGTGGACTTCAAGAACACCGTCATCATCATGACGACCAACCTCGGCTCAAGGACATCGAGTAAGTCGGTGGCCACCGGCTGCAATCCATCGAGTCCAGCGCCATGGACTACGAGGAGATGAAGTCCCACGTCAACCGCGAGCTCAAGCAGCAGTTCCGGCCCGAGTTCCTCAACCGCGTCGACGACCTCATCGTCTTCCCGCAGCTGACCAAGGAGGTGCGCCCAGATCGTCGACCTCAGCGATCGCGCGCCTCGACAAGCGCCTGGCCGAGCGGCAGATGACCATCAGGCTGACCGACGCCGCCAAGGGAGCTCCTGGCCGAGCGTGGCTTCGACCCGGTGCTCGGCGCCCGTCCGCTGCGTCGTGCCATCCAGCGCGACATCGAGGGACGCCCTGAGCGAGGAGATCCTCTTCGGGGAGATCGAGCGGGGACAGAAGGTCATCGTCGATGCCGAGGGCGAGTCCATCCTGGGCGAGGTTCATCTTCCGCAGTGAGCCCTGGGGAGCAGAGGCGAGGCCGAGATCGCCGCGCTGCGCGAGGCCGAGGAGGCCGCAGCCGGTGGCGGGAGCAGTGCCTCCAGTCCCTGCGCATCTCCTCGACGCCGATCAGTCGTGACGGAGGTGCCTCGCCGGCCGCTGAGACCGGTCACTGAGATCGGCCGCTGAGCGGGATGCCGGCTCGGAGGGCTGAGTCGGCATCCGGTCGGGGCATCTGGAGCAGATTTCCTTATCAGTTCAATACGATGGGCCGCAACCTGGACAGGTGCGGCCCATCGTCGATCCGTGCGGCTGGCGCTTGTGCCCGCCCTTCCGCTGTGGCATCAACCGCAGTGATGCCGAGTGGAGCGAAATCGTCCGGTCGCCATATTTTTCCCAGGTGGTAGTCATCGCGATGTGCCTGCAGCCCCGGCGGTCGGAGGTCAGTGATTGTCAATACTTACTGTTCTTATCGCCGGTGTCCCGGTGGAGTGGGTGGGCTCCAGATTTACGCGACCTGGATGTGTCGGGAGAACGACCTGAGAGTTTGGCCTGACTGTCTCATGTGCGCCCTCTGACGGATACGGTGGAGTGACGCTCCGGCGAAAGTCGTCCGAGGGACCTGGTCGGTCGGTGTCGTCGCCCGTGAAGTGCGGGGCTCATTCAACCGTCTCTGCCCGTTCTTGTCCGTAACTCGTCCTACCGCCCTCATTCAGGCCGCCGTAGCGCTCCTCACCCACGGTTCTGAATGCCCGGCTCGGATCGCCCTGCGTGCTGACGCATCCTTGGTGCCACTACTCCCATGACCCAACTCAGATACGAACCGCGACATTTTCATCAGCACCGTTTCCCGCGTCTGCGGACCCGCCAACGCTGCTGCGGCTCTGAGCGCCGTCGGCGTGGTGACGGTGGTGCTGCCCTGGCTCGCCTGGCCGACGGCGGGGACGATCGGCGTCCTGGTCGTTACTGTCCTCCTCGGTCTGGGGCTCGTCACGGCGCCCCCACCCGGGCGCTCAAGCGCGGCGGGATCGCCCCGCGCCCGCTGGCACTGGGGGCGGCGATGCTCCATGGGGAATGTCCCCGGCGATCCTCCTGGGTCTGAGGCTTCCCCGTCGTCTCTAGAAGATGGCCGCCAGCCAGATCGACGGAACCAGCCTGCCAGTCATCGTCCTGAGCGTGTCGGTGGCGGTCCCCTGGCTCAACCAGATCATCGGCACCCCCGTCTACCGTCTCCTGGGTGACTCGATCGGACGCGGGGCCCTCAGGCTGTTCTGGAGCGCTACTGCTCCATCTGGCCCGGCCCTGTTCCTGTGGGCGCTCGTTCCCACGGCGCTGGAGATCCTCGTCATGGCCACCGTGACCGGCTGGAACCTGCACGTCATGGGCGTGCACACCGCCTCTCCTCCTGCGTCGTCTTCGTCCAGTCGCTCATCGTCGCCGACGTCTCGGGCCGACGGCGCCTGTGGTCAGTGGGCTGGCTCTTCTACGCCGTCGCCCTCCTGGCAGAACCCACCTGGTGGTACCTGCCCCGCTGCTGGGCACCCTCAGTCAGGTGCTGTCCATGGGGACGGTCCCTGGGGAGGATCCTGCGCCCCCGGGCGGTCTCCACCGGCATCCTCGTGCAGGACGTAGCTTCGGGGCGCGATCCTGCGGGGAGTGCTGTGGTCAGACAAGTTCTTCCTCTTCCTGGGTGCCGGTCGCGACTTCGACGTGACTGGTCTACCTGTGCCTTCAGCCCGCCGTCGTCGCCTACTGCTACTACTTCGCGGTCACCGCACCCCGGGTCAACACCGAGATCGCCCCTGTTCCAGACGCTTTTCTCAAGCGCGAGGGCATGACCAGTCCTGCGACCGCGGGCGCACTCTGCGCCGGTTGCTGGACGCCAGCCTCATCCGCGCCTGCGTCGTGGGGGTCGCCGGTGTCATCGTGGTCATCTGCTCCATGGCGCTCATCGCCCCCGAGCAGGTGGTGCTGAGTCCTCGAGGTGTGTCTGTCCTCAACCCTGTTCACTGGTGCTGACGCTCCTGTGCTGCGAGATCGACCACATCGGCGACTCGACCTCCGCGCTGCTGCTGTCCGGCATCCAGTGGCTGTCGCCGCGGCACCCTGCTTTGCTGCGGGTGGCCGGTACCGGTGCCTACCTGCCGCTGGCCGGCGTCGACCTCGCACTGTGCGCGCTGGGCCTGCCTGCTCTACCCGCAAGCAGGTGGGCCTCGCCCGAGTACTCCTTCTTCTGGGGAAAGGCCATGTCCTGGTGGGCTCCTCGTCGTCCTTCCGCGCCCGGCTGGAGGTCTTCCGCTTCGCTACTCGGCCCCAGCCGGTGGTTACGCCCGATGCCCAGTCCCGACGACGCCCCCGGCATCGGCGATCAGAGACCAGGAGACCGGCCTCACGGTCAGGTCGGTCCCGAGCGGCTACGGCGTCGTCGTCACCGCCGGCGGTTCCAGTGCTCTGAGCGGCTCCTCGGCACCCAGCGCCGCCACTGCCCGCAGCGCGCACAGCGCCCCGGTCGCGCCCGAGGCCTCCAGAGGGCGGCGAGGCCGATTACGGCCGGCAACGGGTCGAGGCCCTCAGCTGCGACGGCGTCGGCCGGCACTCGGATCAGGCCGACGCCGCGGCCCCCGTGCCCTCAGGGCGGCGGCCACCCACGCCACGCACTCCTCGAGCCGGATCGGCCTCCACTCCCTGGGGTGCCCGCGGTGCCGATCTACGGCGATCGTGCAGACCCCGGCCCCAGCCGGCTACAGCCTGGTCCAGCCGCGGCCCAGGACCCCGGGCCCCGCCTCCTCAGGCGACGCCGAGGTCCTGGACTCCCCGTCTTCGGGACCGTGCGCTCCGCCCCGCGGCTTCAGCGCGCCTCCCCGAGCCCGTTGCCGTGCAGGGCCCGCTGCGCTCCCCAGGGTCCGCGTGGCATCCCCGGCTCCCGCGGCCTTCCCCAGACCCACCACCGCCTCCCGGATACGGCCGCGCCGTCGCTCCCGATGAGCCCTTCGCGGAGAGTGCCGGTGGGGCTGCTGCAGCCCTCGCCCACCGCTGCCGACCCCTTCCAGGAGACGGCGCCGATCCAGCCGGGGCAGACCGCCCCGGTCACCGGCTCCGACGGTTCCGGCACCTCCGACAACGAAGCTCGAGAGGTCTCGCCCCCTCGGCTCCCCCGCCATCGCATAGGGGTCGGATGTCCTCCGACCGCCTCCGACGCCGCCGCCCATTCCCCCTGTCCCAGCAGACCAGCGAGGACGAGGAGGACGGAGGACTGCTCCGGCCGGCACTGACCGAGATCACGCTTACCGCCGAGGAGCGAGCCGGAGACCGATCCCCAGGCCCTGCCCGATGGTGTCCCGAGGACGCGCGTCTACGTCGACGTCGACGTCGCCATCGTCATGGAGTCCACACTACACTACCTCAAGGGTGAGTGTCTCCGCGGTGGTCCACGACATCATCACCGGCAACCCGGACCTCACCTTCAGGATCATCCACATCACCTGGGACTCACTCGCCGCGCAAGGACCTCTACGGCATGCCGGACAATGTCGCCTGGGTCAGGTCCTCTACCTGTCCATGGAGGAGCACCAGGAGGACTTCCTGCGCGCCCGCCCGCAGGACCGCGCAGAGCCGCCGCCAGCGCCGCGAGCTCTCCCGCCGCGTCCTGGGGGCCCTGCTCGCCCTGGCCCAGGAGGGGCGCACCGAGCCGCTGTGGGGATCATCAGCGAGGGTCTGAGCGCCTCACGGCGCTACCCGGTCTGGGCGATCCTGGGCACACGCGGGTTCATGGAGGCCTACCACGACCTGATGCCGGACCTGGGAATGTCGATGACTGACATCTTCTGGTGCCTGCGCGACTTCTTCTCCCTGGCCTACGCGGTCCTGGCCGAACCGGTCCCGCGCCCAGGTCTACCACGCCACACCACCGGCTACGCCATGCTCCTGGGGGTCAGCGCCGCCCGCGAGCACACGCGCACGCGCGCTGCTGACCGAGCACAACCTCTACGTGCGAGACACCGTCAACCACGCTCCTGGAGCGCGGACTGGACCTCAATGTCACGCTCACCGACTACCGCACCTTCGACGTCACCGGGCGCGAGCGCATGTGGATGGCCTGGTGGCTGGAGATAGGGGCGCCTGTGCTACCCTACGCCTACGCCTCCACCTACCTCTACCCGCGGGCCATCACCGAGGCCACATGAGCTCGGTGGCGACTCCGGGCGGGCATCGTCATCCCCAACGGCATCGTCACCTCAGAGTTCGACGCCTCCTACGCCGCCCGCCTGGCCGCTATCGAGGAGATCAAGAAGGAGGGCGCGGACAAGCACCTGTGGAAGCTCGTCTACATCGCCCGCGTCGTGCCCATCAAGGGCCTGCTGGACGCGATCGACTCGGTGCGCCTCATGGTGGACCGGGGGCCTGGGACATCCACCTGGACGTGTGCGGGCCCACCGAGCACATGCCCTCCTACTTCGAGCAGTGCCTGACCCGCATCGTCGAGCAGGGGCCTGGAGAGCGTCATCACCATCCGCGGGACCGTCAAGGTCCGCGAGCTCTGCCCGAGTTCGACCTGTTCGTCCTGCCCAGCTACAACGAGGGCTTCGCCGGTCGTCTCCCTGGAGACCATGGGGGCCGGCATCCCACAGTGACACGTGACGTCGGCGCCGTGCGCTCCGTCGTCGAGGACATGATCGTCACCGACGACGGACAGACCTGGGAGCCCTGCGGCATCATCATCGAGCCCGGCGACCCCACCGTCATGGCGGACAAGGTCCAGGAGGTCATCAGCGACGTCGACCTCTACGAGCGTCTGAGCCTCAACGCCCGCGGCCGTGTGGGCAGCCTACGACCTGGTCAAGGTCAACGCCTCCTACAACAAGATCTACCGTCGGGGCGGCGCCGGGGAGCGGGCCGGCGCCCGCGGCGAGTGAGGAGGAGCATGAGGAGCAGCACCGGCGGCGTCGGGCCTGGATTCGTTACGGCAACCCGCTCGGGCCCGGGAGCTGGACTTCGCGATCGCCCACTACCGGGCGGCGATCCTCCAGCCCTGGGAGACCGAGGCGGCCGCCCGTCTCAAGGAGGCCCGACCGGATATGACGGTCCTGGCCTACCGGTGCCTGTCCTCCACGCGGGACTTCGAGCCGGACTCCATGCGCGCCTCGGGGCTGTCCTACCGCGAGGCCCGCCGCCGCGGCTGGCTCGCCAAGCGCGACAGCGGCGACCTGGTCGAGTGGAGCACCTACCCGGGCACTTCCAGGCCCGCGTGTGGGACCCCGACTACCGCGCCCGCTGGGTGGAGGAGGTCTGCCAGGCCACTGCCCCCACCGCCTTCGAGCGGCATCATGGCGGACAACGACGTCTTCGACGACACTACGACCTGAACCTGCCCCTGGAGACATCGCTGATCACCGCCGCCCTGCGTGCCGAGCTGAGCACCTTCGTCGACCAGGTCGGGGCCAGCCTCAACGCCGTGGGCAGGATCCTCGTCCCCAACGTGGCCGAGGCCCGCCGGGAGCCCGGCCGCTGGGAGCGCCACTCGGCCTGGGGCGGCGGCTTCGACGAGTGCTGGCTGGGTTGGGGGATGACAACCTCTTCGACGAGGCCACCGCCTGGCCCCAGATCCACAGAGCTGCGCGGGGCCCGGGCCTGTCCATCGTGCGCACCCGACGGCGGGGGCGGCGGCTCCATGTCCGGCGCCCGCCGCTCCCCGAGCCTCTACGGGCTGGCGGCCTTCTGGGTCTTCAGCCGGGGAGGCGCCTGCACGCGGCCACCGGCCACGACGACTCCGCGCACTGCCTGGTTCCCCGCCCTGGACGCCGACCTGGGGCGCCCCTGCTGGGACGGCGGAGGGCCTCAGGCGCCTGGGTGCGTGAGTTCGAGGGCGGCCTGGCCGCCGTCGTGCTCAGCGGGAGGGAAGGCGACGCCAGACCCGCCCGCCGGCCTGGTCCTGCCCGGCCCCACCGGGGCGCCCGACGGCGAGCCCTGTCCACCCGCATCACCCCTGCCGGGACACACCGGCCTGCTGGCGCGCTGCGCCCCTAAGCCCCAGGGGCCGGCCCGGCGATCCGGACGGCAGGGCGCTGGGATCTGAGATGCGCCCTGGCTGCGGGCAGTGGGGATGATCGCTCTGCGTGCCTGAGGCGCGCTCGGTTCGGCTCGCGCGAGGACTCAGTAGACCAAGGTCTTGTCAAACGTCGGCCAGGTCGGGGAGACTCGCGGTGCTGCTTGCTCTGAGAATCCCGCAGTCCCGCACAGCGTCCTCTCGGGCTTGAAGCGCGGCGTCCCGCTTCCGGGCGGTGCCGGTCACCCGCAGGGCCTCAGGACAAGGACGATGACCTATGGCACAGACCTCCCAGAACAGCAGCGGTGGATCTCTCGCGCATAAGCCCCACGATGAAGTACGGCCCAGATCCTGCTGATGAACGTCGGTTTCTTCGGCATCCAGTACCCTTCGGCATGCAGCCAGAACACATGTCGCCCATTTACCAGGATTCCTCAGGGCCTCCCGACGAGCTGCCCATCCTCAACCTGGCGGACCCGTCACCGGCCTGCTCATCCAGCCGCTCATCGGGGCGCTGTCGGACCGGACCTGGGCGACAAGTGGGGCCGCCGTAGCCCTTCTTCCTCATCGGCGCCCGCCGGCTGCTCCATCTTCCTGTTCCTCGCCCTTCGTGACCGCCGTGTGGATGGCGGTCCTGTGCCTGTAGGCTGCTCGACGCCTCGAACAACACGGCCATGGAGCCCTACCGCGCCTTCATCGCCGACCGCGTGCCCGACAAGCAGCTCGCCAGGGCTCTCGCCCAGTCCCTGTTCATCGGCGCCGGCTCGGTCCTGGCTGGCGGCACCCTCGCCGTCCTGGAGAAGATCCTGAAGGGCGCCACCGCCGCGGGCATCCCCTACTGGGTGTTCGGGGCCCTTCAGGTCAGGCTCGGTGTGCTCCATCGGCTCCCGTGCTCATCTCGGTGCTCTCCACCAAGGAGCTGCCGCCCACGCCGGAGGACCGCGCCGAGCTCGAGCGCAAGAAGAGGAGGAGGGCCCCTTCTGGCTTCCTCAAGGACATCGGCGTCGCCATTGTCGAGATGCCCCGCGGCCTGAAGAAGATGGCCCTCGTCTACCTCTTCCAGTGGTACGCCATGAACGTCTTCTGGCAGTACCTCGGGCTCATGTGCGCCGTCGCCTACTTCGGCGTCGACGTCAATCAGAAGGGCTACGCCGGACCGATGCTCAGTGACGCCTCGGGCTTCGCCACCGGCCCTCATGGTCGTCTACTACATCGCCTGCACGATCGTGGCCCTCTTCCTGGCGCGGCTGGCCAACAAGGTCGGCCCCAAGCACGTCCACACCGCGGCCCTCTTCCTGGCCGCCATCTGCCTCTACCTGCTGACCCACATCGGCGGCCCCTGACAACACGAAGTCCTCTACCTGCCGATGATCGGCATTGGTGTGGCCTGGGCCTCAATCGTGGGCATACCCTACGTTATGGCCACCGAGATGATCCGCAAGGAGCGCCGGGGCGTCTACATGGGCGTCATCAACATGATGATCGTCGTCCCCAGCTCCTTCAGACCCTCACCTTCGGCTTCATCTACAAGAACCCTGCTCGGCAACCACCCTGTCAACGCCCCTGCTCTTTCGTCGCAGTCTTCCTCGTCATCGCCGGCCTGCTCATCGAGTGGATCGACACCGACAAGGACGCGGACCCGCGGTGCGCCGCCGCCATCACCGCCACCGAGACCGCCGTCGCCTGATCGGGCGCATAGCGCCACATGAAAGGATGACATCCGTGACCTACAGCACCATAGTCGCCGCAGTCGGAAACCTTGAGGAGAGCACGCACGTCATCGACCGCGCCTGCGAGATGGCGCGCCTGTGCGATGCCACGCTCGCTTCTCGTCGCCGGCTATCTGACCCCGTCTCAGCCCGGACAAGGCCCTGCGTCGCCGGCCCCGCGCAGGGTCGCCGATGTGCGGGTCGCCGAGGTCCAGCTCACCGAGGACGAGGCCTACGCCGTCGTCGAGCGCGCGACATCGCCGCATCGGCGAGCGCGGCGTCGGCCTCGCCCAGGCGTCGTCGTCGAGGGAACGGCGTCTCCGCCGTCGACCTGGTCACCCTGGAGGCCGAGGCGGACCTCGTCGTCGTCGGCTCCAGGGCGTGGACTCCCTGCTGGATCGCATCTTTCGGGCGGTCTCCGTCCAGGTGCTGCGCAAGGCGCGGTGCGACGTTCTCGTCGTCGTGCCATAGCTGCTGCCGATAGATCGCGGATTCTCCTCAGGTTCTCTCGGGCGGCTTCCATTGCGATCCATCGCGATGGGCGTCCACCGGGCGCCGCGATGCGGGTGGTGGGCGCCCGTCGCGCCGTTTTCGGCAGGTGCTGCATCCCTCGTGACATCTGGAGTCGTGTCGGATCAGCGGTGATACGGCGCGTGCCCGGGAGGCTGGGCGCGCGTCGGCCCGGTCCAGCACGCGGCGCGCCCAGCGCTCCCTGAGTTCCCGCTCCCTTGGCGTCGGCCTTGCTGCGCTCGCCGAGGCTCCATGGCGTCGGCGGGACGCCGAAGCACTGAGCGGCCCTGGTCCGAGGGGCCGCGCAAGGATCGGATCGTCATGGACCATACGTCCAGTGCGCAGGACGAACATATCGACAAGCGCTTTTCCAAGCATGACATGGGGCTGGCGCGCGCAGGCGCAAGGTGGAGAAGATCCGCCGAGAACAGCGAAGACTCGCATGACATGCGACGCCGCCGCCGGCTGCGCGCAGACGACGTCACCGTCGTGGAGGAGTCGGCACTCCGCAGAGCCATCGCGGGCTCCGTCGTCGGCAACATCATGGAGTGGTACGACGTCGGCGCCTACGCCTACGTCTGCCGCTCTTTGTCGGTAAGGCATTCCGCCCGTGCTCGAATCGGCCCAGACCCTCTTCGCTCCTGGGCTGTCTTCGCCGCCACCTTCGTCGCCCGGCCGCTGGGCGGGTGATTCTGGGGCAGCTCGGCGACCGCCTCGGCCGCAAGGGAGGTTCTCGCCTCACCCTCGCGATGATGGCGCTGGCGACCTTCGGAAATCGGCGACTGCCGTCCGGGTATCGTGATCGGCATCTGGGCGCCCATCCTGCTTATCTGCCTCAAGCTCGTTCAGGGCTTCTCCACCGGTGGTGAGTACGCGGGCGCCACGACCTTCGTTACCGAGTACGCCCCCGACAAGCGGCGCGGCTTCTACGCGGCCACGCTCGACTGGGGCTCGTACATGGGCAACGCCCTGGGCGCGGGCTTCGTCACGGCCTCCTCATGCTGACGCTCCCCGCCGATGTCATGGAGACCTGGGGGTGGCGGATGCCCTTCCTCATCGCCCTGCCCATGGGCGGCATCGCCCTCTATCTGCGAACCCGTATCGAGGACACGCCCGCCTTCCGCGATGCGCAGGCCGAGAGCGATGACGAGGAGCCCGCCGACCTGGCCGCCGCCGAGACCGACATCATGCCGCCCGAGGAGGGCCCGCTGGGGGTCTGGGACATGCTGCGCACCTACTGGCGCGAGCTCACTCATGCCATTGTGCTGGTCACCGGGGGCCAACACGGTCGGCTACGCCCTGACCTCCCACATGCCGACCTACCTGACGACGACCCTGGGTTACGACGCCGAGCACGGCCCGCTGCTTACCCTGCCGATCCTGGTACTCGTCGCCTTCCTGGTACCGACGATGGGCTGGGTCTCGGATCACCTGGGGCGCAAGCCGGTCCTCTTCTCGGCGGCGCTGAGCACCGTCGTCCTGGCTGTGCCGTCCTTCCTGCTCATGGAGCACGGAGAGCTGTGGTCGACTCTGCTGGGCCTGACCCTGTTCGCCTCACCCGACGGCCGCCTACGTCGGCAACCTGGCCTCCTCCCTGCCCGCGCTGTTCCCGACGGCCTCGCGCTACGGCGGCATGGGCATCTCCTACAACGTCGCCGTGGCGCTCTTCGGCGGTACCGCCGCCTTCATCATGGAGGCGCTGGTCACCTACACCGGCAGCAAGCCTCGCGCCCGCCTTCTGGCTCATGGGGACCTCCGGCGCCGCCTTCATCGCCCCGCTGTTCAAGCTGCAGTGAGACCGCGCGGCGCCCGCTGCCCGGCTCCATGCCGTCGGTCGCCTCCCAGGAGGAGGTCGTCGAGCTCGTCGAGACCCAGGAGGACAACCCCCCGACCTGGACGTTGAGGAGATCTTCGCCGTCGCTCCGGCGCACCTGGTGGACACCGAGCCGACCGTCGCCGAGGCGCAGGCCGAGGTCGAGGGTCGCCCTGGCCAATGAGGCCGAGGCGCGCGAGCGCCTGGAGCGGGCCGAGCGGGCAACTGCCGCGGCGCAGCAGGCCGTGGCCGCCGCCCAGGAGCGTGAGGACGTCTCCGGGGAACGTCACGCTACCTCTCCCAGGGGTCGGCCGCCGCCCAGGGAGCGTGAGGAGCACGAGTCTGAGCCTGACGAGACGGCTCGAGGGCGACCGGGCCGGTGAGGCTGACGGGACGCTAGGCGGCGGCCGGCTGCCCTCAGCGACCCTCCCGCTCCCGCGTCCGCAAAAATGTCTATCTCGACGGAGCGCGGCGCGCTGGCACCGATGAGTGCTGATTGAGTGGTATGAGCACTGATGAGTTTGGCCTAGGGACTGAAGTCACACTAGGTGCGGTGAGGGAACGACGCGTCGACGCGTCACGCCTGTATCAGGACGACCTGAGGCAGATCCGAGACAGATTCAGATCAGAATCAGAACAGAAAGAGGCATCGATGCCCAAGTACGTGTATCGCTTCAGTGAGGGGAGACAAGGACCAGAAGGACCTCCTGGGGCAGGCAGGGAGCAACCTCGCCGAGATGACCCGCCTCGGCCTGCCGGTTCCTCCAGCTTCACCATCACCACCGACGCCTGTCGCGCCTACCTGGCCAGACGGCGCCGTCCCCGACGAAGCTCTCCGTCCAGGTCACCGGCGCTGCGTGCAGGTCGAGGAGGAGCTGGGCCGCGAGCTGGCGTCGCCGAAGAATCCGCTCCCTGGTCTCCGTCCGCTCCGGAGCGCAAGTTCTCCATGCCCGGCATGATGGAGACGGTGCTGAACATCGGCCTCAACGACGAGTCCGTCGAGGGTCTGGCCGCCGCAGTCCGACGACGAGCGCTTCGCCTGGGACTCCCTACCGGCGCCTGATCCAGATGTTCGGCAAGACCGTCCTGGACATCGACGGCGACCACTTCTCCGACGCCCTGGACGCCAAGAAGGCTGACGCGCGGCGTCACGCCCGACTACGAGCTGCCCCGTGGACGCCTCTCAGGAGCTGGTCGACGAGTACAAGGCGATCGTGCTACGAGCACGCGGGCATCGACTTCCCGCAGGACCCCGCGCGCCCAGCTCGACATGGCCACCGAGGCCGTCTTCCGCTCGTGGAACACCGAGCGCGCACACATCTACCGCCGTCGTGAGAAGATCCCGCACGACCCTGGGCACCGCCGTCAACGTGTGCACCATGGTGTTCCCGGCAACATGGGCCAGACCTCAGGCACCGGCGTGTGCTTCACCCGCGACCCCTCCACCGGGCCGCAGCGGCGTCTACGGCGACTACCTGGTCAACGCCCAGGGGTGAGGACGTCGTCGCCGGTATCCGCAACACCCTGTCCCTGGCGACCTCGAGCAGCTGGACAAGAACTCCTACGACGAACTGCGCGCCATCATGCGGTCTCGAGACGCACTACCGCGACCCTGTGCGACATCGAGTTCACCATCGAGGCGCGGCAGGCTGTGGATGCTCAGACCCGCGTGGGCAAGCGCACCGCTGCGGCAGCCTTCCGCGTGGCCACCCAGCTGGTCGATGAGAAGCTCATCACCATGGACGAGGCCCTCACCCGCGTCATCCGGGCGAGCAGCTCACCCAGCTCGATGTTCCCCCAGTTCGACGACGAGTCAGCCCGCGACCTGCTCGCGCGCGCCATGCCGGCCTCTCCGGGCGCCGCCGTGGGCTACATCGCCTTCGACAACGAGCGAGGCCGTCGACGCGCTCCGGAGCAGGGCGAGTCACGTCATCCTCGTGCGTCGCGAGACCAATCCGGACGACCTGCCCGGCATGGTGGCCGCAGCCGGCGTGCTCACCGCCCGCGGCGGCAAGACCAGCCACGCCGCCGTCGTCGCCCGTGGCATGGGCAAGACCTGCGTGTGCGGCGCCGAGGCCCTCGAGATCGACGCCGTCGCAAGACCGTGCGCGTGGCCGGGTCGCGAGGAGGTGCTCACCCGTGCTCGATCATCGCCATCGACGGGCACTACCGGGTGAGGTCTTCCTCGGCGAGGTCCCCGTCGTCGACTCTCCCGGTCATGACCTACCTGCGTCGGGGCCTGGCTGATGCCGCTCTGACATGCGCCGGCGACGTCGATACCCGCGAGCTCGTCACGAGCGTGGACCGCATCATGCGCCACGCGGACAGGTCGGTCGCCTCGCAGGTGCGCGCCAACGCCGACACCCCTCGACGACGCCCGCCACGCCATCCACCGCGGCGCCCAGGGCGTGGGGCCGTGCCGCACCGAGCACATGTTCCTCGGCGAGCGCAAAGCAGTTCGTCCAGAACCTCATCCTGGCCGCGTCCGATGACGAGCGCGAGGAGGCTCTGGCGGCCCTCCTGCCGCTGCAGAAGGGCGACTTCGTGCAGCATGTTCGAGACGATGAACGGCAAGCCCGTGACGGTGCGCCTCATCGACCCCCCGCTGCACGAGTTCCTTTCCGGATCTGACCGAGCTGAGCGTCAAGGTGGCTGTGGACAGCGAGCGCGGCGAGCTGGATCCCGCCGACGAGGAGCTCCTGGCCGTGGTGCGCAAGAGCCACGAGTCCAACCCGATGCTCGGGTCTGCGCGGTGTGCCCGCCTGCTGCTGACCATGCCGGGCCTCATCGAGCTGCAGGTGCGCGCCATCGCGGAGGCCGCCGTCGAGCGGCTGCAAAGCTCCGCGGCGACCCGCATCCGGAGATCATGATTCCGCTGATCGGATCGGTCGCGCGAGCTGCAGATCGCCCGCGATCGCGCTGAGAAGGTGCTCGCCACGGGAGGTCGGGTCCGAGTCCGGCCACGCGCTCGAACTTCCCGATCGGGCTGCATGATCGAGCTGCCCCGCGCCGCAGTCACGGCCGCACCATCGGCCGAGGAGGCGGACTTCTTCTCCTTCGGCACCAACGACCTGACCCAGACCACGTGGGGCTTCTCACGGGACGACGTCGAGGGCTCCTTCGTGGGCGCTACATCACCCACGGGGCATCTTCGGGCACCTCTGCCCTTCGAGTCCATCGACACCGATGGCGTGGGCGGCGATGTGCGTCTGGGTGTTGAGGGCGGGCCGCGCGACCAAGCCTGCGCATGAAGATGGGCGTGTGCGGCGAGCATGGCGGCGACCCCGAGGTCCATCGGCTTCTTCCACCGCGTGAGCCTGGACTACAGTCTCCTGCTCGCCCTTCCGCGTGCCGGTCGCCCGCCTGGAGCCGGGCGCGCGGCCGTCGGGACAAGGACGAGTAGCCGGTAACGAGCCCCGCAGACGAATGGCGCCGTGGGGGACCGCCGCGATCAGGAGACCGGCGACGGCGAGGGCGATACCAGCCGCCTGCCCAGCCAGTCGACCTGGTCGGCCAGCGCCGGTCCACACGGCAGGTGGCGGCGCCGTCGTACTGGCGGGTGCTCACCGTCATTCCGGACTTCGTGGCGGCCTCGGCCAGGACCGGTACGGCCCCGCGGTAGCTCGTGTCCTGCGGCCCACCGACAGGATACCGGCGATGCCGTCGTAGCGGCCGGGCGGGGCGGCGGCCATGAGGGGAGATCGGGTCGTTGGCCTCGTAGGCGGCGCGTCTCCGCCGAAGCCCCTGGGAGATGGTGCGCTCCCGCCGCCCGGCGTGGGTGCTCCTCTGCGCTGATGGCCAGGAAGGGTGCGTAGACGCCCGGGGAGCGGGGTGACGACCTGCATCGCGCAGGTGCCCCGTTGGACAGGCCGGCCACCGCCCAGTGGGCGGGGTCGTCGTCGACCTCCCAGGTTCGCCCTGATCCAGGCCGGGACGTCCTTCTTCCAGGGTGGGTGGCCACCTTACCGCCCGCCTCGGTGTCGGAGCACGGGGGTTGGCGTACGGGCTGCCCAGGAGGTCGGCGACGACGACCACCGGGGCCAGGCCGTGGTGGTCGGCCGCGTGAGGCGTCCATCGTGTCCTTCAGGCTGAGCTCGGAACCAGTCCGACGGGCTTCCCGGCTGCCCGGTGAGCAGGACGAGGACCGGCAGGGCCGGGCGCTGTGAACAGGTAGGCCGGCGGCAGGTCAGATGAAGGCCCCTCAGGTGTGAAGCCCTTCGTTCCGGACTGGTCGCCGGCCGGGATGTCGGCGGTGACTGCCTCACCACGGCGGGCATGTCCGACGGCGGTCTCAGGTCTCCTCCAGCGTCCCGTGTTCGCGCACGGGTGCCGGGGACCGGGCCGCGCGCCCCTGCAGACGGTTGAGTGGCGTGGTCGCCACCCCCGCAGCCAGGACGGATGCCAGGGGTCGGGTAGGGAGGCGAAGAAGGTGTTGACCGCCAGCAGGGAGGAGGCCACCACGGCTACGGGCTGGAGGCGGACTCGGTGGCTCGCACCGGGCGGCGGTTGCGTGAACGCACCGTCTGCTGGCGTCGGTGCGGTTGCCGGTGACCAGCTGGGCGATGACAGGGCCGACGACTCCCACCCAGGTCCACACGAACCAGCCGACGCCGTCGGCGATGGGATGCGAATGGCACGACCAGCCAGAAGGTCACCGCGCTCGCGGCTCCGGCAGCGGGCACGATGAGCTGGCGGGGCCAGGGGCAGGTGGCGGGTGCGCCGCCACCACAGCCAGGTGTCAACCGCCATGGCAACGACCGCGCAGGCGAGCTGGCCAGTGGAGGATGTGGACGGCGCCCGAGGGCGCCCACGACGCCGCCCGAGGCCTGCACGTCGGCGGTGCTGCCGGCGGTGCTGCCAGCGGTGGCGGTGTCGGCGGTGGCGGCACCAGCACCCGCCGATCTCCAGTCTGCGGTTCATCAGCGCACCTGGGCGAGAAGCGCGCCGTCTGAGAGGGCTTGAGAGACCGGGCAGGTGAGGCCCGGGCGATCGCGATCCCCACCGTGGGCCGGGTCCACCGAGATCCAGGAACCGCCAGGTACGTGGCGCTGCCGCGGCGAGACTTGCGCTTGTAGGCGTGCAGAGCCGAATCCGCAGGCCGGCTCCAGCACGGGAGAACCAGGAGGGTTGAGGCGTGAGTCGAAGCGTGAGGGAGGCGCCGCCGTCGGCCGGGGCGGAGCAGGACAGTGGCGCCCCGGACAGGGACAGGATCTCCGGGCCCTCGGCCTGGGCGTCCTGGAGGCGGCGCGTCCGATGAGAACTCCATGTGACGGGGCGGAAGCCGCCCTCGCGGCGACGCATGAAGTCCGTCAGGCCGACGATCTCCGTCGCGGTAGACCGGCGGCCGGGAGGTGACGCCCTGGACGGTGCCGTCGGCGGCGTCGACGGCCGGCAGCGAAAGCCGCGTCTCGGAGTCGTCGAGCTCAGCCGGGCCGCCGAGGGTGAATCCATCTCCGGCAGCGGCGTCACTGGCCCAGGCCTGCCATGGCGCGCGGATCTGGTCGCGCCGGCCGGCCGGGCCGTCGCGGAAGGTGGTCCACGGCCTCGACGCCCTCCTTGCGGGCGTGGTTGAGTGCGGTGCGCACGCATCCTGGTGAGGCCTTGCCCGCGGAAGGCCAGGTCCGCGCGGGTCCAGGACGGCCTCCTCGGCCACCTGCAGGATCGTCCAGCCCATGGCGCGGGCGGCCTCCATCGCCGGGGCGTGCACAGAGTGAGGGCAGATGAGTCCCGGCGTCGGTGGCGAAACCGGCGAAGTCACGCGCAGCCTGGGCCACGTCGGCGTCGTCGGCGGCGGGGTCTCCGGCGTCAGGGCGACACGTCGCGGCTGGGGCGGTAGGAGAATCCGGCCGTGCCCGTCTCGTTCACCCGACCTCATTGCCCTCAGGTGAGAGCATCCAGCCCAGGGTTCCCTGCGCCGCGGGCGCGTACCAACTCAGTTCAGCTTCCTCACGGCTGGAGACTCCGGGTACGGGCGGGCGCCGACTTCAAAGCCAGCCAGACCACAGGATCGTCGGGAGCCACACCAGGACCGGTGTCGCCTTGATGAGGATGTGGGCCAAGAAGCCGACGATGAGTCCCAAGATGCCGCCGGTGCTCACGGGTAGCAGATGGGACACGATGGGTCTCAGCAGGTCAGGCCAGCTCGCGTGGGGGCGAAGTCCCGGGGGATGAGCATGCCGCCGAGGACAGTGACGGCCGCCCCGCCCACGACGGTCAGGACCCAGGCGGTGACGGCGCGGCGGATGACGCCGGGGCACGATCCAGGGTGAAACAGCCCCTTCCACACCACGGGCTGATGACCACGATGTTGAGCAGGGCGGTATCAGCAGATGCCCGGACAGCGCCCAGCCGAGCAGGGGCTGGGGCGTCTCGAGGTCGGCTCGGGGTGCCGAGCGTCGATCTTGTCCACGAGAAAGCACGGCCGCACAAGCGCCCAGGAGATCTGGGCGCGTGGTGCCCAGGGCCGCCGAGCGGCGTCCGCGGCGCAGGCCATCGGCCAGAACCAGCTGAAGAAGCGCGGGCATGCACAGCAGGGGCAGCTCAACCGGGGAGACGGCGGCGCCCTTGGGCGGATCGCGGGGTCCGGTCCGAAGCGGGCGTCGGCCGGGGGCCGGCGGCGTTGCTCACCACCGCCAGGGGCACAGCTCACCGCCCAGCAGGCCACCAGGAGGCGACGAGCTCGCGCTCCACACGCCGGGGCAGCTCCTGGGAGGGGGCGGTCTGCTGCCCGCGTTCAGGACGACGCCCACGACAGGGGCCGATGACACCGGTCCCCAGGCGGGCCAGCGCGCCCACGGTGCCGGTCACGGCGAGCCGAGACGATGAGGACGGCGAACATGGCCAGGCGCACGCGTCGCCGCCAGGACGGGCGCATGACGCTGGTGGAGGCCGCCACCAGGCCGGTGATGGGCAGGGTGACGCCCGGATCGGGGCGTGGACGAGGTGGGGGACCATGTCTCCCACACCTGCCCGATGAAAGGGTGTAGAGAGCCTGCGCCAGGGCGATGCCCCCGGCAGTGGAGACGACGCTCGTGACCAACCAGCGCCGTGTCCCCAGGAGACGCTCCAGCAGGACGCCGACGGACAGCAGCATGATGGCGCTTGCCACCGGCACCAGGGTCCGGGGGCCGCCCACGCGGTCAGCAGGGTCCACGCGCTGGGGCTGGTTGATGAAGGCGGACAGGCGATCTCACCGGTGGCCCCAGGGCGAGGGGCGAGGTTGACGAGGACGATGAGTGCCGCGGAGGTTGTTGCTGCCGGCGCCGGGGCCAGCCAGGCGCGGGTGGTCCGCCGGGCGCGGTGCGCGTGCGCCTTCAGGCGGGAGGGGCTGGGGCTGCGGGGGCGGTTGGCTCTGTGGGCTCTGTGGAGGGGCCTCGCCGAGGCCGACTGCGAGACGGAGGATGCCTGAGAGGGCACGTTCTGGGGGTACGTCCGGGGGAGATGTGGTGGACGAGGCCGACGGCATGGACCATCCTCAAACAGTAGGTGGTGGGAGGTTGACGATGGATAAAGACCGGTCGGCTCCCGGGAGGAGCCGGGTCGATGACGAGGCCCGCAAGAGGCCGGCGGAGAGCCGCAGGCTCATGGGAGGCCCGATGGTATCGGTGAGGGAGGGCCGGGGTGCCAGCCAGCCGATATTCTTATCCACTTCGTGGGCATCCTCATCCCCCTGGAGCGGATGAAGCCATGAGACCCGTCTCTCCCAAGAATCGAGGGATAACCTGAGGAAAACCACGATATGCGCGTCCGTCGGCGGTTTCTCATAGCGCGTGGGCAGATGTCATGAGGCGGCGGCCCGCCCTACGTTGCCGTGAGATACGCTGCCGTGTGCTGGCGGTCGTGACGGGGCGGCCGGGCACTGCGGCGGTGGGCGACTCGATCCTGAGTTGCCCACGCGTGGCCTGAGTCTACTGGAGGCCATCGCGGAGCAGGACGACGAGGAAGGCGGCCCCATCCGCATGGCGTATACGAGCTCGACGGCAACCACCTCCTGCCCGTGCGCCTGGGACGCTCCATGACGCCATTACCCTGTCCCACAGTCTGGTCGCCATCAACGTCAGATCGTCGATGTCCTGCGTCGCCCGCTTTTTCCCCTGGCCTGGGACGAGCTCGATGGCGGTGAGCTGACCGCCTGAGACGCCACCGGGCAGTGCTCGTCGTCGGTCCTGGAAGTGTCGACTCCGCCGGGTTGCTGTCAGCCACGCCTGGGCCCAGGCCGCTGCCGCCTGACGCACCGCGAGATCGAACCGGTACGCAGGAGGGTTGGGGGCCTTCAGCCAGGACTGGAACGAGTTCCGCGAGGCATGACCCGCCCAGGTCGAGCGGTCCGCGGTTGACGATCCTCAGCGCCTCCTGGGCCGACGTCGTCGAAGGGGACTGGGCGTGCTAGCCTCCTCGGGCTGGAGATCCACGGGTGGACGTGCGGATCGTGGACGAGTCCCGCATCGTCGTCGTGGTGGAGAAAGATCTCCGGGGACGGACGTGGCCGCTGGAGGACCGCTGCTCGTGGCCCGTGCGCCCCGCCCGGCCCTGGCCGGTTCTGCCGCGGGGCCTCTACCGGCGCAGCCGGCTCGCGTGCCCTCGACGCCTCCGAGCAGGCCGAGCAGATCGGGTCACTGTGACCGGCCCCCATCGAGATCGTCCTGCCGCCGGAGCCAGTGGATGAGCCTGGGGCGGATGCCGGCGACGGTGACGTCGCCATTCCTGTGGGCGCGTTTACCGCGACTCCCGCGAGCGCCTTCGCCGCGACGGGTGCCTCGATGCGCTCTCGAGCTGTTCGAGCCGGTGGCCGTGACCGCCGAGCAGCCCCAGGTGCCGCCCTGACCGATCAGGACGGGGCCGGGGGCCCGGTCGAGACAGACCCGCGGATTCGGCCGAGGGGCCCGGATACCACTCGGCCTGAGGCGGTGACCCGGCGTCCCGACCGACCGCGACGCCTCCCAGGATCCGCTGACGCTCCTGGCGCCGGGTCTCCGTCGGCCGAGGAGAGCCACGCCTGAGGACACCGCGGGCGACGCCGCCGGTGACGGCACTGGTCATGCTGCAAGCGCACCGTTTCCTACCGCCCGAAGCCGACGAGCATGAGGTGACGGGCAACCTGCCCGCGCTCGATGCGGACGCCGCGGCCGGTGCTGCAGCCTGAGAACGCGGAGGCGAGTCGAGGTCAGGCCGGCCGGAGGCCTACTGAGGTCCCGGCATCTGATGCCTCCGACGCCACTCGAGGCTCCGGGCGATTGCGGCCCTGGCCGGTGGTGTTGACATTCTCGGCGGGGCAGCCTGTCCGGGGGCGGCGGATCAGCGGCCTCAACCGCTTCCGCTCGCTCGGACGAGACCGTTAGAGGCCACCAGTCGATGGTGCGCTCGGTGCGAGGGCCGGCCCGGAGGCTTCGATACATCGCGCGACGTCGGTTCCCACACCCGCATGGGAAGGCGTTTCACAGGCTGCCCAGGTCCCGTCCAGGGAGGATGCGTCAGTCGGCGTCTCCCACCTCGCATGCCGCAGCGGCGCCTGCCGAAGCCTCAGGCGCTCCCGAGGCCGGCGGGCCTGCGAGGGGCCGCTGAGGCGTGGTCACGTGGCCCCCACAGCGAGGCCCGCCGGAGGCGCCCACTGGTGCGGTGCCGCTCGTGTCGTGGGGAGCCTCTGCGCGGGTCGGCCGACGCTCGACCCGCCGCGAGGCGCTGGGAGGATCCTCGAGGTCCTCCTGGTCCAGGAGACCCGCGGAGCTGGCGGCCGTCGCGGCCACGCTCGGGGAGCCGACCCAGCTCATCTGGCAGCGGCTGCGCCGGGGCATCTACGAAGGCCATCCCTGTCGGTGGAGGGCGTCATCACCCTGTCCGACGGTCGCTCCTTACCGGCCGACCTCGGCGGCCAACGCCGCCAGGACGTCACCGACGCGCGACGGCTGGCGCGTATGGCGTGTGGGGGTGCGCAGCGCCCACCTGGGGGACCTGCGCGACGACCTCGCCGACCGCAGCTCCTGAGCCGGGCGGTCGGCGAGCCAGATCGCGCCCGCCCTACTACCTCTGCTGCCTCGTTCGTGTGGTCGGTCCCCCCGTCGTTGGTCGTAAGCCGGTTGACGTCCTGCGCCCGTAGAGGAGAGCCGCCCGAAAACGTGAGGGTTGAGGCGGCTCGCGGCTTTCCCGATCACGCGGGCCGGGGAGATGAACATGAACGCGACGCGCAATATGACGCGTAACGTGACGCCGCAGATGTAGCCCTGGTTGTGGTGGCTTTGTTGGCCTCGTTGTCCCTGCTGACCGCCTGTGGGTCCGACGTCGTCGTCGAGGCAGTTTGCCGCCGCGTGAGCCTCCGTCTGGTGAGCATCAGCTCACGGCCGAGGACGTCAATGCCTGGTTGGACGGGAAACTGCCCGATGCCCTCAAGAACGACGCGACATCCCCGGCGCCGTGGTGACCGTGGTCAAGGACGGACAGGTGGTGACCACTCGCGGCTCCGGCTGGGCCGACACCGGTGCCTCGGGCGGTCAGCCGGTGGCCGTGGACCCGCAGACGTCCCTGTTCGAGTGGCCTCGATCTCCAAGATCTCCTCCATCGCGGCGATGCGGCTGGTGGAGCAGGGGCGGGGTGGATCTCGATGCCGACATCGGTGCCTACCTGGACTTTGAGATTGAGCGGCGCTTCGATGAGCCCTGACCCTGCGTCATTTGCTGACTCACTCGGCGGGCTTCGAGGAGAGTGGAAAGTTGCCCCGACGACGGACCTGGAGGCTTCCGTCAAGAGTGACCCGCCGGTGCGGGTCTTCGCGGGCACCACCCGGGCTACTCAACTACGGGATCGCCTTGGCCGGTTACATCGTGCAGCGGGTGGTGGTCAGCCTTTTTGAGACCTATGTGCGTGAGCACGTCCACGAACCGGCGGGCATGACTACCTCCACCTACAGGCAGCCACTGCCCAAGGAGATGGCCGGTTCGCTGGGCCCGGCTGCGTCCACGGGAGGTCGCCTTCGCGCTCATGGGTGACTTCAGCCGATTCTCTGACTGTCTCGGCCCCGGACTGCGGCCTTCAGACGACCCAGCTGAGCCGCTCACCGAAGCTGTTGCGTGAGGAGACCTGGGAGCAGATGTGGTCGCCCGGGCTGGGGAGGGACGGCTCGGCAATAGGGCCAAGGCCGGGGAGATGGGCCTGGGCTGCTTCGAGGCTCAGCCGTCAGCGGCCATGTGTGGAGCAGTGGCGACATTCCGGGCTGGCACTCCAAGTTCGAGCTCTACCCGAGGAAGACCGGCATCTCTCATCTCCTACAACGGTGACGGCAACGACAGCGACTCCTCGAACAACCTGCGCGAGGACCTGGCTCAGGGCTTCGTAGACCACTATCTTCCCCGCAGACAGGTCGAGGCCTCCGGTGGTAAGGACTCCGCCGACGCGCGCCCGCCAGGTAGCCCGGCTCCCTATGTGGTTAGCAGAAGCTTCCAGGCCCACCTTCCCGACAGCCTGGGTACCTGTTCTTGGCTCGGCGACGATTGAGCATGCGGGTGACGGGAAACTCATTTTCAGCGGAGATCTCGTGCCCTAATCGTCGCCGTATGTTGAGGTCGGAGCCGTGGGTCTGGCGCCGGGTCGACGGTGCCGGGGTCAGTGCCGCGCAGGTCAAGGACGGCAAGGTCGTCAGCCTGGGTCCGGGGACAGCTTACACCCTGCTTCCTACCACGCCGGTTCAGCAGGCGCTTGCTCCCGTGTTCGGTGTCTGCCTGGTCCTGCTGCTGGTGGTGACGGTGGCCTGGCCGATCGGGGCGCTGCGACGCCGTCGGGCCCTCAAGCGAGGGCCAGGATCAGCGCCCCGGCGTCGTGGCTGACTCGCGTGGCTCGGGGCGGCGGGCCCTGGCGCTGTCCGCCCAGCTCACCTGGATCGAGGCTGCTCCTCGTCATTATGGCTAATCCAACAGATTTTACCGACGGTTCCTTCACTGGCTGATCCGGTGGCACGATGTGCTCAGGTGCTGCAGGCCCTGGGGTGGTGGCCGTCATCCCGCAGCCAGTCGACCTCGTGATGTCCCTGAGGCGTCAGGCGGGCTGGCGGAGGATCGCCATGTCGTCCGTTCTCCTGGCGGCACTGGTGGCGCGCAGCCTGGTGGGCCTGGGCCAGCAACGCCCTGGTGCCCAGGCTCGGACTATGACCGGGGGACGTCGGGTCGGTGTCCGTCGATGACAATGCAACCATGAGCCTGTCCGATCCCACCAGCCCGGTCTCGATCCGGCGCAACGATGTGCTGGCCCTCGCTTTTCGCGGTGGTCCAGCCAACGGCGGTGCTTCTCGCGAGTAGTTCGGTGCCGGCTCACCTTTGGCCGTGGTTCGCCGCGACGGCTGTTCCGCTTGCGGCCGAGGGATTAGCGCTTGTGCTGTGCGCAGTCGCCCCCTGGTCTGCCAGGCGCTGGTGTGGTCGGCGGAGGCGGTGACATTGCTGTTGCTTCCGGCAACTTAGCGTCGCCAGCGGCTACGGCCAGTTCGTGGTGTCCTTCGGCATGGGGATGCGGTTTCCTCTGCGCCGAACGGCGCCTCTCCCTGCCGCACTGTCCCTGAGCTACTCGGCGATCGCCACCTGGCGGCAACCCTCTGTGCCGTGGCAGCTGCACGTGGTCAATGCCCTGGTGACGCTGGCGATCTACCTGGTGCCGATGCTGGGCGGGGCGGCGCTGGCCAGCAGCCGCAGGTACGAGCACTCCCGCCAGGAGCTCCTCAGGCGCGAGCACGGACGGCAGCTGGAGGTGGCCCTCATCCAGGAGCGCCGCCGCCTTGCCGGTGAGCTGCACGACGTCGCCGCCCACCACCTGGCCGGGATCGTCGTGCGGGCGGCCGCGCTCGAGCGATTGATCGACCGCGACCCGCAGACGGCCAGGGAGGCGACTCAACAGCTGCGCCGGCAGGCCAAGGAGACCCTCTCCGGGCTCCGCTCCGTGGTGGGGCTGCTACGCAGTGACGAGGAGGCCGAGGAATCCTCGCCCGGGCTGCGCGACCTGCCTGAGCTGGTCGCCTCCACCCGGGCGCTCGGCGTCGACATCAGCTGCTCGACGGTGGCCTTCTGGGTGACGAGCCGGGTGATGGGGACACCCACAGCACCTCGGTGGTGTGCCCTCCGGAGACGCCGCCGCTTGCATGTCGGTCTTGTCGCAGCGGGCCGACACCGCCGTCTTCCGGGTGGCGCAGCGAGGCGATCAGCAATGCCCTGCAGCACGCTCCCGGAGCCCCGATCACGGTGAAAGTGAGACGCTGAGGGCCGCCTTCGAGCTGAGCGTGCTCAATGGCCCGGCCCGCCGACTGCCGACCGACCCCGGTGGTGGCGGCACCGAGCCTGACGAGTCATGCGGGAACAGGGCCGACGCCGTCGGCGAGTGCGCTCAGGCCGGCCCGGTGGAGGGCGGCGGTTGGCAGGTACGGTTGGTCCTGCCGTTGGACCGGGAGGAGGACGCGTGATCAGGGGTGGTTCTGGTGGATGACCAGGCGGTGATTCGCGCCGGCTCCCGCATCCTGCTGGAGGAGAACGACGACATCACGGTGGTGGGGAGGCCTCCGGCGGCGAGGGAGGCGGTGCGCGTGGTGCGCGACCCGTCCCGACGTCGTGTGTGCATGGACCTGCGGATGTCCGAGGGGGACGGCCTGACGGCCACGCGCCAGATCGTCTCCGAGCGGGAGGGCGGCCCCGTCGGTCCTGGTCGTCACCACCTTCGACATGGACGCCGACGTCTTCGGCGCTCTGGAGGCCGGGCGGACGGCTTCATCCTCAAGGACTGCGAGCCGGAGGGAGCTGGTCGATGCCGTGCGCCGCCTGGCCCTGGGCTACGGCCTGGTGGACCAGAGCGTCACCCGCCGGGTGATCGCCGAGTTCGCCCGCCGCCAGGGGCAAGGTCGAATCGGGAGGCGCTCGGCGTGCTCACCGAGCGGGAGCGTGAGGTCGTCAGCTCCTGGCCAGCGGCATGTCGAACGCGGAGATCGCCGCCGAGCTCATCGTCGAAACCAGCACGGTCAAGTCGCACCTGACGCGGATCCTGCCCAAGATCGGCGCCCGCGATCGGGTCAGGCCGTCGTATGGGCCTACCGCAATGGGCTGGCCTGAGCCGCCTGCCGGGCGGGGCTCAGCGCAGCACGTAGGCGGACATCCAGCGGCGCAGGGCGAGAAGACCTGCTCGCGCACGGGCGGCTCGGACAGGGGTGAGGGTCGTGGACCCCTCCGGGGAAGCGCGCGATGGTCACCAGTTTGCCGAGCATGACGGCGCGCCGGGCGGTGGCGTCGGCATCGATGATCGTGTCCGCGCTCCTGGACTCCGGCGTCCACGTCACTCCGAGCCGGGTGGTGGCGGCGCTCATGGACAGCACCGGGCGGCGGATGTCAGGCCCTGGGCGACTCGGTTGTGGCCCTCCGCGACGGCCTGGAGCCAGCCGACGCGCACAGGTGCGGAGGGCTTGATGGACCAGGCGGGATTGATGTCCCAGCCGGTGACGTAGAGGGTCGTCGGCCCAGGAGGGATCGGGCAGCTCGCCGTCGCGCTCGGGGTCCCAGCCGTCGGTGATGGAGAAGGCGCGCGCCGGGTCGACCAGCCGTCGAGGATCGACATGCGCGGATCGCGTAGCCTCAGGGTGCGCAGGACCGGGTCGCCGACGGTGCGCACGAGCTCCGGAGCCCTGGGCGAGAGCCAGGCGGAGTTCAGGACCAGGGCGCGCAGGGCCCCGGGTGGCGATCCGCCCACGGTGAGGCGACGAGGCCCGCCCGTGGAGTGGCCGGACAGGACGAGGCTCGGTCTCCCAGCCCTGGTCGGCGCGGATGGCGGACAGGGCCAGCCCAGGTCCTCGTCGTAGTCGGCCAGGGGAGGTGCACCAGCCAGCATCTGGCCCTCGCGCCAGGGAGCGGCCGTAGCGGCGCAGGTCCAGGGCGTAGAAGGCGCCACGCAGACAGGGGAGATCTCGCGGGCCAGGTGGGTCTGGAAGAAGTAGTCGTTCCAGCCGTGCAGGTAGAGGGTAGATGAAGCGCGGGCTGGTGGGTGTGCCCGGCAGGGGCGCCGAGTCCAGGGCCGGCGGGTGGCGCACCAGGGGTGGCGACGGCGCCGTCGTCCCTCGTCGTCGGCAGCAGCTCCAGGGTGCGGGCCTCGGCCCGGGCCCAGAGTCCGGCCCCCAGGCGTCCACCGGTGCGTGCTCGGTCGTTGCGTTCACGTCCCTATGATCCCACCGCGAGCCGGAAGGGGACGCCAAGACGGTTTCTCACCCACCGATTCTTCACTCACCGACAAAAACTTCAGAAACGACTCGGAGCCGCGTCAGTGTGTGAAGAAAATGATTGATGTGAGGCGCTGGCGTTCCCGACGGCCGGTATCAGTCGGCGTGCTTGTCGATGAAGCGGAGATCGTGTCCTCGACCTGGCGGCCGTGACCGACGATGAGGGTGCCCGCCGGTGCGGAAGATCGCCGTCGTCAGGTTCGGGTACCGGTGCATGGATGACTGCACGTGCCCCGCTGGGGGCGAAGGTCACCATCCTGTCGTCCAGGGCGTGCAGGAGCAGGGCGGGCGGCTCGAGCTCCTCGATCGGATGGTCCTCGAAGTACGCCGCCATGTCCCGATTGGTGATCGAGTGTCGATGTCCGTTCCCGTCCTGCGCTCGGTGAGCGGGAGCATGCCGTTGACGGTCTCAGGGGCCATGCCCAGGATGGGCCCGAAGAGTGGCGAGCAGCCACATGATCAGTCGTGGTTCATGATCGCTGGCGGCCCCATACGACCGGGCGGCGTAGCGGGCCGGGACAGCCAGGGCGCAGCCGAGCTCAGGAGAATGAGTCCTTTGACGCGGTCAGGGATGGTCAGGGCGAAGCGGATGGCGGAGGTTCCGCCGGCTGACGCTCCCAGGACGAATACCCGCTCGATCCCCAGGAGGTCGAGCAGCTCGTTGAAAGCAGCCGCCTGGTCGGCCGGTGAGCCATCGCCCGCACGGTGCTGCCGGGGTAGCCGAAGCGTGACGGCGCGATGATCCTGCAGTGCTCGGACAGGGCTCCCGACGTTATCGAGGGCCTGGTCGTATCCGCCGTACAGCCCGTGAACCGACAGCACTGTCTCGCAGTCGGGCCGCGGCCGGGACTGCCGCTGCCTCCAATGGGCTCAGGGTCACGCAGTCGATGTAGGCGACGTCGCCGTGACTGAGCGCGATCCTTCGTACCGGCAGGGTGATCAGTCGCGCGCGGGCCGCGGCGCGTGCTCGTCTGAGTCCAAGGGCCTGGGCTGCGCCGTAGATGGCGATTCCGGCGCCGATGGGTCCAGCGGCGGGCGGTGCGTGTCTCATGCCGGGCCTCTCATAATCCGGCCTCTACGCTGGTCGCCTCCGGATCCAGTCGGGGCGCTCCCGCGTCGAGCGAACGATCGTTAGCCACGAGTCGATGGTATCTGCTCGCCAACGGCTCTGCCCGGCCAGGCCCAATAGCGCCAGGGCCCCGAGCCGGGAGGAGGGGCCAAGACGGTTTTCTCGCTCACCGATTCTTCACTCACCGACAAAAACTTCAGAAACGACCCGGGCCGCGTCGTGTGTGAAGAAAATGTTGATATCTATGCCCACGCCAGGAAGTCGCGCAGGATCGTGTCCATCTGCTCGGCCTCGATGAAAGCCGTCATGCCCGTGCAGGGAGGTGATCGTCTCGCGCCTCGCTCGGGGAATGCCGCCGGCCAGTTCCTCGGCCTGGGCGGGCAGGAAGGGAGTCGGTCGGGTCCACGTCCACTACGAGCGTGCGCGCCTGCACCGTCGCCAGCGCCGCCTCGATGCCGCCGCGCCCGGTGCCGACGTCGTGCACCATCATCGAGTGGGTGACGATGAGGTAGGTGTTGGCGTCGAAGCGCGCCAGCAGTTGCCGGCGTGGTAGTCAGGTAGGGACTCCACCTGGTAGCGCCCGCCCACCGCCGGGTCCTCCTCGCCCTGGTGGCGCCGCCCGAAGCGCTCATCCAGCTCAGCGGCGCTGCGGTAGGGTCGTGTGCGCCAGCGCCCGCGCCAGCCCAGCCCCGCACCGGCCCCACCGAGTGGGAGTAGTAGTCGCCGTCGAAGAAGAAGGGGTCGGCCGATCGCTGAGCTCCTGCAGATGGCACCAGGCCAGGCTGGTCGGCGGTCGTTGAGGCACCCGTGGCCACCAGCGCCGGGTTTGCGCACCCGCTGCGGGTGGGTGACTCCCCACTCGATCGCCCGGTGCCCGCCCAGTGACGCCCCGATGACGAGGTGGAAGACCTCGATCCCAGGGCGTCGGCCAGGCGGGCCTCTGCCTCGACGGCGTCGCGCGTGGTCAGCCACGGGAGCGCGACCCCAGGGCCGCCGTCCGGCGCCGTCGACGACGAGGCCGTCGAGCCTGGCAGCCACCAGGATGTTGGCCGCCACGACGAGTAGCGCTCGGTGTCGATGGCCGCGCCCGGCCTCAGGTCCGACCACCAGCCCGGCGTCGGGTGCCCGGGCCCCACCTCACCGGTGACGTGAGTCGCCGGTCAGCGCGTGCAACACGAGGACCGCGTTGTCGCGTTGCGGACTCAGCTCCCCAGGTCTCGAGGCCAGGACCGTGTTCAGCAGGACCTCCCCGGACTCCAGGGGCAGGTCCCCGATCTCCAGGAACCGACAGCGCCCCGGCTCGTCCCCGGCCGCCAGGCTCCGGTGGGAGCCTGCCTGCGGTCGACGAGCTTGGAGGAGGCGGTCCCCCCACCGAAGGCAGGCCAGCTCGGTCTCGGCGCTGCCGTGGGAGACGGGGTAGGAGGAAGACGTGGTTGCGCTCATGGGAAGCCGCCTCAGGCCCCGACGGTCCGGGCCGCCTCAAGCCCCCGCTCGAGGTCGGCCAGGATGTCGTCGATGTGCTCGATCCCCACGCTCAGGCGCACGGTCGCGGCGCTGATCCCGGCCGCAGCCAGGCCCGCGTCATCGAGCTGGGGTGCGTGGTGGTGGCCGGGTGGACCGCCAGGGGGCGCACGTCGCCGATGTTGGCCAGGTTGGAGGAACAGGGGCCGGTGCGTCGATGAGGCCGCCCCGCCTCGCGCCCACCGGGCAGGTCGAAGGTGACGATCGAGCCCGCCGCGCGGGCTGGTACTGCGGTGCGAGCTCGTAGTAGGGGCTGGAGGTCAGCGGTAGCGCACCGAGGCGACGTCGTCGCCCCTCCAACCAGGTGGCCACCGCCAGGGCGTTGTCCACGTGAGGCGCTCCATGCGCGGCGAGAGCGTCTCGACGCCCTGGGCGATGAGGAAGGCCGAGTGCGGGCGCCGGCGAAGCCGAGGTCGCGCTGGCCCTCGGCCCGGGCGCGAGGATGAAGGCCAGGTTCGCGCCAGCGGGCTTCCCGGGTCCCGAGGCGTGAGACCAGGCCGTGGTAGGACTCGTCGGGTGTGTTGAACTGCAGGAAGCGCTCGGGCTGGGCGGCGAAGTCAGAGTTGCCCGAGGTCCACGATCACACGCCCGCCACGGACGAGCCGTGCCCGCCAGGAACTTGGTCGCCGAGGCCACCACGATGTCCGCCCCCACTCGATCGGGCGGGTCAGGGAACAGCGAGGCCACCGTGTTGTCCACGACCAGCAGGGATGCCAGCTCGTGGGCGGCCGCCGCGATCGCCTCGATGTCGAGGATGTCGCCACGCGGGTTGAATCGTCTCCCCGAAGAAGGCGATGGTGCGCTCGTCGGCCTGCTCCGCCCAGGCCGCCGGGTCGCCGGGGTCGGCCACGAGACCGGGTCTCGATCCCCAGCCGGGGCGGGGTGTGGGTGAGCGGGTTCGTGGTGCCGCCGTACAGGGAGGGAGGCCACGATGTTGTCGCCGCCCGCCCAGCGTCACGAAGATGAGGGTCTCGGCCGCCATGCCCGACGCCGTCAGCAGCGCCCCGACGCCGCCCTCCAGGGGCCGCGATCCGCTGCTCGACGATGTCATTGGTCGGGTTGGTCAGGCGTGTGTAGATCGGGCCCAGGTCGCTCAGGGGCGAAGCGGGCGGCCGCCTGCTCGACCGACTCGAAGACGTAGGAGGTGGTCTGATGGATCGGGATGGCCCGCGAGTGGGTCGGCTCGGCAGTGGGTCGTGCCCGGCCTGGACCTGCTTGGTCTCGAAGCGCCAGCCCGCCGGGTTCGTGGGGAGGGACGGCGGCCTGCTCGGGGGTGCTGGGGTTCTGGTCGGTCATGAGGGACTCCTTGGTGGTTCCCGGTGCACCGGCGGCGATCGTCAGTGCCACGGGCGGGAGACCGCGCTGTGCCGTTGATTGCGGCGCGCTCGCGGGTGGTTCCGCCCGGCGACCGGCTGCGCCCGGCGGGGCAGGGCTCGCGGTCAGGCGAGGATCGTGGCGCTCACTCGTCCGCCGTCACCGTTGCTGCAACTCTCTGCGATGGTGTGGGTGAGGGCGGGGACGCGCACGTGGGCCGACGGCGGCGTGCGCGTCAGTCTGCTTGCATTCGCCCGTGGTGGGGGGCGTCCGGCCGGAGGGCCTCAGGACGACGGAACGTACCCCGACCTTGGCGGTTTCCTCCGTCAGCGGTCCAAATGGGTGTCCGCCAAGTGAGCGGTGGCGCTGGTCGGGCCCGCAAAGTCCGCAGGTCTGAGTCGGCTGGCTCGGGATAGCTCTCCGCAGGTTCAGCGGGCCCCGCGAAACCGTCGCTGACCTGCACGAACAGTTGGTTGTGCCGGATGTCATGCGGGTCACGGAAGTATGACGGGTGGAGAAACCGTGTCAGCGCAGCCAAGACCCGAGAACTACAGCAACGTAAAGTTACGATTGTGAATACAGTGAATTCTGTTTTCAATCGAGGTCTAAGTGACTGGTGTGGTGGCGTCACATCTGGGCCGATGCACCTGCCGCCTTCGTCCCTCATCCGTCCCGCTCCCGTGATCTGGCGGAACGGATCCTGGCGATGGGTCAACGCCGGTTCCCAGGTGAGGCGACATCCTCACGTTCAGCCCCATCACGACGGAGAACTCCTGTGAGCCCGACCCTCAGAGACGACACCGGACTTGCGGTGTCGTTGCCACCGCAGTCGTGGCACTGGCATGCACCCTGGCGCCCTCGGCTCGCCGACCCGTGGACCAGAGCGATGTCGACCGCTCCAAGGCCTCCCGAGCGCTCGACCTCCACCTCCATCGCCTCCCTGGGCCAGCTCGCCAGGAAGCAGCAGCCTGGAGGACGCTCAGATCAAGGCGCAGCTCGCCAGCGAGACTACCTGACCGCCGTCGACGACCTCAGCACGGCCACCACCGACGCCCAGACCGCCAGACCAGCGCCGACACCGCCGCCTCCAGCACCGAGGTCCGCCCGTGCGGACCTGGGCTCGATCGTCGTTCAGACCTACCAGGGCGGCAGCCGCTCGACCCGCTCGCCCGTACCTCACCAGCGAGTCGCTGGCGGACCTGGCTGACGCCGACGTCGCCCTGGACCGTGCCGGCGAGAAGAACAACGCCAGGTCCAGAACGTCGAGGCCCTCGTCGGTGGCCACGAGCCTGCAGTCCATCGCCGACCAGAAGGTCAAGGACAAGGGAGACCGCCAAGACCTCGGCCGAGACCGCCAAGTCCGACGCCGGGCCGCCGCCCGCGACGCGCAGGCGCCGTCACCACCACTCAGACCAACCGCCAGAACCTCATCAGCCAGCTGGCCGCAGCGCAACACCACCGTTGAGCTGGAGACGAAGTACCAGAACCAGGTCGAGGCCGAGCGCAAGGCCCGCGAGGAGGCAGCCGCCCAGGCCGCGGCCAAAGGCGGCCTCGGAGAGGCCGCCGCCGACCTCGCCAGAAAGCAGGCGGAGCAGGCCGGGCAGGCCGCCCAGCCTCAGAGACGACTCCCGCCCCTCAGGAGCAGGCGCCCCAGCCCACCCCGGCCACCAGGGCACGGCCAGGGGCCCGCCACCACATCCCAGCCCGAGGCCCGGGCGGGTGGCGGCGAGGACGAGGCACTCGGCCCCGGCACCACCCCGGCCCCCGCGCCGGAAGGCCGCGCCGTCGCGCTCCGGCAACGCCTCCTCCACCGCCATCAACACGTGCTGCAGGCTACATCCGGCACTACGTGTGGGCCGGAGAGTCGGCCTCGGGCCTGGACTGCTCCAGGCTGACGATGGTCTCCTATGCGGCCGCCGGCGTGTACCTCACGCACTCCTCACGTGTGCAGTACGGGGGAGGGGCACCCAGGTGCCGCTCGACGCCGCCCAGCCCGATGACCTGGTGCTACGGATCATCCGACGGCAGCCAGTCGGGATCTATCACGTGGCCATCTACCTGGGCGACGACACGATGATCGAGGCGCCGACCTTCGGCATGACCGTGCGCGTGACCTCCATGCGCTACTCCGGCATCATGCCCTACGCGGTGCGCTTCTGACGTGCAGGCGGGGCCGGGCAATGCGCCCGGCCCCGCCTCATCGTCGTCGTCAGCGTCAGTGTCGAGTGGCCCCGCAGGGTGATGTGGTCGGCCTCGCGCTGGAAGGACTGGCGGATCTCCTCCTCCGGCCTCCTCGCGGCCCACCCAGTGGGCGCCCTCCACCGCTTGCCCGGCTCCAGGTCCTTGTAGACCTCGAAGAAGTGCTGGATCTCCAGGCGGTGGAACTCCGAGACGTCCTCGATGTCGGTACGCCAGGAGGGCGCGCTGGTCGGCGCTGGGTACGCACAGGACCTTGTCGTCGCCGCCGCTTCTCATCGCGCATGCGGAACATGCCCAGTGCGCGGCGGCGGATGACGCAACCGGGAAGGTCGGCTCCTCCAGCAGGACCAGGGCGTCCAGGGGGTCGCCGTCCTCGCCGAGGGTCCGTCGATGTAACCGTGAGTCATCGGGGTAGCGCGTGGGGTGAAGAGCATGCGAGTCCAGACGGATCCGGCCGGTCTCGTGGTCGATCTCGTACTTGTTGCGGTTGCCCTTGGGAATCTCAATCGTGACGTCGGACTCCACGGGGGAGCCTCGCTTCGCTCGTGTCTTCAGCTCTTTGGGCGCTGGAACGGTGCCTGACGGTCGGCGTCGATCCGGCGGGGCGGGTGTTGATGGCACTAGTGTGGCGTACGACAGCGCCTGAGGTCGGCAAACGCGTACTCTGCACGTCGGTGCATCGGCGGGCAACGACCTCCCGTGCGCCCACCTGATATACAGGCCATCCCAGCCTGTCAACAGCAGTCCGGAGGACGAATGCGTAAGGTCAGACCGCGGCCTGACGGCAGCGAGCCTGCTGGTTTTCGGCGGCTACTACAGCCTGGGCGATGCTCTTGACCTGGTACCCGGCGGTGACGGTCGCCTACGCCGACGTCGCCCCCAGCCCTTCCCGACGCCGGCGGCCCAGCGCCAAGACCACGGCCCCGCCGGTCTGGATCAGGGGGCGCCTACGCCCCTCCAAGGCGAGCCTGACCGGCTACGCCCAGGGCGTGGCCTCCGACGCCGCCCTGACCGGCGGAAACGTGACGGCCTCCGTCATCGACGTCGCCACGGGCGAGCTGCTGGATCCGATCGGCCTCCACCGGGGTGACTCCGGCCTCCACCAACAAGAGGTGCTCACCGCATGGGCGGCCCTGTCCTCCATGGGGCCGGGCCATACGCTCCAGACCAAGACGGTCCTGGACGGCCAGACCCTCGACCCTCGTGGGTGGCGGCGACGTGCTGCTGGCCGAGGACGCCGGCACGCGAGCGCCACAACCGGCCAGCGGGCCTGGGCGACCTCGCCCGCGCGCCACCGCCGAGCAGCTCAGTCCCAGGGGACGACGTCGAGTCTCCCTGCACCTGGACGACACCCTGTTCACCCGGCGCCCAGTGGAACGAGGCTGGGAGTCCGGCAGCAGGATATACGTGGCCAGGTCCAGCCGATCATGGTGGACGTCTCGGCCGCAGAACCAGGGCTACCAGCCGACGCCGGCCATGGAGCCGCGGAGCCTTCGCCAAGCACCTGAGCGAGGCGGCATCACGGTCGACGGTGAGCGTCGCGTGCCGCCTCCGGCAGTGCTCGGGAGCTAACCTCGGTCTCCTCCGCCCCGCTGTCCGACATCCTGGCCCTGTCGCTGAAGACCTCCGACAACACGATGACCGAGGTCGAGGGACGGCTCGTAGCCGTCCACGCCAAGCCAGAGCGCCGACTTCGCCGGGGCCTCCAAGGCCGTGATCGCCCAGGCTGGGCAAGGACGGCTTCGACACCTCGGGACTGACGCATCGGACGCCTCCGGACTGGCCAAGGGGCAGCAAGGTGCCCGCCAGGCTCCTGGCCCAGATCCTCGCGAAGGCCGCCCGTGAGGGCAGGTCGGCCGGGCGCACGCTCGTCGCCGCCTGCCGGTCACCGCCTGGACGGGACGCTGACCAACCGCCTGCGACACCACGGCAGCCCGGTACCGTGCGGGCCAAGACCAGGTCGCTGGAGCGGACCTCCTCCCTGGCGGCGTCGTCACAGCCGCTGACGGGCGCTGCTGGCCTTCTCCATCCTGGTAACGACTTCCCGCCAACGGCGGCAGGGCGGAAACCGCCGCCGTGATCGACAGCCGCTTCGTAGCGCACTGGCCTCCTGCGGCTGCTCGTGACGCCGATGAACCACTAGACTCTTAGACTCTCAAGATCGGCGAGAAAGGCGTGGCGGTGACAAGCGAGGAGCGGCGGCGAGGGCTGGTCGACTGGCGGACGGTGGAGCGCCTGACCGCGCTCATCGGCCGGCTGGTGCCTCGCGCTCGGCGCGCGCCAGCTCGGTGGCGGTCTGCGCCGCTCCGCCCTGGAGCGCCGGCCTGGGTCATGGGATCACCGGCCTGAACCGGGCGGCCCAGCAGGTCGCCGGACCACGCGCGTGAGCGTCGTCGACGAGGCCGGGCTGGTGCGCGCCTCTCCCGGGCGCTGCGCCCGGTCTCATGGAGCAGGTGCACCGCAGGCCTCGAGGCGGTGCGGCTCGTCGAGAGCCGCCGAGATGGCCGGGGCGATGAGCCTGCTCGCCACCCGGCTCCTGGGCCCAGGTGGTGCCCGCCGCCAGGACGCCGACGGCGACGGAGGCCGGGAGGGCGAGGCGTCCCGCACCTTCTGCTCGTGGCCCCAACGTGCTGGCGATGCCGCCAGCTGGGACCTGGACATGCTCGACCTGCCCGCCTGGGTCTGCCTGACGGGATGACCCACGCCGTTCGAGCTCGCGGCCGCGCCTGGCTCAGCCCTACTGAGCGACTCCATGCGCATGGTGATCGGCGCCGTCGTCGATGCCGTCCACGGCGAGCCCTGGCGAGGCGGGGTCGCCGATGGCACGGGGAGCAGGGCCTCAGGAGGACGGCCGGGGAGGGCCGCGCGCATCGCGGCGAGAGCGAGGCCGGGGCGTGTGCTCGAGGGGCTGACAGACTTCAGGCGTTCGGAGGTCGCCTCGCTGGCAGCCGCTCACCTTCCTCGAGGGGCACGCCGAGGTCGTCCTGGACGACGTGCATCAACCCGGATGCCCTCGGTGCACCGGCTGCAGGCGGTGCTCTCGCGCGAGTCGCGCGGCCGACGCCGATATCGGGCCCGGCGGGCTGGAGCTCGCTCCTGCTGCACCGGCTCATGGGCCTGGAGGCCAAGGAGGCCCAGTACGCCGACGGAACCGCCTTCGTCGCAGCGTCGTGGCTGGATCGGGCACGAGGGCTCAACGTCGTATGGACTGGACCCCGCGCTGCTGCCACCGGCCAGAGATCGCCCGCCCCGACGTATTGGGTGCGCCGCGTGGGGTGAAGTGCCAGGTCGGGCCCGGTGTGGCAGCTTGTGGCGTCGACGCGGACGGTGACCCTCCCGGGCCCCGGTGGCCCGCGAAACCATGACGACGCATGAGGAAGGCAGGGGCGGATGGACGCCACGGATATGGGTTCGGACCTTCAGCAGAGTCCACTTATCACCGAGAGCAGATCGGGCAGCGCCTCGACGAGGATGGCCGCGCAGATCGACGCCGACTACAGAGGGCCGTGACCCCCTGCTCGTGGGCGTGCTCAAGGGGCCGTCTACGTCATGGCGGACCCTGTCGCACCGGCTGCACATGCAGGCGCGCCGATGGACTGGATGGCGGTGTCCTCCTACCGGATCGAGCTCAAAGTCCTCCGGCGTGGTGCGCATCCTCAGGACCTGGACACCGACGTCACCGACCGCCACATCCTCATCGTCGCGGACGTCATCGACTCCGGCCTGACCCTGTCCTGGCTGGTGGGCAGCCCTGTCCTCCCGCGGGGCGGCCTCGGTGGAATCGCCACACTTCTGCGCAAGCCCGGCGCCGCCAAGGTCGGGTGGACGTCAAGTGCGTCGCTTCGACATTCCTGCGGAGTTCGTCGTCGGCTACGGACTGGACTATGCCGAGCGGTACACCGCAACCTGCCGTTCATCGGTACGTTGCGTCCTGAGAGTCTACGAGGCTGACTGGCGCAGGTCAACCTTGTCAAAGACCATAAGGGTAAGACGGGAGAATCAAGGGTGAGGCGCTCCTAGCCTCGATGGCGGGCGGGGTTCACTGACCCCGTGAGCCTGCATTCTGGCCGCACGCGGCAGGTGGTCGAGTCGTGTACGTTACGTTACGATAACGGTGTGGAACTGCTGGATACCCCATCCCGGCGGGTGAAAGTGGAAGGACTGTTGGTGGCGGTGAAGAAGGCTGTGCGTCGACGTGCCTCAGGGCTGAGTCGGCCTCGCTGGTGCGGTGGTGCTGCGCGTCCTCACTGAGGCATGCCGCTGATGGCCCGGTCGCCGCTGAGCCGGCCGCAGCCGACACTGCTGATACGGTCGCCGAGATGGCGCCAGGTCAGCGGCGCTTCCGGCACTCTCACCACCCTCGGCGACGGGCGCCGGGTGACGGTGGTGGCCTGCGCCTCACGGTTGAGACAAGATTCCCGAGGGAGCGCTGGGCGCTGTTTTCCAGTCATGCTGGCCGACGGCCAGTGGGCGATACCGCAGGGGCTCCCGGTCGCCCGACCGTCGCCTCGGACGGCGCCGCCGCCAATGACGTGGTGGCGCGGGTGCAGTCCTTCGCCGACGCCGGCGGGTCCCTCGTGTCCGACGCGTCGCGTCCCACGCCGCTGTCAGACGAGATGTGCGCCAGCGCCCGCCCCGTACGCGATCACCTCCTCGGCGCTGGTGGGTATGGTGCTCTCGGCTGGGACTACTCGCACACCACGTACGTAGCGGATCAGATCTACTCAGGTGAGTACCGGGCCGAGAGTCAGGCGGGACCTCAGTGGATCCTGGAAGCCGGGATGACCTGGCCGGCTGGTTCCAGCGACCAGGGGCTTCTCTGGCTGAACTCGAACGGTGCTCTCAGCGCAGGGGACATCGTCTTCTTCTCCAAGCCGTTGCCGGACGGACAGGGCGGCTCCGGCTCAGCCCAGGCCCAGTCCACGGTCTTCGGCAACGTGGCGACGTCGGCATCTACATGGGGACAGCTGAGATCGCCCGAGGCTCGTCCGGGGGCGTGCAGGATCAGGCGCTGGATGCCCAGGCGGCGGCCGAGGTGTCCATGGTAGCGCGTCCGCAGTGGTCGGCCCCCACGGGTGGTGCGGCCGCTCCGGACCAGCAGAGGACAGCGGTGGTGCCGGGGCCGGTGCGACGGCGGCCCCACGCAGGCGACGTCGTCGGCCTCGCCTCAGGCGAAGCCTCAGCCGACCTCCGGCTTCAGGGGCTCCGTCCGCCAATGGTGGTTCGGTGCCCGACGGCGGGAGTCGGGCTCCGGAGCTCGCAGTCCTCGGGTGAAGCCGGCGGGACGACCACAACGAGGTCGTCGTGGGTGCCAGTGGCAGCCAGAGCAGCAAGGCGCGCGGGTGCTGCGGGCGGTCACTCCGCCAGAGCGTCCGGGAGCGGTGGCTGCCGGTGACCGGTGTGGCGATCGGCGTGCTGTCGATGGCGGCGATCCTGCTCTCCGGCAGCCTCATCGTCCTGCGCCTGCGCCGCGGCTGAAGCGGGTTGCGTGGGTCGGCTCGGGCTACCGGCGGTCTCCCAGTCTGCAGGCTTCCTGCCGCTCGTGAGCAGGCGACGAGCGGAGCAGCTGCTGGGTCCTGTGCCGCCCGCTTTCTTGGTGTTCGCTTGGCCGATCCCTGCGGTATAGGCGTTTCCGGCGCGTGACGTCTCCTGGAGTCCTGCGAGGTCCTGCGAGCTCACCTGTCACGAATCCACCTGAGAGCAACGCGTACATGTGCCTGCCGCCAACGGTTTGTGATCTGATGGGCCGTTCTCCTGCGGTGCGCGGGTGCTTCGTGTCCACACAGCGGACATGGCCGGTTCCGCAGCCTATGCGCACTGGTGGAAAGCGTTGAAATTCTGCGGTTCTTGCTCGTCTCCTGGTGTCTCCGGGGAGTTCATGTCCGCTGTGTGGACACTGGTCGCCCTCTCCATCCGCTGACTCTGCTGGCAACCACAGCGGCAGAGCCCCGTGAAGAGGTCTCGGTGTTATCTGTAAGTTCGAGCGAAGCCGGGTAGCAGTTCCTTTCGCAGCGAATTACGACTTGATGCTGAGGTGTACGCAGGAATTCCTGCAATGGGGGCGTCGCGGGCTGGCGAGTCATAGTCTTGCGGACGCACCATAGGGGCCGCAGACTGATCCCTGGGCCTCAACCCCCGTGCCCTCAGGCGCGTTCTCGGGAGAGAGGAAGCCGCTAATCGGCCCGCATCCCCGGATCTTCCGGCCACGCCCGGCGCGAACGTGAGCAAGCGCAATGGGACCTTTGCCGTGCTATCCGCTAACGTCTGAGGAATCAGTATGTTGAAGGGACCTACCGCACGATGAAAGATTCTGGGCGCGAGCCCGGCCGCAAGGACTCGGAGAAGCCGGGCAAGGCCGGTAAGAACGACCGCAACAAGCGCGACCGCAAGCTCCGCGACACCCTGGGCAACCCGTTCCTGTGGTTGGTGCCCTTCCTTCTGGTTGTCATCCTCCAGCTGGGCCGTCTTCTCCTCGATGTTCGGCTACCGCACCATCGACACCTCCGACGGCCCTGACGGCTCCTGCGGGCAAGCCGGACACGATCAGAGTCGATCACCGTCATCGACGGCACTCAGCGCGTCGAGCTGGACCTCAAGACCACCTACGTCCAGCCCAAGAAGAAGGACGTCGAGGCGCGCCCGGTGGGCAAGAAGGTCGAGTTCTCCTTCACCGACGCCCAGGCCGAGCAGGTCGACCGCCTCGTCCAGGCCGCCGCCCGCCAGGACGGCTTCAACTCCGTGGTGCCCACCACCACCTGGTGGTCCTCCTCATCCAGCTGCTCGTGCCCGCCCTGCTGCTGGGCGGCTATGTGGTGGCTCCTGGGCCGCATGAGGCGGCGGGCGCAGCGGCGCCATGGGCTTCGGCCGCTCCAAGGCGAGGTCGGCTCCAGGAGATGCCGACGTCACCTTCGACGACGTCGCTCGGCGAGGGACGAGGCCGTCGAGGAGCTCGAGGAGATCCGCGAGTTCCTCTCCGAGCCGAGAAGTTCCAGCGCCGTCGGCGCCCAAGATCCCCAAGGGCGTCCTCCTCTACGGCCCGCCCGGGAACCGGTAAGACCCTCCTGGCCAAGGCCGTCGCCGGCGAGGCGAGCGTGCCCTTCTTCTCCATGGCCGCCTCGGGTTCGTCGAGATGTTCGTCGGGCGTCGGCGCCTCGCGCGTGCGCGACCTGTTCGACCAGGCCAGGAGAACGCCCCCGCCATCATCTTCGTCGACGAGATCGACGCCGTCGGCCGTCACCGCGGCTCAGGCACCGGGCGGCGGGCACGACGAGCGCGAGCAGACCCTCAACCAGCTCCTGCGTCGAGATGGACGGCTTCGACGCCAACACCAACGTCATCCCTCATCGCCGCCACCAACCGCCCCGACGTCCTGGACCCCGCCCTCCTGCGCCCCGGCCGCTTCGACCGGCAGGTCAGCGTCGAGGCCCCCGGACATGGCCGGGCGCGCCGCCATCCTCAAGGTCCACGCCAAGGGCAAGCCCTGACCGACGACGTCGACCTCGACCTCGTGTCAGCGCACCCCCGGGCTTCACCGGCGCGGACCTGGCCAACGTCCTCAACGAGGCCGCCCTGCTCACCGCCCGCTCAACGCCCACCTCATCGACAACCGGGCCCTGGACGAGGCCATCGACCGCGTCATCGCCGGCCCGCAGAAGCGCACCCGCGTCATGCGCGACCACGAGAAGCGCGTCACCGCCTACCACGAGGCCGGTCACGCCCTGTGCGCGGCCGCCGGCGCCTACTCCGACCCGGTCACCAAGGTGACGATCCTGCCGCGCGGGCGCGCCCTGGGCTACACGCAGGTCATGCCCCAGGACGACAAGTACTCCACCACCCGCAACGAGCTGCTCGACCAGCTCGTCTACGCCATGGGCGGGCGGGCCGCCGAGGAGATCATCTTCCGCGGCCCCACCACCGGCGCCTCCAACGACATCGAGAAGGCCACCGCCACGGCCCGCAAGATGGTCACCGACTACCGGCATGACCAGCGCGGTGGGCGCCGTCAAGCTCAGCACCACCGAGAACGAGACGGTCCTGGGGCTCAACGCCACCAGCCGCGACTTCTCCGAGGAGGTTGCCGCCACCGTCGACGCCGAGGTCCGCGCCCTGCTGGACGACGCCCACCGGGAGGCCTGGGAGATCTCACCCGCAACCGCGCCGTGCTCGACCAGCTGGCCGGGAGCTCCTCAGCCGCGAGACGCTCCTGGAGAAGGACCTGGAGAGGATCTTCGCGGGCGTCGTCAAGCAGCCCGAGCGGCCTGTGGCGCAGCGACGATCACTGCCCGTCGTCGAGGCCGCCTCCGCACTGGCGGTGAGTCCGACGACTCCCACGGTAGCGACGACTTCTGGGGCTACAACCAGTGAGCCGGCCCGGGCCCGCGGCGCCCAGCAGGCACCGAGGGCGAGCCGATCGCGGGACTATGACGCCGAGGGCGTGCGGCGGGCAGTGCACGACCTGCTCGTCGCCATCGGGAGGACCCCGACCGCGACGGGCTGCGCGACACCCCCGAGCGCATGGCGCGCGCCTACGCGGAGATGTTCGCCGGCCTCGAGGCAGGATCCCGGCCGAGCAGTCGAGCGGGTCTTCGACGTCGGGCACGAGGAGATGGTCCTCGTGCGCGACATCCATGTACTCGGTGTGCGAGCACCACCTGCTGCCCTTCCACGGGTCGGCGCACGTGGGCTATATCCCCAGCGAGGACGGGCGACGTCACCGGGCCTGTCCAAGGTGGCGCGCCTCGTGGACGGCTACGCCCGGCGCCCCCAGGTCCAGGAGCGCCTCACCCGGCAGATCGCCGACGCCCTCGTCGAGCGCCTGGAGTGCCGAGGGCGTGCTCGTCGTCGTCGAGGCCGAGCACCTGTGCATGTCCGAGGGGCGTGCGCAAGCCCGGCTCCAGCACGGTCACCTCCGCCGTGCGTGGCATCATGCGCAATGCCGCCACCCGCTCCGGGCGCATGAGCCTGGTCCTGGGCCGGCGGTCCTGAGGGCTGGTGAGGCCTCGACACCGGAGAATGTCGGTGAAATAGTGGGCGAATGAGCCCCCACGTACAAAAAGTTGCTGGTAGCGGTCGATGCCGGGCTGCTGCTGCTCTGCCGGGCAGCCGTCTTCCTCAGCCTCATTCCCGAGCACCTGCGGTTCAGGACTACTCCAGCCAGGTCATCAGGCCTGGCAGTCCTTCTTCCCTCTCGACCTTGCCGCCGCCTGACCGTCTTCCTCGCAGCGCCTCCCGACGCGCGTGGGCAGCAGGATCGGGGACCTGGTGCTGACGGTCGGGCTCATGCTGACCTTCTGCGCCGGGTTCATGGCGATCTCCTTCTGGTCCTTCTACCGTGACTTCGACCCGCTGTGGGTAGGGGGCCCAACGCCCTGCTCATGATCATCCCGGCACTCGCCCTCGCTCCATGGTCTGCCGGCGGCTCGAGACCGCGGAGGGCAGTCGTGACGGTCAAGGACGTATGCTGCCCGTCGACGTGGGGGAGTGTGTGCCGCGAAAGCGCGCACGCGGTCAGCCGGTGCTCGTGGCCCGCTGTACGATCGATGGGGCGCGGCACCTGCGCGTGGCTGGCGCTCAGCGGCGCCGTCGTCCAGGGTCTCGGCGACTCTCGCCTCACGCCAGGCCTTGGAGCAGCCGGGCTTCTACGCCGTTGTCGGGATCGGGTGCGCGTTGGCCTTCATCCTTCTATCGTTGACACTCAAGGCCGGGTATGCCGCTCGGCGTCGCCTACGGGATCTGGGGCGCCTGGGTGGCGCTGACCGCCGTGCTGTCGATGGTCCTCTTCAGGGTCGATCACGGTGCTCGTCGTCCATCGGTATCGCGCTCATCATGGCCGGTGCTCCTGGTCGAGATCGGGAGCGCACGGCGCGCAGATGCGCAGCAGAAGGACGGTGACACGTCGCGAGCAGGGTCTACCTTGCGGCAGCCATCGCCTCCGAGACTCACGGACACCTGTCGCTCAAAAGCTCGCCTCCGACGGCAGGGGCTGCGATGGTACGCCGTCGTCATGGGCGGCTACCTGGCGGCCTTCGCCATGCTCACGGTGACCCTCAAGGGCGGGTATGCCGCTCGGCGTCGCCTACGGGATCTGGTCGGCCGGGGAGTGGCCGTCACGGCGATCGCCTCAAGACTTCTCTTCGGCGAGCCGCTGACTCACACCATGGTGGCTTGGGGATCGCGCCTCATCGTGGCCAGGTGCTCCTCGTCGGGGATCGGCGGCGCTGCGCTGACGAACGCTGGAGGCGATCCGAGGGGTGCAAAGTGCTCCAAAACGGTGACAAAGGACCTCCAGCACTCTTGTGCCGTCGGCAAACCGCGGAATCATGCGGTTTTCTTTCGTCGGTATGTGTCCGTTCCGAGGCCTTTGTCTCCGGTTGGGCACGATCGGCTCGTTCCCGCCGCGGGCGGACTGACCGAGCGGCTGACGTGCGTGGCGTGGGCAAGAAGGCTCTCCCGCGCTGACATTCGACATCGACGGGCACGAGTCCATGCGCTCGAGGACAGGATGATGCGTCCCGGACGCGCGACGTGTCCCCGTCAGGCCCATCGGCACCCGAGCCGCGCGGAATCGTCTCCGCCGAGTGCCTCAGTCGAGTGGGCATTGGGGATGTGGGTTGGAGTGGCATGGAAGATGGTGGTCAGCGGTCGTTGGTGCGGGTGCTGTGGAGAGAGCCGCCGAGGATTCGACGCGTGCTGGGCTTGGATGAGGCCGGAGGACTGGGACGAGTGGCGGTACTGGTGGGCTGGTCGGGGTCGATGGGGTTGGTGCACATGCACTCGATGGTGTCGTTGTCGGTCTCGATGGTGAGGTGGCGGTGCTGGAGGGGGAGGCGTGTGCTTGGCGGCGTTGTTGATGAGTTCGGCGATGATGCGTACGAGCTGTTGGCGGACGCCCAGGCCGATGCCGGGGTTGTCGAGCGGGTCGGTGCCGTGGGTGGTCAGGTGGGCGTCTCGGTGCGCGAGGGTTTCCCGGACGGTGCGGATGGTGTCGGTCAGGGGTGGTGGGGTGAGGCGGCGGTAGGAGGAGAGTCGTCTCCTTCGGCAGCGTTCATGGCTGAGGCTGCGTCGTAGTTGTTCGACGGCGGTGCGCACAGGGTGATGATGGCTGCGAGCTCTTGGTTGGGGCAGGTGTTGTGGAGGTCCGGCCGGGCGGGCTTGTTCGGCGATCATGACGGCGTGGCTGAGGTCGCGTACGACGGTGTCGTGGAGTTCGGAGACGACCAGGCGTCGTTGCTGGTCGAGTTTGTGTCGGCGTTCCTGTTCGGTGGTGTCGGCCTGGAGGCGGTGATGACGAATGAACTCACCGATCACCACACAAGGAACACCGATGACGCGGTGCTTGGGCAGCTCCACGAGAGCCACGTTGATGCTGCTGGGGAGTGCACCAGCATCGTTGCGAAGGCGAGGGACGTAGATCGTGTCGCGTCTGAGGCCCCGGCCCAGAAGCATGATGCAGAGTGCCCAAGGTGTCGTGAGAGCGATAAAGCCTAGGTCGCGAGGGGACGTGGCGGCGAACCAGGTGAGTGCGAGGCTTGAGGTTGCTCCTGCGGTGGAAAGCATGGATGTGAGAGGATGCAGGCCAGACTCAAGGGCGGTGACAGAAATGCGGGCAGGCTCTTTAGGGGTTCCCTATAAGTGGTGAGATGGCGAGGAGAAGACTGCGGCTCCTGCATTGGAGCAGGTGGGTGCGTCGCGTGGGGCGCCAGCGATGAAGGATGCCTGAGTGTCGAAGGCGGGGAAAGAGGCATGTTGACCACTCTCTTGTTGCCGGGATGTCGGAGATGGATTCTGAGGCGGAGGTTTTACCGGATGATGGAGGCCAGCTGTCGACGGTGTGACAGTGCGCGACGGCCGGTCGTGTCGCGTGGGGCTCAATCGGTTGCCATCGCGGATGGCGGGATGCAAACGCCGGTCACGCAACCTCGCACGACATATCCGGGCCACGGGCCGTAGGGGAGGCCTTATGTCCGGGCTGCCGTGCGGGGCGGGTCGTGTGTCGGGCTGTGGCGCAGGGAAGGTCTTGTATCGGGCCGCGCGCCGGGCGGGCCTTTCAGGGAGACCGCCTGGAGGACGCTGAAGACCGTGGTCCAGCGGCCCTCGCCCTGGCTCACGCTCAGGCTGCCGCCCAGGGCCTCGACGCGGCGCCGCGCCCCCTCAGGCCCAGGCCCGAGGAGAAGGCGTCGCAGCCCGGTACGCCACTCGGGCGCGCCGGCGCCACCATTCGCCGCCGACCCTGCCCGGGAGGCCGACGTCATTGCTCGCCATCGCCTCCAGGGAGCGCCCGTCGGACTCGATGACCAGACGCGCTGCCCCTGCGGGGCCGTGTACTTCGACATGTTTGTCACCAGCTCGCCCAGCACCCGCAGCAGCTGGAGGCGCACGCCCGGCGGGATCACCGGGATCCCGAGCAGCTCCAGGCCCTCGACCTCCAGGTGCGCCCCCCGGTGTCTCAGGGCGGCCGCGGCGTCGGTATCGACCTCCTCCAGGGGGACGCGGCGCGGAGGTCGCCTCGATGTCAGCCGCTCGCCTCCACGGATGTCGCTCATGGCGCGCAGCGCGTGCCGCATCTGCTCCACCGCCGCGCGCACTGCCGCCGTCATCGCGTCCAGCTCGGGCGCCAACGCGGTGTCCTCGAGGTGCGCGAGCCGGGCCTGCTCGGCCGTCATGACCGCGTGGGTCAGGTCCCGCACCACGGTGTCATGCAGCTCGGTGACCACCAGGAGGCGCTGGCGCTCCATGCTCTCGCGGTGGGTGTGCAAGGAGCGCTCGGCCTGGTCGCGTGGGCTGCGGATGAGCTCGGCCAGAGTGATTGCCCCACCCCGACAACAACCCACCACGCCAGCAGCGAGACCCAGCCCTCACTGGTCTCGCCCCACCGGGCGTCGGCGATCAAGAGCACGGTGAGAAGACCACCAGGCTGTAGGCGGGCATGCGCGAAACCCGCGCGCCACGAGACCGCCGTGCACAGCCAGGGAATGATGCCGGGAGATGGGCACATCGGTCATCATCAATGTGCCGGCCACGCCGACGCGCTGCCCAGCAGGGCCCCGCCACGGGAAGCGGCTGCACGCGCCAGCGCCAGGCCCCCGACGATCGCGAAGGCGATCATGGACGTGTATGGCGGCCATGCCGCCGTGATCGAGAACAGAGTGATCAGTGCGGCCAGGAAGGCGTGCGCCAGATGCGGCCGCCAGGTCGGTCGCCACGTCATTGTACCGCGTGGGCTCGCAGCAGGCCCGCCAGAATGTCGGCCACTGTCTCACACCTTCCCTGAGACCGATCCGGATAATATTCTTCCGATGACGGTTCCCCGACGTTACTGATGGTCCCACTGCCGCCTCGCAGGTCACTGCGCGTCGCCATCGTCGACGACGACGCTTCGTCCTGCACGCGCTGCGGGCCTACCTGAGCTCGGACGAGCGCATCGAGGTGGCCAGCACCTTCTCGCGCGCCGCCGACGCCCTGGCCTTCCTTCACAAGATCCGCGTGGACGTCCTGCTCACGGACGTGCGCATGCCTGAGATGGACGGTCAGAGCTGCTCACCCAGGTGCGCCGGCGGTGGCCCCGCACGGCCGTGGTCGTGCTGACCTCCTTCGACGACGACGAGGCGATGGTGACCGCGCTCGCCCAGCACGCCAACGGCTTCCTGCTCAAGGACGCCTCGCCCGAGAGATCATTCGCGCCGTCATCGCCGCCAGCGCGGGCGGGACCACGATCTCCCCGGCCGCCACCTCCGGCTCGTCACCCGCCACCTGCGGCCTCCGCAGACGGCCCAGGCCCCCGACGTCACCGAGGCCAGAGCAGGCGGTCCTGACCCTCCTGTGCGAGGCTACTCCAATGCCGAGATCGCCGAGCAGCTCGTCGTCGCCGAGTCCACGGTCAAGACCCACGTCTCCCACCTCACGAAGAAGTACGACGTCCGTCCCGACTCAAGCTCGTCGTCGCCGTCCACAAGACCCAGGGGCCTGGTCCCCTCCGTCCGGTCACTGGGCAGCCCTCATGCCCGTCTCCCTCACTCCTCGGACGGGGCCACTGACCGGCGGCACCGAGGCGGCCCGGCCGGCTGGGCGCAGCGAGGCCAGCAGGCCGACGGCCAGGGTCGCGGCGAACAGGGCGAGAGCGCGAGTAGGGGATGTGCACGGACATGCCTGGCGGCACCTCTGCCGCGACCGTGCCCGCTGCGCCGAGGATCGTTCCGATGAGGGGCCGAGCCCCTCCACGGTCGCCGACGAGCTCCCTCGGTGACGATGAGGTTCCTGATCTCTGAGCTGAGCGCTGCCGGTGGCGCGCAGCACCCCGATCTCTCGAATGCGTTCCAGGACCGAGACGTCCGTGGTGTTGGCCAGCCCGGACAGGGGCGATGACCAGGGCGGCGCCCAGAACCAGGCAGACGATGAGGGCCATCCTCGTGATGAGGGATGACATCTGCTCACTCGCGGCGGCGCTTCCTGGACCATCAGGTCTGACCTCGGACAGCCGCATTGAGGGCGTGCTCGGTATCGGATGTCAGGAATTGCCGGTGAGAGCGAACCCACATGGTGGTGTTGGTGGGGAGTGTCGCCGTTGAGGCGCTGAGCCACTGCCGGGCTGACAACAGCCCCCAGCCCTCTGGACGTAGACCGTCAGCTCAACGCTGCCGAGCAGCGCCGGTCAGGGTGACTGTGAGCCATCTGGAATGTTATAGAATGCCGCCCACAATGAGGGTCTTGTCATCGAGGGGCCTCAGGCCGCTGGTGGACCGTGCAATGGGTGCGATAGCGCCGGTGTCGATGACGTCGACATTGATGTCCTTCGACTCTCCATCGATGGTCTGGGTCAGGCCGAGGGAGGGAACGTAAGTCACGTCCTTGATGCCGTCGACCGCTTTGACCTGCTTCGTCAGCTGCGCGGTATCGGTTTGCGGGTGACCCCGAAGATTCTGGCGTCCACGGGTGAGCTGTGGCCGAGGATGGCGTCGAAGGAGGCGTTCAAGGGAGGACAGGCCGACGAAGAGCGCTGACCCCACCAGGACGCAGACGAAGAGCGTGGCGGCGGTCGCGGCGGACCGTCCGGAGTTACGAGCCAGGTTGCGGGTAACAGGTGCAGCACCGGGGAGTCGAGTGTCGCCACTGACTCTGCCGATGAAGCCGATGATGGCGGTGACGAGCAGCGGGAAGGCCGAGGACCGCAGCCGAGTGACGACCACAGCGCTTCACATGCTGTGATGAGATATCGGAGGCCTGAATGCCGAGGGTGACCACGGCCGCACCGATGACGGCAACGATGACTCCGGCGACGGCGACCCTACTCCTTCTGCGTCCGGCCTGCTCTGGGTGCTTGCGACCTGTCCGGTGAGACGCCACGAGCGGTGAGATGCGGGTGGCTGAGCGGGGCGGGGCGGAGCACGGCGATGAGGGTGACCAGTGTCCCCAGGGCGACGGTGAGCCCGAGAGACACCGGGGCGAGATGGTGAGCTGATCCGCCTTGAGGTCCGCGAAGGTTCCCCGAGGACACCGCGATGGCGCTGAGACCGGTCCCGAGCGCCGCGCCCAGGACGGAGCCGACCAGACTGTCAGCCAGGTCCAGTGCGCAGGACGGCGAGCATCACCTGACGGCGGAGTTGTGCCGACGCAGCGCATGAGGCCGACCATGCGGGTCTGACGCGCCACCAGGGTGCTGAAGGTGGTGGCGATGACGATGATGGCGACGACCGCGCAGACCGGGGCCAGGAGGTTGATGATGGTCGCGATCATCGTGCCGCCGTCTGCGCTCTGGGCTCGCTGGGCGATAGCCTCGTCTCGGCTCTGAACCGACGCGGCAGGGCTGGATCGCGTGAACGGTCTCGAGACACTCTTGGTGAGGTGCGCCGGTGTCCGTTCCCGGCTTTCGCGTTCACGTACAGGGCTCCGGTAGTCCATGCGAGTGCCCATTGCCTGAGCTGCTCGGCGGTGGCGTGAGACGCCGGTGCCGGTCTCGCTGCTGTCGGCCCGGCGGAGATGATGCCGACCACCGTGGGAGGGCCGAGCGGACGGCCTTGGCGTCGTCGCCATCCTTGGTCCTGAGCGGATGGTGTCGCCGACGCTCGAGGCCCTCGCTGCTCGGCGAGCGTGGAGTCGATGGCCACCTCACCGGTGGCGGCGGGAAGCCGGCCGCTGCTCAGGTGGTGAACTTGGTGAGCGCCGGGACGTCCTGCGCGGCGACCTGGGACCCCGACGGCGCTCGCAGCTGCTTGGGCAGGGTCGAGCCACAGCATGTCCCAGTGGGCGCCACGGACAGAGCTCGACGCCGTCGAGGGCGGAGACCCGGTTGAGGAGGCGTCGTCAGGGCGTTCTCAGTGCTGTTTGGCCCCACGACCGTCTTGGACGACGACGGTGGCGTCACCCACGGACACCCGCGCGCTGGTCTGCGTTTGAGTGCGGAAGGAGTCGGAGATGATGAAGGCGAAGGCGATGAGGGCGGCGCTCATGGCCACGGCCACGAGAGCGGCGGTGGTGCGCCGTCAGGTCGAGGCAGCGAGGGCATTTCAGCGGGCCTCCATCGCGTGGGGTGCAGGCGTCGGAGCGGCTGCCGGGGCGGGGGCGGCGGCGTGTGCGCGCGCCGGACCCGGGCCACGCGGGTACCGGCCGGGCGTCGCACGGCCTCGACCTCGGTGATGCGCCCGTCGCGCAGGCGGATGATGCGGTTGGTGGTGGCAGCTGCCTGCTCGTCGTGGGTGACCATGACGACCGTCTGTCCCAGGTGCTCGCACATAGTGGCCAGGGTCTCCAGCAGGGAGGCGGCCGAGGCGGTGTCCAGCGCGCCCGGTGGGCTCGTCGGCGAAGACGACCTCGGGGCGGCCCACGAGGGCGCGGGCCGACGGCGACGCTGCTGCTGGCCGCCGGAGAGCTCGTTGGGGCGGTGGGACAGGCGGTCGCCGATGCCCAGGGTGGAGATGACGGCGTCGTACCAGTCCCGCTGTCGGGCTTGCGGTGGGCCAGGCGCTGGGGCAGGAGGATGTTCTCCTCGGCGCTCAGGGTGGGCAGCAGGTTGAAGGACTGGAAGATGAAGCCGAGGCGGTCGCGGCGCACGGCGGTGAGCTGCTTTGTCCTTCATGCCCGGACAGGGTCCTGGCCGGCGATGAGGACGCTGCCGGAGGTCGGGGGTGTCCAGGCCGGCCAGGCAGTGCAGGAGGGTGGACTTGCCTGAGCCGGAGGGGCCCATGATGGCCACGAACTCGCCGCGTCCCACCACCAGGCTCGCCGAGTCCAGGGCGACGACCCGGGCCTCGCCCTCCGCCGTAGACCTTGGTCAGGCCGCGGGCCTCGACGACGCGCATCAGGGGCGGCAGCGGCGGCAGGTGCCGCCGGTGCTCCCGGGCCAGCCCGTCCTCCTGGGGACCAGGGCGGGATTGGCGAGTGTGGCCGAAGGACGGGGGCTGGGGTTGAGTCGTCATCTCAGGACCCTTCTCGTGTGGCTGACTCGTGTGGTAGGCAGGGGCCGGTCGCCTGATTCGCGTCGCGTCCGGGGCTGCCCTGTTGACGTGAAAAAGCCTAGAAACGGCGCTATCACAACGGAATGCGTCGAAGGACGGGACGCGCGAGCCCTGTCCACCGAGGCGGAGGCGAGGCGGTACGAAGGTGCGGCTGCCCGTGCCCTGGAACCAGGGCACGGGGCAGCCCTCTCTCAGATACCCTCATAGCCAGTGGGCAGAGGGAAGAGGGGAGCAGAGAGGGACGGTCGAGGGGCTCTCCTCGGTCCTGGAGCGAGGGGCGCGGACGGGCGGGATCCGGCCGCGCCCTCCGCGAGGACGCAGCGAGGCCAGGACACCGACCGCGGCGGACATCAGAAGAATGCCGACCGGGATCAGGGCCAGCCATGGGACCGGGACGGTCAGGAGAGGCTGGTGGAGTCGGTTGTGAGCAGGGCGGCCCGCCCACGCGATACCCACCCGCAGCCGAGCAGGGATGCCGATGGTGCCGCCCAGGAGCGCAGTGAGGGACGGCCTCGGTGATGAGCAGGCGCCTAGATCTCGCTGCGCTGGGTGCCGGTGGCGCGCAGGACCCTGATCTCCCGGGTGCGTTCCAGGACGCTGACATCGATGGTGTTGGCCAGGCCTGACAGGGCGATCAGCAGGGTGAGAGACCGGCATGGCGCCGATCGCTGCGGGAGACCTGGCGGACCTGATCAGTGAGCTTGATGCGGCCCTCCTGGGAGTCGCCGACGGAAGGCCGCTTCCCGCAACTGCCTCGCGGACGGCGGAGACAGGGAGCCCGGATCCGAGCCATCACCGTCGGCGCGCACCCACAGGAGGAGGCGGTCGGAGCGTTGCCGACCAGCCGATCCGCGACGGCAGGGGTGACGGCGGCGTCGAGCCCCTCCTTCACCCGGACGGTGAGGTCAACGCTGCCGGCGGGACCCCGTGAGGGTCACGGGGTTCCGTCAGCGATGTCGTAGGTGCGGTCCAGCAGGAGAACCCGGTCGTCGAGAGCCTCCAGCGCCTTCCGGGAGCGCAGGACCGTGGAGACCTTCTCCTTGTCGACAGCGGAGACGGTCAGGGTCTCCTCCGGTCCTTCTGGCGACCGCCGGTCATGGTGACCGCGAGCCGCGGCACGGGACGACGCCCTCCACGCCGTCAACGGCGGCGATCCTCGCAACGGTCGAGGAGGGGTCCTGGGCCCGCGCTCAGCTCTCCCACGGTGATGTCGACAGGGGGTGTGGTGGCCGACGTAGGGTCTGCATGGAGGAGCGACACTGGACAGGCCACTGGACATCGCGGCCCGCCACCGCGACGGCGACGAGCAGGGACGCGGTGGTCGCTGCGGCGCGGGCCGGGGTTGCGGGCCAGGTTGCGGGTGGCCAGGTGGAGGATAGGTCTGCGCTCTGGCCGCAGACCGATCCGACGAGGCGGGACGCCCCGACGACGAGCAGGGGAAGCGCAAGGATGATCCCGAGGACGGCGACGACCGCACCCGTCCCGATCATCTGCAGGACCCGCCAGATGACTCCGCCGTGGATGAGGCCGAGGCCGAGCGCGGTGACGACCACCCCGCGACGGCCGCAGCCACCCGCCGTCTGCTCAGCGACTCATGGCCGGCGGTCTGCCCGGTCAGCGCCACGAGCGCAGACACCCGGCTGGCCTGGCGCGCCGGCCTCAGGACGGAGACCAGGGTCACCACGGTGCCGACCAGGACCGCCAGGGCGAAGGAGGTCCAGGAGATGGTCAGGTGACGGGACTCGACCTCCTCGATGAGGCCGGAGCCGATGACGGGTACCGCGACGGCGGCTCCGACGGCGGCTCCGGCGACCGATCCCGCCAGCCCAGTGAGCAGGGCGGTGCGCAGCACGGAGCCCACGACCTGACGGCGGGTCGCGCCCACGCAGCGCAGCAGACCGATCTGGCGGGTCTGGCGCGCCATGAGCGTCGTGAAGGTCGTGGCGGTGACGATCCCGGAGACGACGACGCACACGGGGGCGATGATCTGCAGAAGAGTGATCGTCCTGGAAGCGGTGCCGTCGAGGCCTTGGCGCGCATGAGTGACGATCTCGGAGGCGGTGTAGGCTGTGCGCCCGGCTGCGCGGTGGCCAGGGCCTCGGTGACAGGGCTGAGAAGCTCCTTGTCGCTGGTCCCCGCCTTCCCGGTGACGTAGAGGACGGCGGGGTCGTCGGGGAAGCCCCTGGCGGCCTGAGCCTGGCCGGTGGCGAAGATGTGGGGGTGTCCTCGGCGTCGTACCGGGTGACGTCAGCCTGCGGACCACGCCCACGACGTTCACGGTCGTGGAGGAGGCGTCCTCGGAGGCCCTCAGTGTGAGGGGTAGCTGCCGACCTCACGTTTCTGCTGCCGCTCCGGGACGGCGGGCGAGACGGCGATCCGTTATCCGCCTGCGGCAGGCGGCCCTCCACCAGGCGGGTGCCGCCCGCGAGCGCCGGTACGTCCAGGACCAGGAGGCTCGCTCTCCTGAGCCGCGCCCCGGCGCCCGGCCCAGGACCCATCCCTCGACATAGGGACGCACCGATGCGACCCGTCAGCCGCGGAGACCCTGCTGCACGGCCCGCTCGGAGATCCTGCCTCCGGCGGCGTCGTCGCTGCGGTCCGCCAGGACCACCACGTCGGCGTCACCGACACTGGCGCGGGCGCTCTCGGTGATCCTGGTCCGAACGGAGTCGGAGACGATGAAGACGAAGACGATGAGGGCCGCACTCATGGCCACCGCCACGAAGGCGGCAGCACTGCGGCGTAGATCGAGCAGGGCGGGCATCAGCAGTCCTCTTCTCGTTGTTCTTTCCCAGCAAGAGCCAGCGGTCGACGCGTCGCATGGTCCCTGCAGTCGGTGGATGCCTCGAGGCTAGGAATCGAGGAAGAACCGGAATGCGTCGAAGGGACGGGACTGCAGTGGCGTCTCCGCCTTTTCGATGAGGGAGCGCCGGCAGTCGCACGGCAGTCGTGGCTCCATCACTCGACAAAAACTTCATGAGACGCGGATCCGTGTCGATTCTGAAGTTTCTTGGTCGATGCCAGCCGCCTCGACCCCGCCGGATCGTGTCCCGGCTCTCAGTGTGAGGTGGCTGAAGATGTTTTCGGTCCTCCCGCTGCGGCGGAGCCAACCGTTAGCCTGACCCCGTGACGAATCTTCCCGCCGCCGCTCCGGCCCCCTGCCGGGGTTCGTGCCCCGCGACCGACGCTCCTCATGGGCGTCCCTCAACGTCACCCATGACTCCTTCTCCGACGGCGGCCGCTGGGCCGATCCGAGGCGGCCGTCGCCCACTGCCCGCGAGCTCATCGCCCAGGGCGCCGACATCATCGACGTCGGCGGGGGTCCACGCCCCGGCGCCCAGAGGTTGACGTCGACACCGAGATCTCCCGGGTCCTACCCGTGGTGCGCCGCGCTCCTCGCCGACGGGGCGGGCAGTGCCGACGGGACTGGCGCTGCCGGCAGCGCCATCGTCTCGGTGGACACCATCCACGCCGCCACCGCCGAGGCCGCCATCGACGCCGGCGCCCACATCATCAACGACGTCTCCGGGGGCCTGGCCGACCCCGCCATGCACGACCCTCATCGCCCGCACCGGCGTCGTCTACGTCTGCCAGCACTGGCGCGGCGACCCCGGACCATGGACCGCTCACCGACTACCCGGGCGGCGTCGTCGCCGGAGTCGAGGCCGAGCTGCGCGAGCGCCTGGCCGAGCTGGACGCTGCCGGGGTCGACCGCTCCCAGGTGGTCCTGGACCCCGGCCTCGGCTTCGCCAAGACCCACGCCCAGTCCTGGGGCTGCTGGCCGCCTCCCGCCTCATCGCCGACCTGGGGCCGCCCTCCTGGTCGGCTCCTCCCCGCAGCGCTTCCTGGCCCAGGCCGCTGGAGGCCGACGCCACCCCGTCCAGCGCGACGCCGTCACCGCCGCCACCACCGCCCTGGCCGCCGCCTCCGGCGCCTGGGCCGTCAGAGTCCACGAGGTCCCGGCCAACCGGGCCGCCGTCCGTACCGCCTCCTCTGGAAGGAACATCAGTGAGCACCACCGTCTCCGCGACCACCGACCGGATCAGCCTCGTCGGCCTGTCCGCCCGTGGCCACCACGGCGTCCTGCCCTTCGAACGCGAGGAGGCCCGGCTCTTCACGGTCGATGTCGTCCTCGACCTGGGGGTAGCGCGGCACCGCCGTGGCCGCCGTCACCGACTCGGTGACCGACGCCGTCGGACTACTCCCGCGTGGCCAACGGCATCGTGAGCATCATCGAGGGGGAGCCGGTCAACCTCATCGCGAGTCCCTGGCGGACCGGATCGCCGAGCGGGTCCTGTCCTTCCCCGCGTCGTGGCCGCCGAGGTCACCGTGCATAGCCCGAGGCCCTCCTCGACGTCGCCTTCGAGGACGTCTCAGTGACCATCCACCGAGTGGCCGACGCCGCCGCCGGCCACGGCGGGGCCCCTGCCACCAGCCAGGCCGCCTGGGCCGCGCAGGCCGAGGCGCCGGTGGCCGTCCCGCCCAGCCCTTCAGCGCCCTCCTCCTCAGGCATCCCCGGTGGCCGCCGCCTCGGCAGCGCCCGCCTACGAGCCCCTGCGGCCCCCATCGTCCCGGAGGTCCCGGACTTCGCGAGGCCTCTTCCGGGCGGCGACGCTGCTCCGGCCGCAGTGGCCTCCGAGCATCACCCCGACGCCCCTCGCCGGCCTCGCCGATGGAGGCTCCGGCCCGCTCGCCCTTCGCGGCTGCCGCGCCTCGGTCCCCACGCCGATGCCGACCGAGCATCGGTACTCCCGGTGGGGGCGCCGAGTCGACCCAGCCCTGGGCGCCGGACTGGGCCGGCGAGAGCACGGACTCCTCCGTCGCATCGGCCCTCCTGGGCACCGAGGCCCCGAGGCTCCAGGGCGCCGGCCTGACCTCCCGGTGAGTCCGCCGGTGGAGGCCGGTTCTCACGCCGCGTCGGGCGCATGCTGGACGCCCCTCGACCAGCGCCTCCACCGCGGCCTCCGCCGGCGCGGACCGCCGGATGCCGACGGGTTCGTGAGCCTGCGCCGACGCCCTGGGGCGCGGCGCCCGCCACCAGTGAGCCGGAGGCCAGTGCCTGAGCTATGCCGAGGAGGTGGCCGCCGACGCCTCCAGCAGCTCGTCGAACCGGCGCCGCCGACGGCCTGTTAGCTGCCCGAGGCCGCCACTGCCTCCCTCCGAGGAGGGCGAGGCCAGTCCGCCCCCTGCTGGTCGAGGGGCTCCGCAGACCTTCTGAACGCCCCTGTCGCCTTCGACGAGTCGCGGCTCCTACAGCGGAGCCGCCGCCGCCAGGTCGGTGACGCGGGGGCCGCCCCGAGGCAGCGGGCGCCGAAGCTGCCAGCCTTCCTCCCCGCGCTGGGTGGGACGCCTCTGTCTCCGAGACCGCCGCCGACGGCTTTCGTTGACTCCTCCTCCGTCCCGGCCCTCCCAGCCCCTGGGAGAGCCCGCAGCAGCCCGCCTGACGTCCCCGGTGAGCTCTCGGGCCGTGAGCCAGGAGCGGCCTGGCAGCCGGCTCTACCTCCGAGTCCTCACTCCTCGGGCCCTCCTACTCCCAGCCCTCCGTCTCCGAGGACTTCTCCCAGCCGCTGAGGGCTCGCGCCGTCGGCGCAGCCGGCGTCCTCGGGCGCTCCGGCGCCGCGCACCACGGCTCCGTTGCGCCAGAGGCCCGGCGGCTCGCAGTCCGTGGACCCGCTCGAGCGGCCCGCCCGGCCCGTCGGCGTCGTCTTCGGCCTGGGCGCCAACGTCGGCGGAGTCGTGGACTCCCGCGCACGGCCGTCCAGAGCCTCAGGGACCACCGAGGGCATCGAGGGTCACGCAGGTGGCGCCACTGGCCCGCACGATCGCCGTCGTCGCCGAGGCGCCGAGCCCCAGCCCGACTACCTCAACACGGTGGTCACGGCCATGACGACCCTCTCCCCGCGCGAGCTGCTCGAGGTCTGCCAGACCCCGGAGATCGCGGCCGGGCGCGCGTGCGCACCGAGCCGTGGGGCGTGCACCCTGGATGTGGACCTGATCGACGTCGAGGGCGTCACCCTCCGCCGACCCGGCGCTGTCCCCTGCCGCACCCGCGCGCCGCTGAGCCGCGCCTTCGTCCTCGTGCCGTGGAGCCAGGCATAGACCCCTTCGCCGAGTTGGCCGGGCACTCCCGTGTCCGAGCTCGCCGAGATGCCCGACCGTGGCGGCCTGCGGCTGGCTGGCCTTCGACTGGCTCGAATCCCGAGGCCCTGCCGGATAAGCCCAGCAGCTGACCGTGTGGTGTGGCAGCAGGACGCCGCAGGCCCGAGCCCGGCTGGTCTATGACGCCACCCGAGACGAGTCCTCCGTGGCCGACGCCTCCCGGCCGCCGACTACGCCGGCAGTATCGCCAGGCCTCATCGCCCGCGCCTGAGCCCGCCGCCCCCGCGCAGCACGGCCACCGGTGAGCCGAGCGCCCCTTCCGACCAGTCGCCCCGTTCAGGTGCACCTCCAACGAGGCGGGCTCCTGGGCGGGCAGGCCCCGCAGATCGACTCCGCCCTACCGGGCCGCTTCGGCCCCGAGGCTCGCCGGACCGCAGGGCGCCTACGCCCCCGGGTCTCACGGCTGGTCGGATGGGCTCCCTCAGCGCCAGCAGAATGTCGCGGCTACGCGAACTACGCCTCCAGCCAGCGGAACAGGCCGATGCCCCGACCGCAGCAGCAGAATGACGCCGCCGGGGACGCCTCAAGTCCCCGCTCCAGTGGAACGACGTCATCGGTGGTGGCGCCCAGGGGACAGGTCCCCGTCAGGACGTCTGATGCGGCGCGCACCCGCTGGACCAGTGCCGTCACCTGGTTCATCGCCGCGGCTGTGGTGACCTCCTGGGTGGCCGGTGACCTCCTGCTGCGCCACGTCGGCTGGGTCGGTCCCTCTCTCTGCTGGGGTGCGGTGACAGCGCTGGTCATTGCGGGCATCGTCCTGGTGGCGGGTCTGGCAGGTCAGGCGCCTGCGGGCGCGCGAGCGCACCTGGATCACCCTGACCGGTGCCGCCACCACGTGCGGCTGCCGCCCAGGCCTCCGCCATCGTGGGGCGCGGTGCTCGGCGGCGTTGCGGCGGACGCTCATCCTGGCCCTGGTGACGCCGCGCTCGCCGGACATGCGACCCACCCGGCTGGACCTCGACCGGCTGCCTGTCGGCTGCCTCGTGTGGTGCGTCGTCGGCTTCGTCGTCGAGCAGTGGTGCTCCATCTCCGGTGACGGCGACGACGACGGCTCGTCCAGCGCCTCCGGGCGAGCCCCGAAGGCGAGCGGCCGTGCCCGGCGCGTGCACCGCAGCCGCACCTGCTGCCGCCCGCGGCACCTGCCGGCGCACGCGACCCGCTTCGCCCTCGACGGCGTCGTCTTCCACCCGGTCTCGTCCCCGCCTCATCACCGCCCGTCATCCTGGGGGTCGGGCTCTTCGTGCCGTCGTCGTCTCGCTTCGCCGTCCCCGGTACTCGCTCCGCGTTCTTCATCCCGGCGGAGTCTTCGTGGCGCTGCTCGTCCGGCAGCTCTGGCTCATCCGCGCCAGGTGCGGGGCTGGGCTACGCCCTGGCGTGACAACCACCCTGTGGCGCCACGGGTCATGTTCCGCTCCATCACCGTCACCCGCTACGGGCGCATGCGTTCGTGGACTACCTCCCAGGGGCCGCTGGCCCGCTGGCTGGGCATCGCCGAGGTCAGGCTCCACACGGCCTCGGCCAGCACCGACGCGCGACGATCAACGGGCTGCCGGTGGCCGAGGCCGAGAGCCCTGCGCCGGGTCCTGTCCCAGCGCGGCGAGGAGAGGATGGCCGGGCGTGAGCCAGGCTCGAGCTGGGAGAGCTGGCTGGAGGCCGCCCGCCAGGCCGAGGACGGCGCAGCGGGGAGAGCGAGGCGCGCCGCCTCCCGGGATCCGCCCCTGCCCGAAACATGTCACCTGGCACCGGGTCAGCCTCATCACGCCGCTGCTGGAGGGCTGGAAGATCGCCACCGGCGTCCTCGCCTTCGTCACGGTCCAGAACCTCGACGAGCGTCGTCGCGCTATCGCTTCATCGTCCGAGCACGGCTTCACCCTGGGACGATCGGGCTACTACCTGCTGGCCTCGTCGCGCCATCGTCGCGTGGGCGGGCTCGGTCTGCTCAGCCTGGTGGCGGCGCGCTTCACGCCGTGGACGCCGACGGCGTCTACCTGCGCTCGGGCATCCTCAGCCGCAAGCTGCGTACGGCCCGTCTGCCGCGCATCGCAGTCCGTCGACGTCGTCCATCCCCCGCTCGGCCGCATCTCAGCCTGGGGCAGCTGACCGTCGAGGTCGCCGAGCGGCGGGACCTCGCGGGTCGTCATCGGATTCCTCACCACCGCGAGCTGCAGACCCTGCGCGACCGCATCCTCGACCTGGCCGCCGGACAGATCGGACGCTGCCTAGACACTCGGAGGGCAGCGCCGTCCGGGGCGGGGCGAGTGGGACGGGCTGCGGCACGGCATCAGAGTGACGATGCCGCGTCCGCCGTCGGGCCCGCGTGCGTCGACCGAGACCGCCGACCCGAGCTCCGTCCCCTCGAGCAGCGCGCCGTGCCGATGCGGGCCTCCCACTTCCAGGAGCAACCGCTCTACGGCGTCGACGGCTCCGCCTCCTCGGGTCCCTGCTGCGCAGCTCCTCGGTCTATGTGCTTGCGCTGGCGCTCGTCGGCACGCTATCGTAGGGGATCCTCAGCATCATCCGGACTCGCATGACCGGCGGCGAAGCGCCGACGATCAACCTCCTCCTATCATCACGATCGTCATCGCGGGCGGCGACCATGCGTGTGGAGCCAGTTCAACAGCGCCTGGAACTTCCAGGCCGCTGCCACCCAGCGGCATCCGCGATGCGCTACGGGTCCTACCGACACCTCTCCGCACGCTGCCGCCCGGACGGGTCCACGGTGTCGGGATCGCGCGCGGCCGATCCTGTGCGCGGCAAGGACTGGTGGAAGGTGGACGTCACCGTGGCCGGCCGCGAGGACCGGTCCCAGGACGGCCAGAGCTCGACGAGATCGGCAACCTGCTCCCTGCCGTGGGCGGCCGGGACACCGCCCCTGCGCGCAGCTGTGGCTCGTGGTCCCCTGACCTGGGGCGTGCCCGACCCCGACACTGCTGCTCGCTCAGGCCCTCACCGGCCGCGGACGATGACGGCGTCGGCGACCCGCAGGCCCCAGCGGCTCGAGCCGAGCGCGGCTTCGTTCGCCCCCAGCCGCAGGGGGCCGGCTCTTCCGTCCCCGACCTGGCGGCGCGCGGCCATTGTCCTCACCGACACCTGCGTCATCATCCGTACACGGACGCTGGCGGCGGCGAGTCGGCCGTCTTCCCTACGAACGCATCCAGTCCCCGCGCGTGCGCCAGGCCGCTGGCGCGCCGGCGGAGCCTGGCCTCCCTCCGACTCGACATGGTCGCCCAGGAGGTTCCCGCCTCGATCACGAATCTTGATGCACGCCGACGCCAAGGCGCTTGCGGCGCGGATCAGCCAGCGGGCGCTGCGCCGCTCCAGCGCCGAGCAGCTCGACCGGTGGCTGCGCGCGCCGTCGCCGCCACGCAGCTCGCCGGGCCCTCACAGCGCGCCAGAGATCACTTGCTGCGTACGTCCGGGCGGAGGCCGGTTCTCGCCAGTGGCCGACGTCGCGGTCGCACCTGAGGGCTTCGCGTGCCTCGAGGGGTAGAGGCACGAACGCACGCCCCAAAGGTACGAACACGCGGACGCTTCAGCACACTGGCTGTCGCAACGTGCCCTCAGCTGCGCGGGGTGTCCGCGCAGGCGCAGGGGCCTGCTCGGCGGTCAGCCGCCCGGTGGCCCCGCAGCGCTCGGTGGAGGCGGCGACCAGCTCGCCGGTAGGAGGCCACCACGTCGCCGAGTCCCGCCTGCCTCGCCGTCGCGCAGAGTGCCGAGTGCCTCCAGGTGGGCGGCCACTGTTCCGGGCGTCGCCCCGGGAGACCGGCCGGTCAGGCCCTGCCTCGCCCTCGTGCAGGGCCCGGTCGAGGGCCGCCGTGAGCAGGGGCCGAGCGTCGTCGCCCCGTCCTCGACCCCGAGCAGCCGCCAGCACCCGGACGGCCTGCGTCACCACCGTCAGCAGGTGGTTGGCGCCGTGGGCGCAGCGCCGCGTGGTGGGTCGGGCGCGCGACTCCTCCAGGACGAAGGGAGCTCGCCGAGCTCGACGACCAGCGCCTGCGCGATCAGGAAGCACCGCGGCGGGCGCGGTCACGGCCATCGGGCAGCCGACGAGCCGGGCCACATCCGTTGAGAACCTGGAGAAGGTCATCGCCGGGTGGATCGCCAGCGGGATCGCCTCCTGCAGCGTCGGGCCGGGCAGCGCACGGCAACGCCGTAGCGCCCAGGTGTGGGCCACCAGCTGCCCCGGCTGCCAGCGCGCCCAGGTCACGCCAGCCCTGGACGAGCGGCTCCGAGCGCGATCGTCCGGGGACGGCCAGCAGCACCATCTCGGCGCGCTCGACGATCTCCCTCGACCGTCAGGACCGGCGACCACCGGGCAGCATCTCGGCGCGCTCGCGCGAGCTCCTCGAGACGCGTGGACGCCGACCACCTGGTGCTCCACCGCCCGCAGCGCGCAGCCCAGGACCGCGCCGACGCGCCCGGCGGAGATGATGCCGACGCAGTCGGCGGCCTGCTGGCTGGTGCGCAGCCGCACCCGGCCCGCTGTGCTTCGCCGCGACTCGTGCCTGACGTGCCATCGACCTCGCTCATGCCTGATGCTCTCATGCCGTCGCCTGCCCGGCGCGCCCTACGGAGTGGACCGAAGCGACCCGTAGCGATTCTGTCCAATGTGGCGACTTTTTCCGACCGGCCGCAGGCAGACTCTCGCTCAAGGCGACCCTGTGACCCGCAGGCAGACGGAATCGAGATGGCCTGGTTGCTCTGATCCAGCTCGGAAAAGTCGCCACCGTGGACACTTTCACCGTGCTACGCCAGCTGCGGTGCGGATTCGGCACGGCAGCGGGCGACTAGCGTGGGGCTACGTGAGCACTGAACCCGCACCGACGCCCGTTCCCGCCCACGTCGTCTTGCCGCTCCGGCGACGCCGGCGCCCGCAACCGTCCCTGGCCCGCAGCCGCGTCGACCTCGCCACCGCCCTGGCCCGACGCCCCGGATCCCCCGGGCGGTCGTCATGACCATGGGCGCCCTCCACGAGGGCCACTTCGATCTCGTGCCGCGAGGCCGCCCGGCGCGTCGGGCCGACCGGACCGTCGTGGTCACCATCTTCGTCAACCCCTCCAGTTCGCCCCCACCGAGGACCTCGACGCCTACCCGCGCGACCTCGAGGGGGACCTGGCTGGACTGGCACCGCACCCTCACCGGCGCGCGACGGCGCCCTCGGCGTGGGACGCCTCATCGTCTTCGCCCCACGGAGGGTCATCTACCCGCCGGGCAGCCGGCCGTGCGCGTCGACCCCGGGCCCCATCGCCACTGTCCTGAGGGCGCACCCGTCCCACCCACTTCGCCGGCGTGTGCCAGGTGGTGCTCACCCTCGCACCCTGACCGCGCCGCGCTGGGCGCTGTTCGGCCCGCAGGACGCCCAGCAGCTGGCGATCATCGAGTCCATGGTGCGCGACCTCGCCGTCCCGGTGGAGATCGTGCCGGTCGACATCCGCCGCGAGACGACGGCCTGGCCATGAGCTCAGCGCAACGCCTACCTCAGCGAGCAGCGCCGCGCAGGCCCCTGGCCCTCTCCGCGCGCTCCAGGCGGGTCAGGACGCCGCGGCGCAGGCGGCCGGGCTCGCACCCTGCCCCGCCGCCGCGATCCGCCGGGCCGCCCCTGGCGCTCCTGGAGGCGGCCGACGGCGATCGAGAGATCGACTACGTGGCCTCGTCGACCCCGCACAGCTTTCGAGGACCTGGCGAGCGCCGGCCTCGGCCCGCCGCGCCGCTAGCGCCGCGCGAGCGACGGGGAGGGGCTGCCCGCCGTGGGCCCGTGCTGGCCGTCGCCGCGCGCGTGGGCACCACCCGCCTCATCGACAACACCCTCATCGACCTGCGCCCTGAGCAGCTCACTCAGGGACTCGTCTGGGGCCCGGTCGACTCAGGTGCTTGCGCGCGAGCCAGCGCTGTGAACTGGGCCGCCCCGCGCGAGGACGCACCGCTCGAGCGACAGACCCGGCGCCCCTATGGCGTGTTCTCGAGAACCGCTGGGCCGGGCCTGGCCTCGCTCAGGTCCGCCGTCCTGCCGGGTCGCTCACCCTGTGCCGCACCGTACAGTGCGCCGGGCGGCGCCGTCACGCTGTAATGCGGCGATGACTTCACACCCGGACGATGATGACGTCCAAGATCCACCGCGCCACCGTGACCCAGCCGACTCGACTAGCGTCGGCTCCATCACGGTGGACACTCGATCTCTGCTCGAGGCCGCCGACCTGCTGCTGCCCGGCGAGCGCGTCGCATCTGCGACTGCACCAACGGCAACCGCCTGTCCACCTACGTCATCCCCGCGAGCGGCGGCGCCGGCGAGATCTGCGTCACGGCGCCGCCGCCCACCTGGTCAGCTCCCGCCATGTCGTCATCCTCATCGCCTACTTCCCAGATGTCCGACGCCGAGGCCCGCACCTACCTGCTCCGTCGTCTTCGTCGCGTGAGGCCAGCCGGATCGTGGAGCGGGCACCGACGGCGATCCCGGCCGACTCCGACGTCGCCCGCTCCAGGGCCTACGGCCCACCGGCATCCCCTGGCCCGAGGCCCGCGCCTGACCGCTCTGCGCGCCGCCGCCGCCCCACCAGGCCGTCCCGAACCGCCCCGCACCGCCGTGCTCTGATAAGGTCGGACGCACGCTGGGGCAGTTCAAGGACAAGGACATCTCACGAGCACACCACTCGAGAGCCTGACAATCGAGGGTGTGCGCACAGCGCCGCCGGATCTCACCGTCGAGTGGCAATGACGGGGATGGAACCCACCCCGCCTCCGCGAGCGGCCACCCGCGGTCCTCGAGCTGGAGGAGACGTCTCTGGATGTGCAGCTCGACTGTCGACTACGTCAAGAGGTCTCCAGTCTACCCCGATCTGCCCTACCGCTACCGGCTCACCTGGCCCAAGAGCTGGTCCCAAGGCGGCTCAGCCACCAAGAGGGCATGGCGGCGCTGAGACCCTCGCCCGCTGGAACGACGGCGTCGTGGCCCCGTTCTTCGAGGCACGTGGTGTGGCCGCAGTGAAGCCCCGTCCGTGCCTGACTTCCAATCTGACGCCGTCTACGAGAAGGAGTGGGAGCGGCTTGACGAGGACGTCCAGGTGGTCGAGATGCGGGCCTACGTGCGCGAGTCACGTCTGCCCGATCCGGCTCAAGGCCCGGATTGCGCGCCGTCTGGCAGAGCCCCGCACTGGAGCCCCACCGAGTACACCGGCCAGGCACGCATGCCGCTGAGAGCGAGACCACCATCGAGGCCGCCGATGATCGCAGGTATGTCGACGACGTCGGGGTCTCCTGACCGGGCCCGCGCCGATCAGTACGGCGGACGTTCTTTGGCCTCAAGGAGGATCCTCACGGCAGTGTTACATGCTGAGTGGGTGGCCGAGCTGGCACCCCTCAGCCCCGGCGACCTGGACCTCCTCCACGAGCTGCTGCTCGAGGCCCGCGACGAGCTCGGCGCCGACTCCGGCCTGGGCGCAGGTCCTCGACGGATGGCGAGTACTCCTACGACGGCGACGTCGGCTGCGGCCTACTTCAGAGCCGAGGCAGCGAGTCCCTGGCCGCCGACGGCGTCATCCTGAGCGGCCTTCCTCCATCCCGGTCCCGTGAAAGTGCCTCGGGCCCGACTACACTCGAGGCTGCTCTCCGCCTTCCTCTTTCGCACTGCCACAGTCCAGGGAGCAGCGCCACGGCCCGCGGCACCGCCCTGCGCCTGGGCCGTTCCGGTCAAGGGCAAGGCCCTGGCGCCTGGACTTCCCGGCTCAGTACTGCGTGTCCGTGCGCCGCAGCCCGGAAGGGAGAGGAAACGGTGACCGGGGCCGCCGTCGACGCCCACCTGGATCTGACCGGAGGAACCGCCGCCCGGTGTGACCAGGATCGGATGTGGATCGGGCGTCGTCGGGACCCAGGGGCGGCCAGGGAGGGCGGGCGCCGTTAGACTCCTTCACGTGACAGACGAGAGCACCAGCCCCGACCCGACCGCCACCGACGCCGCCGGCACAGTCGCCGAAGTCGCAGGGCGATTCATCGGACCAGCCCAAGCAGCCCTAAAGGCCGACCCGGCCCGGGCGAGCAGTTCGAGGTCCGCGCCGGCAACGCGAGCGCCTGCGCGGCGAGGGCTGGGACCTCACCCGGTCTCCGTGCCCGTCACCACCACGATCGCCGCCGTGCGCGAGGGCTACGCCCACCTCGAGGCCGGGCACGAGACCGACGACGTCGTCGGCGTGGCCGGCCGCGTCGCTCCTGCGCAACACCGGCCGCCTGTGCTTCGTCACCCTCCAGGACGGGCCGGCACGCACCCTGCAGGCCACATGCTCTCGGCCCAAGGCCCTGCCCGCCGAGGGCCACACCGCGCTCGCGGCCTTCAAGGCCGACGCTCGACCTGGGCGACCACCTCTTCGTCCACGGCCGCGTCATCTCCTCGCCGCCGTGGCGAGCTGTCCGTCATGGCCGAGCCGGTCCTGCGCGAGGGGCGTTGAGGCCGCCTCCGCCGGGGACGACGACGTCGAGGTCCCCGCCTGGCGGATCGCCTCCCAGCGCGCTGCGCCCCTGCCCAAGACCTGGACCAACGAGGCCGGTGAGGCGGTGACGCTCTCGGAGGAGCAGCGCGTGCGCCGTCGTGAGCTCGACCTGCTCACCCGGCCCGCCGCCCGCGACATGGTGCGCACCCGCGCCGCCGTCGTGCGCTCCATCCGCGAGACTTCTTCCGCCGCGACTACCTGGAGCTGGAGACCCCCATGCTCCAGGTCATTCACGGCGGGGCGGCCGCGCGCCCGTTCATCACCCACATGAACGCCTTCGACATGGATCTCTACCTGCGCATCGCCACGGAGATCTACCTCGAAAACGCGCGCTGTGGTCGGCGCGTCGACCGCGTCTTCGAGATCAACCGCAACTTCCGCAACGAGGGCGCCGACCTCCTCACTCCCCGGAGTTCACGGCCCTGGAGGCCTACGAGGCCTACTCCGACTACGACGGCATGGGCCGAGCTGACCCGCAACCTCGTCCAGCAGGCGGCCCGCGACGCCTCTCGACCTGCCCGAGGGCGGGAGGTCGTCACGCTGGCCGACGGCACCGGTACGACCTGTCGGGCCAGTGGGACAAGATCGACCTCTACACCTCCGTCTCCGAGGCGCCCCTCGGCGAGGAGATCACCGTGGAGACCTCGCGCGAGCAGCTGGTCGCCCCACGCCGAGAGGATCGGCCTGGAGATCGACGACTACGCCGTGGCCGGCAAGGTCGTCGAGGACATCTTCGAGGAGCTCGTCGGCAACAAGCTGTGGGCGCCCACCTTCGTCACGACTTCCCGAGGACACCTCGCCGCTGACCCGCTACCACCGCAGCAAGCCGGGCCTGACCGAGAAGTGGGACCTCTACGTGCGCGGCTTCGAGACCGCCACCGCCTACTCCGAGCTCGCCGACCCCGTGGTCCAGCGCGAGCGCTTCGAGGCCCAGGCACTGGCGGCCGCCAAGGGCGACCCTGAGGCCAGTGGTCCTGGACGAGGACTTCCTGGTGGCCATGGAGCAGGGCTTCCCGCCCAGTCGGGCGGCATGGGCATGGTGCATCGACCGCCTCCTCATGGTGCTCACCGGCCAGGCATCCGCGAGACCATCACCTTCCCGCTGGTCAAGCGGGGCTGACCCTCTACCCGCCTCCGCAGCCACTAGCGCCGGCCGGTCGCCGCGAGCAGGCAGTGGCCGGCCGGCGCCCGTGCTGGCAGGCCTGTGGGCCTCAATGGGTCCTAGTACCGGTCGCATACGAGCGGCGCTGGGCGGCCTCGAGCCTGGGCGCGCAGGTAGGCGTTCTCCCGCTGGAGCTGGGCGATGTACTGGTCGCGCTGCGCAATCGCCTGACCACTGGACGACTCTGTGGCGCTCGGCGTGGAGTATGACGCACTGCCGTACGTGTTGACTCCGGTGCTCCATGAGCTGCCGCCCCACTGCGACTCGTATCCCGAGGTCTGCGTGGCGCCATGTGCTTCCAGGTACCTCATCGTCTCCACGACGTGGTCGAGGAACCTGTCAACCTCGTCCTGCTCGTAGCCTTCCCGGAGCCTGGTGGCTGCGAACCTCACGTTCTGCACGTCATCGACCGTGAGCACCTCGACATGGGCGGAGTCGGACGCGTACCCGGAGGAATCTGCTCTCTCCTGAAGAACCTTCAGCGTGCTGGCGATCTTCTCAAGGAAGCTGTCGACCTCGCTCTGGCTGTAGCCCTCTCGGAACTGGGTGGCTGTGAACCTCACGTTGTCCACGTCATGGTTCGTCAGGATCGTCATGCGATCTGCTCCTTGCTGTGACTGCTGGTGGTTGACAAAGGGTGGCCGGGCCTAGGACCCGGTAGTCCCCAGGCGGCGCTGGGCGGACTCGGAGCTCGGCGCGAAGTAGGCGATCTCCTGCTGGAGCTGGGCGATGTACTGGTCGCGCTGGGCGATCGCCTCGGGCGTACTGGGAGCCGCCGGCTTCGGAGCCGCCCTGGGCGTACCCGGCCTGGGGCCGGGAGCGGCGCCGTAGGCTTCGCCGCCGTACGCCCCACCGACTCCGGCGCTGGTGCCGGGCTGGCCGGCGAACGCGTTGGTGCGCGCCTGCGCCTCAAGCGCCTCCATGGTCGCGAGCACCTGGGACGAGGAAGGCATCAACCTGGTCGATGGGTAGCCCGACCACCGGGTGGTCGAGAACCGGATGTTTCTGACGCCCTCCGACGTCAGGAGGATCTCGGTCAGCCGGTGCGAGGGGCCCGAGGATTCCTCGTGACGTGCCGAGTCGCCCTCGAACTCCCGCATCGTGGTGGTCACGTCGTCGAGGAAGACGTCGACCTCATCCTGGTTGTAGCCCTCCTTGAATGAGGAGACCTCGAACTTCACGTTGAGAACGTCGTCGGCTGTCAGCAGCGTCATGCGTGCTGCACTCCCTGTTGTCGCATTCTGTCGCGTGATCCCTGGTCCTCGATCCGCAGCCCCAGGTGCTGCGCCAAGAGCGGCGCGAGCTCGGTGAGCTGCTCGCCGCTGACGGTCGCCCCACCCAAGGAGTCGACGCCGCTGACCACTCTCATCTCCAGCCCCCGCAGGTCGACGTCGCTCAGGCTCCCGCCGCGCAGGCGCAGCGTGCCCACCCGGCAGTCCTCGAAGCGGACCCGCTGGGCGTCGATGCCGCTCAGGTCCAGCTCGTCGATCCGGGTGCCCCGGATGAGGACGTCGCGCAGAGCGGTCCCGGCGAGGTTGGCGAAGCCCAGACGGCAGTCCTCAATGAGGACGGACTCGACATCGGCGTCGTAGAGCTCCCAGGCCCCGATACGGGAGTCGACCAACTCCACCGTGCGCCATGTGGAGCGCGGGCTGTGAAGGTAGGTGGCGCTCAGGCGCTCCAGGCGGCAGTCGACCAGCCGCGCCGCGGCCAGGTCGGTGTCGTTGGCGAAGACCTCCGAGAACCGGCAGCTCAGCAGGCTGAGTGCCGACAGGTCCGCGCCGCTCAGGTCCGCCTCGACCAGCTGCAGGTCCTCGACCATCTCACCGGCGGCCAGCTCATCGGCCTCGCCGTCGCGCAGGCGACCCGAGGTCCGGTGCCGCGAGGACCGGTGGCCTCGGGGAGGCTGCGGGGAGGAGCCTGCGGCCGTGTCGGTCCGTCCTGCGGTCATGGTCCTGTTCTATCGCAGATCGGCTCCGGGCACCGGGGTTGTTCTCCCCGGGTGCCCGGGCGCGCAGGAGGATAGGTGTCCATATCGGAGACAAAGGAGCTCGCAGGCCGTCACTCCGCCGAGAAGAACCGCGGAATCATGCGGTTTCCTTTTCTGCGACTGAGGCTGATCGCGGCCTTTGTCACCGATATGGACACTCATGAGGCCGCTTCTACTCGAATCGGACGGTGGTGCCGGCCAGCATGCGCCGGCCGTAGCGGGCACTGGCCAGGGTCGCCACCACCACCAGCGCCAGGCACGCCCCCAGCACCAGCCAGTAGCCGCCGTCCGGCCAGGCTGATGCGGCGCCCCTGACACCCCGCCGATCAGCGACCATGCGGTCAGCCAGCCCAGACCGACGCTCATGACCAGGGCGGTGACCGCCGGCAGCATCGTCTCGTAGGAGATCATGGGATCGCAGCGTCGCCGCCGGCATGCCGACCAGCCGCAGCAGACCGAGGGACCCGCCGGCGCCCCAGCAGCTGCCGCCACCGTCGAGACCCCTGAGCGAGACCGCGGAGATGCCCGCGGCAGATGAGGATGCCGATGTAGCCGAGCTGGGCGAACTGGTTCTCCATGGCACTGCCCTCGATGGGCCTGGATCGAGCTGGGTGAGGTCGGGGCGGTTCCCCAGGGGCCAGGCCGGAGGTGGCCAGAGCGGTGCGGGCCCGCTCGATGGCCCCGGGGCTGGCCGGGTCCGTTCCCACCAGGATGACGGGGCGCCGTGCTCACGGGCGCTCGCCAGCCCCTCGGCACTGACCGGTGACGGCGAGGCGGCCGCGTTCTCGCTACAGCCATCGGGTACTGATGCTCACCGCGCCATCCGGGGGCCGCCACGTGCGGCGCCCCGAGCGCCTCGGCCTTGTCGGCCCTCGAGGATGACCCGACTGCCCTGCTTGCCGTCACCGCTGATCCGTCCCACGGTCACCGTTGTCACCCCGGGCACGGCGGCGAGCCGGTCGACGGCGCCGCTCAGGGCGCCCTCGTCGCTGACCGCCGGCATCGCCTCGAGCGTCGTGGGGCTCAGGTGCCCACCACCCTGCGTGACGTCATGGGTCCCCGCAGCGGCCGTGATGGCCACGGCGAACACCGTCATGGCGTAGACAGCGACGACCACGCCGGCCACCGCCCGGAAGACCGCTCGGGGGTGCTGAGTGATCCGGTTGAAGCCGATGACCTGAGCCGCCGAACGGGCCAGTGCCCTGCCGCCCCGCGCCACCCACCAGGTCAGGAGCGGCCCGGCCCACAGCAGCCCCAGCATCGTGCACAGGAAGGAGGCGGGCAGCAGGTAGATGATCAGATCGGAGTCCTGATGGGCCACCGTCGGGGTGCTGACCAGCCCCGCCGTCCCCAGGATGACGGGCGCCAGCGAGATGAGGCGGGGTCGGCGCTCGGTGCGCTCGCGGGACCCGCCCAGAGGACCGAGGTCGGCTCGTCGCGTGCGCCACCAGGCCACGGCCGCCGCCCCCGCCGTGGTCACGACGACGGCCAGGACCGCGTTGACCGGGGAGCGCAGCAGATCGGAGTAGTAGAAGCGGCTGGTTCGCAGCGTGATCTGCGCGGCAACGGGGATCATGGGCCAGGTGAGGGCCACGCCCGCCAGGGCGCCGACGAAGGTGGTGGCCCCGATCTCCAGGGCCGCGGTGCGGGCCACCTGCTGGGGCGTGGCCCCGATGAGGCGCAGCGTGGCGAAGCGCTCGGCCCGCTGCGCCGCCCCCAGGTCCGTGACGATCCCGACGAGCAGCAGCGCGGGTACGAGCACCGCGATGGCCCCGACGAGCGTGGCGATCCGATACGACTCGTTCTCGAAAGGAATGCCCTGGAAGGAGGTGACCACCTGGGGTGGGATGTAGAACTCGGAGGTGGCCACGGTCCCCAGGTCCGTCCCGACGACGGCCACCAGCGAGTCCGGGCCCTCGACGGCGTCGGGGGACAGGACGCCCACCTGCTTGCCGTAGCGGTCGCCGAGCTGGTCGGCGGGAAGGGAGGCGATGCGCTTGGCCAGGGCCGGCGAGGCCAGGTACTCGCCCCGCTTCGGGACGATGTCGGCCCCGGGATCCTCACTGAGGTGGTGCCCGACTCCGGCAGGAGCCACCCTCAGGACGGTGATCGGCTTTGTTGTCGACGACGTCGACGTTGCTGGCGACGGCCAGCTCGCCGTCGGTGAGAGACATGGTCGGGCTGGAGGTCCGTGTGGTTCGACTGCTCGGAGGGGCCTGATATGAGGGCGGTGGACGCCCAGCTGGAGCGCATGCTGCGCTCGGGGAAGGCCTGCGCGGCGGCCAGCAGCATGAGGAACAGGGCCACCCCCACCATGACGCCGGCGACGATCCCGGCCAGGCGGCGCCGGGCGGAGCGGTCGTTGGCGACGAGCAGCCGGGTCAGGGCGATGCGGCTCATGACCGGCTCTCCGGCTCCCGGGTCTCCCGGCTCGGCGTGCCCCGACTCGGCTCGGTCCGGCCGCGGTGTGCGTGGCCCCGGGGCCGATGCGACCGTCGCGCACGGTGACCTCCCGGTCGGCGTAGGCGGCGACGCGCGCATCATGGGTGATGATGACCAGGCCGGCACCTCGGGAGCGCACCGAGTTCAGGAGCACCTCCATGGTTCGTTCGGCGGCCAGGGAGTCCAGGGAGCCGGTGGGCTCGTCGGCGAAGAGGAGACGCGGGTTGGTCACCAGTGCCCGTGCGACGGCGGCCCGCTGCGCCTGGCCGCCCGAGAGCTGGGTGGGGCGCTTGTCCAGGTGCTCGCTCAGCCCCAGCTCGCCCAGGGTCTCGCGGGCCTGGGCCAGCGCCCGCCTGCGCGAGGTGCCCGCCAGGAGCAGGGGGATGGTGACGTTGTCCAGGGCGGAGAGGTCCGGCAGGGAGCTGGCCGAACTGGAAGATGAAGCCGAACTCCTTCAGGCGCAGGCGGCTGCGGGCCGCCTCGTCGAGGGCCGCGATGTCCTGCGACGCGTCGCCTCCGTGGTAGTCGACTGCGTCCGGCATCGGGCACGAGGACTCCGGCCATGACGTGCAGGAGCGTGGACTTCCCCGAGCCCGACGGGCCGGTGACGGCCAGAACCTCACCGGCCCAGGATGTCCAGGTCGACGCCGCGCAGCGCATGGGTCTGTCCGAAGCTCATCTCCAGGCCGCGGGCGCGCATGATGACCTCGCCCGGCAGGGTCGGCCTGGCCCCGACCGGGTGCGGGCGTGACTGCCGGCGTCGCGTGACGGCGGTCGTGACGGCGGTGGCGTTCATGAGCGCACCTCCTCTCGCAGCTCGCTCAGGCGGGCCGCGGTGGTCTCCATCCAGCGCAGGTCGGCCTCGATGTGGAACAGGGGCGTGGTCGGCCAGCAGCACCGTGCGCAGGTCTCCGTCCCTGCTTGAGGCGGGTCAGCTCACGCATGCGGGCCATGTGCTCGGCGCGCTGGAGGTCGAGGAGGCGTCCGGCGTCGTCGTCGAGCATGAGGGCGATGACGGTCTTGGCGAAGATGTCGGCCTGGACATCACCGGCGGGGGTGACCGGGGTCAGCAGCCACTGCTCGACGCTCTGGCGCCCGGTGTCAGTGACCTCGTAGCGCTTGCGCTCCGGTCCGGCGCCGGGCTCGGTCTCGACCTGCGTGATGAGCCCGTCGCGCACCAGGCGGGCGAGCGTGGCGTAGACCTGGCCGTAGGCCAGCGGCTTGAGGCGGCGAACCAGTGGTCCCAGGAGCGTTTGAGGTCGTATCCGTGCCCCGGCCCGGCGCTGAGTAGCCCAAGAAGAGTGAGTCTGGATTCCATGTCCAGGACTATACGCTGAGTGTATACGCGCACGGCATACTCCGCGAGGAGGATGTGCACGAGCATGTCCTTGCTGCTGGGTGGGGCGACGCGATGAACGAACCAACAGGCCAGCCCAGGTTTGACAGACCTCGGTCGACACCTTAGGTTAGGTTTACCTTTGCATATCTGGGGTGGGGAGAGTAGATGTCGATTAGGGGTCCTCGAGGATCGTCGTCGCCCCCGTTCTCAGAGGATGACGGAGGGAGTGCTCGCGTGGTCGCGCGCCGTCCGGCCATCCTCCTGATCGCAGCCGTCCTGCTGGTCCTGTGCGTCCTGGCCTCCCTGTTCGTCGGCTCCTCCCGGATCCCCGCAGGCCAGGTCGCCCACTACCTGCTCCACCCCGACGCCTCCAACGTCAGCTACAACATCAACGTCCTGCGCGTGCAGCGCACCATCATCGGAGTGCTCGTCGGGACCGCCCTGGCGGTGGCCGGCGCGGTGATGCAGGCCGTCACCCGCAACCCCCTGGCTGAGCCCGGGCTGCTCGGTGTCAACGCCGGCGCCTCGCTGGGCATCATCCTGGGAACCGCCGCGCTCGGCGAGCTCGCGGTCCCCGACCAGCTGGCCCTGGCGGCAGGAGGGGCCCTGGTGGCGACCGCACTCGTCCAGATCATCGGCATGATCGGCGCCTCGAGCTCCTCGCCGGTACGCCTGGTGCTCATCGGTGTCGCCTTCTCGGCCTTCGCCGGGGCGGTCATCCGTGGCGTCGTGCTGACGACGCCGAGCCTGTTCCGCACCTTCATCGGCTGGGAGATCGGCTCCCTGACCCGCACCGACATCCCCCTGCTGCCCATGACGGCCCTCGTGGTGCTGGGGACCGTCGCCGCCCTCCTTCTGGCCGGGGCCCTGGACAACATCGCCCTGGGTGACGACGTCGCCGCCGCCCTGGGCACCCGGGTCGGCCTCGTGCAGGGCCTGAGCCTCACGGTCATCACGCTCCTGTGCGCCGCCGCCACCACAGTGGCCGGCCCCATCGGGTTCGTCGGGCTCATGGCCCCGCTGACGGCCTCCTGGCTCATGGGACCCCACCGGGGCTGGATCGTGGCCCTGTGCGCACTGGGCGGCCCCGTCGTCGTCCTGGCCGCCGACGTCCTGGGCCGCGTCCTGGCCCGCCCCGGCGAGATGCAGGTCGGTCTGCTGACGGCCTTCGTCGGTTCGCCCGTCCTGCTGCTCATGGTCCTGAGGATGAAGGACCGGGCCTCATGAGAAGAATCAGCCTGAACCGCGCAGCCTCTCCGGCACTTTCCCGCGCCGCCACCGGCCCGAGCCGCAGCCTCCACGTGGGGGCCGACGCCGGACGCCTGTGGATCGTCGTGGGCCGCTGGTCGGCGCTCATCACCCCGAGCCATGTCATCGTCGGCCTCATGCTGCTGACTCTCAGCCTCGCGGTGGCCGTGGTCGCCCTGCGCCTGGGGAAGTTCCCCCTCTCCACCCAGGAGGTCATCGACGCGCTCCAGGGGCAGGGGCGCAAGATCGTCCAGGTCGTCGTCGTGCAGTGGAAGCTGCCCCGGATCGTGCTGGGGACTCGTGGCGGGCCTGGCCCTGGGGGTGGCCGGGGCCGTCTTCCAGACCATCACCCGCAACCCCCTGGGCTCGCCCGATCTCATCGGCTTCAGCACGGGCGCGCAGACCGGGATCCTGGTCAGTGTCCTCCTCCTGCCCGGCTCCATGCTCTCCGCCTCCCTGGCCTCCTTCATCGGCGGGGCCGCCGTGGGGGCAGTGACCTACCTCGTCTCTCTGCGCGGCGGGTTCACCGGGCTGCGCTTCATCCTCGTGGGGATCGCCATCAGCTCCATGCTCGTCTCCGTCAACCGCTGGCTGCTGGAGCGGGTCGACGACGACGAGGGCCTAGGGGCCCTCAAGGCCATCACCGGCACCCTCGGGGCGGCTCGGTGGACGGTGGTGGCCCCGACCTGCCTGGCCGTCGGGGTCACCGTGGCCCTCATCCTGCTGGCCTGCCGGCACCTGCAGGTCCTGTCCCTGGGGGAGCAGGTGGCCACCATCCTGGGCAGTCCCACCCGCCGGGCCAGTGCCGTCCTCATCCTGCTGGGCACCGTGCTGGTGGCGGTGGTGACGATGGCGGCCGGGCCCCATCGGCTTTCGTGGCCCTCGTGGCGCCCCACCTGGCCCGCCTCCTCACCGGCTCTCCGCAGTCCCCGCTGCTGGTGAGCGGTTTGACCGGGAGCCTTCTGCTGGTGGGCGCCGACCTGCTCAGCCAGCTGGTGCTCGAGTCGATGCCCGTGAGCGTGGTGACCAACGCCGTCGGCGGCCTCTACCTCATGGTGGCGCTGACCGTGGCGGCGCGCGGAAGGAGATCCCTGTGACTGGACCGATCGCCGACAGGCCCACCGACCACCCCACCACCCCGCCAGACGACGCGCCCGCCGCGGCCGGGGCGGAGGCCTCCGAGATCCGACTGGCCGCCCGGGGCGCGACCATCGCCTACGAGCGTCACGTGGTCTCCCGCGACCTCGAGGTCGACATCCCGGCCGGTGTCTTCACCGCCATCGTGGGGCCCAACGCCTGCGGGAAGTCCACGCTGCTGCGCGCCCTGGCCCGGTTGCACCGGACCGCCCGGGGAGTGGTTCTCCTCGACGGCGCCGACATCGTTCGCCTGGGCACCAAGGAGGTCGCCCGCCGGGTCGGTCTGCTGCCCCAGAGCGCCACCGTGCCCGGCGGCATGCTGGTGCGCGACCTCGTGGCCCGCGGTCGCTTCCCCCACCAGGGCCTGTTCCGCCAGTGGTCGTGGCAGGACAGACAGGCCGTCGAGGAGGCCATGGAGATGGTGGGGGTCACCGAGCTGGCCACCCGCGCCGTCGACGAGCTCAGTGGTGGACAGCGCCAGCGCGTGTGGATCGCCCTGGCCCTGGCCCAGGGCACCGAGACGATCCTGCTCGATGAGCCCACCACCTTCCTCGACCTGGCTCACCAGGTCGACATCCTCCAGCTGTGCCGCCGTCTCAACGCCGACGGCCGCACGGTGGTGGCCGTCCTGCACGACCTCAACCAGGCGGCGCGCTGCGCCGAGCACATGATCGTCATGCACGACGGTCGGGTCCGCACCACCGGCTCCCCGCGCACGATCCTCACTGAGGACCTCATCGAGGAGGTCTTCGGCCTGGCGGCCGTCATCGCCCCCGACCCGGTGGCCGGCACCCCCATGGTGGTTCCCCGCCACCTGGGCGCGGTCACGCCGGCCGGCCCTGACCCTGCCGCGACCCCCGCCGCTCCCGCCGACTCCGTCGGAAGTCCGGCACCACAGCCTTCTGCCGATCCCGCCTCGGCAGGAACCAGCCCGACTGCTCGTTCCCAGCAGGACGGACAAGAAAGGAACACAGATAGATGAACGCATCCTCGCGGCGTGCCAGCCGCCTGAGGCAGGGCCTCCTCGCCGTGGCAGCCATGGTGCTGAGCACCGGGCTGGTGGCCTGCGGCTCCTCCAACAGCTCGACATCCGCCTCAACGGCCGCCGGCTCCGCAGGGGCTTCCGGCGCTGCCTCAGCCGGGGCCTCCGGTGCCGCATCGTCCGGGGCCCCCGCCAAGGCCACCTGGCCGGTGACCATCAAGGGGGACGACGGCGTCGACGTCGAGATCAAGGCCGAGCCCAAGAGCATCGTGTCCACCTCCGTGACCCTGACCGGATCGCTCCTGGCCCTCGACGCCCCGGTGGTCGCCTCGACGCCGGCCAAGAAGAAGGATGAGAAGACCGACGACAACGGCTTCTTCACCCAGTGGTCCAAGCAGGCCACAGACAAGGGCGTCAAGGCCATCGACGGTTCCGAGGACAGCCTCGCCCAGACGGTCGCCGGCGACAACCCCGACCTCATCATCGTCGCCAAGACGGGGCAGGACTCGGCCGTCAAGGTCGTCGACAGCCTGCGCCAGCTCGAGGTCCCCGTCCTCGTCATCGACTACGGCTCGCACTCCTGGCAGGACGTCACCAAGACCCTGGGGACAGGCCACCGGTCGCCAGGCCAAGGCCGACGCCGTCATCAAGGACTACACCACCAAGGCGGAGAAGGCCAAGAGCGCCATCGCCGTCCCGCAGGGGCAAGACGTCGGTCTTCACCGTCCCCGGGGACGGCACCAAGGGCGCCAACGCCTTCACCGAGGAGGCCCCGCAGGTCCAGCTCCTCAAGGACCTGGGCTTCACCATTGCCGCCGTCCCCGAAAGCGTCAAGGGCGACCAGTCCATGGGTGATCGCAAGGACATCGTCCAGCTCTCGCCGGAGAACGTGCAGGCGGGACTCACCGGTGAGAACTGGGTGGTCATCGCCGCCGACGAGACCGCGAAGAACGCCGTCACCAGCAACGAGACCTTCAGCTCGGCGGCCCCGGTGACCGGCGGCAAGGTGCAGTACATGCCGCCCTCGTCCTTCCGGGCTGGACTACTACTCGGCCCTCGAGATGCTCGAGGCCGTCCAGAAGGCCTACCCCAAGACCTCCTGAACCACTGACGACCTGAGCGTCGATGCGCTGGTGCCCCGGGCCTCGGCCCGGGGCACCAGCGCATATCGATGACATCGACCCTTCACGCTCGAGCACTGCTCGGGGCGGGCGCCCTCAGCTCCAGGCGACCGAGTAGTACTGAGTCTCCTGGAACTCACGGATCCCCTCGCGCGCGCCCTCGCGCCCGATACCGGACTGCTTGACGCCGCCGAAGGGGGCGGCGGGATCTGATACGAGCCCACGGTTGACGCCGACCATCCCGACCTCCATGCGCTCGGCCAGGCGCAGCGCCCACCCGAGATCGCGGGAGAAGACGTAGCCCGACAGCCCGTAGTCGGTGTCATTGATCCACGTCAGCAGCTCGTCCTCATCGTCCCAGGTGACGATCGGGGCGACGGGGCCGAAGATCTCGGTGCGCACGATCTCCGCGTCGGGGGCGACGTTCGTCAGGACCCGCACCGGTAGGAACGCCCCCGGAGACTCCCGGGGCCAGGAGGACTCGGCGTAGACGACGGCGCCCCCGGCCACCGCCCCGTCCACCAGGGCGTTGATCTTGTCTCGCGCAGCCGTTGTCACCAGGGGGGCCGATCTGGTTCGCCTCGTCCGCCAGAGCCGGCCCGACCCTCAGGTCGCGGACGACGGCGGAGAACTTCTCGGTGAACTCCTGGGCGACGTCCTGGTGGACGTAGAAGCGGTTGGCGGCGGTACAGGCCTCGCCACCGCCCCTGAGCTTGGCCTGGACGGCGCCCGTCACCGCGGCGTCGACATCGGCATCGGCCGCCACCACGAAGGGCGCGTTGCCTCCGAGCTCCATGGACGACACCAGCACCTTCTCCGCCGCCTGCTTCATGAGCACACGGCCGACCTGGGTCGACCCGGTGAAGGAGACGGCTCGGACCCTGGGGTCCTCGAGCCACGTCGTCGACACCTCCACGGAACGGCTCGAGGGCACGATGTTCACGACGCCCGCCGCACGCCGGCCTGGAGGACCAGATGTCCCAGTGCCACCGCCGTCAGGGGCGTGAGGGATGCGGGGCGGAGCACCACCGTGCACCCGGCGGCCAGGGCCGGGGCGATCTTGCGGGTCCCCATCGCCGCGGGGAAGTTCCAGGGGGTGATCATGGCGACCACCCCGATCGGCCGGTGCGTGACGATCGTCCGGGTCCCGCCTGCCGGGGAGGAGCCGAAACCGCCCTCGGTGCGCACCGCCTCCTCGGAGAACCATCGGAAGAACTCCGCCGCGTAGAGGACCTCCGCCCTGGCGTCGTCCACCGACTTGCCGTTCTCGGCGCTGATGAGCACCGCGAGCTCCTCGGCCTGTCCCACCATGAGGTCGAACAGGGTCCGCAGCAGCTCGGCGCGCTGCCGGGGCGGGGTGGCGCTCCATGCCGGCAGCGCCTCGGAGGCCGCGTCGACGGCGCGTGCGGCATCCGCCGGAGTCGCATCCGTGCAGCGTGCGAATACGGCGTTGCTGGCGGGATCGACGACGTCGAAGGTTCCGCCGTCGGACGCTGCCGTCATCCGCCCGCCCAGGAGCATCCCCTCCTCGGGACGGATCCTGCGCAGGTAGTCGGCCCAGAGCCGGGTGGGCTCCAAGGGTCGTGTACGCCGCCGCTGTGTCACTTGTCGCGCCGGGTCGTGTGTCAGCCATGGTTGTACTCCCTGAGTATCGCCTGTCGCCTGCTGCGCATCACGGGTAGAGACCACGGGAGACGTGGGCCTCGGCGACGCGTTTGACGGCCATCGTCGTCGCCGCGGTGCGCAGCGACAGCCCGTGATCCTTGGAGAAGTCCGAGACCTCGTTCCAGGCCTTGTCCATTCTGGTGCGCAGGCGCTCATTGACCTCCTGCTCGGTCCACCAGTAGGACTGATTGGCCTGCACCCACTCGAAGTAGGACACGATGACGCCCCCGGCGTTGGCCAGGATATCCGGCACGACGAGGATCCCCTTGTCGGCCAGGATCGCATCGGCCGTTGGTGTCGTCGGGCCGTTGGCGCCCTCGACGACCAGCTTGGCATCGATCATCGGCGCGGTCTGCTCGGTGATGACCCCCTCGACGGCCGCAGGGACGACGACGTCGCAGGCGACGGCGAACAGCTCGCTCGCAGGGATCGGGTCCGCGCCGGGGAACCCGTCGACGGTGCCGGTCTCATCCACGAAGGCCTCGAGCGCGGGGATGTCGATGCCCTTGTCGTTGCGAATCGTGCTGTAGACGTCCGCCACGGCCAGAACCTTCACGCCCGCCTCATGGAGGAAGCGAGCAGCGCCGCGACCGACTTTGCCGAAGCCCTGAACGATCGCGGTGGCCTGTGAGGGATTCACTCCGATGCTCTCCATCGCGTTGAGGACGGAGTAGACGACGCCGCGGGAGGTGGCGGCGGCCCGCCCCTGTGACCCACCGAGGTTGACCGGCTTGCCCGTGACGGTTCCCAGCACCGTGTGCCCGGTGGCCACCGAGTAGGTGTCCATCATCCAGGCCATGGTCTGCTCGTCGGTCCCCATATCGGGGAGCCGGGATGTCCTTGTCGGGGCCGATCAGGGGGATCAGCTCCGAGGTGTAGCGTCGGGTCAGTCGCTCGAGCTCTCGTTCCGAGTGGGCCCGCGGGTCCACCTGGACCCCTCCCTTTGCTCCGCCGTAGGGCAGATCGAGAAGAGAGCACTTCCATGTCATCCACATGGCCAGCGCTCGGACCTCGTCGAGGTCCACGTTGGGGGAGTAACGGATTCCTCCCTTCGCTGGGCCGCGAGAGATGTTGTGCTGGACGCGGTGGCCGATGTGCAGCTCCATCGTGCCGTCGTCGCGTCGCAGCGGAATCGAGACCGTCACCTCCTTACGGGCGGTTTCGAGCATGCGGCGCATTCCGTCGTCGAAGCCGAGGAACTGGATCGCCTCGGCGAGCTGCGCCCGAGCATCGGCGAGGGGCTGAGAGGTCGAGGGCATGGAGCTACCTCCTGGGTCGGTCGGGTGGGGCGTCGTGATCTGAGGCCGGTGCGGCCTGGAGACGTGGGTGGAACGTGGGTGGAAGAGGGAATCAGGGCTGGTCTCGGAGTGCCTGCTCAAGGATCTCCATACCCTCGGTGAACAGCTCGTCCGGCATGGTGACCGGCGGCAGCAGGCGGATGACATTGCCGTAGGTGCCGCAGGTGAGCAGAATCAGACCGCGTGAGCGCGCGGCCTGCGCGACAGCGGCGGTCAGTGCGGCGTCGGGCCTGTGTGAGACGGGGTCGACGAGCTCGAGAGCCATCATGGCGCCCTTGCCCCGGACCTCGCCGATGCGGGGGTCCTTCGCCTTCCACTGCTCCATCAGGCGGATGCCGGTCTCACCGATCGCGCGGGCCCGTTCAAGGAGATCGTGCTCCTCGATCATGTCCAGGGTCGCCAGGGCGGCGGCGCAGGCCAGGGGGTTGCCGCAGTAGGTGCCGCCGAGGGCGCCCGGTCCGGCGGAGTCCATGATCTCGGCCGAACCGGTGACCGCTGACAGCGGCATGCCCCCGGCCAGGCCCTTGGCGGTCGTCACCAGGTCGGGAACGACTCCCTCGTGGTCGCAGGCGAACCACGCCCCGGTACGTGCGATTCCCGACTGGATCTCGTCGGCGATGAAGACCGCACCATTGTCATGGCACCAGCGCTGGAGCGCGGTGAGGAAGCCGGGCGCCGGAACGATGAACCCGCCTTCGCCCTGAATGGGCTCGATGATGACAGCGGCGACGCAGGACGCCCCCACCTGCTTCTCGATCTGACTGATCGCGCGCTCGGCGGCGGCCTCGCCGTCCAGTCCATCGCGGTACGGGTAGGAGCCGGGGACCCGGTAGAGCTCCGGGGCGAAGGGGCCGAAACCGCCCTTGTAGGGGGCGACCTTGGCCGTCAGTCCCATGGTCAGGGAGGTGCGTCCGTGGAAGGCGTGGTCGAAGCAGACGACGGCCTGGCGGCCGGTGTGCCTGCGGGCGAGCTTGATGGCGTTCTCGACGGCCTCCGCCCCGGAGTTGAACAGCGCGGTCTTCTTCTGGAAGCTGCCCGGGGTCAGGGCGTTCAGGCGTTCGGCGACCTCGATGTATCCGGCGTACCTCGTGACGGCGAAGGAGGTGTGCGTCAGGTTCTCGGCCTGCTCCTGGATCGCCGCGGCGACGGGCGCCGCAGCGCCGCCCACGGTTGTCACCGCGATGCCTGATCCGAAGTCGATGAGACGATTGCCGTCCACGTCCTCCAGGACACCGCGGTCCGTGCGCCGTGCGAATGTCGGCATCGCGGCGGTCAGGGCGCGCGGGAGCGCGGTACCGGCGCGTTCGTCGAGGGTGCGGGCCTCGGGACCGGGCAGAGGAGTGGCGAGATGAATGGTCTGGGGCAGCGTTGCCATGTGGACCTCACAGTGTGTCGTGACGGGCGGAGATCTGCATTGGAACAGAGCACTCCGGGATGTCGTAGAAACGTGCTCGGCGATGAGTTCTGCTTCAGGCTATGCCCGCCCCTTGGGCTGAGCACCTAAGCGTGCTGCACAAGATTTTGTGAATCCTGTGCATGATGCATAGAACGGTGTTTGAATCCAGACATGCTGTTGGTGTCGGATCTCATGGATCGAGCGGACCTGGGGGTTCGCGCGGTGCTCCTGCCCGCACCGAGCGCCGCGGTCACCTGGGTCGTCGCGACCGAGCTCCTCCAGCCGGCGTCCTACCTCGAGGGCGGTGAGCTCGTTCTCACCACGGGCCTTGTCATGGCCGACGCCGAGGCGGGCACATGGCGGGAGTACGTGGCGTCACTGGTCGAGGCCGGAGTCGCCGCACTCGGACTGGGAACCGGCATCGCCTTCGACACGGTGCCCGAGGACCTGCGCGAAGCCTGCCGGATAGGACGTCTCAATCTCCTCGAGGTCCCTCTCGAGGTCTCCTTCGCCTCCATCAGCCGTGACGTGGGGACCATGCTTCAGGCAGCCGGGCCGGAGATCGGCGCCGAGGGGGCGGGCGACGAGGAGACCCTGGTCCTGCAGCAGCTGACGCGCGCAGCCGCCAAGGACAACCAGAGCGCGATCATGCGCGCCCTGGCCTCGATCCTCCGGGGGGAGGTGTCCCTGCGGGACGCCACGGGACGCACGGTGGTCGGTCCCTTCGGTCCAGCGGCCCCGGGAATCGACGACGAGGTCGCCGAGTGCATCGACAGGATCCGTCCGGGAGGGATGCGAGGGGCCGGGGCGGTCGGTCTCGGTGAGACGCGGCTGGTCGTCCGTCCTGTCGGCATCACCGGGGAGCCCGAGAGCTACCTGGTGACCGTGCAGCGGCAGACGCTCACACGCGCCCAGACCCTGGGGGTCGATCTCGCCTGGTCGTTTCTGAATCTCATCGCCGAGTCCTCCAAGGCCTTCACCGGATGGCTCCTCCAGCTCGTGGGGGCGTCTGCCGAGCATCTCCTGTCGGGCGAGGTCGCGCAGGGGATGGCCCTGGCCGATCAGGCCCAGGATCTCGTCCTCAAACGCCTTCCGTCTCCGCCGCGGCGATCGATGGCCGGCGCCGGTGGCCGTCATCAGTGGCGTGTCATCTGCCTCGAGGGCGGCAGCGCCGCTGTTGCCGGGCTCTCCACGGCGCTGGCCCGGCTGCTCGTCGAGAGTCGGGGGGCCCCGGCGGGGAAGCGGCTTCTGTGGTGCACGGACCGGGGAGGCGCCCGCCTGACCATCCTCGGTGAGGCCGAGCGTGTTCCTGCGCTTCTCGAGGACGGTCGTGTCATGCCATGGACGGGGCGGATGCGGATCGGTGTCAGCGGTCCTGTCGGCATCACCGACCTGCCGCGGGCCGCACAGCAGGCGCTGTCCGTCTGCACCGGTGCTCGGCGGCTCGGGCAGCCGGTGCGCTGGGAGGCCTCGGGGCTGCTGTCGGTCACGGACCTCCTGGACGAGGATCGGGCCCGAGCCTTCGCCCGCACTCGCCTCGGGAGCGTCGTCGATCAGCCCGAGCTGCTCGAGCTGCTGGAGATCTACCTCAGCGAGGGAGGGACGGTGCAGCGCATCGCCGAGCATCTGGGGGTGCATCGCAACTCCGTCCCCGCACGCCTCGTACGGTTGCGCCGAGCGCTCGGTGTCGACATCGAGGACGCCGAGCAGCGGGCAAATTTGTGGTTTGCATTACATTTTTTGATGAAGTAACGATCCAATGTCTTGCGTGCTGGCGACTTTTCCGCATGTTGGTGCGGTTCTGTGAAGTAAAGAACGTGACGTTCGACATGCTCGACTGTGTGTGTTTACTATGATGCCGTCACCTAGGACCTTAGCCCGCATTGTGGTCGCATGACTTGTGCCGCGTCGGGCGCCTGCGGCGATGTGGCCTGCACGGGTCCGGCGTGAGCTTGGGCAGCAGAGGCCTGAGCCGTCTCAATTTTTCGACTCTCGACACTTCTCATCTCGACACCGACGTCCCGCCAAAGCCAAGAAGCAGAGTGATTCACATGAGCCTTCCTCTCCTCCAGAATTTTTATCAACGGACGATTTATTCCGGCGACCACCGATGCCACGTTCGACGTCGTGGATCCCCGAACGGAGCACGTCGTGGCGCAGTGCCCGGTCTCAGGGTCCGCCGATGTCGACGCCGCCTACGACGCGGCCCTCAAGGCCTTCGAGAGCTGGCGGCTGACAACGCCGGCGGAACGGCAGAGGCTCCTGCTCCGGCTCGCCGACGCCCTGGAGGCCAATGCCGACCGTCTCGTCGAGGCTCAGCGTCGCAACACCGGTCAGCTCGCCGAGATGATCCGGGCGGAGGAAGTCATGACAGGGGCCTCTCAGCTGCGGTTCTTCGCCGGAGCCGCCCGACTCCAGTCGGGTGTCGCCTCGGGCGAGTACGCCGAGGGTCTGAACTCGCAGATTCGCCGCGAGCCCATCGGCGTCGTCGGGCAGATCGTCCCGTGGAACTACCCGTTCATGATGCTCATCTGGAAGGTCGGACCCGCCCTGGCCGCAGGCAACACGGTGGTGCTCAAGCCGAGTGCCAACACGCCCGAGAGCGCCATCGTCTTCGCTGAGATCGCCAGTGAGATCCTCCCTCCCGGGGTCTTCAACCTGGTACTCGGCACCGGCGAGACCGGGCGCCTCATGAGCGCTCACCCGGTGCCCGGGCTGGTTGCGCTCACGGGATCTGTGCGCGCAGGCTCGGATCTCGCCGAGCAGGCGGCCGGCAACGTGACCCGCGTTCACCTCGAGCTCGGAGGCAAGGCCCCCGCCGTCGTCTTCGCCGATGCCGACATCGAGGCGGCTGCCGAGGGCATCGCCGCCGCAGGGATATTCAACTCCGGGCAGGGACTGCACCGCTGCCACCCGCGTCCTGGTCGAGGCCTCGGTGGCCGAGGAGTTCACCGACGCGCTGGTGCGTCACGCCGAGTCCCTGCGAACCGGCCCGATTCCCGAGGAGGAGGCGTTCTACGGACCCCTGAACAATGCCCGCCACTTCGCCTCCGTGCAGAAGATCGTCGAGGAGCGGCCCGCGCACTCCCACCTGCTGACCGGCGGCCACCGCGTCGGCGAGAGCGGGTACTACTACGCGCCCACCGTCATCTCAGGTCTCAAGCAGGACGACGCGCTCGTGCAGCAGGAGGTCTTCGGGCCGGTGCTGACCGTTCAGGAGTTCTCCTCCGACGACGAGGCCCTGGCCCTGGCCAACGGTGTCGACTACGCCCTGTCCTCGTCCATCTGGACGACCGACCACCAGCGCGTCCTGCGATTCAGCAGGGACCTGGACTTCGGGTGCGTCTGGGTGAACTGCCACATCCCCCTCGTCGCGGAGATGCCGCACGGCGGATTCAAACGCTCCGGCTACGGCAAGGACCTCTCCGTCTACGGCGTGGAGGACTACACACGTATCAAGCACGTCATGAGTGCCCTGTGACGCCGCGGAAGCGAACAGGAGGTCACCCTCATGCGCATTCTGACGGCCTTCACCAACTCGCTCGGCGGTCGAGACTCCTATCACCTGGGGGTGTCTCTCGCTGAAGCGTTCTCGTGCCCGCTCGATCTCGTCACCGTCGTCAGGGGCGGTGAGGGGCGCTATGTCCTTGACGTCACCGATCACGCCTTCCAGGACGTCGTTGCTACGCAGGTCGACGACTGGATGTCGGAGATCATGGAGGAGCATCAGCCCCGTGTGCCGGTGAGCAAGTACCTGCGGTACAGCCTCTCCTTCCCCGAGGGCATCATCGCCTCGGCCGAGGAGCTCAAGGCCGACCTGCTCGTCGCCGGTGGAGGCCGTCACGGGGTCCTGGGGCGGGTGTCCCTCGGCTCCGTGGGGCAGACACTGCTCAACTCCTCGACTGTTCCGGTCGCCCTGTCCCCGCGCGGCATGAGGCACGCCCCTATCGACGGGCTCTCACGCATCACGGTCATGCTGGGGGAGTCCGGCCGGTGGAGGGGGGTGCTCAGTAAGGCCAGGACCTTCGCCGACAGAGCCGGTGTCCCGTTGCGTCTCGTCACGGTGGCCACCGGTGACTCGCAGAACACCGCGGAGATCGGGGAGCGGACCGAGGCCCTGCTCGCCGAGGTGCGCCTGGATCTCAAGGGACTGGATGACCAGCGTGTCCAGATCGTCCACGCCCACAGCATGAGCGCCGCCGTGCTGGCCATGGAGTGGAGCAGGAACGAGCTGGCCTTCCTGGGGTCGGCGCGGCTGGCCCAGAGCGGGCGCCTGTTCCTGGGGCCGGACGCCAACAAGATCCTGCGTGTCCTGCCCGTGCCGCTCGTCGCCGTCCCAGCTGACGCTGCCGACGTCGGGGGTGCGACATGAGCGCGGCGACCGCGAGCTCCGGAGGCGGGCTGTCGAAGAAGGGACTGGCCGAGGGCTCTGTCGGTCTGCTCGGCGCCATCATCATCGGCGTGTCCTGCATAGCGCCCCCGTACACCCTCACTGGCGCACTGGGGCCGACAGCCTCAGAGGTGGGCGAACAGGTGCCGGCGATCTTCCTCGTCGGGTTCGTCCCGATGCTCCTGGTCGCCTTCGGTTACCGAGAGCTCAATGCGGCGATGCCCGACTCGGGCACCTCCTTCACCTGGGGGACACGTGCCTTCGGTCCGTGGATCGGGTGGATGAACGGATGGGGGCTGATTGTGGCGACCGTCGTCGTCCTGTCGAACCTCGCGGCCATCGCCGTCGACTTCTTCTACCTGTTGCTCGCACAGGTGACTCGCAGAGCCGCCATTGCGGATCTCGCCGACAACGTATGGGTCAACACCCTCACCTGCCTGGTCTTCATCACGCTGGCGACCTGGATCGCGTACCGCGATATGCAGACCACCCAGAAGCTCCAGTACTGGTTGGTGGGGTTTCAGCTGACGGTGTTCCTCGGCTTCGGTGCGGTGGCCATCTACCGTTACTTCGCCGGGACCGCCGTCAATCCGACGCCCTTGAAGCTTGAGTGGTTCAATCCGTTCGCCGTCGACTCGCTAGGGACCTTTGTGGCGGGAGTCTCCCTGTCCCTGTTCATCTACTGGGGCTGGGACGTGTCGCTGACGGTCAACGAGGAGGCCGACGACGCCAGCTCCACCCCCGGGCGCGCTGCCGTGCTCACCGTCATGACCATTGTCTCGGTGTACATGTTCGTCACGGTCGGATCCATGATGTTCGCCGGCCTGGGGAAGGACGGGATAGGACTGGGCAATCCCGCGATCCAGGACAATGTCTTCTTCGCCTTGGCCAGACCGGTTCTGGGGCCGTTTGCGATCCTCATGTCGACGGCGGTGCTGATCTCGTCGGCGGCGTCCTTGCAGTCCACCTTCGTCTCTCCCGCCCGCACCCTACTGTCGATGGGATATTACGGAGCAATGCCGGAGAAGCTCGGTGAGATCTCTCCGCGCTTCCTCACCCCTGGTCGCGCGACAGTCGTCTCGGCGATCGCCGCCTCGACCTTTTACACGCTGCTGCGCTTCGTGTCCACCTCCGTCCTGTGGGACACGGTTCAGACCCTGGGGGCGATGATCGCCTTCTACTACGGGCTCACCGCATTCGCCGCGGTGTGGTATTTCCGAGGGAAATGGTTCTGCTCAGTGAGGAGCTTCTTCTTCACACTGGTCTCGCCGGGGCTGGGAGGTCTTATCCTCTTCTCACTGCTCGGTCTGACCCTGAAGGACTCCCTCGACCCGGAGTACGGATCGGGATCGCAGGTCTTCGGTGTCGGTCTCGTCTTCGTCCTCACCCTCGCCCTCATTCTCCTGGGTGTGGTGCTGATGCTTGTGCAGTACGTCCGAGCACCGGCCTTCTTCCGCGGGGAGGTGATCGCACGATCCGACGCCGTCACCGAGGAGATGAAGGTGGCAGCTGCCTTTGAGGAGGGCGGCGGCGAAGCCTCCCCCGCTCCGTGCTGCGTCGTGAGTGCCGGTGTACCGGAGCGAGCACGCACACACATGAAAACAGATCCTTCCGCGCCAGGCCGGCAGAAGGATCTGAGAGGAAACACAATGTCATCGCATCGACGGACACAGCCGATCGATGCACCGATTATCAACGCACGATATGTGGACGCCAGGCCGGGCCACGAAGGAGTGAGCAATGAGCATCAACATGGAGCGAGTCGCCGAGCTGACGGAGATCGAGTCCAAGCGCCTCAATGAACGGACCAAGGGATCCGGCGACATGTACAACCGCGCGAGAAACAGTCTTTCCGGCGGCGTCGCCTCCTCGTACCAGCTGCGCGAGCCCTGGCCCATCTACCTCGAAAGCGGGCCAGGGGCCGAAGGTCTGGGACGTCGACGGCAACGAGATGTGGGACTTCCACAACGGCTTCGGATCGATGCTTCAGGGGCATGCCCACCCGGTGATCGGTGAGGCCGTTCAGGAGCGGTACGGCAAGGGCACCCACTTCGCCGCCCCGACTGAGGACGCCCTGGCCGTGGCGGAGAACCTATCGAGCAGGTGGGGGCTGCCGAAGTGGCGCTACACGAACTCGGGCTCGGAGTCCACGATGGACGCCATTCGCATCGCACGCGCCTACACCGGTCGCGACACGGTCATGAAGATCTTCGGCTCGTACCACGGGCACCACGACACCGTCATGGTCTCGATCGGCGTCGAGTACGACAAGATCGGTGACCGCGACAACCTGGCCTCCCTGCCCTACGGAGGCGGTATTCCCCGACGCCACCGTCCAGATGACGGTGCCGGTGCCCTTCAACGATGCCGAGGCCATGGAGCGCCGCATCATCCGGCTGGCTGATGAGGGCCGCAAGCCCGCCTGCGTCATCATGGAGCCGGCCATGATGAACCTGGGCGTCGTGCTGCCGGAACCGGGCTATCTGGAGCAGGTTCGCGAGATCACTCGGCGACACGGCATCGTCCTGATCTTCGATGAGGTCAAGACCGGCTTGTGCATCGGTCCGGGAGGCGCCACCAAGCGCTTCGGAGTGACTCCCGACATGGTGACCATGGCCAAGGCCCTCGGTGCCGGTATGCCCTCGGGCGCCATCGGAGGCACCGAGGAGGTCATGTCCGTGGTGGAGGACCACACTGTCTTCCAGGTCGGCACCTACAACGGCAACCCCCTGGCGATGGCCGCCGTGCGGGCCAACCTCGAGAAGGTCCTCACCCCGGAGGCCTACGCCCACCTCGACCACCTCAACGATCGCATCCTCGCGGGCTGCACGGAGGTCATTGAGCGTTACAACCTTCCGGGCTACGCGGTGGGTGTTGGCGGCAAGGGGTGCGTCACCTTCTCCCCCAAGAAGGTCGTCGACTACGAGACCTTCAAGGAGCACCAGAACGCGGAGCTGTCCGAGCTCGCGTGGCTGTTCAACATGAACCGGGGGATCTTCATGACTCCGGGCCGCGAGGAGGAGTGGACGCTGTCGGTGACCCACACGGACGAAGCGATCGACGCCTACGTCAGCTGCTTCGAGGAGCTCGCCGAGGCGATCACCGCCAAGTGACGTGAGCACTCTCTGATCTCATGGGGGCCACCGAAGACACCGGTGGTCCCCATGAGTGCGTCCTGCTCGTGGCGGCACTCGGCGATGCCACGAGGCCGCCGAGCCGGTTCCACCTCATCGTCTGAGGCGAAGCTCTTGGGCGCCAGTGCTGACGTCGTGGACAGGCCCACCGGGGACAGGAAGAGCTCGGCGACGGTCTGGATGATGAAGACCACGGCCAGGAACCACCACGGGGACAGGTCCTTCCCGCCCGGCCAGATCTGGAGTTTCCGGCATGCTTCCGGCTCTCGTCAGGACGCCGGGGCCCCGGATAAGAGACCGCTGGTCTCTTATCCGGGGCCACCGGGTGCCGCCGTGGAGGGTGATGCACAAGGACTCCTCCGACGGGCGGAGGGGATGGGGTCCGGCAGGGCCTGCGCGGACGGATCCGTCAGCGGGTGAGGGCGTCGGCCGCGGCCTTGACCTGCGGACGCACCGGGGTCAGGCGGGTCAGCTGGGTGACGTGGCGCGGCTCGAGCTCCTCCAGGCTGGAGACGCCCAGGAGCTTCATGGTGCGGACGACCTCGTCGGAGAGGATCTCGATCATGCGGTCCACGCCCTCGCGCCCGCCGGCCATGAGGCCGTAGAGGTAGGCGCGGCCCACGAGTCCGAACTTGGCCCCCAGGGCGATGGCGGCCACGACGTCGGCGCCGTTCATGATGCCGGTGTCGACCATGATCGTGGCGTCCTTGCCGACCTCCCGGACCACCTCGGGCAGGAGGCGGAAGGGGACGGGGGCGCGGTCGAGCTGACGCCCGCCGTGGTTGGACAGCAGGACGCCGTCGACGCCCAGGTCGATGAGGCGCTTGGAGTCCGCCACCGTCTGCACGCCCTTGATGACGATCTTGCCCGACCACATGGAACGGATGACCTTGAGGTCCTCGTCGCTGATGGTGGGGTCCATGGCACTGTCGAGCAGCTCGCCCACGGTGCCGCCGGTGGACTTCAGGGAGGCGAACTCCAGCTTGGGCGTGGTCAGGAAGTCGTACCACCACCACGGGCGGGGGATCGCGTCGAGGACGGTCCCGGCCGTGATCTGGGGCGGGATGGAGAAGCCGTTGCGCTTGTCGCGCAGACGGGCCCCGGCCACGGGGGTGTCGACGGTGAACATGAGGGTGTCGAAGCCCGCGGCCGCGGCGCGCTCGACCAGCCCGTAGGAGATCTCGCGCTGGCGCATGACGTAGAGCTGGAACCAGTTACGCCCGTGGGGGTTGGCGGCCTTGACGTCCTCGATGGAGGTGGTGCCCAGGGTGGACAGGGTGAAGGGGATCCCGGCGGCACCGGCGGCCCCCGGCCCCGGCGACCTCACCCTCGGTCTGCATGAGGCGGGTGAAGCCGGTGGGCGCGATACCGAAGGGCATGGCGGAACGGCCGCCCAGGATCTCGCAGGAGGTGTCGACGTCGACGGCGGGGCGGAGGATGTCGGGGTGGAACTCGATGTCTCGGAAGGCCTGGCGGGCGCGACGCAGGGAGACCTCCCCCTCGGCGGCGCCGTCGGTGTAGTCGAAGGCCGCTGCTGGGGTGCGGCGCTTGGCGATCTTGCGCAGGTCCCAGGTGGTCAGTGCGGCGTCGAGGCGTCGACGCCTCGGATTGAGCTCGGGCGTCTTGAAGTGGAGCAGCTCGAAGATCTCGCTCGGGTTGGGCAGCTGGCGCTTGACCATAGGAAACCCTCATCAGTAAGTCGGATTCTGGACGCTCCGCGCGACGCGGAGTGCTCGTGGGAGGCGACCGGCCCCCATGGCCAGTCCTGAGGTCCACGAACCACTTCATGCTATGGGACAAAGGTCACTGAAGCAAGGTTAGCCTAAGTAATCCTTGCGGTGGCGGGAAATGGTTGTTGTGGCTGGGAGGATGAGGTTGGCCCACCGAAGCGCTGGAGTCCGCTCGTTGGCGGGGACATTCTGCACGGTCGGGTGCGTGCGGCTCCGGACGGAGGGTCTTGCACCCCAACGGCGCCGAATGTCCCCATCCGGCCGACGGGCTGGTTGGATCTCGGTAGAGTCGGGTCGCGGACCGATTATGTCCGGGTGGTGTCCGGGGAAGTGGAGGAGGCGTTGCCATGCGTCGTCGTTTGTTCGTATCGGCCTCGGTGCTGGCGGCCGTTGGTGCTCCGGTGGTGGCCGCCTGCTCGCGCTCGTCGAAGAAGGCTGCGGGAACTGCGTCCTCCGGGTCACCAACAGGAACGCAGCCGGGCTTCAAGGCCTTGGACGGTCATGTGTCGGGTCATCGCCTGACGGTTGAGGTCTCGCCACTGGTTCGGATCGACGACTCCACGACCGCCCTGTCCATGGTGCTTTCGCGTGCTGCTGACGACGCGAACGGCAGTGACTTCTCCTTCGGAACGGTCATGGGGTACATCAACTTCGCTGGAGACTGGCGCTATGGTGTGACCAGCACCCGCCTGATCGATACGGCCAAGGGGCGCGCGTGGACCTCCGTCTCCACCATGAGCAAGGAGCGGCTCGACATCAAACCCGGTCAGAGCGTCACCACCTATGTCGCCTTCGGTGCGGTCGACTCCGATTCCGTCACCGTCCTGGTTCCTCAGACCGGTTTCGTCACCGTTGATGTCATCAGTCGCGACGAGGTGTCCAGGACCGGTATCGACCTCAAGGCCATGGAGACGGCGGTCAAGGACGACAAGCCGGTCACCGAGCAGGCTGCGGCCTCACCCATCGAGATCAACTCCCGCACGGTCGATGGTTCGCTGGGTGCCCGTACCGGGGGCAAGGACGTCACCATCGTCATGGCTTCTGATGTCACGTTTGCCCCGGACTCGGCGGATCTGGCTGCGGCGGCCGAGGCTCAGCTGCAGACCGTGGCGGGTCAGATCGCCCAGTATCCCGATGGTGGGACGCTGACCATCGTGGGGCATACTGACGACGTCCAGGATGACGCCTACAACCAGGCCCTCTCCGAGAAGCGTGCCAACGCGGTCAAGACTCGTCTGGGGCAGCTCACCGGCCTGGACAAGTGGAACCCCTCCGTCGCTGGTAAGGGCGAGTCCGAGCCCCGTGTCTCCGGCACTACTGACGAGGCGCGGGCCGCCAACCGACGCGTGGAGATCACCCTTACCCCCACGGGCGGCACTGGTAGCAGCACGAAGCGCGGCGGATTAGGGAACGGCGCTGGCAGTGCGACGCCGTCGGCCCAGGCCTCGTCTGGTGGTGCCTCCCTGCCTGAGGCCAAAGGGCCTGTCGGCAAGGGGACGGAGGGTGTCACTGTCAAAAGATCTGATGGCAGTGGCCGGCTGACGATCAGCCTGGACCACGTCACCCGTGCCGGCGGCTACCTCCTGGGGGAGGTGAAGGTCGTGGCCGTTGATGGCGACACCTCGGCGTCGGACTGGTTCCACGACATCGACTCCGGGGGTATCTTCTCCAACTCCCGCAACGAGGACTCGGCCTCAGTCCAGTACACCCTCTCCAGTGCGTGTGACGGCCTCGCGGTGGTCGCAGGGGGCATGCAGATCCTTCCGGCGGACTACGTGCCCGGCGGGAAGGACACGCACTGGCCACTGGCCGACTTCAACCTCGCCGAGAAGCTTCAGGCCGGTACCGCCATGACCGTCGCCGTCGTCTGGCCAGATCCCGGTGGCGATACCATCACCGTTGACCACCAGAGCATCAAGAAGGGCAACGGCTCCTACGCCTACCGCCTCACCGACATCCCCGTCAAGGACAGCTGAACCGGAGCCAGCCCGTGGCCGGGGCTAAGCCACTCGGGTGTGGCCGGCCAGGGCCTGCAGACGTTCACGGGCACCGTCCCGGCGCAGAGCGTCCAGCTCCTCGACGAAGGCGCGTCGGAAGCGCTCATCTGTCGCCAGGTCCCCGAAGACGCCCTCATGGGAGATGAAGGCGGTCTCATGGCCGGCTTTCTGAGCCGCCGCCAGGGGCAGGAGCTCTTCGGCCAGCGGGTCGTCGATGACGATCTCCTCGCCGTTCTCGTCAACGCCCTCCTCACCCAGTGCCCAGGCGGCCACCATCGCAGCCCCCCAGCCGGATCGGCCCGCCGGCAGTCAGGTTGTCGCGCACCGTGCCCAGGACGAACTTCGGCATCCGGCTGGAGGCGTCCTGCGCCAGTCTGAAGAGCGTGTCCGCAATTGCCTCGTTGGTGAAGCGCCAGAAGAGCGTGTCCACATACTCGTCCAGGTCGATCCCCGGCACCGAGCGCAGGGTGGCCCGCGCCTCGCGCTCAAGATAGGCCCTCACCCAGGTGGCGATGTCCGCATCGGCCGCGGCCTCGTGCGCGTACTCCATCCCCAGCAGCCGCCCCCAGTGGGCCAGCCCCTGGTGGGAGGCGTTGAGCAGGCGCAGCTTCATGAGCTCGTAGGGGACGACGTCGTCGACCATCTGCACCCCGACCTCCTCCCACGGGGGCCGACCGGCGGGGAAGTCGTCCTCGATCACCCACTGGGTGAAGGGCTCGCAGACCACCGGCCAGGCGTCCTCGATGTCGAGTCCGCGTCGCAGCTCGTCGATGTCCGCCAGCGTGGTCTGCGGGGTGATCCGGTCGACCATGCAGCTGGGGAAGGCGACGCTCCCGTCGATCCAGTCGGCCAGCTCCGGGTCGCTCATCGCCGCCTGGGAGACCACCGCCGTGCGGGCCACCTTCCCGTTACCGGGCAGGTTGTCGCAGCTCATCACCGTGAACGGCGGGGTTCCGTCCGCCCGACGCCGCCGCAGCGCCTCGACGATGTATCCGAAGGCCGTCGTCGGTTCACCCGGGTGGGTGGCGTCGTGGACGGCCCCGGGGCTGAAGGTGCGGAACTCGCCGGTGACGTCATCGACGTTGTAGCCGCCCTCGGTGATCGTCAACGAGACGATCCGGGTGGTGGGCCTGCTCATGAGGGCCAGAACGGCCTCGGGGTCGTCGGGGGCGAGGCGGTAGTCGTGAATGGAGCCGATGACCACCGGGTCGCGCAGCCCACCGGGGTGCTTGCGGATGAGGGTGTAGAGGTGGCCCTGGCTCTCCAGCGCGTCGCGCATCCGTGCGTCCCCGGGCAGCAGGCCGACACCGCAGATCCCCCACTCCAGGCAGGATCCCCCCGGTTTGATGGGCTCAGCGCCGTCTCGAGGGGCCGGCCCCGGCGCGCCTGCGCATGAGCCTGTCGAGGTAGACGGCCTCGTGGGCACGGTGAAAGCCACCCACGCCGATGTGGACGATCCCAGTGATCATGGCGGAGCGGTCATAGTCGGGGGCCAGGGGCGACTCAGTCAGTGAGGTGGTCAAGAAGAGGTCCTTTCCATGCTGCCACCAGTCACTTCCAGTCAACTCCGCCTTCATGGAAAACCGGTGTGCGCCGGCCCCAGGCGACCTCATCGGCCCGTCCCGGTGCCCGCCTCACTTCCGCAGGAATCCTTGTGGGAGAAGAGAAACCGCAGAAGACTCCGCGTCGCCCGGGCGGTGTGCCATCGGGCGACGCGGAGTGCGGGTGGGCTTGATGAACCTCAGTGGGCGATGACGACGCGCAGGTTGCGCGGGCCGTGCACGCCGTTGACGCGCACGAGCTCGATGTCGCTGGTGGCCGAGCCGCCGGCGATCCACGTCATCGGGCGCGTGGGGTGCTCGCCCAGGACGTCGACGGCCTGCGGCACCGTCGGCATGATCGACTCGCGCTCCAGAACCACGACGTGCTTGTCCGGCACCAGTGAGATGGCCCGGCGCCCCTGGTCCGGCTCTCCGTCGAGGACGATCGTCCCCGAGATCGAGATGCCCACACGCGAGCAGGTCAGCACGGCGTCGATCTCATTGAGGTCGAGGGTGGCGATGGCCTCCTGGCGGGAGTCCTCCACCACGGTGCGGCCGTTGCGGGCGGCCGCCTCCTTGTAGGCCTCGGGCAGTCCCGCGGGGACGACGACGGAGCGCGCCTCACCGAGCAGCTCGTCAATGGCATCCAGGATCGCGGCGTCCTTGGGGGGCGACGATGACCTCGGCCGAGTAGTCCTCGAGCTTCTCGATCATCTCGTCGACCACGGGCTTGGAGCCGGGGGGATTCTCACCGGAGCGGATGTAGTTGCGCGGGATCGGCCCCACCGGTCGGGTCTGGGACCGCGAGATCGCGTCGCGGGCGCGGGCCAGGATCGCGGACTTCGCATCCATCACAGCTCCTCCTCGCTGGTCGAGCCGGCCGGGGCCTGGGTGGCGGATGCCTCCGGGGCGATCGGCTCAGGGTTGATGATGGCTGAGCGTGCGTCCAGCGCGGCCGGGGCGGGCTCGCCGTCGGCGCTCGCGCTGCCGGACACCGGCTCGCCGGGAGGCAGTGGCGGATCGGCCGGGAAGCCGTCCGGGTGGCCGCGGCCGACCCGGGTGCCGGGGACCTGGCTCAGGGGGGTCTCGCCCTCGGGGTGGGTGCGCCGCCACCACTGGCGGAAGGTCTCCGAGGGGGCCACCGGCAGGTCGCGCGCCCCGGTCCATAGGGAGGCCGGGAAGGGCAGAGCGCCGATCTTGCCCTCCTTGCCGCCCAGAAGCGCCGAGGCCTTGACCGTCTGCGAGGCGGCCTCCCACAGCGAGCTCTTCGACATCACCGGGGCCGAGACGTTCATGGCCACGTCCCACACGTCCGGCACCACGCGGCGCTTGACGTCCACGGAGCGGGCCCGCAGGTGGACGAGGATCGTGGGGATGTCGATCTTGACCGGGCACACCTCGCCGCAGGCCCCGCACAGGGAGGAGGCGAAGGGCAGGGTGTGGACCGGGTCGTCGTCGGCCAGCCCCTGCGTGAGCTGGGGGGTGATGATCGAGCCGATCGGGCCGGGGTAGACCGAGCCGTAGGCGTGCCCACCGGTGTGCTGGTAGACGGGGCAGATGTTCATGCACGATCCGCAGCGGATGCAGGCCAGGGCCTGGCGGCCCACCGGGTCGGCCAGGGTCTTGGTGCGCCCGTTGTCCATGAGCACCAGGTGGAACTCCTTGGGGCCGTCGCCCTCGGTGACACCTGTCCACATGGAGGTGTAGGGGTTCATGCGCTCACCGGTGGCCGAGCGCGGCAGGAGCTGGGAGAAGATCTCCACGTCCTGGAACCGGGGCACCAGCTTCTCGATCCCCATGAGGGTGATGAGCGTGTCCGGCAGGGTCAGGCACATGCGTCCGTTGCCCTCGGACTCGTAGATCGAGACCGTGCCGGTCTCGGCCACGCCCATGTTCGTGCCGGAGACGGCCACCGAGGCGTGCAGGAACTTGTTGCGCAGGTGTGAGCGGGCCGCGGCCGTGAGCTCCTGCGGGTCGTCGGAGAGATCCGCCGGGGCGTCATCCATGCGGTCCAGGAAGATGCCGCGCACCTCGGAGCGGTTGCGGTGGATGGCGGGCACCACGATGTGCGAGGGCATGTCGTCGGCGAGCTGGACGATCATCTCGGCCAGGTCCGTCTCGTGGGCGGTGATGCCCCGGTCGGCCAGGTACTCGTTGAGGTTCGTCTCCTGGGTGGCCATCGACTTGACCTTGACGACGTCGTCGACGCCCTTGGAGGCGATGATGTCGGTGATGATCCGGTTGGCCTCGGCGGCGTCACGCGCCCAGTGGACGATTCCGCCGCGGGCGGTCACGTTGGCCTCGAACTGCTCCAGCAGCTCGGGCATGCGCGAGGCGACCTCGAACTTGACGGCCTCCGCGGCGTTGCGCAGGTCCTCCCAGTCGGGCATCTCGGCCACGCGGTCGGCGCGCTTGGAGCGGATGGTGCGCGTGGCGTGGCCCAGGTTGCGGCGCATCTGGGTGTTGGCCAGCGTCTTGTGCGCGCCCTCGGGGAAGGTGGGGTCCCCAGCGCAGCGTGTCCTCGGGCTGCTCGACCTCGGTGCGCCAGCCGCCCGTGTGGGGCATGCCCAGAAATACCTGTGTCATCGTGCCACCGCCTGTGTGTGCTGAGAGCTACCGGTGTGCTGGACGTGCTTGGGGGCGAAGGAGATGTTGCCCTCGAAGGGCGCGTCCTTGGTGGAGGCCAGGATCTCGGCCAGGTGCATGATGCGCACCCCGGAGTTGACGCGGGAGAGGCCACCGCCGATGTGCATGAGGCAGGAGTAGTCGCCGGCGCACAGGACCTCGGCGCGCGTGGACATCACGTTGCTCATCTTGTCGGCGAGCATCGCGGTGGAGGTCTCGGAGTTCTTCATGGAGAAGGTGCCACCGAATCCGCAGCAGACCTCGGCGTCGGGCAGGTCGATGAGGGTGAGGGCCTCGACGGCCTTGAGGAGGCGGTAGGGGCGGTCGGCGACCTTGGCGATGCGCAGCGAGTGGCAGGTGGGGTGGTAGGTGACTGTGTGGGGGAAGTAGGCGCCCACGTCCTCGGTGCCCAGCACATCGATGAGCAGCTCGCTGAGGTCGTAGGTGTGGGCGGCGATCTGCTCGACCCGCTTGGCCAGGGCCGTGTCGCCCACGTGCTCGGCCACGAGGCCCTGCTCGTGGCGGGCCGCGCCGGTGCACGAGCCCGAGGGGATGACGATGGCGTCCCACTCGCCGTCGAGGACGGGGGAGAAGGTGTCCACGTGGTTGCGCGTGATCTTGGCGGCCTGCTTGAAGTAGCCGGTGTTGGCGTGCATCTGGCCGCAGCAGACCTGTCCCTCCGGGAAGCAGACCTGGTGGCCGAGGCGCTCCAGGATGGTGACGGTTGCCTGCGCTGCCTGCGGGAACATGGTGTCCGCAAGACAGGTGGCGAAAAGGGCGATTCGCACGATATGCCTCCACGACGTCGTAGCTGGGACTGTCACGAGGACCGCCCGGACTGCCTGCCTGGAGCAGGGTGCGGCGCGGCCTCGGCTGTGTCTCAGGCTACGGGCCGGTGTCAGCACTCATCTGATGACGGCGTGCTCCTGGTCGGTTGGTTCTGCTCTCCAGGGGCGGGTTTCCGGCGAGATGGTGCAGTTCTGTGCAGGACAGTGTTGGTTCGGGAGAGAGGCGTCCGCGGCGTGTGGGAGGTAAGTCCTAGGCCTGGATTGCGTCATGGGTCACTGCTGTTATCTGATCCGCGGGCTCAGGTGCGGTCCGAGCGGGTGCGTGGGCGCCGTCGGAGGATGAGGACGTACCTTCGCCGTGAGGACTGCGTGTCGTTGTAGATGGCCGGGTTCTGACTGCGGCGGTTCTCGTCAAAGCGCAGTCCTCGTGCGGAAAGTACGTCCTCGATCGGTCCGGCTAACCCAACAGGCCCAGGGCGCCTGCGCTGCGCCCGGCGAGGTGGAGACCGAGGATCGCTGCGACCCACAGGAGAGTGACCTTGGCCTCGTACTCCAGCCTGGGGGCGATTCTGGCCAGCTTGGGTAGAAAACGCTGCCCCAGCGTATCGGCCAGGACGAGCAGGACGAGGGCGGGTGCGATCATGACCAGGCAGTACAGGATCAAGTGACGATCCGTACCGGCCAAGCCTCTGGTGAGGAGGCGATGATCCCGGTCGCCGCGATGTAGGGAACCATGGTGGCGGCTTCGGCGAGTGAGGCTCCCAGTCCCAGCACGACCATCGCCCCGGCCGAGGCGGGGGTGGGGTCGGCTTCCCCAGAGAATCCGTTCCGGGCTCGGGCTTGGCCGGGTCGGGGCCGAGGATGCCGAAACCCGCCAGCACCACACCGATGACGAGGGTCGCCCACTGGGCCGTCGTCGGTCCGCGCCAGGCGGGCCACGGTGGAGCCGATGAGGTCGAAGCCGGCCACCAGGGCGATCCCGAGGGCCGAGGTACACCAGCGCACACGGTGGTCAGGTAGATGGTCATCGGCCCGCGGTCCACGCGACGGCTGCGCACGACGAGAGCGATCGGGATGACCAGCGTGCCCAGGCTGGTGGAGTCCAGCAGGGCGAGTCCTGCAAGTGTCGCGGCATGTTCCCATGGGGCACCTCTGCTCATAGACCGGATGTGGTCGTACGATCGTACGATCATTCTTATACGATCGTACGGGGAGCGGTCTGGTGAGGCAACTGCCGTAAAGTGCCAGGGAAGCCTGCGGTGGTGACGGTGGAAGGTGGCCGTGAAGGTACTGAGGTGAAGAACGACGGAGGAGAGCGTTATGGACCAAGAGACGAACCGGCAATCGGTCCTCGACACCCCGATGTCACCGGCCGTGAGCATGACCGCTGACGCCACCATCGCGATCATCGCCGAGGAGGGCTTCGACCGGGTCAGTGTTCGCAGCGTGGCCGCCCGGCTCGGCGTCGCCCCGGGCACCGTTCAGTACCGCTCGCCGAGCCGGCGAACTCTGCTGACCGACGCCCTCGTCCGCTCCGTCCAGCGCCAGGCCGGCCGTGTGGTCTCTCATGAGGTCGACCCCGCGCAGCCGGAGACTCTGGTGAGGGCTCTTGCCGAGCTGCTGCCGACCGGGGCCGTGCAGCGCGAGGACGCGGCCGCCTGGGTCGCCTTCGGTGCCGCCGCATCCACCAGGCCCTGGCTGGCCGATCCCTACTGGGAGGCGCTCCAGATCATGCGTACCTGGGTCGAGGGTGTTCTGGCGGACGCTCGGAAGGCCGGTCGTATGCGCGCGGACCTGTCACCCGCCGAGGGGGCGCGCCTGGTGACCGCCGTCGTCAACGGGCTGACCCTCGACCTGCTCAACGCCCCGCCAACGGAGCCCGATGAGGTGATCGGCCAGCTGCGCTCGGGGCTGGGCCTGGTCCTGCGCGGCCTGTGAGACCCGCGGGGCGATGAGCGCAGTGAGCGTGAAGTCGTCGGCCACGGGTACCGTGAGAGGGACGTACCTGCCGTGAGGGCCCCGTGTCGTTGTAGATGGTCGATTCTGATCGCGGCGGTCCGTGACAGGGCTCGGCCCTCAATTGATAAGTGCGCTCGATCCGACGCCGGGGCTGGGACGGCCCTCCATCCTGACGTGTGTCGTGCAGTTGCGACGCTGGATTCAGTTGCGGACCAGGTCTCGACCTCGAGCTGTCCGTGGCTGTTGCTGCCGGTGGCGACGACACCGCCGTCGGCGCGGAGACCGACGGTGTGGGCCGTGCCCGCCGCAATGGCCACGATGTCGCGCCACTGGCTCACGTCGCACTGACCGGCCTCAGACCTGCCTGCTGCGACGACGGTGCCGTCAGCCCTGAGTCCGATGCTGTGGTAGCTGCCCGCCGCCACGGCGATGATGTCGGTCCAGTGCTCGACCCCGGCCCAGGACTCCGGGACGTCCGACCGCGCGAACAGTGCCGTTTCCCAGCAGACCCAGGGTGTGGAGGTAGCCCGCGGACACCGCGCGCATCCGGCCCCAGTCGTGCACCTCGCACTGGCCGGCGGTGTTGTTGCCGGCCGAGCAGACGCTCCCGTCGGCCCGAACGGCCACCGTGTGCCAGTCGCCGCAGCTGATGCCCATGATCTCGCGCCAGTGGTCGACCCTGCCTTTGCCCCTCGGCACTCGCGGCCAGTCGCCACCACTGTCCCGTTGATGCGCAGTCCTGCGCTGAATCTCCATCCGGCGGCGATGGCGACGACGTCTCGCCAGCTCCTGGACGTCGCACTGCCCCTGCGCGTTCCAGCCGCAGGCCAGCACCGTTCCGTCGTCGCACAGGCCCGAGCGTGTGGGACCGGCCGGTGTTGGCGGCCGCATGGACGCTGCCCGCCGCGACGGCGATGACGCTTCGCCACTGCAAGACCCGGCACTCTCCGGCGTCATCCGCTCCGACGGCGACCACCTGACCGTTGGGGGAGACAGCGGACGGTGTGCCTGCGTCCAGCAGCCAGGGGAGCATGAGTCATCGCGGGGCCCTCCTTCGCGCCCATCCCAGCAGAATCGCCTCGCTTTCGCCACTGAAGCCGGAGGAGGAGTACGCACGGCACCCCCGGAACCGCGAAGAATCCGGGGCGCCGTGCGTGGGAGTCGGTGGCCGACAGGCTCAGACGCCCAGTCG
>BNJT01001195.1_pt1 | contig 123041 bp, 130 predicted proteins | sample 8540491 | NCBI WGS metagenome assembly BNJT01 (sample SAMD00202455, study PRJDB9452) | human saliva metagenome | host: Homo sapiens | reverse complement strand
ACAATTCATTTAACGGAACCATTACTGCGGAGCTGGATAGCTCGGTCTACCCTCCCTCCGCCTCATCATCAACTACAAGTAAAATGGCTACAAAACGATCTATTCGCCGACTCGGCTTCCTTTCTCTTCTCCTCCTCTCCTTTGGCTTAGTGCTCAGCTCTTGCGGTGGCAAGAGTGACCTGCCAGGCGGAGAATTCGGGGGCTTTGGCAGCGCAGACCTGAAGCAAGAGGTCTCGATCAGTGCATCCGCTCCGATCAGCGTCCACTTCACAGCCAACACCCAAGGGGGATCTGACATCTACCGTGACGGCAACCTCGTCTCTCAGACCATCTACAGCTCCGAGTGGAGAGACCCCATCGCAAAGTCCTATCGCACGACCTTCACCCACAAGGGTTCGGGGCTATATGTTGGCATTATCGTACGCAGACCCGATAATAATGCCCCTGCATCCATCAAGGTAAAGACAAGCGTGAAGCTGTATAGAGGGAACAAGTACCTCAAGACCTACGAGAAGGAAGTAACACTCACCTCTTCACAGTCATTATCAAGTGAACTTTACAAAATCGAGGCTAACGGCAACTAGCTAAACGATCCCGACTTAGGAGAGCCACGCTCTCTGGCACATCACTCCAAGCAAGATCCCACTTGACATCGCCCCATCCGAGGGTGCATCAAGTGGGATCTTCTCTTTTCACGGAAGTGGCTTTGTCGAGCACTCTTCTCACCGAATGAAGTGCTATATATAGGTATTCAGCCATCGGGCCTTCGCCGACCGCCCGCGTAGAGGCGGGAGATGAGGCGAGCTTTGACTAACTTTGTAAGCGTAATTCAAAAAGATAGAGAGAATGGATAATACAAGAATGAGCCGAATCAATCGACTCATCCAAAAAGGAGGTCAGCGACCTCTTCCGCATACAGACCCAGAGCATGCCCGGCACACTGATCACCGTGACGTCGGTGACTGTGAGCCCCGACCTCAGCATCGCTCGTGTACGCCTGAGCATCTTCCCCTCGGATAAGGCCGAAGAGCTACTCGAGTCAATTCGCTCCAGCGCGAAGACCATCCGCTATGATCTGGGCCTACGCGTAGGCAAGCAGCTGCGTAAGCTCCCCGAGCTGACCTTCTTCATCGATGACTCACTCGACTACCTCGAGCGCATCGATAGCCTCCTCGGGCTGAACGACAAGTAACGATCTCCCCAGTCCCCGCCCCTCGCCCGTGCTCAGCTTCCGCATAGCTCTCCGCTACCTCTTCAGCCGCACCCGTCTACATGCAGTGAACTACGTGACGGCACTCTCTGCCGTCGCCATCGCTGTCGTCGCCATGGCGCTGGTGGCTGTCGTCGGCGTGTACAATGGCTATGTAGCGATGATCCTCGGGAGCTACGGAGCAGGTCGATGCCGATATCGTCCTGAGAGACACGGAGGGTGGGGTCTTCGACCTGAAGAAGTTCCCCGACTACCGCGCTAAGCTCACGGAGGCTGGTGCCGAAGCGATTGCCCTGCGTCTGGAGAGCAAGGGTCTCCTACGTGTAGGGGAGCAGCAGTGGGTCGTGGATGCTGTCGGGGTGGACTCGGCCTTTGCCTCCGTCTACCCTATGGGGCGCGCAGCTGATGTGCCCGAGCTCCACGCGACGACGACCCTCGTAGATGCCGAGGGCATACCCATCACCCCCCCATCCAGCTCGGCGCAGCGATTCAGCTCCCGCAGGATAGTACCCGCACAGAGCACAATGGCCCCGCCGCCGAAGTACTCTTCCCCAAGCGCCTCGGCTTCACTAATCCCTTAGCCCCCGCCTCGTCCTTCCAGAGCCTTGAGGCACGGGTCATCGGGCAGTATCAGCCCACGAGTCAAGAGACGGATGCTGCTATCTACCTTCCCTTGGCTGACCTGCAGGACGTACTCGACTATGAGGAGAGCGAAGTATCTGCTCTCGGCATCCACCTCCGCTCGGGCGTCAAGACCTCCGACTTCAAGCAGCAGGTGAAGGCGCTCTACGGCGATCGCCTCACCGCCCTTGACCGCGAAGAGCAGCACCCCTGACCTCTCCTACCTCATCCGTATGGAGAAGGTCATGACCTATCTCATCCTTCTCTTCATCCTCCTACTAGCGGCCTTCAACGTCGCCAGCTCGCTAGCTATGCTCCTCATCGAGAAGCAAGACGACAGCCGTATCTTCAACGCCCTCGGTGCACCACCCAACTTCACGCAGCAGGTCTTCCGCCGTGTGGGGCTACTGATCGCCCTCACAGGGCACCAGCTCCGGCATGCTCCTCGGCTGGATACTCTGCCTCCTGCAGGCACGCTTCGGCATCATCCGCTCTGGTAGCGGTATCGAAGCGATGGCGCTACCCCGTGGATGTGCGCCCGCTGGATATGCTCGTCATCTTCATCTCGGTGACGGCGCTCTCCTTCCTCATCTCCCTCTACCCCACCCGCTTCTTCCGCCGCGGTTAGGCCTATCCCGACCTACTCGTCTTTACCCTTCCCTATACATTATTATATATAGGGCGGTGTGCTGTGCTCATGGATACGGGGCAGGAGGATGAAGTGAAAAGCAAAAGATTTGCCACGATACCGAGGGATAACACACGATTTTCACCAGCTATTTTGCCTTTCACCCCCCTATTCACACATAGCGAAAAAGCCGTGTAGATGCGCTTCTTTCCTAAGAAATTAAAAAGAAGCTACGACATTTGTCAAGGTAAAAAAATCATTGCATATATTTGCTGTGAAATCAAGGCTCCTACACGAGCCGTACACGCAAAACTATTAGATCGATCAGTTATGAAATCCGCTGAGATTTTGGCCTCGCTCGAGGCAAAGCACCCTGGGGAAAAGGAATTCCTCCAGGCTGTGAAGGAAGTTCTTCTCTCTGTAGAAGAAGTCTACAACCAGCACCCCGAGTTCGAAAAGGCAGCTATCATGGAACGCCTCGTAGAGCCCGACCGTATCATTACCTTCCGTGTACCTTGGATCGACGATGCAGGTAAAGTCCATGTGAACATCGGCTACCGCGTACAGTTCAACAACGCTATCGGCCCATACAAGGGTGGTATCCGCTTCCATCCCTCTGTCAACCTCTCTATCCTGAAGTTCCTCGGCTTCGAACAGACCTTCAAGAATGCACTCACCACGCTGCCTATGGGCGGTGGTAAGGGCGGTGCCGACTTCTCTCCTAAGGGTAAGAGCGACCGCGAAATCATGACATTCTGCCAGAGCTTCATGCGCGAGCTGTGGCGCCACATCGGTCCTGACACCGACGTACCTGCAGGGGACATCGGTGTAGGTGGTCGCGAAGTCGCCTATATGTACGGTCAGTACAAGCGCCTTGCTAACGAGCACACGGGTACGATGACCGGTAAGGGCTTCACCTTCGGTGGCTCTCGCCTGCGTCCCGAATCTACGGGCTTCGGCGCTGTCTACTTCGTACAGCACATCTGCAAGCAGCACAACATCGACCTCAAGGGTAAGACGGTAGCTATCTCTGGCTTCGGTAACGTAGCTTGGGGTGTAGCTCAGAAGGCTACGGAGCTCGGTGCTAAGGTCGTCACCATCTCTGGTCCTGACGGCTACGTCTACGACCCAGACGGTATCAACACCCCCGAGAAGTTCCAGGCGCTGCTTGACCTCCGCTCCAGCGGTAACGACGTCGTCTCTGACTACGCTAAGAAGTTCCCCAACGCTCAGTTCTTCGCTGGCAAGAAGCCTTGGGAGCAGAAGGTAGACATCGCTATGCCTTGCGCTACGCAGAACGAAATGAACGAGGAAGATGCTAAGATGCTCCACGCTAACGGCGTAACCATCGTAGCTGAAACGTCGAACATGGGTTGTACGGCCGAAGCTGCTGAGTACTTCGTAGAAAAAGAAGATGCTCTTCGCTCCTGGTAAGGCTGTCAACGCTGGTGGTGTAGCTACCTCTGGTCTCGAAATGACTCAGAACGCTATGCACCTCTACTGGACCAACGAAGAAGTCGATGCTAAGCTCCACCAGATCATGAGCGACATCCACGAGCAGTGCGTGGCTCATGGCCGTGAAGGTGACTACATCAACTACGTCAAGGGTGCTAACGTTGCTGGCTTCCTCAAGGTAGCTCAGGCAATGCTCGAGCAGGGCGTCATCTAAGAAGCGACCCCTTCCCTCAAGTTTCATAAGGCTTACAGCCCGCATTCCCCACGCTCGGGGGATGCGGGCTGAGCCTTTTTATAGCCCCAGCGAACGGCCGAGAGGAGGGAGCTGAGGAGCGAGGCTGATGCTTGGGCGGAAGAATGGCTTATCTTTGCGGGCAAACGGGAGCCGATGCTTCCATATCGCTTGCACAAGTCCTATGGCATATACTACCCTACTTCGCTGCACACTCGTCGCAGCAGCCCTCAGCGCAGGCAACGCCTTCGCCAGCCCCACGACGGCGGCACCGCGGGCTAAGACGACTACCTCTGTAGACCAGGCTTACCGCGAGAGCCTCACCTATTTCTTTCGATCGCCCAGCCACGAGCATGATGGAGGCGCTCCCCTCGGCAATGGCCGTCTGGGGATGCTCTCCGATGGTGGCGTACAGCATCAGAGGATCACCCTCAACGAAAGCTCCATGTGGAGCGGCTCGGTCGACTCCACTGCTTGGAACGCTGAGGCCTACAAGCAACTCCCCGCCATCCGTAAGCTCCTCCTCGCTGGGTCGTGCTAAGGAAGCCGAAGACCTCATCTACCGCACCTTCGTCTGTGGTGGCGTAGGTAGCGGACGTGGACAAGGCGCGAACACCCCCTACGGCAGCTACCAAGTCGGCGGCTTCCTTCACCTCAATTGGGACAAGGCTCCCGAGCTCAGTGGTTATTACCGTGGGCTGAGCCTCAGCGAAGGCGTCAGTAAGGAGAGCCTCGTCGTCGACGGGCAAGCCTATCGCACGAAGCGTCTGTACAGCGTCCTCGGCCGTGAGGTACAGGTCGTACACCTGACGAACCACAGCGAAGAGGCCCGCCGTGATACGCTGCGCCTCTCACTCTCCCGCCCCGAGAATGGGCACCCCGCAGCCGAAGCAGGCTTCTTGACGCTCTCGGGTCAGCTTCCCCGACGGCAAGGGCGGTCGTGGTATGAGCTACGCCATCGTCGTACGCCCCGTCCTGCCTCAGGGCGGTACGCTTATCACCCGTGGCGATGAGCTACTCGTAGTGAATGCCCCCACGGTCGAGCTCTACATCGCGCACAACACCAACTACTACAATAAGCGCCTGCCCGTCATGGCGCGAAGCATCGAGCAGACGCTCCAAGCTAAGGCCGTGGGCGAAGCCAACCTCTTCGCTGAGCACGTCCAGCGCTTCACCGCACAGATGGACCGTGTACAGGCTCGCTTCCTCGGCTCCGACCCAGCGCTCTCATCGCTGCCTATCCAGCGCCGCCTCATCGCTTACTACGAGCACCCCTGAGCGCGACCCAGCACTGGCTGCCCTCTATATGCAGCTGGGCCGCTACCTCCTGATCTCCAGCACACGCCCTGGGGCTCTGCCCCCCAACCTGCAGGGGATATGGACCGAAACCATCCAAGCGCCTTGGAACGGGGACTACCACCTGAATATCAACCTACAGATGAACTACTGGCCCGCCGAGAAAGGGCGCACTCCCCGAGACCGTCGGGGCGCTCACGGATTGGGTCGAGAGCATCGTACCCTCGGGTGAGCGTACGGCACGCACCTTCTATCGCGCTAAGGGCTGGGTCACACACGTCCTCGGCAACGTATGGCAGTTCACCGCCCCTGGCGAGCATCCCAGCTGGGGCGCCACGAATACCTCTGCCGCTTGGCTCTGCGAGCACCTCTACAATCACTATCGCTACAGCCAAGACCGTGCGTACCTGCAGCGCATCTACCCCGTGATGCAGGGAGCTGCACGCTTCTTCCTCACGACGCTGGTCAAGGACCCCAAGAGTGGCTACCTCGTCAACGTCCCCACGACCTCACCTGAGAACAGCTACTACACGCCCCAAGGCAAGGCCGTCGCCGTAGCAGCTGGCTCGACGATGGACAATCAGATCCTGCGCGAGCTCTTCTCCACGACGCGCGAGGCGGCGATGGCCCTCGGTCGTGACCGCACCTTCGTCGACAGCCTCTCCACGGCACTGCGCCAGCTCAAGCCCACTACCCTCGGCCCTGACGGGCGTATCATGGAGTGGATGGAGGACTACAAGGAGGTCGAGCCACACCACCGCCACGTATCGCATCTCTACGGGCTCTTCCCTGGGAGTGAGATCACACCACACGGCACGCCCTGAGCTGGCTGAAGGCGCGAAGAAGACGCTCATCGCTCGTGGCTCAAGCAGCACCAGCTGGTCCATGGGCTGGAAGGTGAACTTCCACGCACGACTGGGCGATGCTGAGGGTGCTTATGAGGTGCTGAACATGCTCCTCCGCCCCATCGACGCCATCGACCCCAAGACGAATAAGCCCTACGGCAGTGGTACAGAGCCCAACCTCTTCAGCTCGCATCCGCCCTTCCAGATCGACGGGAACTTCGGCGGCTCCTCGGGCATCATGGAGATGCTCCTCAGCAGTGAGACGGGCTGCATCATCCCGCTGCCTGCACTGCCCAAGGCATGGAAGGCCGGTAGCATCGAAGGCCTGCGCGTCATCGGTAATGCCACCTGCTCACTCAGCTGGTCTGCTGGTCAGCTCGACCGCTTAGTTCTCGAGGCACACCACGCCTACCGCCACACGCTCCTCCTGCCTGACGAAGGTCGTGGCTACGTCCTCCGACTCAACGGCCGACCCTTAGACACGAAGACGCTCCTCCACCAAGGTCGCCTGCGCCTCCCCCAGATGCAGGCAGGCGATCGCCTGGAGGTCGTGAAGAAAGCCTAAGGCATACACAAGCCACTCTATCACAGGCTCTCCCAAGAAGAGTCACACAAGTAAGGGGTACGAACCGACTGCGGTTCGTGCCCCTTACTTATATCCCTCTATACCAAGCTCTAATAGAGAGGTATTTTGCGACCAGTACTGCTCACCAATCGAAGCAGTACTGGTTACTAATGTCAACCAGTATTGGTCGAAGCGCGAACCAGTACTGGTCACTCGAGTGACCAGTACTGGTTGCTTTCCCCTCCTCTTGCAGTTGCTTCTCGCCACTTTCCCCAAGGAAGTTCGGCTAACAAGCTATATTGAGTACCAACTGCTTGCACTTTGATGCGTCAGCCCTGAAGGGTAGCTGGCCGAGATGTAGCTATTTGCTTCTTTAGCCGTATCTTTGTAGCCACGAGATAAGCGTAATAAAGCCTATGGTCATCAAGTCTGCAGAGTTCGTCATCAGCAATAGTCGTGTGGAGAAGTGCCCGACGACGGGACTCCCTGAATACGCCTTCATCGGGCGCTCCAATGTCGGGAAGTCTTCGCTCATCAATATGCTCACCGCACGCAAGGGGCTGGCTATGACCTCGCAGAAGCCTGGGAAGACGCAGCTCATCAACCACTTCATCATCAACGATGCGTGGTATCTCGTCGACCTCCCTGGCTACGGCTATGCCCGTCTCGGCAAGGATAGCCGTGATAGCCTCAGACGTATGATCGAGGACTACGTACTGGAGCGCAAGGAGCTGGTACTGCTCTTCGTGCTTCTCGACTGCCGACACGAGCCTCAGAAGATCGACCTGGAGTTCATCCAATGGCTGGGTGAGGAGGGCGTCCCCTCGCTCTGGTCTTCACGAAGGCCGACAAGCTCAGCAAGGGTCGTCTCGCAGCCAACGTCGAGGCCTACAAGGCCAAGCTCCGCGAGGAGTGGGAGGAGCTCCCCGATCTTCGTCACCTCCTCGGAGGAGCGTATGGGGCGTGACGAACTCCTCGGCTACATCGAAGAAATCAACACTACATTATAATAGACTCCACAAAGTAAGACAATGAAAGGAACCATTCTCGTCACTGGCGGTACCGGCTACATCGGCTCTCACACCACCGTCGAACTGATCCAAGCTGGCTATCAGGTCGTCAGCATTGACAACCTGTCGAACTCCAATATCGAGGTCCTTGATGGCATCGAAGCGATCACTGGCATTCGCCCCATCTTCTACGAGGCTGACTGCAATGACGAGGCAGCTATCGAGCGCATCTTCACGGCTCATCCCTCGATCCAGGGCGTGATCCACTTCGCTGCGAGCAAGGCTGTCGGCGAATCCGTACAGAAGCCTCTGCTCTACTACAAGAATAACTTGCTCTCACTGATCGTCCTCCTCGAGGCTATGCAGCGCCACGGCACCAAGGGGATCGTCTTCTCCTCGTCGTGCACCGTCTACGGCCAGCCCGAGATCCTGCCCGTCACCGAGGAAGCTCCTATCCAGGTAGCCCTCTCGCCCTACGGCAACACGAAGCAGATCAATGAAGAGATCCTCAACGATGTAGTCTACGCTGGTGTACCCTACAAGGTCATCCGCCTGCGCTACTTCAACCCCATCGGTGCTCACCCTCTGCACTCATCGGTGAGCTCCCCAATGGTGTGCCTCAGAACCTCATCCCCTACCTGACGCAGACCGCCGCTGGTATCCGTCAGCAGCTCAGCGTCTTCGGTGATGACTACAACACCCCCGACGGCTCTTGCATCCGCGACTACATCAACGTCGTTGACCTGGCGAAGGCCCACGTCATCGCTATCGAGCGTATGCTGGACGACTCCAAGGGTAGCGAGCCTCTGGAGACCTTCAACATCGGTACCGGTCGTGGCGTCAGCGTGCTGGAGCTCATCCGCACCTTCGAGGCTGTCACGGGCGTGAAGGTCCCCCACAAGATCGTCGGCCGCCGCGAAGGCGACATCGAGAAGGTCTGGGCTGACCCCACGAAGGCCAACACCATCCTCGGCTGGGAAGCTAAGGAATCCCTCGCCGACACGCTCCGCTCTGCTTGGGCTTGGCAGGAGCGCCTCATTGAGAAGAATAAGTAATATACCGCATCATGCGCGCTGAGGGGTAGGGACTTTTATCCGTCCTACCCCTTCGTATGGTGCTTAGATAGAAAGAATATAGATGGAGAAGAACTTCAAGCGTACCCTCATCACCGCCGCCCTGCCTTATGCGAACGGCCCCGTGCACATCGGCCACCTGGCAGGTGTGTACATCCCCTCTGATATCTATGCCCGCTACCTGCGCCTCCGTGGAGAGGAGGTGCTCTTTGTCTGTGGTAGCGACGAGCATGGTGTGCCCATCGCGATCAAGGCTAAGAAGGAAGGCGTGACCCCACAGGATATCGTCGACCGCTACGACGGGATCATCCGCAAGTCATTCGCTGACTTCGGTATCACCTTCGACACCTACGGCCGTACGACGAGCGCCACGCACCGTGAGCTTGCCTCTTCGATCTTCCGAACCATCTACGACAAGGGCGGCTTCATCGAAGAAGAGAGCGAGCAGTACTACGACCCCGAGGCCAAGCAGTTCCTTGCAGACCGCTACATCACGGGTACCTGCCCCCGCTGTCAGAATGAGCGCGCCTATGGAGACCAGTGTGAGTCCTGCGGCTCGACGCTGAATCCCACCGACCTCATCCACCCCAAGAGCGCTATCTCTGGCGCTACGCCTGAGCTCCGCAAGACGAAAGCACTGGTATCTGCCCCTCGACAAGCACGAGCCCTTCCTCAAGCAGTGGATCCTCGAGGACCACAAGGAGTGGAAGAGCAATGTCTACGGGCAGTGTAAGAGCTGGCTCGACGGAGGTCTACAGCCCCGTGCTGTGAGCCGTGACCTCGACTGGGGTATCCCCGTGCCCGTAGAGGGTGCTGAGGGCAAGGTGCTCTACGTGTGGTTCGATGCGCCCATCGGCTATATCTCCAATACGAAGGAACTCCTGCCCGACAGCTGGGAGAAGTGGTGGAAGAGCGAAGACACGCGACTCCTGCACTTCATCGGCAAGGACAACATCGTCTTCCACTGCATCGTCTTCCCTGCGATGCTCCGTGCCGAAGGCTCCTACATCCTCCCCGAGAACGTCCCCGCCAATGAATTCCTCAACCTCGAGGGCGACAAGATCTCCACGAGCCGCAACTGGGCCGTCTGGCTCAACGAGTACCTCGAGGATCTGCCCGGTAAGCAGGACGTCCTGCGCTACGTCCTCACGGCCAATGCCCCCGAGACGAAGGACAACGACTTCACGTGGCGTGACTTCCAGGCACGCAACAACAATGAGCTGGTAGCTGTCTTCGGTAACTTCGTGAACCGTGCCCTCGTCCTCACCTCGAAGTACTTCGACGGGAAGGTTCCCGCCCTCGGCGCGCTGACCGACTTCGACCGCGAGACCCTCGCAGAGCTCTCCACCGTCCGTGCTGCCATCGAGCGTGAGCTGGACAATTTCCACTTCCGCGAAGCCCTCAAGGAAGCGATGAATCTGGCACGCCTTGGCAACAAGTACCTCGCCGACACCGAGCCTTGGAAGCTGGCGAAGACCGATATGGAGCGTGTCGCCACGATCCTCAACATCTCCCTGCAGATCACGGCTAACCTTGCCATTGCCTTCGCGCCCTTCCTGCCGATGAGCAGCGAGAAGCTCTGCAAGATGCTCGCCATCGACCTGCCCGCATGGACCGACCTCGGTCGTAGCGACCTCATCGAAGCTGGGCACACGCTCGGCGAGGCCAGCCTCCTCTTCGAGAAGATCGAGGATGACGTCATCGAGGCTCAGATCCAGAAGCTGCAGGCGACGAAGGAAGCCAACGAGGCTGCCGAAGATCACGCAGCCCCCATCGCTGAGAATATCGACTTCGAGGACTTCCTCAAGCTCGACATCCGTGTGGGCACCGTCACCGAGTGCACGAAGGTGCCTAAGGCCGATAAGCTCCTGCAGTTCCGCATCGATGATGGTCTGGGTGGCCGCACGATCGTCTCGGGTATCGCTGAGCACTACGCTCCCGAGGAGCTGGTAGGCAAGCAGGTCTGCTTCATCGCCAACCTCCCTCCACGTAAGCTCCGTGGCATCGAGTCGCAGGGGATGATCCTCTCCGCTGCCGATCGTACGACGGGCCAGCTCCGCGTGATCACGCCTCAGGGCCCGATCACCCCTGGTAGCGAAGTCAAGCAAGGCTTCGCCCCTCCCCTGATTATTCAGACCAAGAACCCACTTACATGAATAGCTCTCTCAAGACGAGTATCCTTAGCCCAGTACGCTGGGTAGGGGTACTCGTCCTCTTCTCCCTCTTTGGCTCCGTAGCCTTGGCGCAGAAGGCGCCCCGTGTCACGCAGCACAAGCTCCGTATCCTCCATACGACTGACGTCCACGGGAATATCTTCCCCTACGACTTCCTCAATGACCGCCCAGGCACGGGGAGCATGTCACGTCTCTCGACGGTACTGCGCGAGATCCGTCGTACCGACCCCGAGACCCTGCTGCTGGACGCTGGTGATCTCCTGCAGGGTGAGCCTCCGACGTACTACTACAACTACGTCGACACCCTCTCGACACACATCGTCTCCTCGGCGATGAACTACCTCGGCTACGATGCGGTCGCCATGGGCAACCACGACATCGAGCCTGGGCATAGTGTCTTCGACAAGTGGGGGACGCGAGTGTAAGTTCCCCCTCATCGCAGCGAACATCATCTCCGACAAGACGGGCGAGCCTTACTTCAAGCCCTATCACGTCTTCACCCGTGCTGGGCTACGTGTAGCCGTCTTAGGCTTCACGACACCTGCCATCCCGCAGTGGGTACCGGCCCATCTCTGGGAAGGCCTGCACTTCGATGATATCCTCACCTCAGCTGCACACTGGGTGCCCCTCATCCAGGAGCGTGAGAAGCCCGACCTTCTTGTCGTGCTGATGCACTCTGGGCTGGAGAACGATAACCCCTGACTACCTCGAGAATGCTGGCCGTGCGCTGGCGAACAAGGGTATGGGCATTGACCTCCTGCTCATCGGTCACGACCACCGTCAGGAGCTGGAGTGGATCCGCCCTGAGGGAAGCACGACGGACTCCGTCCTCCTCATCAATCCCGCTAACCACCTCGATCGTGTCGCGGACATCCAGATCACCGTACGTAAGGAAGGTGGTCGCGTCGTCTCTAAGCAGCTCGTTCCCTCCTTCATCTCACTCGAGGGTGTAGAGCCAGACTCGGTCTTCCTTCGCCACTTCGCCCAGGAGTACGCTGCAGTGAACGACTATCTGGCTACTGAAGTCGGGGAGCTGGCCTCCGAGGTGCGTGGCGAAGATGCGCTCTTCGGTACGACACCCTATATGGATGTCATCCACCGTATGCAGCTCGAGTCGGTGGGTGCGGAGATCTCCTTTGCCGCACCGCTGAAGACCTCTGCCGTCCTCCCCGCTGGCAAGGTCTATGTGCGTGATCTCTTTAAGTTCTGCCCCTTCTCCAACTTCCTCTACGCTATGCAGCTCACGGGTCGTGAGATCCGTGGCTACCTCGAGCACTCCTATGCAGGCTGGGCAGCGACCTCCATCACCGAAGATGGCGGGCTCATCCGACTACGCCCTGGGGCACAGCCGACGGACAAGTACAAGACCTTCGTACCGCCCTACAACTACAGCGCAGCGCAAGGTATCGACTACACCGTCGACCTCTCGAAGCCCGAGGGAGAGCGTGTGACGATCCTTCGCCTCACAGGGCATAGCGAGCCCTTCGACCTAGACCGCACCTATCGTGTAGCCGTCAATTCCTACCGCGCTGGAGGTGCTGGGGGTATGCTCACTACGGGTGCTGGCATCGCGAAGGAAGACCTGCCGAAGCGTATCGTCGGTGCTACCTCGCACGACCAGTCGTATTACTTAGCTGAGTTCTTCCGCCGTCACAAGGTCGTCCGCCCCGTAGACCCGAAGAACTGGCACTTCCTCCCCGAGGACTGGGCAAAGGCCGCCGCAGAGCGTAGCCGCGCCTTCCTCTTCCCTAAGAAGTAAGCCTTATGCGCCTTGCCCCACTCCTTCTGCTCTTGGTACCTCTTGCACTGGTACTCCTGCAGCTTCTCTTGAGATGGGGCCTTCAGCGCCGCTCGGAGCTTCTCCGCTCGGCACATACACATCGACCTCTACAGCGACAGGACGCACCTATCGCTGTAGAGGTTGATGTCGATTCGTCCCCACTCTTTGATAGCCCTGCTCCAGCAGGAGCCCTCCCCCCACTACCTCGTCCTCGATACCGAGACGCAGGACATCCTTCACGAAGAGGAGGTGGGGATAGAGTTCGCACCCTCACCGATTATCCTCCTCTCGTGGCAGATGCTGGACGCTACGGGTGCCAGCCTCTTCGAGGAGACACACCTCATCCGCCGCAGTGCCTCCATAACGGAGGAGGCTACCGCCCTGCACGGCATCACGACGGAGCAGATGGAGTGTGAAGGCGAAGAGCTACGCCCCGTGCTGGAGCACCTGCTCCAAGCCGTGAGCGAGGCGAAAAGTACTCGTCGCACACAACGTCCGCTTTCATCGCACCCTCGTCCTCTCAGAGCTGGAAGCCGTAGGACTACCGACAGCTTCGCTGGAGGCGCTCCCCACCCTCTGCACGATGGAGCGCGGGCGAGTCTTAGGCTTCAAGCGCCGTACTTCGGGCGAGGCAGCCTATCCCAAGCTCAGCGAACTCTTCGGCTACCTCTACCTACACCAGCCAGCCGTCCACGTGCGCTTCCGCCAGAAGAGCCTGCGTGACGTCCGCCTCTGCGCAGCTTGCCTCAGACAGCTCATCGTGTAGCGCACTCCACGCGTAGCTATAAACAGCGAGCGGGCACCCCACCGATGGAGGGGTGCCCGCTCGCTATTTAGTGAATTGCTCTTAGTCGATCTCGCCTGCAGAGCGCTTCTTGAGGAAGTTCTTGTAGGCTGCCTTCGTCTGTGGAGCGAGGAAGATGAGAGCAATGATATTCGGGATGACCATCAGCCCCGTGACCGTGTCAGTGATCTCCCACACGAAGGTCACAGCGAAGATCGCCCCGACAAAGACCGAGCCGATGACCACTGCGCGGAAGATATAGACCCCAACCTTGCCGAAGAGCGAGCGGACATTCATCTCACCGAAGATATAGTTCCCGATGATCGTCGTAAAGGCGAAGAAGAAGATACTCACCTGCAGGAAGATGATACCCGCCTTACCAAAGACCATATCGAAGGCCTCCTGCGTGATCGCTGTCGACTCGAGTCCCAGGGCTGCTTATGGGCACCCGTCAGAAGGATGACCAGCGCCGTAGAGGTACAGATGAGGAGCGTGATGAAGACACCCGACATCGCTACGAAGCCCCTGCATCGCAGGGATCCTTCACCTCTGCCATAGCGTGAGCGTGGGGCGAAGTACCCATACCCGCCTCGTTGGAGAAGAGGCCGCGAGCGACCCCGTAGCGGATAGCATACTTCATCGCGATGCCAGCAGCACCGCCAGCAGCAGCCTTCGTGGAGAAGGCTTCTCTAAAGACCTCTGCAAAGGCCTGGGGATCTGGTCGAAATAGATGCACATGATGACGAGCGAACCCAAGATATAGGCGATAGCCATGAAGGGCACGACGAGCTCAGCGACCGTGGTGATGCGCTTCTGCCCCCCGACGATCACGATACCGACGATGAGCGCGATACCCACACCGACGACCCAAGGCTCGATATCGAAGGCCGTAGTCAGCGCCACCGTGATGGAGTTCGCCTGCACCATACTTCCCGTGAAGCCTACATAGGTAATGAAGGCTATTGAGAAGAAGAGCGCCAGCCACTTGAGCCCGAGGCCTTCACGGATATAGAAGGCAGGTCCCCCGATAGCTCCTCCGGGACGTACCTCACGATACTTCTGCGCTAAGACAGCTTCGGAGAAGATCGTCCCCATGCCGAGGATGGCAGAGATCCACATCCAGAAGATCGAGCCGACACCTCCCATGGAGATAGCGGTGGCGATACCTGCCACGTTCCCCGTACCGACCTGGGCAGCTACGGCGGTGGCGAGAGCTTGGAAGGAGTTGACCTTGGACTTACCCTCCTCGCCCTTCTTCCGCTGCATAGCAGGGCCGAAGGCATACTTCATCGCCAGATTGAAGTGGCGGATCTGTGGGAAGCCGAGGTAGATGGTGTAGAAGATGCCGACGCCGAGGAGGGCGTACATCAGGAAGCTGTTCCAAAGAATCCCGTTGAACTCTTTGACGAACCCTAATACATCCATGTGCTGTGAGTTTTGTGAGTTAGTGTTAGAGGTATTGTGAATTGTAGCTTAGACCTAAGGGTACGAGGTACAGGAATCGGGGCACCTACATGTAGAAGTGGGTGCTCCTATCAGGGATAGCGCTCCGACAAAGAGCGGAATACTTGAGCTATTCATGCGCATCATAGGGGACGCTCCTCTTGGTATTATAGAGGGGCAAGCCATAGGCCCACGGGCGAAGTGTCCATGGACTTCGCCTACAAAGGTATAAATAGTGCCGGAAGAAATCAGGGGGCTTAGCCCTTGCGACCGTAGTCAGCGGGGATCTCGCCCCAGCGGACGGTATCCCACTTATATATGGGGGTCGTGTAGGTATGCGTCTGGAGCCAGCGCTCAGCACGCTCGATGAGGTCGAAGAGCGGAGCCGTCTCGGCCGTGCGCTCCAGAAGGGTCTTGCAGCGCTTCTTGCGTACCCATCCGAGGGCCGTCTGGCTATCGGAGTAGATGACGAGCTGTGAGAGCCCCTGCTTCTCGATGAGTGCCAGCGCATGCACGATGGCGAGGAACTCCCCGATGTTATTCGTTCCCTTGGGGAAGGGCCCCATCTCGAAGATGACCCGACGCGAGGGTAGGTACACCCCACGGTACTCCATTACCCCAGGATTGCCCGAGCAGGCAGCATCGACAGCGAGTGCCTCCTCGATGGGAGCCTCGGTGCTACTCTCCATCCCTGAGGGGGCACGATGGCGACGGGAGAAGCCCTGAAACCCCTCTTCATAGGCTCGCAGAGCCTCACTATGGCTCTCGAAGGACTTGAAGAGGGCCTTGGGATAGCCCTGCGTCTGGCGCTGACATTCCGCCCAGGTCTCATAGACCCCTGGTTCATGTCCTGCCCAGACTACGTACCACTTTTGTTGCTTTGCCATCGGCTTACTTGCTCTTGGATGAAGTCATTTCCTGCCGTCTCCCGTCGTGGGAGCGGTGTCCAAAAGTACAACAATCCCCCGTGCTACCGCTCCTACGTCTATAAGAGAAGTAGCAACATAGGGCATTCTGACCGCCTCTAATACGGGTGTAGAAGTAGCGCTCACATACCGAGCGGACGAGCAAGTTCGTTTAAATGGTACATGTGCCTCCTGCTCCAGCCGCAGCTTTGCGCGGGGAACTATGGAGTAAGAGGCGCTTCACTGCTAACAAGACACCGCACATGAAGAAGATGATCTTCACCGCTGCCCTCCTCTTCAGCTCGATGAGTATCGGGGCACAGGCGCAGTCCGTCGAGAGCCAAGCACTCACGACCATCAGCACACAGCACGAGGAGCCTACCACCCGAGCTCACCGAAGCTCCCGTCAGCACGGAGAGCGACTACCTCCTCAGCTTTGCCGAAGCTGCACCACGTCGCCGAGGCTATTATGGTGGTGGCTCTGCCCCTACTACTCTGGGACGCTGGAGCTCGGGCTTTCACCTCTGCTGACCGCCTGGGGCGTATGGAGCTCTTGGGCTCCTTCGGTACGCTCGTCAGCCCCACGATCTACCTCGGTGGGGGCTTGGGCTTCAATGGCTACTTCTCCCACAAGCACCGTGACGCCTTCTGGATGCTTCCCTCTTTGTGAACTTCCGTGCGACACTCCCCACGAACTCCGTCGTCAAGCCCTTCCTCGACATCAAGCCTGGGTACTCCATCGGCCTTACTCACTCGGGGCTACATGGCTTCTACTTCGCGCTCTCGGGGGGTATCGTCGTCAACCGCTTCACGATCAGCTTGGGTTATGCTTATCAGGAGTTCAACTCCAGCCGCTACTTCGACAAGTACTGGGGTAGCTCGGGCGGGGTATCTCTCAAGTTCGGTATCCTCTTCTAAGACGCTCACAGCTTGAGTCTGGGCGGGCTAACTCACGATAATTTCGTATGTTTGCCCGCAAATAAAAGCAAACACCCGTATGATACATTCCATGACTGGCTTCGGGAAGGCTTCGGCACGCTTCGGCAGCCGGACCATCACCGTCGCCATCAAGTCTCTCAATAGCAAGCAGGCCGACCTCTCGGCTCGTATTGCCTCCATCTACCGCGAGGGCGAGCTGGAGCTCCGCTCGCTGATCACCGACCGCCTGCAGCGCGGTAAGATCGACCTCACCATCACGATGGAGGATGATGCCCTCGAGGGCAACACCACTCCCATCAACAAGGAAGCCCTCCTCGGGTACGTCCATCAGCTCCAGACGCTCCGCACGGAGTCGGGGCTGGACTTCCCCATTGACCCCGTTGCCCTCCTGCGTCTCCCTGGCGTTATGGATAGCGAAGGTAACCGCACGACCGAGGTTAGCAAGGAGGAATGGGACGTCGTCCGTGCCACCACCCTACAGGCCGTAGAGGAGCTCCAGCTCTTCCGTCTGCAGGAGGGTAAGATGCTCCACGAGGTCTGCGCCTCACGTATCGCAAAGATCAGCTCACTGCTGGAGGAGATCACTTTCCCCGAAGCTGAGCGTATCGCTGCTATTCGTCAGCGCCTCGAAGAGGGTCTCGCGAAGATCGCCCCTCAGGGTGGCTATGACAACTCCCGCCTCGAGCAGGAGATGATCTACTACATCGAGAAGCTTGACATCAACGAAGAGAAGTCGCGTCTGGCACACCACCTCAGCTACTTCATCGAGGTACTCAATGCCGATCAGCCTGGTCAGGGTAAGACCCTCGGCTTCATTGCACAGGAGATCGGTCGCGAGATCAATACGATGGGCTCGAAGAGCAACCAAGCCGAGATGCAGCAGCTCGTCGTCAAGATGAAGGACGAGCTCGAGCAAATCAAGGAGCAGGTGCTCAACATCCTCTAAACCACTCTGCGGTAGCCCTCGCTACCCTACTACATAGAAAAGCCACGAGCTTCAGCCCCACCAGTGTGGGATGCTGAAGCTCGTGGCTTTTATGTCCGTGCGACTCCTATAGTAGTGAAGTCGCAGGTAGGGATAGGTCGCTTAGTAGTGGCGCTCTACGGGCTCGACTTCAGGCAGCTGGAAGTCAATGAAGCACAGACCAGCCAGAGCCGTACCATAGCGCTTCTCGATCGTGATCCCTTCGGTGACGAAGTTCAGCTCGCCGAGGTAGTAGTGACCATAGGTCTTCTGGTGCAGGTCGTTGATCACACGGATCAGACGAGCTTCGAGCTCTTCGATGCGATAGCGGCCGCTGACTTCGCAGACCAGACCGCCGACCTTCTTATCGAAGTTTTCATCAGCATACATCCATGCGTAGACGACACCTGCAGAGACGAATTCGTCCTGCTGACCGTGCGAAACAGCCAGGATGGTCTTCAGCTCAGAGCCGAAGGGAGGCAGGTCGATCTCATCCATAGAAGCGATGTGCGCCGTAGCGGGCAGGACGGACGAATAGACCATGATATTGAAGTCAGAGATCCCAGCATCGTGCAGAGCCATGTGGTATGACCCAGCGTGAAGTTCCAGATCCGACTCACCGCTACCCTTCGTCACGAAGAAGGTGTGGGGGATAAGATTCCCTACGTACTTGCTCATTTAGTTCCTTATAAATCTATGATTGTTAATACTTATTGCGCACTCTTTCCGCCCATTCCGCTATGCATACGGCTGGACGAAAGGCTTACAAAGGTACACTATTTTTTTAAGAACTTTATCTCTTATTGGCGTCTTTCTCGGCATATTCCACTGCTTTGCAGTGATAAGGAGCGGGGCGACATCGCTCCTTCCGACCCTTAGAGCGCTTTGAGCTGCTTGATCGTCCCCTCCCCTCATGACTCTTCAGCTGGTCATTTTCCTCACCGAAGCACCCCTTCACTAAGCAGCTAATGCCAACTCCTTGCGAGGGGCTATTTTCGACCTATATTGGTTCGATGAGCGACCTATATGAGACTGTTGCCGAAAGTCCTTCCCCTACTTATTGTGCTAAGGCATCGCACGCCCAGCCCCACAATATACCTCTCCGAAGTGATACGCTTTTCCCCCCGCCTTATCGCGAGTATTCCTCTTTTCCAGCAGAGGGAAAGGTGCCATTCCCGTGAAGAAAAAAGCACCTTCCCGTAGTGGTATTCCCCTATCTATGTACATAGTCTTAAAGACGAGGCACGTCAATCCAAGTATCCACGTACGTAGATATTAGATCCACGTACGTAGCCCAAACTTATCTGCCACTCGTCCACAACTTTTATCCCTACGCAGAGCAACAACCCAATATAGGTCACTTCACAAAGCTATATAGGAATCAGTCCAAAGCTATATAGCTTTCTTCGCCATTCTATATAGCTCTACCCACGTACTCATATAGGTTGCTTCGCCGACCAGTATAGGTTACTTTTTCACCCCTCACTATGTCTAGGAGCAAGCAATATAGAGACAAGAGGCAAAGGGGCAGGATGCGGGGCGCACTCCCCCACCTCTCAGGGCAAAATGCCGAGGGAGGCACAGCCCCCTCATTGCACGCATCGGGCACTTTTGCGCAATTTTTCATAACTTTGTTCGTACTTCCTATGGGGAATATCCTCACGAGGTACACCATAAATTATATATAGATAAGGATACAGAGACAGCAACGCATGGCTACTATTGTCAAGACAAAAGACCTCATGATCGAGGTGGCTCGGCAGCTCTTCGCTCGGGTTGGGTTCACCAACACGACGATGAACGATATTGCCGACGCCTCGAAGAAGGGCCGGCGTACGCTCTATACCTACTTCCGCAACAAGGATGAGATCTTCCACGCCGTCATCGAGCGCGAGCTCGAGCGCCTATGGCACGACCTGGAGCTGATCCGCCGCCTCCCCGCTTCACCCGAGGACAAGATCCTGACGATGCTCCTGACGCATCTGGACAAGATGAAGGACTTGGTCCTGCGCAATGGCTCGCTCCGTGCCGAGTTCTTCCGTGACATCTGGCTCGTAGAGAACTCCCGTGCAGCCTTCGACGAGAAGGAGATCCGCCAGCTCCGTGAGCTCCTCGAGGAGGGGTAAGCAGAGTGGACTCTTCCACGTCCCCGACACGCGCCTCACGGCCTACCTCTTGCAGAATCATCGTCAAGGGCATGGAAGTCCCCTTCATCAGTGGGGCTTACCGCTCCAAGGGTCACGGTCGAGGAGATCCGCGCAGCAGTACGCCACCTCCTGCTCTTCGGCATCCGCCAGAGCGAAGAGGTGCCCAACGAATCCAACACTTAATACGATAAACAATGAATCTACTTGCTAACAAGGTAGCCATCATCACCGGCGCAGGCCGTGGTATCGGCCGCGCTATTGCACTCAAGTATGCACAGGAAGGTGCTTCCGTAGTGATCACTGACCTCAAGATCGACGAGACTGTAGAAGCCTTCGTCAAGGAGCTCGAAGGGCTCGGTGTCAAGGCTAAGGCTTATGCCTCTAACGCAGCTAACTTCGAAGATGCTCACAAGCTCGTCGAAGAAGTCGTCGCAGACTTCGGCCGTATCGACGTCCTCGTCAACAACGCTGGTATCACCCGTGACGGGCTGATGATGCGTATGACCGAAGAGCAGTGGGACCTCGTCATCAACGTCAACCTCAAGAGTGCCTTCAACCTCATCCACGCTGTCACCCCCATCATGGTCAAGCAGCGTAGCGGTAGCATCATCAACATGGCTAGCGTCGTCGGTGTATCTGGCAACGCAGGTCAGGCGAACTACTCCGCTTCTAAGGCTGGTATGATCGGTCTGGCGAAGAGCATCGCTAAGGAGCTCGGCGCTCGCGGTATCCGTGCCAACGCTATTGCCCCTGGCTTCATCATCACCGATATGACGGGTGCACTCTCTGAAGAAGTTCGCAAGCAGTGGGAAGTACAGATCCCCCTCCGCCGTGGCGGTACGCCTGAGGACGTAGCTAACGTAGCTACCTTCCTCGCGAGCGACCTCTCCAGCTACGTCTCCGGTCAGACGATCCACGTCTGCGGTGGGATGAACATGTAGTCCACGAGCGGACAGACTCCCATAGCCTTCGCCTGACGAAGGCACATAAAACATAAGGCTTGGCTCCACATCGGTGGGGCCAAGCCTTAGCTTTTATAGTGAAGTCGGTATGCTGCCTCTGGGGCTAATAGCGACGCAGAGCACGACGGGGCTCAGGGCGCTTTCATCTCCGGCTCATCGAGGGCGAAGTCCAGCTGACGGCGTGCCAGATCGGCCTGCGCCACGACGACCTCGACACGCTGACCGAGGGCTGAACGTACGCCCCGTATGGCGCCCGACGAGACGGAAGTTCGCCTCATCGTAGACGTAGTAGTCATCGGAGAGATCACGCGCTGGCACCAGCCCTTCGCACTTATTCTCCTCCAGCTCGACGTAGAAGCCCCAGTCAGCCAGCCCTGTGATGACACCCGTGAAGGCCTGCCCCAAGCGGGGGATCATGTACTCGACCTGCTTGTACTTGATCGAGGAGCGCTCGGCATTGGCTGCCACACTCTCCATCTCGGAGGCATGGTCACACTGATCCTCCAGCGCAGCGGCATCCGCCGAAGGCTTACCCTCTATGAGGTAGCGCGTGAGGAGACGGTGCACCATCAAGTCAGGGTAGCGACGGATAGGCGAGGTGAAGTGCGTATAGCTATCGAAGCCAAGGCCGTAGTGACCGATATGCGTCGTGGTATAGCGTGCCTTAGCCATCGAGCGGATAGCGAGCATCGTCAGCATATCCTCCTCGGGCTTACCCTTGATATCAGCGAGCAGGGCATTGAGGCTCTTAGCGATGACGGAGCTTCCGCCCTCGACCTTGAGCTTGTAGCCGAAGCGTCGCACGTAGTCAGCCAGACCTCGGAGCTTCTCCTCATCGGGGGCCTCGTGGATACGGTAGACGAAGGCAGGCTTACCGCCACGGCCCAGGCGAAGGGCAGGGCTGATATCCTTGCGAGCAGGCTCGGCTATACGCTCAGCTACCGTGCGGTTCGCCAGCAGCATGAATTCCTCGATGAGCTGGTGGGCAGGCTTGCTCTCCTTGATATATACAGAGAGGGGCTTGCCTTCTTCATCCAGTTCGAAGCGAACTTCGGGGCGGTCAAAGGCGATACTCCCTACCTCGAAGCGGCGAGTACGGAGCTTCTGCGCCAAGCGATGGAGCGTCAGGATAGCCTCTGCATGGTCACCCTGCCCCGTCTCGATGATCTCCTGCGCCTCCTCATAGGTGAAGCGGCGCTGGCTACGGATGACGGTGCGAGCGATGCGTGCCGAGCGGATCCGTGCGTCTTCGTCCAGCGAGAAGATACAGCTGTAGGCATACTTATCCTCGTCAGGGCGGAGCGAGCAGAGGAAGTTGCTCAAGCGCTCGGGGAGCATAGGTATCGTGCGGTCCACGAGGTAGACACTGGTGGCACGCTTGTAGGCCTCATCATCGATGATACTACCAGGCTGGACATAGTGGCTGACGTCGGCGATATGCACCCCGACTTCATAGCCCCCTTCAGGAAGCGTGCGGAAGGAGAGGGCGTCGTCGAAATCCTTCGCATCACGCGGGTCGATGGTGCAGGTCAGCACCCCACGGAAGTCCTCACGCTGTGCGAGCTCCTCTTCGGTGATCTCGGCAGAGAGTGCTTCAGCAGCCTTCTCTACGGCCTCGGGATAGCTATAAGGGAGGCCGAACTCAGCGAGGATGGCGTGCATCTCCGTAGAGTTGTCGCCAGCCTTACCGAGGATATCGATGACTTCCCCGCGAGGGTTCTTGCTCTTGCGATCCCAGTCGGTGATGCGCACGACGACCTTATCATGGCCCGTCGCACCCATGGTCTTATCCTCAGGATGAAGACATCCTGACGTAGCTCTCTATTGAGCGAGACGAAGAAGGCATAGCCACGGGAGATCTGCAGACGCCCTACATAGGTCGCCTCACGACGCTCGAGGATCTCGACGACCTGCACACGCTTGTACTCACCACGGCGGGTACGCACGAAGGATACGGCGACACGGTCGCCATGCAGGGCATTGGCGAGCGCACGATCAGAGAGGGGGAGGGTATCGATCTCGGGGTCATCTGGGGATGAAGGAAGCACGGCCTGCACGATAGTCAAAGCGCCCTTCGAGGCGCTCCTTCGAGAGGCCACCACGGACGAAGCGTCCGGGCTCCAGCTCCTGGATCTCGCCACCTTCGGCCATCGAGACGAGCGTCTGGTAGATGGCACGCTTTCTGCCCCATATTCGTCTTACCGAAGGCATGGCAGACCTGCTTGTAGGTCAGTACACGCCCATCATTCTGCTCAAATACCAGGCGTGCGATGCGGAGGATATCCCGCTTACTTATGGATTGCCCTTTGTCAGTGCCTTGCTTGGAGGGTTTCCCCTTCTTGGCAGAGATGGGCTTATTCTTTTTACTCATCATTCAATTCTTTATGGATAATAGGCCACTCTCCTACGGCAGGTACCGCAGAGGATACCCGCCGTAGGAAGGCGGCCAAGGGGAGGTAAGTGATGTGTAGCTGTCTGATGAGTAGTGGGCGGAGCCCAAGAGGGGGCGTGCCTACGCCTCAGTGGGGATGACGAGCTTGTATCCCTTACCGTGGACGTTCTTGATCTCGACGCGAGGATCAGCATCGAGCATGCGACGAAGCTTCGTCACATAGACGTCCATACTACGCTGGCTGAAGGAGTTCTCATGCCCGCCAGTAGGCTCGGTGAGCCCCCAGATGACGTTGAGCGCATGGCTACGCTCGAGCGTCTGATTGGCGAAGAGACAGAGCAGCGAGAGCAGCTCGCACTCCTTGGTCGTCAGGCGACGTGACGTCTCACCGAGGGAGAGCGTCTGAGTCGTCGTATTGAAGATATAGCGCCCGAGCTGGTACACGCGCTGGGGCTCCTTCTCGCCCTCGTGCTTGATCGTGCGGCGCAGGATCGCCTCGATACGCAGGAGGAGCTCCTCCATGCTGAAGGGCTTGGTGATGTAGTCGTCAGCCCCAGAGCGGAAGCCCTCGAGGATGTTCTCACGCATACCGAGGGCGGTGAGGAAGATGATGGGTACGTCGGCCGAGAGGCTACGTATGTCCTTTGCCAGGGTGAGACCATCACGCTTAGGCATCATGATATCCAGGAGACAAAGGTCGTACTTAGCGCTCTTGAAGGCTTCCCATCCCTGGTCACCATCGGTACAGAGCGTGACGGCGAACTTCTTACTCTGCAGGAGCTCCTGAAGGATGTTCCCGAGGTTCTCTTCATCCTCACAGAGGAGGATCTTTAATGGTTCGTCCATAGTCTTTAATCTATTAGCTGTCGTAGTTTTGTAGTCTATATACTATATAGGTAGGTAACGCAAACCGCTTGGTAGCACTACTCCGGCTCAGAGGCCGGTAGGCGAATGATCATCTTAGTCCCCACACCCAGCTCACTCTCGGCGGTGATCGTACCGCCACACTGGCTGATGACGGAGGCCACGTACGCCAGCCCCAGGCCGAAGCCTCGCACGTCGTGGCGCTTGCCGGAGGTGACGCGGTAGAAGCGGTCGAAGACACGCTTCAGCTCGCGCTTCTCCATCCCGATCCCATTATCCTCGATGGTGATACGGATCTTGCCGTCTTCGTCAGCAGTACGGATCGCCAGGCGTAGAGGCTCATCAGGGCGGCTGTACTTGACCGCGTTGTCGAGGAGGTTGAAGAAGACGTTGGAGAGGTGAATATGATTTCCCTGCACCCACGTATTCAGGGCATCCAGGTCCAGCTCCAAGTCTCCGCCACGCTGCTGGGCGTGGAAGGTATAAATCTCCGCTACGGGTAGGAGCAGCTCATTGACGTCCAAGGGCTCCAGCGAGAAGCGCCCTGAAGCTCCGTCCAGCAGCGAGAACTGCAGTACCTTGTCGATGAGGAACTTCATACGCTGCGCCTCCAGCCCGATGATATCCAGTGCACTCTGAGCTCGCGGCGTGAGGTCGCCCCGCTCGGCAAGTGACTGCCCCAGCGACTGACTGGAGAGGAGGATGGTACTCACAGGCGTCTTCAGCTCATGCGTCATATTGTTGATGAAGCTCGTGCGCTGCGAGGAGAAGCTCATGTGCTTGAGAAGGACCCCGAGGGCGGAGAAGCCGAGGACAAGCACGATGATTGTGGAGATGAAGCTGGGCATGCCAGCCGAAGCACCTCCGACTTCGTGGGGGTGACGTCAAGCGTGACCTTCATATATGGGGCGGTCCGTCTCAGAGCCATCAGTCGGCACGAAGAGATACTGCACCACCGTATTGCGCTCTTCCCATCGCTTGGCATTGACCATCGTCGGGGGGATGTACTCATAGAGCGTACGCCCCTGGTAGTCATGTAGCGACATCATGTAGGGTCCACAGAGATCCTTGTTGTCCAGATGCTCACGGATGAGGCTCTTCAAGAGACGCACATTCACCATCTGCGGGATGCTATCCTTGTTGTAGCTATCGTATAGATACTTGAGGATGTAGCGGTCGAGCGCATGGACGTTGGCGAAGTAGGCGTGTACGAGGCGGTCGGACGGACGGTAGTCGACACGACTCAGTATTCCCCTTGTGCGGCATCTTCAGGTAGATGTTCTCCCTATCCAGAGCCCGCTGGACGATCTGGGTATCGAGCTTGGTGCGCGTCCAGATATCGAACGAAGCGACAGAGGTCGGTAGGAACTCGCTGTCCTCAAAGCGGTCATTCTTTCGATTGAGCCCCTTATTGAGGTAGCGTATCAGCTCACGTACCTGAAGCTCTTCAGCCACCTCGCCCATCGCTTCCTTCATCTGATTGCGGATACCCTCGGTGCGCAGCTCAAGCACGCGACCATAGTATTCGTATTGCACCCATGAGAGGAGTCCATAGGCCGAGACGAGGGCCATGACGATGATCCAGATGACTCGTTTTCTCATGAACGATGCGGGTAGCTATTGAAAGTGACGACTAAAGAGACACATTACTGTTATTATATGCAAAGATAAGCATTTCTGCCCGTCGCACCGTTAATTCCTTGTCAAAGCGTCAAAGACACCCCCTTTCTCCCTCACCCACACAGCGATAAGGTAAAGATATGTCATCGCAGATTTTGCTCACGAAGCAGCACCCTACCGACGTTACACCGCGTGACCTCCACCCATCACAGCCCAGAGAGCACAAAGCCAAATCTTCGCCTTTGGAGCAACCTCCTCACCACCAAGAAGCCCGCTCATTATGAAGAGGTTAGACGAAGCCTCATAAGCTCCCTTTTGCGACCAGTACTGGTCACGAAGCGAAGCAGTACTGGTTGCTATTAGTTACCAGTACTGGTTCGACGAGTGAGCAGTACTGGTTGCCTCGCTGACCAGTACTGCTCAAAAACACCCCGTCCCAATGCGTACACCCTCCGTCTCCTACATATATATATATAAGGAGTCGTATCGGGGCATACCCACATCAGCACGAGAAGGTAGGAAGCGATGAGCGGGAGTAGAAAGAGCGACAACAAGAGTTAGAAACGAAAGCCCACCTCCGAGGATCTATTCTTAAAATACTAAGACCAGAAGCATACGTTCCTTTGATGCACATCAAAACCAAACGAGCTTCCTAAATTATTTAAGGTTGTTTTCAACCCGAAAAAAACGCCCCTATCTCAGAGCCCTCCCGATGAGAAAAATTTCGCCCATAAAAAGCCCACATCTCAGACAGGACTAAGAGCAGGAGAAAGAGGGCACTACGCTCACCCACACATATACGCATACTGTACAGACACTTTACAGATGACTTACTCCATCCATCAGGTCACCCAAATAGCGATGAAACACTCGACTTCAAAGGGCTACAAATCAGCTGCTTCGCCCACCCAGCTAGCACCCTTACTATTGGATAGGAAATAAAAATCTCTACATTTGAAAAAAGGATACGCTGGAGCATGGGTGGGCAACCCTACCCTTTAGGAGAAAGACATGACGTGAAAGACCGCGAGGATGACACCTCCAGAGTACCCCATGAATAGATAGTAATCCCAAGTTACGGCTCAAAAGCAAGTACGCACATATCACACTAAAACTACTATTCTCATGAGAAGAGCACTTTTCTTCCTCCTCGCCCTCTTCCTCTTCGCAGGAGTGGGTTGGTCGCAGAAGAAGACGATCACCGTCACGGGGGTCATCATCTCATCTGCGGATAAGGAGCCCGTCATCGCAGCCAGCGTGTCCTGCGTCGAGTTCCCCACCACAGGGACTCTGACCGACGTCAACGGACGCTTCACGCTGAAGCTACCAGATGCAGCTAAGCACCCTACGATTAGCTGTATCGGCTACAACAAGCTCAAGCTGCCCATCGCCTCGGGTGAGATGAAGATCACCCTGCAGGCAGAAGAGCAGGTGATCAAGGACGTCGTCATCACCGGGGTACGGGAACACCCGTAAGTCCGCCTTCGCAGGGTCTGCTACGACCATCTCCACGAAGAACATGAAGGACGTGCCCACCACATCCCTCGAAGATAAGCTCACTGGGGCTATCGCAGGGGTAGCAGTGAACTCCAACTCGGGTCAGCCCAGGTAGCATCGCTACGGTGCGTATCCGTGGTCTCGGCTCTATCAACGCTGGTAGCGACCCACTCTACGTCATCGACGGGGTACCTGTCAATAACTCCAGCGCCTCAGTCTTCGACTACGCTAAGGGGGGGATGAGCCCACTCTCTACGATTAACTCCAACGACATCGAGAATATCACCGTCATCAAGGACGCTGGTGCTGCAGCCCTCTACGGCTCACGTGCAGCTAACGGGGTCGTCGTCATCACGACCAAGAGCGGCCGCGCTGGGAAGACGCACTACAACTTCAAGGCCGACTGGGGTAGCTCCGACATGGCTATCGACTACCGTCCTACCCTCAGTGCTGAGAAGCGTAATGAGCTGATCCGCCACGGGTACACCAAGTACTACAGCGAGCTCCGCGACAAGACGACGAATCAGCTCCTCTACCCCAATGCCACTGACGTAGCAGCTCAGGTAGAGAAGACCATCGGTACTGCTATCGCTAAGCCTTGGTCTGGCTACACGGACTGGCGCAAGATCCTCCTTCGCAATGGCGCTTCACAGAACTACGAGTTCAGCGTCTCGGGTGGTGGTGAGAAGACGAAGTTCTACACCTCGATGTCCTACGCTGACCAGAAGGGTATCTCGCTGGCCTCTGACTTCAACCGTCTGACCGGTAGCTTCAATGTCAGCCACACCGACCGCCGTCTGGAGCTGAAGGCTCGCATGCTCTTCGCTAAGACCAAGCAGCACACCAGCAGTGAAGGTGGCGCCTACGCTAACCCTATCTTCGGCGTATCCGCTACACTGACTCCATCTAACTATCCCTTCAAGGAAGATGGATCTTACAACAACAGCTTCTCGGGGAACAACAACATCAACCCCCTCTTCGCCACGACGCAGAACTTCTCCGAAACGCAGCTCGTACGCGTCTATCCCTCTATCGAAGCTACGCTGACCCTCTTCCCCTGGCTGAAGCTTCGTCAGAACGTCAGCTACGACTACACCAACTCCCAGGAAGCCGTCTGGTGGGACCCTCGCCAAGGTGACGGTGAAGCTGCTAACGGGGTCTTCCAGCGCTCCAACCTTGAGCGTGCTACCCTCTCCACACAGTCTCAGCTCTACGCTAACCATGACTTCGGCAAGCACCACCTCTCTGGTGTAGCCAGCTTCGAGTCCGAAGCCTTCGACCGGCTGAACGTCTATATCTGGGGTACTGACTTCCCCTCTTACCTCAAGTACGAACTGGGGAATGCAGGGAACTCAAGCGGTAGCACCGAAGTCGACAAGACCCGCATGCTCTCCTTCCTCGTCAAGGGGGACTACGCTTACGATGACCGCTACATCCTCGGTGCTTCGGCTCGTTGGGACGGCTCTTCTCGTCTGGCTCCAGCTCACCGCTGGGGGCTCTTCTGGTCACTCTCTGGCTCATGGAACATCGGCAAGGAAAAGTTCATGAAGTCTCTGGAGCCCATCCTCTCCGACACCCGCCTGCGTCTCTCTTACGGTGCTAACGGTACGCTCCCCTACGGCTACTACGACCACCTCTCCCTCTACAGCTTCGGCTACAACTATAATGGGGGTACGGGGGCTTCGGAAAGCGCTCTCGGCTCACCCAACCTCTCTTGGGAAAAGAACAAGGCCTTCAACCTCGGTCTTGACTTCCGCCTCTTCAACCGCGTCGGCGTCACCTTCGACTACTACAACCGTCTGACGACCGACCTGCTCCTCTACAAGAGCATCTCTGGTACGACGGGCTTCAGCAGCGAGCTGCAGAACGTAGGTAGTATGCGCAACACGGGCTTCGAAGTCGAACTGCGCTCCACCAACATCTCTACGGACAAGTTCTCTTGGAGCACGACCTTCTCTCTCGGTCACAACAAGAACACGCTCCTGCGCTACGACGGCGTACAGACCGTTCGTATTAATGACACTTGGATCCACGAAGTTGACCACCCCTACAACGCCTACTATCTGGCTGAATATGCTGGCATCGATCCCAACACGGGTAAGGTCCAGTACTACTCCAATAAGTACGACGAAGCCAAGAAGACCTACGACCGCTCCATCGTCACGGAAGGCTCTCAGGCCCACCGTCGCCGTATCGATGACAAGCCCTTCGACCCCACCTTCACTGGGGGGCTTATCAACAACATCACTTGGGGCCCCGTCGACATCAACTTCACCCTCAGCTACTCCCTCGGTGGCTACCTCTACGATAGCGCTATCGCACTCTACAAGGACGGTAACGAAGAAGTGCTGAACCTGGCTATCCCCAAGTACTACGACATCAATAAGATCTGGAAGAAGGTCGGTGACAAGACGGAGCTCCCCTCCTTCGAGCCTACGAATACGTACACGTACTCGACCCGCTTCCTGCGCCCCACCGATCACCTGCGTCTGAAGAACTTCACCATCGGCTTCACCGCTCCCAAGCGCTGGACTGAGAAGATCGGTGTCAACACCCTGCGTCTCTATGCCGCTGGTAACAACCTCCTCACGTGGAAGGATAAGATGCTCGTCGTCGACCCCGAGCAGCGTGGCTTCGTAGCCTACGGCACGCCTCCCCTGCGCACCGTCACCTTCGGTCTTCAGGTCGGTATCTAGTGTATTGCTAACCACACAAATGACAGTTCAAGTCTTATGAAAAGGATCATCATAGGCCTCGTGGCCTCCCTGGGCCTCGTGGCCAGCATCTCGTCCTGTAAGGGTTACTTCGACACCGAGCCTTCGAACTCCACTGGCACGGAGAAGGCGCTCAAGGAAGAAAGCCTCTTGCAGCCCTCCCTCCGCGGTCTCTACGACGGGCTACAAGGCGGGAACTCTGCCACCTCATACTATGCTCGCACCTTCACCATCATGGGGGATGTACGAGGGGATGATATGCAGTGCCCTACCGTAGGCTCGCGTGGGAATGAGTATTATAAGATGGACTACACCCGTGATGATATCACTGGGGCCATGGTTCAAGATCTACAATACGATCCGTCGCGCTAACCGCCTCCTGCAGATGTGCGAAAAAGCTCTCTCAGGGAGCCTCAGCCAGCCTACAGAAGGAGATCGCTAACGCCAAGGCACAAGCTCAGGCCGTACGTGCACTCTGCTACTTCGACCTCTGCCGTGTCTACGCTACGCCCTACCCCTACTCCAACGATGGGGCTTCGCTCGGTGTCCCCCTCATCGAGGGTATCCCCGACAATGCTGCTACGCCAGGTCGTAACTCCCTCAAGGAGTGCTATGACTTCATCATCAAGGACCTCACGGAGGCTATCTCCAGCAATGCCCTTGAGGATACCAGCTATGGCTACATCAGCAAGTCTGCAGCTAAGGCACTTCTGGCTCGCGTGTACCTCTACAAGGGCGACACCGAGGGCAATACGAAGGCACTCAGCCTGAGCAAGGAAGTCATCGACAGTCACCTCTATGAGCTCGCTACCGATGTCACGACCTACAAGCAGGTATGGAGCGAAGCCAGCTCGAAGGAAATGATCTTCTCGATCGTGAACTTCGACTCTAAGGACTGGGCCGACCGCGAAGGGCTTGCCTACGTACTTAGCGTCAACGGATATTACAACGCCTTCATCACGAAGAAGTTCTACGAAGAGATGAAGGAAGACGACAACGATATCCGCTGGAATGTCCTCTGGGCAAGCGAAGGCACGAAGGCTGAAGGGGTCGTGAAGAACCTCCCCGACGCTACGCCTGATATGAAGATGTTCATCGGGAAGTACCCCGGTAAGGCAGCCCTCAAGGATATGCGTACCAACGACATCCCCGTCATCCGTCTGGCCGAAGTCTATCTGAATGCTGCTGAAGCTGCCTTCAAGCTCGGTGATACGTCTACCGCCCTGAATTACCTCAATGTCATCGTCAAGCGTGCTAACCCCGCCAAGAGCGTCGCTGCTGGCGACCTCACCCTCGCTCGCATCCTCAAGGAGCGTAGTAAGGAACTCGTCGGTGAAGGCCACCGCTTCTATGACCTGATGCGTAATGGTCAGACTTGCGAACGCTTCTACAAGGGTCTTGTCGGCTGGCACGGTACGCTGATCCCTGAAGCTCGCTCCTTCGACCACACGTACTTCCGCACGATCCTCCCTATCCCCAAGAGCGAAATCAATGCGAATGCTACGCTGGGCAAGCAGCAGAACCCTGGTTACTAAGCCTCTTAGAGGGTGGGCACCGCCCATCGCTCTGAAGTAACCCCACTATAGCATCTCCCCCCGTCACTCGAATAGAGCTGGCGGGGGAGATGTCGTTTTTAGAGGAGCACAAAGTGCCCCGAAAGAGAAGGTGCACAAAGCTATATGGGTCGTCGGGCGAACCTATATAGGTATGCTCTCTGACCTATATAGGTCGCCATCACGAGCAGTATAGGTTCGCCCGACGAGCTATATAGATTGGTACCACCCTCTGCGACGGGGAGCATCACCGCCTCGGGAGCAGCCCATCAAATCCCACATAGGAAGAGGGCAAACACCCAGCAGGAAGCGCAACTTATCCGCAAGGCTGCATTTCCCTCTATAGCCCTAAAAAGTGTATCTTTGTGATTAATAAATTGGCGATAGTAGACGTGCCCAAGATCGTAGATAAGTATATCCTCCGGACTTTCATCCCGCTCTTCGTGATGAGCTTTGCCGTGTGCTGGTTCATCGTGGTGATGCAGTTCCTCTGGCGCTACATCGATGAGCTGGTCGGCAAGGGGCTGAGCGGATTTATGCTGCTGAAGATTATCTTCTATGCAGCCCTCTCCTTCATCCCTATGTCGCTCCCGCTGGGCATCCTGCTGGCGTCGCTGATGACGCTGGGCAACCTGGGTGAGCGCCTTGAGCTCCTTGCGCTCAAAGCCTCGGGCATCCGCCTCTACCGCATCATCCGCCCCATTATGCTCCTCGTCGTGGCGATGGCATGCGGGCTCTTCTACTTCCAAAACGACCTGATGATCCGTGCCCAGGTCCGTATGTGGACCTTGGTCATCACAGCTAAGTATGCAGCCCCCGAGATGGAGATCACCCCGGGGGTATTCTATACCGGTATCCCAGGCTACAGCCTCTACGCCAAGAGCCGCGATGCGGGCACAGGGCTGATGCACCGTATGATGGTCTACGATATGAGCCGTGGCTATCTCAATCCGCGCATCATCCGTGCCGACTCGGGCCGTCTGGTCATGGACAAGAGTAAGAAGTTCCTCGTCCTCAAGCTCTACCAAGGCCAGAGCTTTGAGAACATCCAGACGCAGAGCTACAATACCGTCAGCGAGCCCGTCCCCTACATGCTCCCTCACTTTGACTACAGTGAGACCTTCATCCCCTTCGACGCCAATATCAAGATGCAGGACGAGGGAGAGCTCAGCTCCATGTACGTCGGGAAGAATCTTCACCAGCTGCAGGTATCCATTGACTCCATCCGCCCCATCCTCGACAGCACGCGCAATAGCTACGCTCGCATCGTGCAGTCCGACCTCTTGACCAGCCACTACGGCTTCTCACCCTACGCCTACGAGGATACCACGGTCTTCGCCCGACAGCAGGAGCGTATCGCGACCCTCGTAAAGCAAACCAGCGGAGTGAAGCTGGAGGAAGCTAAGGCATCACTCACACTCACGGCACAAGACAGCTTGCAGGCTATCGGCTCCGCCCTTGACAAGGCGAAGCGTATCACGGAGGAAGCCCAGATCTATACGGGTACGGACGACACAGAGTTCTATCACTACCGCACCTTCCACCAGGAGTGGCATCGCAAGTTCACCTTCCCCGTCTCCTGTATCATCTTCGCCCTCATCGGCGCCAGCCTCGGCGCCATCGTACGTCGTGGGGGATCGGGATGCCTATCATCATCTCCATCTTCTTCTTCGTCGTCTACTTCATCATCGACTCCTTCGGCACGAATATGCTACGCAGCGAGTCGATACCTATCTGGCTGGGGATGTGGCTGAGTAACATCCTCCTCTTCCCCGTCGGGATATTCCTCGCATACAAGGCGAACCAAGACTCTTCGGCGCTCAACGTCGAGGCCTACGTGATCTTCTTCCGCAAGCTCTTCGGCTTCCGTGGTGTCCGTAAGGTCGAGTATCAAGAGCTCATCATCGAAGAAGCTGACTACGAGGCTGGTGCTGCCGCTGTGGCACAAGCCATCGCGCATACCGATGCCCTCCTCCGTAGTCCTATGCTCTCAGGACGTATCTGGCAGATCTGGAGTCACGGAGCCGAGCAGCAGGCACTGGCAGCCCTCAGCGAAGAGCTCGACGCTATCACCGAGAGCCTTCGCCACACGCCCTCCCGACTCTTGGTCAGCAAGCTCTGCGACCTCCCGCTCCTGCCCACACGCCTCTCGCCCTTCCTCCCAGAGGAGCCACGCTGGGGCCGTATCCTTGGGGCTATCCTCCCCATATCTCTTCCGTTTGGACTCTTCCTCTCACGAGTACGCACCCACCTCAAGGCAGACCTTCGCACGACACGCACCGTGCTCACGCAGATCGCCGAAGAGGTCGCCGTAGCCGCTAAGGGAGTCCATCGTCCCGCACCCGAATTATCCACTACACAGCCTACCGATCCAGACTCCTGGCAGGTAGCTATACACACACAAGATCTATGAGCGAAATCAAGCTAAACACCATCGAGGAAGCCCTCGAAGACTTCCGCCGTGGTGAATTCCTTATCGTCGTCGACGATGAGGACCGCGAGAACGAAGGCGACTTCATCATCGCCGCTGAAAAGGTTACCCCTGAGAAGGTGAACTTCATGATGCGCTACGGCCGTGGTGTCCTCTGCGCACCTATCACCGAAGACCGTGCCCGTGAACTCGAGCTCGAGATGCAGGTACCCAACAATACCTCCGTCCACGAGACCCCATTCACCGTCACCGTCGACCGACTCGGCAATGGCTGCACCACCGGTGTATCGATGTATGACCGTGCCCAGACGATCCTCGCCTTAGCTGACCCCAATATCACCCCAGGCGATCTGGCCCGTCCTGGTCACGTCTGCCCACTGCGTGCTCGCAACAAGGGGGTACTGCGCCGTGCAGGGCATACCGAAGCTGCCGTTGACCTGGCCCGTCTGGCAGGCCTGCAGCCCGTAGCCGCACTCATCGAGATCATCAACGAAGATGGTACGATGGCTCGCCTTCCCCAGCTGTGGGAGGTCGCTCAGCGCTTCGGCCTGAAGATCATCACCATCAAGGATCTCATCGCCTACCGCCTCCGCACGGAGAGCATCGTAGAGCGTGGTGAAGAAGTCGCCATGCCCACGCAGTGGGGCGACTTCCGCCTCATCCCCTTCAAGCAGAAGAGCAATGGTCTCGAGCACATCGCGCTGATCAAGGGTGACGTCGCTGACGGCCAGCCCGTCCTCGTACGCGTACACTCCAGCTGTGCCACGGGCGACATCTTCGGCTCGATGCGCTGCGAGTGTGGCGAGCAGCTGCACAAGGCTATGGAGCTCATCGAGAAGGAAGGTCGTGGCGTCGTCGTCTACCTCAATCAGGAAGGTCGTGGTATCGGTCTTATGGAGAAGATCCGCGCCTACAAGCTTCAGGAGGAGGGCTTAGACACCGTCGAAGCGAACCTCCACCTCGGCCACCAGGCTGACGAACGTGACTACGGCGTCGGCGCTCAGATCCTCCAGCAGCTCGGCATCCAGCAGATGCGCCTGCTCTCCAACAACCCCATCAAGCGTGTCGGCCTGGAAGGCTACGGCCTCGAAGTCGTCGAGACGCTCCCTCTGGAGATCCAGCCCAATGAGCATAACGCCTTCTATATGCAGACGAAGAAGGATCGTATGGGCCACGTCCTCCCCCACCTCAAGTAATCACCCACTTCATCCATATAGCTTATGGCAATATTCGTCAACGAAGTCTCCCGCACTTTCGGGGAGTACCTCCTTATCCCAGGGCTCACGACACGTCAGTGCACCCCACAGAACGTCTCTCTGACCACACCGCTGGTCCGCTTCGCTCGTGGCCAGGAGCCCCGCATCAGCCTCAATATCCCCTTCGTCTCGGCGATCATGCAGTCGGTCTCCAACGATACGCTGGCCATCGAGCTGGCTCGCAATGGCGGGCTCTCCTTCATCTACGGCTCGCAGCCCATCGCTGATCAGGCTGAGATGGTACGCCGCGTGAAGAAGTTCAAGGCAGGCTTCGTATCGAGCGACTCCAACATTCGCCCCGACGCGACGCTGCGTGATGTCCTCGCTCTGCGTGCCCGAATGGGTCACTCGACGATCGGCGTCACCGAAGACGGCTCGCCCAACGGCCGTCTGCTCGGTATCGTCACCAGCCGTGACTACCGCATCGGCACCACGCCCGAGGATGCCCTCGTCAAGGACTTCATGACCCCCTTCTCCAAGCTCAAGGTCGGTCGCCTCGGCATCTCCCTCAAGGAAGCCAACAACATCATCTGGGAGCACAAGCTCAATACCCTGCCCATCATCGATGAGGACGACAACCTCGTCTACCTCGTCTTCCGCAAGGACTACGATGCACACAGGGACAACCCCGTCGAGCTCTCTAATAAGGCTACTAAGGAGCTCCTCGTAGGCGCTGGTATCAACACCCGCGACTACGCTGAGCGCGTCCCCGCCCTCGTCGAAGCTGGCGCAGACGTCCTCTGTATCGACTCCTCCGACGGCTACTCTGAGTGGCAGTACGACACCCTCCGCTGGATCCGCGAGAAGTACGGCGACAAGGTCCTCGTCGGTGCTGGTAACGTCGTCGACGAAGAGGGCTTCCGCTACCTCGCTGAGGCAGGTGCAGACTTCATCAAGGTCGGTATCGGTGGTGGCTCCATCTGTATCACTCGTGAGCAGAAGGGTATCGGTCGCGGTCAGGCTACGGCGATCATAGATGTAGCTCAGGCTCGCGACAAGTACTTCGAGGAGACGGGTATCTACGTCCCCATCTGTAGCGACGGTGGTCTGGTACACGACTACCACATGACGCTGGCTATCGCTATGGGTGCCGACTTCCTCATGATGGGTCGCTACTTCGCTCGCTTTGACGAGTCGCCCACGCGCAAGCTCAAGATCGGCAACAACATCGTCAAGGAATACTGGGGCGAAGGCTCGAACCGCGCTCAGAACTGGCAGCGCTACGACAGCGGTGGCAGCGAAGCTCTGAAGTTCGAAGAGGGTGTCGACAGCTACGTCCCCTACGCTGGTAAGCTCAAGGACAACCTCGCACAGACCCTCGGTAAGATGAAGGCCACGATGTGCAGCTGCGGTGCTATCACCCTGCCCGAGCTCCAGCAGAAGGCTAAGATCACCCTCGTCTCCAGCACCTCCATCGTCGAAGGGGGCGCACATGATGTGATCCTCAAGGATCGCGGATGATCACCCTACTCGGACCTACCGCATCGGGCAAGACTGCCCTGGCCGTCCGTCTGGCGCATAGACTTGGCTCAGAGATCCTCAGTGCGGACTCACGCCAAGTCTATCGCGGCATGGACGTCGGCACCGGCAAGGACCTCTCCGAGTACACCTATGAGGGGACAACCATCCCCTACCACCTCATCGACATCGTCCCTGCGGGGACGAAGTACAACCTCTTCGCATGGCAGCACGCCTTCCACGAGGCGTATGCTGCCATCCGCGAGCGAGGCATCCAGCACCCCATCCTCTGTGGCGGCACAGGGCTCTATGCCGAAGCCGTCCTCCGAGGCTATCATCTACCCGACGTAGCGCCCAATCCAGCGCTACGAGAGAGCCTACAAGGGCTTTCGCTCGCCTCTCTCCGTGAGCGTCTTGCCTCCTACGGCCCCCTGCACAATGATACGGACCTCGACTCACCCCAGCGCGCTATCCGTGCTATCGAGATCGCGGACTATATCCAGCGGGAGCGCCTCGCAGGAGCTGACCACACCGAGTACGAGCCCATAGAGAGCCTCATCCTCTGCATCACCCTTCCCCGAGAGGAGCGCAGGGCACGCATCACCGCCCGCCTCCGTCAGCGCCTCGACGAAGGCGATCTCATCGGGGAGGTCCAGCGCCTCATCGACTCGGGTATCGCACCCGAAGACCTCATCTACTACGGGCTGGAGTATAAGTTCGTCACGCAGCACCTCCTCGGAGAGCTGACCCGCGACGAGCTCTTCACCGCCTTAGAGACGGCCATCCATCAGTTCGCCAAGCGACAGATGACGTGGTTCAGAGGCATGGAGCGCCGAGGCTTCACCCTTCACTATATCGACGGACTACTGCCCCGTGAGGAGCAGCTCAGCCAGGCCTTAGAGTACCTCAAGGCGTGGGAGCAGAAGTAGCCCGTCCCATTCTCCCTACCGCATTATGATCCAGTATAAAGACCTTACCGCTGGCCCCAACTTCTTCCTCATGGCTGGCCCATGCGCTATCGAAGACGAGGACACGCCCCTCTTCATCGCTGAGCGCATCGTCGAGATGACCACCCGCCTCGGGATCCCCTATATCTTCAAGGGCTCCTACCGCAAGGCCAACCGCTCGCGTGTCGACAGCTTCACGGGCATCGGCGACGAGAAGGCACTGCGCATCCTACGTCGTGTACGGGAGACCTTCGACATCCCCGTCGTCACCGACATCCACGAGACGCAGGAGGCTGCACTCGCTGCCGAGTACGTAGATGTACTGCAGATCCCCGCCTTCCTCTGCCGTCAGACCGATCTCATCGCTGCAGCAGCACGCACGGGCAAGATCGTGAACATCAAGAAGGGGCAATTTCTCTCTGCCTCGGGTATGGAGCACGCCGCACGCAAGGTCACCGAGTGTGGCAACGACCAGGTCATCCTCACCGAGCGTGGCAATAGCTTCGGCTACTCCGACCTCGTCGTGGACTTCACGAACATCCCCGCCATGCGCTCCACCGGGCTTCCCTACCGTGATGGACGTCACCCACTCACTCCAGCGCCCCAACCAAGCCAGCGGTGTCACCGGTGGCAAGCCTGCGCTCATCGAGACGATCGCTAAGGCCGCCATCGCTGTCGGTGCTGATGGCCTCTTCTTCGAGACGCACCCCGATCCCTGCCTCCGCTAAGAGCGACGGGGCTAACATGCTCCCTCTTGACCTCTTTGAAGGCCTGCTGGAGCGCCTTGTCCGTCTACGTGCCGCCCTATGAAGCAGCTCCGCGCCCTCCTCTTCACCGCGCTACTCCTCGTCTCCTCGCTCGCACTGAACGCGCAGACGACGAAGTATGCCGCCATCATCAAGGCCCTCGGGCAGACCGAGCTCTTGGACGAAGACCGCCGCACCCAGCTGACGACGCTCCTCGCACAAGACTCTGCGCTCAGCCTCCCCCTGGAGCTTGACCTCGGTGCTAAGCTCCTCGCCGTCTCAGAGCATAGCCTTCGCCTGCAGACCAGCCCAGTAGGTACGGCTGAGCTGCGCCTCCTTCCGCTCACCAGCGGCCAGGGTCCGCTCACGACACTCATCGAGACCGTCAGCTCTCCGCAGGTCGATGCCCGCATCTCTTTCCTCAGCGCAAGTGGCGAAGCCCTTCCGTCTACGACGCTCCTTCGCCTTCCCAGCTCGGAAGACTTCCTCCGCGGGCTCCAGCTCCCTATGAGCACCGCCAGCGATCGCCTACGTGAGCTACTCTATCCGCTACACTATGAGCTCAGCTGGGCACAGGGCACATCTGCCCCCACCCTCATCGTCCGCCCCACCCTGCTACTCTCGGAGGAGGACAAGCAAAGCGACGAGCTCAAGGCCCTTATCGCCCAGCTCCCCGCACTCACCACGACTTGGGGCGGTCAGTCCTTCGCCCCCTTTGTACGCGCCACAAACCCCTAAGCATAAATGAAAGTCAAGCACGTCATCATCGCCGCCTCGGCAGTCATCATCGCTCTGGTCGCAGCGTTCTACTTCGTCCTGCGCAATGAGCGCGCCCAGCTCCAGGAGGAGAAGGACCTCTTCGCCAGCGAGCAGAAGGAGATCATGCAGGAGGAGCTGCAGAAGCTCGCCTCCGAATACGACATCCAGTATCAGAAGCTCTCCCAGGGTATGGGCGAGCAGAAGATCTCCCTGGCTACCGACTCACTCATCAGCCAGCTCCTCTCCGAGCGTGCTAAGGTCGAGCAGCTGCAGAAGGAGCTCAAGAGCAACAAGGCCACCAGCGCCAAGCGCATCGGCCAGCTCACCCAAGAGATATCCACCCTACGCAATGTCCTCAAGAACTACGTCATACAGATCGACTCCCTCCAGTCGGCCAACGACCGCCTGCGTCAGGAGAATAGTGAGGTACGCGCCAGCTATGCCCGCGCAACCAATGAGGCGCAGCAGCTCTCCAACGAGAAGGCACAGCTCTCCGACCGCGTGAAGCTCGCCGCTAAGCTCGATGCTACGCGCATCTCCATCACGCCTATGGACAAGCGTGGCAAGCTCAGCAAGAAGCTCGAGAAGACGGTGAATATCCAGATCCACTTCACCGTAGCGAAGAACGTCACCGCCGCCGTCGGGGAGAAGACCTTCTACTGCCGCATCACGCAGCCTAACGAGGAGCTTCTCGTCAAGCCTGGAGCTGGCACCTTCCCCTTCGAAGGCAAGCAGATCCCCTATTCGATTCGTCGTGAGATCGAGTACAACGGCGAAGACACTCCCGTCACGATGTATTGGCCCGTCGAAGAGAGCCTGCAGAGTGGCACCTACCGCGTCAAGCTCTTCGCTGATGGCAACCTCATCGGTCAAGCCTCCTTCACGCTGTAACTCACGCCCTACGCCATTCCCCCAATAAAGCTCGAGGGGCAGGAGATACGCATCTCCTGCCCCTCGGCTTTTTCCCCCTCTTCCTGTGCTCTATCCTCACACCAATACGCCCCCATAAAAGAAAGCGATACGGATAGGCGGTATGAATCTATATTGGTCGCTGACTCGACCTATGACATGGTATGGGAAAGGCGCCGATGTAGCTCCTCCCCAGAGGGAGCAGGCACTTTTCCCCAGCATGGGAGAGCGAATGCACCCAAGGAGGGAAACGAATTTTCTATACTTGGAATCGTCTACTTTCCTCCTTTGGGAAATCCCGACAAGACCAAGGGGTGAGCCAGCACCATCACAGCTGAGACTCGCCCCTCTTATAGGAGCCCTGCACGCACCAATAGAAGATGGCATTTCGACCAGTAGTGGTTCACGCTCGGACCAGTAGTGGTCACGACGCGAAGCAATACTGGTTACTACTGCGAACCACTACTGGTTCACTCGCTGACCAGTACTGGTCCGATTTCCCTCCCCCTACAGCATTGTGTTTGGATAGCACTGACTTCGCTCTGACAGAGCAAATAAAAGGCCTCGGCCTTCCCCCTTGCGGAGGAAGGTCGAGGCACGTAAGGAAGGGAGTGGAGCTCCAAATAGATATTAGTAGTACGCTTTTCCGTAGACGTAGACAGGCATATCATTAATTGGATGCCCGGGGTCGTAGAACTTTGACATACTTACCCAAAACTTCTCATTTGCCACGGAGGTCATGCGGTAATCATCGTTCCCGCTATAGTGCTCCACCGTGATCTTGTAGGGTGAGTTCTCTGCAAGCGCATTGACCATCCCCTGCATGGCATAGCGATTGTAACGCCAGTCGTCACCATTCTGTACGAACTTACGGATGTAGATCGTGCTGGGATCATCGCTGGCAGGAGCAAAGTCAAGATAATAGCTCAGCCACTGATCCCCACGACTGGAGCGAAACCTTGTGATCGCCCCCATCAGTACGCCCGATGTAAAGCGATTCGTTCAACTCAAGGGAGTCGTATAGTAGGGCATCATTCACGGCATCCCCGATGATGCTATCTTGTCCAGCGTTGGGACCAGACTGATACTTGGCACCGTTGATGCGGTTGATGACATCGCGGACAGCATCACCACTCCAGCCATCGTAGAAGAAGGCACGGACCTTGCTCTTCGTAAAGTCGTAGTCAGTTGACTGGATCGCGATCTTCTGCCCCGAGGGGGAGAGTGCATGATAGGTAGAGCCATCCTTCACGACCTTGATCTGGCGAAGGATCTCTGTACCGATCTGCCCGACCTTGCCCTGCGAAGCATCGCTATCATCGATCAGATCATCAGCACCGATGACCTCGATCCCTTCTGTAGAGAAGTTGATAGGGATGAGGCGAGGCTCAGCAGATCCGACCTTGACCTGGAGCTGGCGGATGAGTCCGAAGACCGACATCTTGACCTCCTGCCCACCAATAGTCGTCGTGGCAAGAGCCTTGCCATAGACGGCGTTGCGGATATCCTTGACCTTATTGATATAGGACTCTGCATCCTCCTTGAGGCGGACGAGCATCATCTTATTGCGGCTATAAGCCCCAATAAGCTGGATCGTATCCTGGTCAGCGCTCACATCCCCAAAGGTAAACTCGAAGTCCCCCTCCAGCCCCTGAAGGAGCGTATTGCGAGGCTCGGCGTAGCGACCCAGAGCTGGATTGCGCGTATCGAAGGTCAAGCGGATACCAGCCGTATTATAGATACGATAGCTGGAGTGGATGACCTCATCGAGGTCTTCCGAATAGGACTCTACTGCCCCACCCTTGTGGAACTTGAAGGCAATGTTGATACCGCCGTACTGGTAGCTCCCAGGCAGGAGTACCAGACGCCAGCCGTTGGCATTACCCGTCAGCAGGTCGGTCAGCTTCCCCATCTCCTTCGTCAGATAGAGTGCTGGCTTATCATCTCCCTCAGGCAGATTGTCGTACATCTTACAAGAGGAGAAGAGCGCCATGGCTCCGAGAGCCCAAGCAAAATAACGTCTCATAGCAGTCTATTCTTTAGGGATAGTAGAATAATAAGAGGGAGGAAGCATCGAGAAGTCATCCTTGACAAACTTATAGTACTCCGCAGTAGGGCAGGGTCAGCCTTAGCACATATACGACGGTTAGCCTCTGCACGGACGACATCGATATCGAGGTGGTAGTTAGCCTTCAGATACTCCTTCATGATAGCCAGCTTGCGCTCCAGGATCTCACGACCTGTATAGCGAGAGTCGGGCTTATACTTGTGGTCAGCCTGGACCATGAGATTCTCCCATTCCTCAGGCAGGAGCACCATGTAGGTACCATAGAGCTCAGCGAAATCTTCCTCGGGGCTCTTGCTCGCATAGTCTGAGATGAAGCCTGCAGTCAGCGAAGAGATGCCACGGACATACCAGTAGGAGAACGCATTGTCCTGCTGATAGTCTGAGATCGTCAGCTTCAGGAAGGCCTCTGGGACTGGAGTATCCTGGTGGAGGGTGTGAGCGGACTCATGATAGAGCGTCTGGATATAGTTATCTCGAGCACGCTCATAGTAGTAGTAGAAGCCACTTAAGTCTTCGAGCCTCCTAAAGTAGGGGATCGTGAGTCGATTGATATCATAGACCTGGATCATCCCGAAGGGCGCTTCCCCGAGGAGGTTCTGCGTAGGGCCCATAGCCGAGCGTCCCGAAGAGGACAAGCTGCTTGATGGTATGGCGCTCAGCGAAGCCCTTGGGAGCTACCTTCTCGTAGACCTCGAAGAAGGTATAGCGCATGAGGTTGAGGTACTTCAGTGCCTGAGCCTCAGAGGCTGGCCCGAGCTTATAGAGGTTACTCGCCAGGCGATCCTCATAGTTGTAGCGGATATCTACATTGAACTTCTTCCCGAAGTAGTTCTGGACGTACTTCTGGACCTCGGTCATCGTCGTCGTATCCAGCGGCGAGAAGATCGGGCGCTTGGGATCGACCTCGTCAGAAGAAGACCCGCAACTCACCAGAGCCGCCGAGAGAAGAAGCGGTGCAATGATCTTATTGAATAGTTTCATAGCTGTAAGCATTAGCGTGGGTTCTGCTGGATCTGGCCAGTGATCGCCTGCTGAGGCAGAGCGATAGCGTGGCGGAGATCAGAGCCGAGGAGTACACCATCAGCAGGTACTTCGAAGGTGTCTGCACCTGCATCGATCTTCTTCCAGCGGTAGATATCGATGCCGAAGCGCTTGATATCCTGCCAGCGAAGACCTTCGTGGAGCGTGAGGATACGACGGCACTGGAGGACGTACTGCAGGAGAGCCTCCGTAGCGGTACCCTCCGTGATCGTAGAGCCATCATGGAGCTTGAAGTGCGCCTTCGTCAGATGCTTCTTAGGCGAGCGCGTCGTCTTATCCGCATAGGGAAGAGCGTTGTAGTAAGCCACGATCTCTGCCTGCGTGAAGGTTCGCTTGGCAAGTCCTGGACGGAGGTAAGCCTGAGTCCAGACATTGAGGTCAGCGAGACCACCAGCGAGATCTCCAAGACGGATCTTAGCTTCTGCACGGTTGATGAGAGCTTCATCCGTCGTCAGCTGTACCTCGATAGTACGATCTCCATCCAGGATAGGCAGCTTAGGCTGATAGATCTTGTCGATGAAGACCTTATCGTAGATATAGGGAGCGAAGTTGTACTCATCACGGTTACGACCTACGTTCCAGATATTCTTCCAGAGGGTCTCATCAGCAGCACATTTATTGGAGTGCGTATAGCGAGAGTTCGTGAAGGACTCACCACTGGTGGTGGTGAACTGGTAATTGGTGTAGAGTGAGATCACCAGGAGGTTAGCTGCATTGGTAGGACGATAGTAAGCCAGCGCCTTAGCATTGGCATTAGCAGCGTCGATACCCGTGTAGTTACCAGCCCAGTTACGCAGCTGCGATGCAGGGGTACTCCCAAGGAGCTTATCCGCATACTCCTTAGCCTTATCTGGCTGGTTGTAGTATAGGTAGAAGCGCGCAGCAAAGGCATAGGCAGACTCAGCGGTGAAGTGGAAGCGACGAATATCGTTCTGGTAGATGTTGTACTTCTCCAGAAGAGGGATGGCCTCCTGCAGATCCTTATCGATCTTCTCGTAGGTCTCCTTGAGGGTACCACGGGGATAGTCGGGGAGGATGGTCGTGACACGCTCTGCAATATAGGGGACACCGAGGTTCGTCGCGCCACCCTGACCATCGAAGTTGTAGGGGAGGCAGAAGACGTTCGCCAGCTGGAAGTGCGACCAAGCGCGCACGGCGAGGGCTTCAGCTCGTGAGGCCATATTACGATCACCGTAGTCCTTGGTTTCCTCGATGAGCGTCAGTACTTCGTTAGCCTGAGCGATAGCATAGTAGTAGTACTCCCACAGCTTGAGTGTCCCATCGTAGTAAGCGGAACCATCCTTGGTCGTAATAGGCTTCCAGTAGACAGCGAGGTCTTGGAATTCCTCACGATAGAGGTTACGCGTCTCATCCTCATACGTATTGTCCGAGGAGAGCTCCGAGATATGAGCCACTGAAGCCAAGGGATAAGCATAGGTCAGGAAGCGGCTGATCTTATAGGGAGTATTCCCATCGACGTATCGTCCATCGGGCATTCTCATCGAGGTACTTTCCACAAGAGCTCATCCCAAAGATAGAGCCAGCGAACAAAGCCAGAGCGAGCAGGCTGGATGATAACTTCTTCATTCTGTATAGATCCTTTATACCATCCGACTATAGCCCGACAGTAGCGGTGAAGATGTAGGAGTGAGGCTGATAGTCATAGTCATAGGGCAGAGCACCATTGAGCTTCTTATCAGCATAGAGGAGTGCCACGTTGGAGGCCTGAAGCTTGAGGGAGAGCGACGAGAGGCGCAGGCGATCTACGAAGCTCTTAGGTACCGTATAGCTCAGAGAGATATCACGCAGCTGGACGTAGTCGGTCTTAGCGACGCGGACATCCGACTTGTTGTAGTTCGTGTAGGCATTGCTCAGGTAGGGGTTAGCCTGACGGTGAGCATCCGTAGCGATCACAGGGACGTTCGTACGCTCTTCGTCACCAGCACGCAGCCAGCGGCGGTTGAACTCCTTACCCATGACCTGGTAGTCATTGTACTTCGTAGCGAAACTGCTCAGGGCAGGCGCATTTACCCCACCGAAGGAGTAATAGACATAGACACCGAGGCGGAAGTTCTTGAAGCTAAAGCTATTGTTGATACCCCCTTGATCGGTAGGAGTCCTCGTCCCCGAGTAGACAAGGTAATTGATTTCCTCGGGCTGCGAAGCTGTCCAAGACACCTGTTCCCCCGTCTTAGGACTGGTGATGTGGCGGCCATCAGGCAGGACATCAGCACCATCAGGGAGGAAGAAGCGAGGATGCCCATTCTCATCCAGCTTATAGAAGGGGATGGAGAAGAGCGAGTTCAGAGGATAGCCCTTGACGTGCAGCCCCCTTCTCATCAGTAAGGTTCTTCACCGAGGGGCTGGTATTGAGGCGCGTCACCTTATTGGTATTACGCGAGTAGGTGATCGAGGTAGACCAAGAGAAGTCGCGGGTGCGGATGTTCTGCGTAGTCAGCGAGAGCTCAACCCCCTTGGCACTCATCTGAGCGACGTTCCCATAGAGTAAGTCGACGAAGCCACCAGTACCCTGAGGGAATACCTGGTCGATGAGGTCACGTCCCTGACGATTGAAGAGCGTGATACCTGCCGAGATACGCTCATCGAAGAGACCAAAGTTGAGGCCCCAGTTGAGCTCATACATCTTCTCATAAGTCAGGTCATAGTTAGCGGGCTCATCGATATAAACCCCTGGCTCGATGAGGTTAGCATCCCCGAAGAAGGGAAGCAGCGTCTTTAGACGAGGTAGTGCATTGTGCACGTAAGGGATCGTCCCCGACATCCCGTAGGAGAGGCTCATCGAGAGCGAAGAGAGAGGCTTGAGCTTGGTGAAGAAGGCTTCTTGATCAATAGACCAGTTACCACCGACGTTCCAAGTGGGGATGTAGCGGATCGTACGAGCACGACCAAACTGGTTCGTCCCTTCACGGCGGTAAGAAGCATTCACACGGTAGCGACCAAGGAGGGTGTAGTCGACATTCCCGACGAGAGAGACCCCGCGGTCGAGCGTGGGACGAATCTCGTAGTACTGCTTACCCTTATTACGCAGGTTCGTGAAGAGCAGTGGTGAATAGGTAGTCAGATAACCGAGGTTATAGTTCACGCCATAAGCATCGAACCACTCATTGAGGTGACGCTCTTCGAAGACTTCGAGACCAGCGACAGCGGAGAGACTGTGCTCACCATTGCTACCAAAGGTGTCATTGTAGTGGGCCTTGAGCTGACCGTCGTAGCGCTCATCGATGATATTCTGCGAATTGCGAATACCACCATAGGGCATCACGATCTGAGGCAGAGCCGTGGGGTCATCAAGAGGCTTGTAGAGGTAATCGCTATAGCTACGGATGATACTCTTGCTGATATTGCGGTACACCTCTGCGGCATTGGACTGCTCATCGCGGTCGGTCACACCATACTGGTCACGATAGCGGAGAGCACCGAGGGCAGAGAGTCGAAGCTGCGTGATGGGCTGCCAGTCGATGGTAGCCTGCAGAGAGAGGTTAGCCGTCTTGTAGTCACGAGTATTGTGCTGGAGCTCGTGCTTGATATTGAACGGCGTGTAGTCATACGCATAGAAGGTATTGGGATCCAGCGTACGGCTGGCGGTAGGAGCATAGCTACCGGGGCGCCAGTCACCACCATAGTGCACCTTGCCGTAGGAGGCCGTAGAGCGGATACCGAAGCTCCAGCCCTTGAAGGGGCGGAAGTCAGCGTTGAAGTTGAACGAGTAGGTCTGAGAGTTCTCGTACCTATTCCATCCTGGGTCGAGGTTAGCGTTGAGCGAAGCATAGTAGTTCGCCTTCTGCGTACCCGTCGAGAAAGTCAGGGTGTGCTGGTGGCGAATGACGTGCTGGAAGAGTTCCTTGAACCAGTTCGTATTACGAAGCTCAGCAGCACGGAGGTAAGCGGCACGACCTGCATCGGTATTGAGGACACCGTACTCGCCAGTCAGATCATTGTAATTATAGATCTGATTGTAGAGGTAGCCATAGACCCCATAGCGCGAGGCGATGAAGACAGCCTCGTTGTCAAGGCTCTTACCATTGGCCATCTCATTGAAGACGGCCATCTGGTCCTGAGAGTTCAGGATATTGAACTCACGGTAGGAGGGGATGGCACGGTAGGTAAGCTCAGCCTGATAAGTGAAGGAGTTCGTCCCCTGCCCAGCCTTACTCGTGCGGACGGAGATAACCCCCCCGAGGGCGCGCTGACCATAGAGGGCGGTTGCAGAAGCGTCGTTGATGACCTGGAAGCTCTGGATGTCGCTCTCAGAGAGACCGGGCAGAGCGGCTGCGATGAGACGCTTAGCTTCGGGAGACGCAAGGTCCGCGACGTTGAAGTTCTTGTCCTCCTTATAGATCACTCCATCGATGACCCACAGAGGATAGTAGACGCTTTTTCACCGATGTAGCCTGACGCATAGAGACGACCGTAGTGGTCTCCTTCTTTTCAGGGGCTGCATTGGGGAGAGTAACTTGCATGGGCGTGGTCGTAGCTACCAGCTCTACAGTTTGCTTCCCTGTCAGAGTAAAGACAAGGATCGTCTTCTCGGCTACTTGAATTGAGAAGGTACCGTCAGATGCCGTGGTGGTATGCAGTGCCTTATCCTGCTTAGCAGATACAGAGACGCCAGCGAGGGCCTTACCTTCGCTGTCGATGACTTTACCTTTAGCTTGGATGGTCTGCGCACACACGGGCATCGCACCCATGATCACGAGGATCAGGGCGACGAATAGACTACGTAATCGAGTTAGCATAATCAAAGTTGATGCATTGTTGTGTTAGTGCGAATTGCGGTAGCAAATATAGATAAAAAGCTATATAAAGAACCTTCGGAAAATAAGCCTTACTTCCTAATGATTTTTAACGAACAAAACATTCCACCTACTCAGCCACTTCCATCACGTCATTCTGCCACATTTTGCCATAATTCGGCCAGCGAAGAGGCACAAACTCCGTCAAAAAGCGATGGCATACTGATCGGAAAATTCTTCACTTTTTACCCAATTTTTCCGTCTCACGCGCCTCCAAGAAAGCACGAAAGAGCGCAAACGCTCCCCTACCCCTATATATCAAGGTATGAAACACATCGGGAGAGCGATGGGTCAATCAATAGGAGGTGCAAGAAGGAGGCTATATGGGTAGTAGAAGAAAGCTATATGGGTCGATGGGCTGACCTATACTGGTCGGTGACGCGACCTATATTGCTCCACGCGGTGACCAATATAGGTTCGACGAGTGACCAATATGAGACTGTTGCGGGAGAGTGCTGTCCTCTATTTAGAGCGCTAAGGCATCGCGCACCCAGTCCCCCGATATGCCTCTCCAAAGTGACCGAGCAAGCCCTTCGCCTTATCGCGCGTATTCCTCTTATCCAGCGGAGGGAAAAGTGCTCATTCTCGTGAAGGAAAAAGCGCCTCCACGTAGTGGTTTTCCTCTGTCTATGTACGTAGTCTTAAAGACCAGGCACGTAAATCCAAATATCCACGTACGTAGATATTAGAGCCACGTACGTAGCCCAAACTTATCTGCCACTCGTCCACAACTTTTATCCATACGCGGAGCAATAACCTAATAGAGATCACTTCACAAAGCTATATAGCTCTACACACGTACTCATATACCTATAGGAGCAGCGACCAATACTGGTTCCCTACCCCTACCCTCCGCGCGAGCTCCACTCTACTGCATAAAAAAGCCCCTCCCACCGAAGGGCTGACCACTCAGGATCAGCGCCTTCGGTGGGAGGGGCAAGAGGGACACCTTGAGGTAGCGAGAGCAGGAGGTCTTCGCTACCTCAAAGGTGAAAGTGCAGGAGAAGTTACTTCTTCTTAATCGTCTTCATCATCTCCTGTACGGCACGCTCGAGCTGGACGTCACGACCAGAGAGGTAGTCGGCAGGCGTGTTGTAGACCTCGATGTCAGGCTGTAGCGTCTGATTTTCCATAGCGACACCATTGACATCGGCGCAGGTAACTTCAGGGATACCGAAGACGATGTAAGGATTGATCTGCGTTTCCCACCAGACAGCCGTCATCGTACCTGCGACAGGCGTACCGATGACCTTACCGAGACCGAGGGTCTTATACACCCAGGGGAAGCCATGACCATTACTATAGTTCCCTTCGCTCACCAGGACGCAGCTGGGCTTAGTCCACTGCATGATGGGGTCGTCACCGATGTACTGACCACGAGGCGTGAAGCGAGAGTAGAGCTTACCGCTGAGCAGGAAGACGAGGTCTTCGTGGAGCCAACCACCACCATTGTAGCGGGTGTCGACGATGACTGCATCGTAGTTGCGGTACTTACCGAGGAGCTCCTTGTAAGCATTGCGGTAGCTGTACGTATTCATCGAGGGCACGATGATGTAGGCGATACGGCCACCACTGAGCTTCTCGACCATATCCTTACGCTGCTGTACCCAGCGGCGGTGGAAGAGATCCTTCTGCGTAGACTGACCGATGGGGCGGATGAATTCCTCGAAGCGCTTACCTGTCTTAGGATCGTGGAAGGTGACGCTGACGCGCTTACCGACCTTACCATTGAGGTAGAGCTCTACGGGACGATCAGCATCGATGACTTCGCCATCGATCTTCTCGATGATCATACCGGCCTTGATCTTGTCACCGAAGTGCGTGAGCGGACCACCAGCGAGGATCTCCTCGATCTTGAGGCCATTGCCCGTGTGCTTCTGATCGTAGAAGGCGCCAAGGTAACCCGTCTGCTTAGCCCAACGCTTGGGGATAGACACGAGCACCCGTGTGCGAAGCATTCAGCTCACCGAGGAGCTCGCTGAGCATCTCAGCGAAGTCCTCATCATTATCAATGTGGGGGAGGAACTTGCGGTAGGTCTTGCGGTAGTAGTCCCAGTCGACACCATGGAGGTTGACGTCATAGAACTTCTCCTTGACCTGCTGCCATGCGTGGTCGAAGATATACTCACGCTCAGCTGCGGGACGATGCTCAAACTCAGCAGCGAAGCTGATAGGCTTGAGGTGACCACCATCGAGCTTATTGAGCCCAGAAGACGTACCGACATAGACGGTCTTCCCGTCCTGACCGAGTGTCAGGCTACCACCACCGACACGTGCGCTGAGGAGCTTCGTAGACTGCTCTTCGAGATCACGCTCCCAGAGGTCGTAGGAGTTCTCATACTTAGCGATGTAGTAGAGCTTCTTACCATCATCAGTGATGACAGCGTCAGAGAGCGAGCCCGAGGCGCGCGTCAGACGGACCGTGCGATGATCCAGATCGGTGAAGTCAGGCGTGAAGCCCTTGCTTTCCTTCGTATCCTTAGCATCCTTAGCATCAGTCTTAGCAGACTTCTTCGTGGACTTCTTAGCAGGCTTCTTGGTATCCTTCTTCTCGTCGGTCTTCTTGTCCTTAGTCGTAAGGTCAGCGAGTTCCTTGCGGAGCTCCTTATCTTCCTTCGAGAGCTTGAAGTCTTCGTAAGCCTGGCGGTCGAGGAACATCAGGTAGTAGTCACGCTCTGCACCCCAGCTACCGTGGCTGCGGTAGCCCGCACGGTCAGAGGAGAAGAGGACGGCCTTGCCCTTCATGACGAACTTACCCGAGCCTTCGGAGTAGCCACTCTCGGTGAGGTTCACGATCTCGCCCTGAGCCATCAGCCTTGACCATAGCACAGTCAGGGTGCTGCCAGCCGCCATGACCGATATAGTCAGCGAGGATCCACTTGCCGTCGGGGCTCCAGCGGTAGCTGATATCGCCGTCGGAGTAGGAGTAGTTGAACTTCTTGTCGAGGACCTTGTAGTCACGGCCGGACTTGAGGTCGTGGACGTAAATACCCGTGCGGTCACGCAGGTAAGCCACCTTCGTGCCGTCGGGAGAGAAGAGAGGCTGGAAGGATGCTTCCTTATTCTTCGTCAGCTGCGTCTCCTTGATGTCACGCGAATAGACAAAGAGGGGGTCATCCGAGCGATTCAGCTCAGCCATATAGATATTCCACCCGCCATTACGCTCAGCAGCGTAGACGATCTTCTTGCCATCGTTGCTGAAGTCGACATCACGCTCTTCTTCGGGGGTGCTGGTGAGGCGCTTCGTCGTGCCGTATTCGGTGTGGGTGACGAAGACATCACCGTGGACGATGAAGGCAATTTCCTTATTGCTGGGAGCGACGGCAAAGGACGACACGCCATCACGGATCGTCTCAGGATTGATAGCCGATTCCTCCTGGTCACGGACGATGGAGACATTCACCTTCGTGGGCTGACCACCAGGCGTCTGAGTGTAGATCTCGCCATCGAAGCCATAGCAAAGCGTACCATTAGAGGCAATGGAGAGGAAGCGAACGGGGTCCTTCGTGAAGGAAGTGATCTTCTTGTCTGCAGCGGCAGCCGTAGCAGCATCGCGGTGGTAGACATTGAAGGAGCCTTCGCGCTCACTGAGGTAGTAGAAGCCGCCCTTGCTATCCCAGACAGCATTGCGGTCTTCACCGCCGAAGGTCGTGAGCTTCGTGTGCTTACCATCCTTGGAGCGGAGCCAGATATCACGTGTCACAGGCGAGATAGCATGCTTACGCCAGATATCTTCGTAGCCCTTTGACGTCGGTGTAGAGGATCTCGCCACCACGCAGCGAAGGCATCAGCATAGGATAAGCACCGTAGAGCTTGGGGCGGGCAATAGTCTTAGAGAGGTCAAGTGAGTAGGTCTGTACGAACCAGTCCCAGGGATACATACCATCCTTGACATCGGGCATGACGTAGGACTGGAAGAGGAGCGTAGAGCCATCGAGGAAGGCGACGGGCACTTCCTTCTCGCTGCTGTAGGTCAGGCGACGTAGACCAGAGCCGTCAGCCTTGACGATATAGACGTCCTTGCTCCCCTCACGGTCGGAGGAGAAGGCCAGCGAACGGCTGTCGGGGCTCCAAATAGGGGGTGCCGTCGTAGGCGGCATTAGAGGTAAGGCGTAGTGCCTGCCCACCAGCCGTAGGTACGGTGTAGATATCCCCCTTGTAGCAGAAGGCGATCTGCGAGCCGTCGGGGCTAATCTGCTGATGGCGCAGCCAAAGGGGAGATCCTTTCTCTGCATGAGCCAGGGCTGGTAGAGCCAAAGCCGATGCAAGAGCCAAAGTGAGTATTTCGTTTCATAGTCGATACGGATGTGTATAGAGTGGTATGTGCATGCGGATGACCTGCATGCGGAGGCTTAAGACCCACAGCTCCCTAAGCGATGAAAGTGTCCTTGCAGGCTAAAGCTCCAGCAAGCCGAAGTCTCAGGTAAGAGGCACTCAAAATCGAGCACCTTCCCATGAGATCATCCCGTGAGGAAGACCTCTACTCGGGGACGAGTATGCCGGGAGCGAGTAGGGATAAAAGAAGAGAGCCCCCGAGACACACGGAGGTGCGCTGGAGGGCTCTCTTCTGAGGGAATAATATCGGAGAGAGAAGCGTGACTTAGTCGTTACGCTTACGAGCCGAGTAGCTTAGGTTAAGTGCGTCGGCGCGTCGGAGCTCTTCCTTGATCTGAGAGATGATGTTCATCTTCGTATCCTTATCGGCCTTCAGAGAGACCTGCATAAGGTTGCGACGCTCGTCCTTGATCTTCGACTGTGACTGCTTGAGGTAGCTGTACACAGCCGCTAGGATTCTGCGTGACCTGGTCGTTGAGCTGAATCGCTGAGTTAGACCCGTACATCTCGCGGTATTCCTTGTTGGGCTTACCGACGTAGATGAAGGTAACGAGCGACTTTTCTTCGAGCTTCGTAAGCTCAGTAGCCGTAGGCAGGTTACTGAAGCTCACCTTCGGGGTAACCTCACGGATGGTCGTAACCATCATGATGAAGAAGAGGAAGGCGAATACCAAGTCAGGGAGGGACGAAGTGTTTAGCTCGGGCATCTCACGCCCACCTGATTTACTGAATTTACCCATGTCTTTTACTTCTTTGCAAGGTTAGAGAGAGCCATTTCAGAGATATGCATAGGATATGCATCCTGGACAGACTTCTTCTCGGAAGGGGAAAGCGCCTCAAACGTCTTGCCACCGAACTCCTTCTTAGCGAAGGCATCCCAGACCTCATTGTAGGCCTTGATGAGTTCGTTCTGGACATTGACGTACTGCTGGTAGCTGGTCTCGACCTCATTCTTGATCGAGATAGCATAACCAGAGGTGATGACGGTACGCTCACCCAGCCCTTCGATCTCACGACGCTCAAGCTCAGGGAGGAAGGGCTTGTTCTCGGGGTTCGTAATGAACTCGACAGCGTAGTCCTTCAGCTCATCCAGCTTGACGGGGATGAGCTGGTCGATGCCAGCCGCATCCTTACGCGAGATCACGATCTCGTCAGCGCGGTTGACCAAGAGTCGCATGATGTTGCGGTCATTGATCTCGATCTCCTGCTGCTTCTGTTGCTTTGGAGCCATCGGAGGCAGACGCCTCTTCAGACCCTTATCAGTATCCATTGAAGTTGTAATCAAGAAGAAGATAAGCAACATAAAAGCGATATCGGCCGAGGACGATCCGTTGATGCCAGGAGTCTTTCTTTTCAGAGCCATAATGCTTTGTTCTATTCGTTACTGATTACAACCGTTACTTCCCGAGGAATCTCTTGGATACACCGCCCCAGACGACGGCACCGAGGGTGACGACGAAGAGGACGTAGGTGGAGTAGAGCCACATATCCGTGACCTTCAGCCAACCACTGGTGTTATAAGCCTGTGAAGCTTCGTTAAGACCCTTGATAGCCTCACCGCTACCGATAGCATAGCCGAGGATGAGTGAGACGACGAGGACGACGACGGAGATAAGGTTGGACTTACGTGCTACAACGTCCTTGGTCTTATTGGTAGCGATGCTACGTCCAGCGAAGAAGAGCGTCGCAAGGACCGTGACGATGAAGAGGAAGTACGTCCAGTAAAGTAAGATACCCGTAAACGCATAGTCCTTATTGCCCTTAGCGTCGAGCTCCGAGCCTCCCGCGAAGAAGAGGACGAAGATCAGTACGCTGAGCGCCAGGAGGACTAATAAAGTCGTGCTGGATACCTTGCGTATCTTAGTTACAGCCATTTCTTTATTGTTGTTACAGGGTAGGATTACTTGTTCTTCTTGGCATCGTACTTGACGATCAGGTCAAGCAGCGTGATGGAAGCGTCTTCCATACGGTTGAGGATGCCTTCGACGAGAGAGAGGATGTAGTTGTAGAAGATCTGAAGGATCAGAGCTACGATGAGACCACCGATGGTCGTGATAAGAGCGACCTTCATACCACCAGCGACGACCGTTGGGCTGATATCACCGACCTTTTCGATGTTATCGAAGGCCTGGACCATACTACGACCGTACCAAGGAACCCGAGTGAAGGAGCCATAGCGATGAAGAGCGTGATCCAAGAGAGGTTCTTTTCGAGCAGACCACCCTGTACACCACCGTAAGATACGACAGACTTTTCAGCGATGTCGATACCCTGGTCAGCACGCAGGAGAGCCTGGTAAGCGATAGAAGCGATAGGACCGCGCGTGTTGCGAGCTACTTCCTTAGCCTTTTCGATGTTACCTTCTTCGACGAGAGCCTTTTCGATGTCGCGCAGGAGCTTGTCGGGGTTGACGTTAGCCAGGTTGAGGTAGATGATACGCTCAAGGCAGATAGCCAGACCGAGGATGAGGGCGATGGCAACGGTAGCCATAAAGTCTGCACCCCCTTCGATGAACTTGGTCTTGAGCTCCTGGTGGAAGCCCGTTTCAGCTACAGCTTCTTCACCAGCGACCTGGTCAGCAGCAGGAGCTTCAGCTACAGTAGCGGCAGAGTCAGCAGCGGGAGCAGCAGAATCAACCTGAGTCGTAGCAGCAGCAGCAGCGCTATCTGCATTCTGAGCCGTAGCTACATTAGCCATACCTACAGAGAGGAGACCCACGCAAGCAGCGATTGCGAATAACTTTTTCATGTCGAGTTGTTTTTGTGAGTTAGTTAGTTCTATTTATTCGTTTCTTCTTGTTCCTATAACGTATGAATGGCACCACAAGCAGATGGAGGAGTACTGCATTCTCGCCATGAAGGAGGGCAAGTGTAGAGCCTTTCGGCATCAAAAATACAGCTTTTCCAACCGAAAAACAAAATCATTGTTCACTGATCTTCTGATGAGCTGTCCTCCTGCTCCGCAAGAGGGCTCTTGATGCTCCCCCTAACTACATAATACATACATAGGTATCATAGGCACCACTGCCGCCCAGCGCAAGGAGAGCGATGAGCGGCAGTGGCGGAGATGGGTTAGAACTTCACCGACAGGTCGACACCGAGGGTACGGGGAGCCGAAGTCTGGAAAAGACGGCCCAGCGGCGAGGCTGCTTGGAAGACCGTGTAGCTATTATCGGTAAGGTTGGCTCCCCACAGCGCGAGCGTGTAGCGGTCGTAGCTTAGCCCGAGGCGAGCACGCAGCGTAGACTGGAGAGACTCGCGGGTCGTATTGTCTTCACGCCAATAGATCTCTCCGAGGCCAGCGTACTCGACCTCACCCAAGAGGCGCAGGTGGCGTGAGAGCGGCTCGTTCGCCGAGAGCATCACGCTATAAGTGTGGCGCGGGATGAAGGGGACGAAGTTACCCTTCTTCGCTGCTGTCGTCTCCTCCGTGAAGCGGGCATCCGTGAGGCTATAGTTCAGGTGTGCGCGGAGCGAAGACCATAGGCGCTGCGTGGCGGAGAGCTCGAAGCCCAGCGTACGGGACGAACCAGCATTACCAACCATACGACCTGCCCCCGAGGCGACAAAGCGTGTCAGCTGGAGGTCACGCACCTGCATCAGATAGACCGAAGAGGAGAGCTCCAGCCCTGCTGAGGGGAGGGCATAGCGTGCTCCGAGCTCATAGCTCCAGCTGTGCTCAGGCTTGTAAGTCGTCGCCGAAGCGATCGTCGAGCTATCGAAGCCCCCACGCCCTGAGATCTGCGCCTGAAGAGCCTTCTGCTGGGCTGTGGTAATGAGGTCGGAGAAGGACTGCTCATTGAAGCCCCCCGTCTTCACCCCACGACTGACGGTAGCGTAGGCACGGAGTGCTTCGGTGGGATGCCACATTACGGAGAGCTTGGGCAGGAGATTCCAGTAGCCTACCGACTGCTTCCCCTCAAGATGAACGGGAGGGGCGGTAGCCAGAGCCTGAGTTGCCCCCGCTGTAGCGAGGCTCAGCTCATAGCCACGGGAGTCATAGTCGATCTCGTGATGCTCGTAGTCGAGGCGTAGCCCACCGGTGATGGTCCAGGCTGGAGTGAGATGATAGGCGCTCTCATGATAGAGCGCCAGCCCCCAGTCAGGCATACGGAAGTCGTTTGCATTCGTTCGGTCCGAGTGCGTAGCATCATAGTAGACGAGCGAAGGCATGGCGGGGACGCGCTGCTTCAGCGCAGCCATCGCCTGATTGATGAGTGCACTCAGCCCTCCATAAGAGAAGGTCACGGGAGCCTCTACACGCTTGGCATCGTGGTAGCCGAAGAGCCCGATACTCCAGTCATAGCGACTGGGGTGCTCGCCACGAAGATTCTTGAGGATGAACTCCTGCGTCAGCCCATGCTCACGCAGCCCCTGCGTGACGTAGAAGTACGAGACAGGAAGGGCATCCATATCCATCTGCGTCTCATCGAAGAGGTACTGATAGCTCGTCGCCGACTGGAGCTGTACCCCACCCCACTTATAGCTGAGGAGATAGCGCAGCGTAGCCGTGTGACGCTTGTAGCTCTCGGGCGCATCGGCCGAGAGCGGAAGTGGCTGCTTGGTACGAGGGTCGTCCGTGCGGTAGGGGAAACCTCCCTGCTGGACGTAGTCGCCCGAGAGGGAGAGCGCCATCTCAAGCTGCTCAGTAGGGCGATACTCGAGCTTAGCGAAGCCGCCTACCATACGCAGACTATCCTGATAGGCCTGACGGGTCTCATTATAGAAGTAGCCACGGCGGGTCGTCCCCGAGAGGCCGTAGCTCAGCCCCACCTTGTCGGAGAGGCGGAAGGCCTGCTCGACGGAGCTACGCAGGAGGCGGTGCGAGCCTGCAGTGAGCTTTGCTTCACCCCCAGGCTGGTCGAAGGCCGAGCGCGTGTAGTAGTTGATGATGCCCGACATCGCATTGCGCCCGTAGAGCGTACCCTGCGGGCCACGTAGCACCTCGACGCCCGTGATACCAGGGATATCGAAGTTGAAGCCCGACTTATTCAGCACGGGCACCCCGTCGACGTAGAGACCGATGGTCTGGCCCGAGCTACGTGCACCACTCCCACGGAGGTAGATGGCGGCACTGCGCTTCGAGCCGTAGTCGGGCACGAAAGAGGCTGGGCACGCGCCCCGTGAGGTCCGTGATGCTCTGCATGCGATACTGACTGAGGTCACGGCTCGTGATCCACGTCAGCGCTGCCGGCTGACCTACTGGAAGGAGCGGTAGGGCGCTGGGGGACGTAGGAGCGGATGACGACCTGCTCAATATGATTGGTCTGGATACTATCCTGCTCCTCGGCATGTAGGCTGGTAGGCATAGCCGTGAGTCCAAGGACAAAGAGCGGGAATACAAGTAGCTGTTTCTTATTCTTGATAGGCATTGGGATCATGAAGCTAAGGGCGATGCGGAGGCATTGTGTCAGCGCATCGTCTTGGATAAATCACCACAAAGGTAGAGTAGCACCCTGCTGCAGCGAATAAAAATCACCAATTTCACCCCGAATTTACCTCAAAAAAGACCAGACCCGCCCTATCCTCCCCTCCGATAGTACACATCTATCCTCCCGCTCCTCAGAGTAGGATTCACGGGGACGAAGCGAAGGGATTATCTTTGCGCTGTGAAGAAGCCCTTCACTTAGCCCCGTCATCATGGCCAAATACTTCCACTTCTTACCTCTCCTCCTCGCACTTCTCTCTGTGTCCGATCTCAGAGCGCAGACCTACTACCGCAGTGAAGAGCCTCACTGTACCACCCCGAAGGACAGCTCGACGCTCCTCGGTCTGGAGCTCGTCGGCGAAGGCTTCTTCCGCAATGACGAATACGCCTCCGACCTCGTCGCCGACTATACCCTCCCAGGCTATCGCCTGCGAGCCAACCTCAGCTACCGCCCCGAGACCCGTCTTCCCATCGAGCTACGTCTCGGTGTCTACCACCTCTACTACTGGGGTGCCACACGCTACCCCGCTGCCCTGGCCTATCAGGACCTCCCCTACTGGCGGGGCGATGGCGACCGCTATACCCACCTGCGCCTCCTCCCCTTACTTCCAGGCGTCGATACAGCCAGCAGCAGGCTGGGCTATCCTCCTGGGGCATCTGCAGGGCGGAGCGAAGCACCGACTCATCGAGCCGCTCTACAATCCCGAGCTCAACCTCACCGCAGACCCCGAGATGGGCCTGCAGATTCGCTACGAAGGGACAGTGTACCCGACTGGACACCTGGGTCGACTGGCAGAGCTTCATCTTCCGAGGCGACAAGCATCAGGAGGCCTTCGTCTTCGGGACTCAGCACCGCCCAAGCCTTTGACGTCAGCCATGCTGACCGCCTCGAGCTCCAGCTCCAAGCCGTCGCCCACCATCGTGGTGGCGTGCTGAATGAGCGAGCCGACACCGTGCACACCTGGCTCAATGCCGCCCTCGGCGCAGTGTACAGCCATCAGTTTGCCCACCCCAAGCACCCTCTGACGATACAGGCAGGGCTCTACGGCCTTGCCTACAGCCAGCGAGGTGAGCACTATGCCTCGGACAAGGGCTGGGGCTTCCTCGCCACAGCAGGTCTGAGCTGGCGACGCTGGCAGACAGAGCTAAGTCACTTCTACGGGCACGACTTCATCAGCCCGCTGGGCATACCCTTCGCGCAGAGTGTCGGGCGTGCGGGACGAAGCCACCTCCTCACACATCACCCACGCTACACCGCTTGGCAGGGGAGCTACCGCATCATCGAGTCCGAGGCGTACACCTTCGGCGTGAGTGCTGGGCTCTATATCCACCCACATTCGGCACATAGCACCAGCTCCTTCATCGAGGCCTACCTGAGTATCTCGCCACGCTTCACCCTCCTCCACAGACGAGGGCTGTAATCCCTCCTCTACCCCATCACGACGAGGCCCACCCCGCATCAGCAGGGTGGGCCTCGTCGTTATCGTAAGAGGAAAGAGTCGGCTACAGCTGCACGCCCTTAGCGCGAGCTTCGTAGCGACGCCCTACGACCTCCCAGTCGATGATCTGCCAGATGGCACGCAGGTGGTCGGCACGGCGATTCTCATAGTCGAGATAGTAGGCGTGCTCCCAGATGTCGATAGCGAGGAGGGGCACACGACCACGAGTGACGGGCGTACCGGCATTCGAGGTCTTCTCGACGTAGATATCACCAGCCTCATCGGTAGAGAGCCAGAGCCAGCCCGAGCCGAAGATCTCACCACCAGCCTTCTCAAAGTCCGCCTTGAAGGCATCAAAGTCCTTGTAGCTACGCAGTAGAGCTGCACGCAGAGCCCCCTGGGGCTCCGTGACGCGACCGGCTTCGTAGGGGCGGAACTGCTTGAAGTAGAGGAGGTGATTCAGCAGCTGACCTGCATTATCAAAGATCGCTCCCGAGGAGAAGCGTACCAGACGCGCCAGATCCCGCTCCTTGATATCATTCTCACGCACGAGCTTATTGAGCTTGTCCAGATAGCCCACGACGTGCTTGCCGTAGTGAAGCTCGACGGTGCGCTGGCTGATGACAGGCGCAAGCGCATCGGTAGCATACGGCAGGGTCAAAGAGCTGGAAAGGCGGGCTTAGCAGGCTCTGCCGTAGCGGCAGGTGCTGTAGCTGTAGCCTTCGTCGTCTTCGTCTGGGCTGAGAGTGAACTGATAGCGAGGGCTCCCGTGAGGAGCAGTGCAAGGGATCTGATTCGCATGATGAAGGTGGTAGGGTAAATAGGTGATAGCCGCTTAGTCGTCGTAGCCAACGATCTGGTAGCGCGAGTCGAACTGGACCTCAAGGCCAGAGCTAAGCTCTACCTTGTAGCCACGGCGCTTGCGCTCGATCTGTACGATGGACTCGCCAGCATGCTGAGCACGCAGAGCATTGATGATCTGAGCGGGGATGAATGACGTAGGGCAGGGCTGTACGCTTGCCGTCGACCTCCTTCCACTCACCACGAGAGGAGAACTCGATCTCGGTGCCATCGGCAAGGAGTACATCGTAGGTCGTCCCTGAGAAGTCACGATCTTCCTTCGCCAGGGACACAGTGCGTCCGGCGAAGTGCTTCGCGAGGAAGAGCTGGGCGGCCTTAGGCAGTTGCTTGGTCTGGATGACGCGGTCGCTACCTGCACGCAGACTGAGGGTCGTGAGTACGAGGAGAGCGAGGGTCAAGGACAGAAATCTCTTCATAATCTGAATTACTTAGTTTGGGGGTGAATAAAGTGGTGTATTACCATCGCTATAACGTGAGGCGGAGACAAAAGGTTTTTCCCACTGAAAAGCAGCCCGACATAATCCATTACTAAACAACAATATAGCGGGGATCAAAAAGCAACCTATATTGGTCAGCAATCCGACCAGTACTGGTCAGCGATCGGACCAGTACTGATTGACCATAGTGACCAGTACTGGTTCGCAGTCGGAGCAGTACTGGTCACGCGGGTGACCAGTACTGGTTGATTTGGGGGACCACAAAGCACTACGGGCGGGGCGACCACAGAGGTCACCCCGCCCGTAGCGGATAGTTAGGTATTCAGCGAGCCCTTAGTGCTTGTCGCCCTGATAGGTGAGCGAGTAGGGATGTAGCACACGGCAGCACCACGTAGCCTGACGCTGCTCTTCGCTATTGTCGACATGACCATAGAGACCGTAGCGACCGATACATGGAGCCGTGGTATAGCGGCCATTCTCGTCACGTGTGAAGTTGATGGGATCAAGTGACCAGTAAGCTGCGCGTACCCCGACCTGCGAAGGCTGAGGATTGCAGCGCTCACGATTGCCTGGCACGAAGAACCAGCGCACGACCTTGTTCGCCGTATTCTGCTGATTATCCCAGAAGGTCTGAGGGATGAACTGCTTGATATCCCCGACGAAGTACTTACCGAGATAGACCGCAGTCGTCTCGATGTAGCACATGTAGGGGTCACGAGAGTCAGAGCCCTTACCCGTATAGTAGACAGGCTTGAAGCGATAGACCGACTGGTGGTAGCTACGTACTGGGCGACCAGCGACAGCAGCGAGGGTGTCGTGACGGAAGAGCAGGGAGGTCGCTACGTGCTTATCACCATCGGAGTAGGTGATGGTGCGCTCACGGCGGACGTTCTGCAGCTTGCCTCCCTCAATGGGGGCTGAAGCCACGGCTGGCGAAGATCGTACGGCGGTCCGTGACAGCAGGAGGTGTCGTGCGGCTATAAGCCCAGTTGGTGTAGAAGACCCCATTGGCACGAGTGAGACCAGAGAGCGCCATCGTGTTGTGGTCAGGGATGTAGTAGTCCGTCCCTTCGACCTTGATAGGTGCGGTCTGACGAGGACGCCGAGGATTGGAGCGGTCGACGTAGCTGGCGAGATCATCGAGAGAGATCAGGCTGACGTTATCATTATTCTGCTCCTTGAGGTCCGTGAGGAAGTAGAAGCTCGCACGAGTCTTCTGCTTGCTATTCGCTGCCTCATAGGTCAGCGGACGGCGAGACATATAGCCCAGCTGGATATTGGGCTGCTCGTAGAGCTCACAGTCCATATGGTAAGCCTTACCACCTGCCAGATTGAGGTCGCTACCCATGATAGGCACGAGAGACATATTAGGCTTGGTGATCGTCTGACCAGCTTCGTTAGCACCGACAGCATAGACATGCGTCATAGCATAGCGAGAGGCGACCTCAGGATCCAGGGAGACAGAGGCCTCAGGATGGTTGACGGTGTAGCTTGGGCTCGTGGCGGGAGTACCATCATTGTAGCCGAAGCTCTTGCGAGAGACTGCACGTGAGGTAGGATACCAGACGACGACGGCTTCAGTAGTCGTGCTACCAGAAGCGAGATTAGAGACGGGGAAGTCGTAGGAATAGGTGTGGTCTTCGTAGTCTGAATTGTAGCCAAACCAAGTGGGAAGGTCATTAGGTCCGAGCTCATCCAGCAGACCTGGGTTGAGGTCAATCTTAGCTTTAGGCAGGAGGACGTTCGAGACGACCTTGATCCCCGAGAGGCTGACCGCCTTCTTACGTGAGTTGTGCACGGTGTAGGCTACCATAGCACCGAGGGGGCGAAGCTGGAAGCGAGGGTTCACGAGCTTGCTCTCACCCTTAGCATTCTTACGCTTTGCCAGGGGAAGCCAAGACGAAGCATAGGGCACCTCGAGGGAGAAGGTACGCTGCTGCGTCGTATTGATCAGACCCTGTGCACCTCCAGCGCGCTGAGGCTGGTAGGAGAGGATAAGATTCGCAGCAGGGATTCTTCCTGCAGGTGACACATTCAGCTCGAAGTCATCGGGCACAAGGTAGAGCATGGCCTCCCACTCATAGCGCTCGAAGGGGATGTGGCTGGGCAGATTGATCGAAGCCCCACGAATGGTGAGACTCTTCTTGCCATTACGCTTCCAGGTCATCAGGGAGTAGATGTAGGGAGCATGGCCGTTGGGCTGACGCTGACCGACCGTACGAAGGATCACAAGACCCTTGTACTCGGTCTTCTTCTCGTCAAGCTCGAGGGAGATTTTCTTGGGGCCATTGTACGCAAAACCAAGGGACTTGCCATCAATGTCAGCGTCAGGGCCGAGGACGCGGAGAGCGGTGGTGGATGCGTCGATATCCAACTCGACCGACTCCCCTGTGTTGGTAGATGAGAAGGTAATTCGACTGCTGTCTTCAGACTGATCGACTGCAGGTGCGTCCTCCGTCTTGGTACATGAAGCACCACCGAGAAGGACGAGCATCAAGCCCAAAGGCTTGATCACACGGTAAAAAGAACCAAACATGATAAGATTTTAAATGGACGGGACCACGCTTGGGCAAGGCCCCAAAGAATGTGAGCGTGAAGTGTCGAACGAAAGAGGAGAGGCATCTCTCATGGAAAATACTCAATGTGCATTCACGATATAGAAAACGCTCGTATTTCGCATATAGTATATAGTCCGAAAAAAAGGCACACGATACGACACTTAATACGCCCATTTATGAGGACGATAGCTGCTACTACAGATAGACGGAGGGAATAAAAGCGAGCGTGGGTGGAGCGACTCCGAGAGTCACTCCACCCACGCTACGGGAGAGAAATTGAATTAGACGATTCGCCTACTTCCAGTTGTTACCCTGGTACGTAGTCGAATAGAGCTGCAGGACACGGCAACTCCAGACGTCATCCATTGCCTGCCAATTGGCCAGCTCAGCACCATAGGTACCGACGTCCCCCATGCTGGGAGAAGCAAGCCACTTACCCTGCCAATCAGCCTGCCACTGATTAGCAGCGAGCATCCAATAGCAAGCCTCTGAGCCGGTATAAACTTTCCGCCATTCAAAATTCTGTGATCCTTGATAACGGTATTTCGCATATGCACCTGGGACGAAGTAGCGGCGTCCAACCATATTAGCCGTATTAGCAGGGTTCGTCCAGAAGGACTCAGGGATAAAGTCCTTGACGTCTCGACGAAGTACTTACCGAGGTAAATAGCCTTCACCTCAAGGTAGTCCATCGTATTACGAGCTACGCCCGCAATAGTGGTACTCTGCAGGTTCTTCGGAGTCAGGCGATAGACAGCCTGATGCTCACTGCGGACAGGGTGACCTGCTACAGCGGCCAGCGTATCGTGACGGAAGAGAATTGAGGTAGAGACGTGATTCTGGACATCCGAGTAAGTGATCACTCGAGCCATGCGAGAGGGCTGTACCTTACCATTGCTGATAGGAGCAAAGCCGCGCTCATCATACACTGCGCGATTGTAATGCACCGAAGGTTTATGGAAAGAAGGCAGGAAGCGGTTCGCAAAAAAGACGGCATTCGTACGGAAGAGGCCCGAGGCCACCATCACATCTGCCGTAGGGATATTGTACTTAACCCCATTAAAGACAAAGGGCTTCTTCATACCGACACTATTGGGGTAAGTATAGGAGTACTGCATATATTCCTGCAGGTTCTGAGAGTGGAGGAGAGTAACATTATCATTTGACAAGCTCTCTACGGGCTCCAGGTAGAAGCGATTCTGCTCCTGATTAAATGACACAGGCTGCTTAGCCATATAACCCAGCTGGATATTAGGCTGCGTGTACACCTCACAGTCCATGTAGTAGGACTTGCCGCCATTGAGCGCCAGGTCCGTACCCATGATAGGCACGATCGACATGTTAGGCTTGGTGATCGCCTGACCATCCTCGGTAGCACCGACAGCATAGACGTGCGTCGTAGCGTAGCGAGCAGCGATCTCAGGTTTCTGAGACTTAGTGTACTCAGGGTAGATCACATTTTCATCTGGGTCAGCTGGCGTACCATCGTTGTAGCCGAAGCTCGTACGAGACACGGCACCAGAGGTAGGATACCAGACGACAAGGGCCTCAGAAGAGACACCGTTCTTGGCAAGGTTAGCTACAGGGAAGTCATACGAGTAGCTATGATCTGCATAGTCAGCACCGTAGTCGGTCCAGGGGAGGCGACCACCTGCGGGGATTCTCTCGAGAGCAGTATCCTTCAGGTCCAGGGTAGCCTGAGGGACCAGCGTGTTGGAGACCACCTTGATGCCCGTGAGCGACATAGCCTTCTCACGCGTATTGCGGATCGTGTAGGTCATCAGCGCACCGAGGGGACGCAGACGGAAGATAGGAGCAGACAGCTCATCACCGGCGATCTGGTGCTGGCGCTTCGTCAGGGGCGTCCAGTCAGATGCATAGGGGATGTCCATCGAGAAGCTCGTACCATTAGCCGTGCTGATGAGACCGGTGGCACCAGCCTTCTGAGACTGATAGTTGAAGCGATAGTTCTGGGCTACGAGCTTCTGTTCGGTGAAGTCGTCAGGCACCAGGAAGACCATTGCTTCGAAGTTGTTACCAGCATAGGTGATATTCTCAGGGAGAGTAATCTGCACCTCACGGAGGCCGAGCTGGTTATTGTGTGAGTTACGCTTCCAAGTCTGGACAGCATAGGTGTACTTAGCCTTCCCGACAGCACGAAGGATGAAGAGGAGCTTGTACTCCGTCTTGTTCTCATCGAGCTTGAGGGCGATCTTCTTAGAGCCCTTGATCTGGTAATCAAGAGCCTTACCTTCGCTCGCAGGAGCGATAGGCAGATCGAGAGCTTCGGCAGTAGCCGAGAGATCCAGAGTAATCTTCTCACCAGTATTCTCTGAAGAGAGGCTGGCCGTAGAGGAAGCGACAAGCTCCTCACGAGGGGCGTCGTTTTGCTTCGTGCACGACATGACACCGAGCGTCAGAAGAGCCAGGCACATGGCCTTGGTCATACGAGTAAGTGATAAAACCATAATAATATGAGGCCCATGGTGGCGTAGGGGCTCGAGAAAAAAGGAGTAATGTTAGAGAATAAGGAGGAGCGCAAGACTCCCCATAGTGGTGCCATAATGCCACGCACCTATTGCTATATTAAAAAGACTTTAGGAAGAGAAGGTTGTGTGAGTGCCTCTCTTTGCACTACCCTTCACAGGGGAGAGCCGAGGCAATGACTTGCTGTGCAAAGCGTGCTGAGGCCGGGATATGCGCCGGCGGAGTGCCCTGCTCACTCATATGAAATGCGGGGTGTACCGTCAGCACCACGCGACGTGGATGCGGCAGGTAGGTACCACGCGGTAGGACCTCAAAGGCCCCATCGATCGTGACGGGCAGGATGGGGACATCCAGCTCGGAGGCTATCACGAAAGCTCCCTTCTTGAAGCGGGTAAGACGTCCCGTCTCGGTACGACTTCCCTCAGGGAAGATGAATATAGAGTTGCCTGTCGCCAGGACTTTCTTGGCGTCCTCGATCGTCTGCGCGATAGAAGAGACACGCGTCTCATCGACAAAGATGAAAGTGTGCAGCTTCACACGCCTTACCCACAAGCGGGAGACGGCGTAGCTCGGACTTCATCACCCATTTGAAGGGGATACCTATATAGGCATTGAGGACGAATATATCGTAGGCGCTCTGATGGTTGGCTACCACTACGCAGGGCGCATCGGATGTCGGTAGATTCTCTCGCCCACGCACCTCGACACGGCACAGCGATACGGCCAGGCACGTCCAAGACCAGAGCTTAGTAGCTCGGCTGATGAACGATGCTGGAGCACCTGTATAGCTCGCGACGATGATCGTAAGACAGCAGACGATCGTAGCTAAGACAAAGAGCGGTCCACCTATCAGGAAGAAATAGATGAGGTAGACGATGCGACCGAGCGAGAGGGACTTCATAGGACTACGTATGTATTCACCTTATCACTATTCGTCGAGAGGCAGAGCATGGAGATAGCGGGCGAGGCGCTGGACAGCACGTCCGCGGTGACTCATCGCATTCTTCTCCTCACTACTCAGCTCGGCGAAAGTCTGCTGGCATCCTTCGGGGCGGAAGACGGGGTCATAGCCGAAGCCATGGTCACCCGAGCGCTCGAGAGTGATCTCGCCATTGACTGCGCCCTCGAAGAAGTGGATCCCGTACTCATCGATAAGAGCGATGACAGTACGGAAGCAGGCACGACGCGGGGCAGGTACACCCTTGAGACGCTCCAGAAGGAGGGCTACATTATCTTCGAAGGTAGCATGCTCCCCTGCGAAGCGCGCAGAGTAGACCCCAGGAGCTCCGTCAAGAGCCTCGACCTCGAGTCCCGTGTCATCGGCAAAGCAATAGAGCCCGTAGCGCTCCCACACGTGGCGCGCCTTGATGAGGGCATTGCCCTCCAGCGTATCGGCGGTCTCGGGGATCTCCTCGTGGCACCCGATGTCAGCCAGGCTGACGACCTCTAGGCGTCCCGAGAAGAGGGCGCGGACCTCCTCCAGCTTATGGGCATTATTGCTCGCAAATACCAGCTTTTTCATACATTTGTTATCATAAGCAGCGCCTCACTTAGAGCTTGGAAACTCACCAGTCAGGCTTCATATGCTGGGGCAAATGTAGGGAAAACAAACATATCTCAAAACAGTCTATGGATATTGAGCAGCTGCGCGACTACTGTCTCTCGCTCCCTCACAGCAGTGAGGGTATGCCCTTTCGGGGACGGATACATCGTATATAAAGTAGTCGATCGCATCTTCGCTATCATGGCTCCAGACGGGGGTGAGCCTCGGCTCTCGCTCAAGTGCGAGCCTGATCAGAGCGGAGGATCTCCGAGCTGCCTATCCCTGCCATCATACCAGGCTTCCACCTCAACAAAAAGTACTGGAATACCCTGCTCCTCGATCAGCACCTTCCCACCGAAGCTCCTTCGCTCCCTCATCCGCCACTCGTGGAATGAGGCCTCAGCTAAGCTCACCAAGCGGGTACGCACCGAGCTCGGTATCACTCCCCTACCCGAAGAAGACTAACCCCACCTATTCACCCACCCTCAATATTACCTAAGCACATGGATACTTCACTGCTTGAATTCATCGACCAGGTAGACAGCACGAATACCTATCTCACAGGTCAGATCGCCTCGGGGCGTGACCTCCCTCAGCTCCACACCGTCGTATGCCGCCAGCAGACGGCAGGGCGTGGTATGCGAGGCAACACCTGGACCTCGCGCCCAGGAGATAGCTTGACCTTCTCCATCCTCCTGCGCTCCGACATGCTGCAGGGCAAGCAGCAGTTCGCCGTCTCGGAGCTGGCAGCCTGGGCAGTGATGCGCACCTTCGCCTCCTACATGACCGACGACCAGAAGCAGCAGCTCCGCGTCAAGTGGCCGAAACGATATCTTCTACGGCGACCGCAAGCTCGCTGGTATCCTCATCGAGCATAGCCTCACGGGGACCCGAGTAGACTACTCGGTCATCGGCATCGGGATGAATATCAATGACGAAGCCTTCCCTCCCGAGCTCCCCTCAGCTATCTCCCTGCGTATGATCACGGGCAGAAGCCTCGAGCCGATGGAAGTCCTCATCCGTCTGCATAGCGAGCTCTCGCAGCTGCTCCCCGACTTCCTCCTCGGTCGCTACCAAGATGTGCACCGCCACTATATGAAGTATCTGTATCGCAGAGACGGCTTCTTCCTCTTCACCGATATCCAGGGGCAGTTCCGCGCACAGATCAAGGACGTCACTCCCGAAGGCCGCCTCGTCCTACAGCGTGAGGATGGCTGGGAGCGTGCCTATGCCTTCAAGGAAGTCCGCTTCGATGCTGAGTAAGGCAGAGATCAAGGACATCCGCAGCCTCCACGATGCCAAGGGCCGCTCATCGCAGCAGCGCTTCATCGCCGAGGGAATTAAGCTCACAGGGGAGATGCTCGGCGCCTTCCCCTGTGAGCTTCTTCTTGCTGATGAAGAGACGGCACGTGGCATCGCCCAGCAGCTCGACAAGCTACCGCAAGCCCTCCGCCCCAAGCGCATCGAGGTCGTACCCGAGAGTTTCGACTGGGGGCGTGTGAGTTCGCAGCGCCAGCCTCAGCCCCTTCTTGGGGTCTTCGCCCTCCCCCAAAAGGACGAAGGAAGTCCCATCGCATCGGGTGTCAGCCTGCTCCTCGATCGCATCCAAGATCCAGGGAACCTCGGTACGATCATCCGCACGGCGGACTGGTTCGGCATCGAGCACCTTTACCTCGCTCCAGGCACCGCCGATCCCTTCGCACCGAAGGTCGTGCAAGCTACGATGGGCGCACTCACCCGTGTCAAGATCCATCGTCTAAGCGATACAGTCGCCTTCCTCAAGGGCTTCCCGGGGCCACGCCTCGGCACCTTCCTCGGAGGGCGAAGACCTCTACACGACGGAGCTTCCCACGGGGAAGGACGAACCCCGTGCTACTCATCATGGGCAACGAAGGTCAAGGCATCCACCCCGATCTGGAGCCGCACATCGATCGCCGCATCACGATCCCGCCCTATCCAGCGGAGAACTCCCATACCGAATCCCTCAATGTAGCCATCGCCACGGCGCTCCTCCTCGGTGAGCTCCGCCGCCGCCTCTAAGGCTACAGATCACCACTTCATTAGCTTGCCCCCCACTGCATCTATTCAGGATGCAGTGGGGGGCAAATCTATTCGTGTGTAGGGTATGAAAAGTGCCTTCTCGTAGTGGCTTTTCCGCATCTATGCACGTAGTCTTAAAGACCAGGCACGCAAATCCAAATATCCACGCACGGAGATATTAGATCCACGTACGTAGCCCAAACTTATCTGCCACTCGTCCATAACTTTTATCCCTACGCCGAAGCAACAACCTAATAGAGGTCACCTCACAAAGCTATATAGGGATCAGTCCAAAATGATATAGCTTTCGCCACCCTCCTATATAGCTCCACCCACGTACTCATATACCTATACATAATAAGGTAGCACTTCGCCCTACGACGTGCGTGGCGCAGACAAAGAAGGAGCCCTTTAACAAAGGGATGCCCAATGTAAAGAGGTGTAAGGTGCTACTTCCTCTGACAAGCTCTCCTTCATCCCTATCTCCCCCCAATATTCACCATAAATGGGTAGGCTATCGAAGAAAACTACCTACTAACGAGGATTGCGGATAGGTGAGATTCAGTATTTCTTTGTGTCAGCCATTTATAGTGCAGGATAGCTACATAAAGTACAAACAAATGCAAAGAAACATGAGCGCACGCCACCTCCCCCTGATGCTATCGCTCTTACTCTTGCTCGGCAGCTGTCATGAGTCAGGTCATGACCCTGGCAAGGAGCTCTATGAGCAACAACTGCAGCAGAAAGGTATGCTTGCTCATCAAATAGACAGCCTCTTCATCAGCGCATTCACCGATCCTCTCGGTGTGGAGCGAGGATTGGAAGAGCTCTACCTTCATAGAGGAGTCTCAGCTGGTACATTGAGCAGCGATCCTTTCTTCCACAGCCAAGTCACCTACATCCGCAAAGCTCTCAGCTTCAGCTTACGCGCACACTCTTTGCAGACCCTCTTGGCAAGTGAGCACTTCGACCACTTCCAGACGATGCTTCGCCAAGGCTCAGCTGGCTCTGAACGTCAGAGGAATATCCAGCTACAGACCCCACGGTACTTCTTCAGATCCGCTCTGCTCTTGAGGCGGAGCTCCGACAGTTCCTCGAGAAGGAAGCTCCGAGCTATGCGCTGCGAGACCAGCAGAAGGAGGAGCAGACTCGCACCTTCGTACAAGAGCGAGCTATCGGTCGTATAGACCAAGAGCTGGCATCATATAAGACCTTCACGGGTCGCGAGGCCGAGCTTGAGGGGAAGGTATGGCATCAGGAGGCATACAAGCGTGGGTGAGGACTCAGGCTACAGCCTCCGAGTCCCCTACACTGTGGAGAAGCTCTTCGAGGGGAAGGTCACCTTCGGGCGAGACCATCAGCTGCAGCTGGACTCCCTTCAGCTCCCCACGAGCTACTACTCCTTCACCTACGGCTACCAGCGCGGAGAGATCTTCAAGTCCTTTGAGGGCAGGGGGCGTGGCATCGACAACTCGATCTTTGCCGTGCTCAATGGTCCCGATGGAGCCTACGGGGACAGAGGTATTATTTCGGTGAGCGCTACCTGACACTCATCCTTCCACTCAAGCCCTCCGCAGACTACCCCAAGAGCAGTCGCTACACCATCGCTATCACCCTCGAGTACGACCAAGCCAAGTACAAGGACAGCCCTCGCCAACTTATCCCCCGCTACGAATATGGCTTGGACGACACGGGACAGGAAGGGCCACTCGACCCCTACCTCTTCTATAGTATCTACGACGAGCGCCAGCATTGGGGCACGATCCTGGTGCGAAACTATGCCCCCAACTATGTATGGGCTGGCCCTGTGAGCTTCCGTCCCGCACCCTAAGTACCGACGAGCTATGATGACACCGACACGACATATCCTCCAGATCATCCTCTTCATAAGCGCCCTATCGGCTGGACTACAGAGCTGCTTCAAGCGCGAGCTGGAGCACGAGGAGAACTACATCAATATCAAGCAAGATCCCAGTATCGCCGACAACGAAGTCCTGCGTTTCCGCACCTTCAAGCTCGATGACTATGACCGCTACATCATCTTTGGCAACAATAATGAGGTCAGTATCGACGGTACGGCACAGCTCCCACTCCTTCTATATTATGATGGGCAGAATCGCTCAGCGACGATAGACCTCGGTGGCTGTATCTACGAGTATCAGACGCAGCTGGACAAGCTCTCCTTCCGTGGGGCACTCTTACGCAGTCCGATCTTCACGGAGCCTATCGTCATAGACGCCGAGACCCTACTGAAGCGCCAAGGAAGCACGAGTCAGAGTCAAGACCGCTTCATCCTACGCCTCAAAGCCTTCACCCTGCCTGATGGCAAGCGCGTCAGCGTCGATGAGCGCCAGAGCTATCTCGACAAGCCTCTCGGCATCAGCATCGAGCCCCTCTATCACCTGACCTATTACCGCAACTGATACGCCCCCATGAAGACAAGATATACGCTCTTGCCCAGCATCCTCTCACTCAGCCTGCTCGCGACCCTACCTACCCTCGCTCAGCAACAAGAGCCAGCGAAGAGCAAGACCGATACGACCGTGCGCCGCACCTACGTCATCAAAGAGGTCAACGTCAAGGAGAAGAAGCGAGAGAAGAAGGTACAGAAAAAAGAGATCGGCCGAGAGGTCGTCTCCGATCGCGATATCAGCCGGCAGTTCATCCTCTCGACGAAGGACTTCGTACGCTACATGCCAGGGGTCGGCATCTCTGAGTCGGTATCCCGCTATGGGAACAAAGGCTTCGCCATACGTGGGGTAGATGAGAATCGCGTATCCATCTCTGTTGATGGCTTGCCACAGGCCGAGACGGAGACAAACGTCGTCTTCAGCTCCTATGGACTCATCAACTCAGCCCGCCCACAGTTCGAGACAGAGTTCATTAAGAAGGTGGAGATCAAGAAGGGGGCTTCCTCCTTCGAGCACGGCACTGGTGCTCTCGGAGGCGCCGTGAACTTCGAGACCAAGGAGGCACATACCATGATCGAGCCTGGGCGCATCTATGGGATACAGGGGAAGATCGGTGGAGACAACATGGCCAAGGGGCGTATCTATTCGCTCGGTGGGGCAGTCGTCTATAAGGGGATAGAAGCCCTCGCCCTCTATGCCGAGCGCACGGGACATGAGGTGCGGAACTTCGGGACAGGGGAGCTACGACGTAGCATCTTCGCTACCCGACCCGACCCGATGGAGTATCGGCAGCAGAGCTTCCTCGGCAAGATAGCCTACCGCCACGGAGATCACAAGCTCACAGCCTCCTACTATAGCCAAAACAAAGTGACCGACTCCGAAGTCTGGTCCATGGAGCCCGCCTATGTGCTCACCTCACAGCACGAGCCCTACTACTATGGGCACGACCAAGTACTGACCCGTCGCTATGACGTAAACTACCGATTCACCCCACTCGAATCCTCATGGCTCAATCAGCTGAATATCTATGTCAATGGACAGCAGTCCTTCCTTGACGCCGATACACGTAGCTCCATATACCGCCCCGAGATCAGCAACTTCCGCCCCAACTATCTCCCAGCAGGGACGCGCCGTCTACTCAAGGGGATGAGCTTCTACGACCAAGCTATTGCCCTCAAGGCCACCTCCAAGCCCCAAGACTTTCGGAGCACTCGGATATCACTTCTTCACGCTACATGCCTCTTATCTCCATCACCATACCGCAGATAAGAATGTCGACATCAGCCGTCCGCTAAACACCTACCGAGAGGGGGTGCGCTACAAGGGGCAATTCTATCGCTTCGGGGAAGAGCTACCTCAGAGCTCCTACATCTACTCCTTCCAGCGCCCAGCCGATCGAGACAACCTCTCCGTAGCCCTCTCAGATAAGATCCAGCTGGGTCACCTCAAGCTTGACTTAGGGATACGCTACGATCTCTTCTCCTCTCGCACCCGAGACTGGCAGGGAGACAACGACTTTAACTATCTGGGATACCTCATCGGGAAATCTCAAGACAGCTGGGATGGACTTTGATAAGGCCAGCATACAAGAATGGGGATTTACTCCCATGGCGATCATCAGCTATGACTTCAATCCCTACCTGAGCGTCGGCTACAAATTCTCCACGGGCTACCGCGTACCGACCTCACAAGAGCGATTCTTCCAGTACGTCAGTCTCTCTCCGGCCTTCTTCGTACTATCGAACCCCAAGCTCCGTCGTGAGCTATCGTTCAACCATGAGTGGCATATTGGCACAGCTGATCCTAAGTACTTTGCTTACGATCTAAGCTTCTACTACAACACCTATAAGGACTACATAGAGCCACTATATGGAGTACAAAAGGTCTTCTTGGATGGGCAGAATAGAGATGTAGCCTACTCGATCAATGAGAATAAGAAGAATGCTCGCCTCTGGGGGATTGACTTCAGCACGAGCCTCTTCCTCGAGGAACTCCTACCACAACTCAAGCGAGCGGGACAATTTATGCTCACTGGTTCCCTGAACTACTCCGAGGGACGCTTCAGCGATGGCACATCGATGCTTGCGATCCAGCCGCTGAAGGCTGTCCTCGGGCTGGATTACGACCTCCCCAAAGAGCGAGCAGGTATCAGCCTACGCGCAAACTTCCTCAAGGCAAAGGACGTCGACCAGACACGCTTCGTCAAGAGCTTCTATGGTGATGAGCAGATCAGCCAGTTCCCCTACTACTTCTTTCAGAATGCTGTGACGGTAGACCTCTTCGCCTACGTCAAGCTGGCCAAGCACTTCACCCTGCGGGCCTCGATTATGAACCTCACCGATACCCGCTACTGGCTTTGGGATGACCTCCGCCAGATCATCAGCCCCGTGATGCTCGTCCAGCACAGCGACTTCTTCCGCGGTGGCTTGGAGTCCGTCATACGCTTCTCCCAGCCACGACGCTATGCCAACCTCTCTCTCGAATTCAAGCTATAGCCCCTCGTCTATGATGGACAAGATCATCAATCGCTACGCAAGCTATCTCCTTCTCTTAGGCGCCCTCTTATGCCTCTCCGCTTGCCACCGCTCCTACGAGCCTCTGCCTCGTGATGAGCGGCAGATAAGTCCAGAGGCCGGTGGACGGCTCCACATGAATCAAGCGGAGATCCAAAGCCGAGCCAACGCCTACATTCGCCAGCTGGCCTTCGATTTAGCTCGCCAAGAGCTGGAGCTACTTAGTGACAAGGTGGTCCGCGACTCGCTACAAAGCGTGTTAGACAAAGCTGAGAAATTCGCTGATGCCCACCTGATCTACCTCTATGATTCTAAGCATCGCAAGAGGTATCTCAATGGAAAGAAGCGTATCGCCTACTTCCTCGAGCATGGCTACCTCTCCTCCTACGAAGATGATCCGAGCCTGGTCCTCCTTACCCTTGAGGATGGTAACTACTCTCAGCCCGAGGGTATGGACTATGTACCTCGAGACATGAGTGAGCTCTACAACCTCTCGGCCTACCCTCAAACGACCTCACTGGAGATCTCAGCGGGACAACTGGAGCGTCTCGACCTGCGTGGCCTGAAAGATTTGCGTAGACTCCAGATCAAGGGGGCTAAGGATGGACTCATCGTCGATGCCACCGACTGCGCTAAGCTCCGAGAGATTCAGGTCACAGGGACGCCCAACCTCACCATACGTCAGCACCCCGATGCCCGCTTTAAGCTCATCGTCAGCAAGAGCTACTTCTCCAGCCTCTCCAGCCTCGGCGTAGAGCAGGCGACCTCGCTCTATCTCGAGGATGTCCGCCTGCGAGATATTGACCTCCTCGGCAAGGTCAGTCCGAGCATCACATCCCTATCTATCACGGTGGAGGCAGGTGACGTCTACGGTGCTGATGGGCTGCGCTATCGTCCCCTCCCCCTTTGACAACACCTTCATCACACAGCTCAGCAATCAGCTTCCTCAGCTACAGAGACTGCAGGTCACCTTTGCTGAGCGCCAAGACTTCGACCGAGCCTCCTTTGACAAGCTCAAGCTCCCTGCACTCCAAGAGCTATCCATCGGCATACGTCCAGGGAAGGGAGCTGTAGCACGTAGTAGTTGGGGGCATAATGTACGCTTTTAGCTTATCGATGGATGCCCAGCACTCAAGAAGGTCGAGTTGCTCCACCTCTATGCCCCAGAGATTGACCTCTCGCCCTCTCAATTCAAGTACCACTCCCCAGCTCCAGCAAGTTCTCTTCTCAGGCGCAACGGAGACACTCACGGCACCCAGTCTCTCCCACACCTTTGCCTTCGATGTGGAAGTCGAGGAAGTCGAACAAATCAACGTTCCCCCTTCAGCCAAGAAGAAGGGCAACCTCACTCTTCGTAGACTACAACTCTCGAGTGATCCATACATCCCTGGGCATCACCCTGAGTATGACTACCTGCGAGTCACTTCGCCTCGGTCTACGGGCTGGCGGTAAGCCTCCCTCCGAGCAAGTACATCCCCCATGCTGATGAGCAAGCAATATGGTTTGCCTTCAATATCCTTGACTTCAGCGGAGAGCAGTGGCGAGGCTTCAAGGGCTTGGTCTATCTCCAAGGCCTCGGTGGCGTCACCTCTCGAAATAGTCGGATCGATTACATTGACTTCGGTCACCTCACTAAGGCCAATATAAGTGCCAGCTCCATCACAGTCAATCCAGGCTGTGTCGTCAAGAACGCCCCCGAGGGCCTACGCATCTACTATGCTTCCGCTGGCCAGCAAGAATAATCCGCCGATGCACTTCCCTATGAATAAGCTATCTCGCTATACAGCACTCTCGCTACTCGTCTTCACACTCTTCCTCGGAGGCTGCCGCAAGGAAGAGGCGCCTCACACCACGTCCACCCCGTCTGAGACTGAGGAGACGCTCGGAGCTGACCGCTATGTGCTGATGACCTACAAGAGTACGACGATCCCTGCGGGTCCGATGAAGGGGCTCAGCTACAAGGAGAGCTATATCTCTTACTTCGACCACCTCCCCACCTCCGATGGAGTCAACAATATCCTTGAGCGGAATACCCTCTTCGGGCGCTTTGGCTCAGATGGCGGTGGCCTGCTGGAGGCTCATGGCCAGATCTACCGCTACTCCAATGCGGTGAACAACCATGCCCAAGGAGATCTCCTCATCAACAATCCCGTACGTCTCACATTCTCACCCTCAGCCCAAGCTATCGGTGAGCGAGCCTACCTCGAGAGTGATGCCGACGGCTTTAGTCAAGCAGAGAAAAACTTCGCCATCGGGGAGCAGCTCGGCTTCCTGATCCAACCTCCCGCTATAGACCGTATCATAGAGGTGACGACTTTCGATCCCAAGACGATGGCGAAGCTCCCAGCAAAGATCCTCATCTCCGAAGCCGACAAGGAGCGTATCCGCCAGTTCATCCTCGAGAAGACACCTGCTCTATCAGGCCAGCAGCTCCCCCGCCTCGTCCTGGGAATGAAACTCATGGTACTGCACGAAGGGACACTGATCATGGATGCCGAGCTCCAGTCCGACTCGCGTACCAACCTCTCTCGAGACTGCTACCTCGTCGCCTACGAAGCTAAGAACGGAGGCCGCCTCCTCTCGCTCTCTACCTGCCGAATACAGGACGTCTCGGCACTCCCTCCGAGCTCCTGCAGTATGCCCATGACGAAGCTGGCGACCTCTACCTCCTCGCCCAAGGAGGTGACCTCCTCGGCTTCTATCAGAACTCTCTCATCTATCGCATCCGCCATGGTAGCCATGAAGTAGACCCCGACTGGCAGGTAAAGATCTCGGATCTTGGCCTCAGCTATCCCGCACGATTCAACGGGATCTATGTCTACCAAGGCAAACTCCTAACGATGGTCTCTGCCCACCAGCTATCAGCTATCAGAAGCGAGATACCCCAAGACGAGTGGCAGTACTACACCATCGATCTGGCGACACGCCATGCAGAGCCGATAGCATCACTACGCCCCTCCTCGGCCTTCCGCCAAGGTGTGAATATCGCGACGGTCATCGACGGGCGCCTCTATCTGCGCTATGTCCGTACAAGTAGCGAAGCTCCCTACAACGGATACTATACCTACGATGTCACCACAGGCCACGCCACGCCAGCCTTCTCCGTAGCCCTACAAAGTGGCTATGTCGCCGACTTCAAGAAGATCACCCTCACACCTCAGCCCCGATGATAAGCAGACGCCCCTACCTCCTTGCGCTACTCCTTGCACTCATCACCGCCTGCACCAATGATCTCCCGACCGATCCCTCGGGACAGAAGAGTCGCATCCAGTTCCCCTCTTCACTCACCCTTGAGAAGCTACTCGGGGTGACGTGGAAGATCGACCACGAGAAGCAAGAAGTGATCCTCCCACAAAGTCTCGGGAACCTATCCGCTGCAGCCCGCCCCATACTCAACGTAGCAGGCAAGCATCTCAACTCCCTCTATCTCTCTAAGACAGGGCAAGTCTATGCCACCTATGTCATCGAGGAGTTTGGGAGCACGATCTTCTACTACACAGGCACCTGGACTCTGGACCCCAAGGCCCCCGAAGAGCTCCTTGTACGAGTCGGCTCGCCCATCGGCGGAGATCTGGAGTATCGGATGAAGATTCGTCGCTTCAACCTATTGAATAATATGCTCACCATGGAGGCCTTCTTTGTCAATCCCGACTACAGCTTCTCGGCGCTGATGACGGGTAAGGGGGCTCAAGATGACTACTGGAGCAAGGAGACCGATGTCATCGACCCATCCTGGAGCGAACGCAATCCGATTAGCCAAGCCCCAATAGACTATCGTACTATCCTCGGCTCCTATCGCGTCGATCTTGAGACCTGGAAGCGTGTCCTCTATATCGATGACGCCCTATATAATGTCTATCCACTCCTCTCGCGCTACCAACTTAGCTTCCAGAGCAACGGTCAGGTACTGCTGAGCTCACTCCCCGTCCTACAGTATGGGATCAATATCTATAAGGGGACGTGGCGTGTCGCTGGGAGCAAGGTCCTCCTCACCTTCCCACTCTTCCCCTTCCGAGGAGATACCGACCACTATGCTGGCACCTTCGAGATCGACGTCATCCCCCCGATAGCCACGACCTATGCGCGGCACGACGTCACCGTGATCATGGAGCTCGTACGTGCCGAAGAGGAGTCTACCCTCGTCCATATCTCTGAGCCAGGGATGATCTCGGCTTACATTACCCTACACAAGGTCAAGTCCAAGTAGCTACACACATGATGATGAAAGTCAAAGCCTACCTCCTCACCCTCCTCTCGATACTTCTCCTCTCCGCCTGTCGTAGTACAGCGGAGACGCCGCAGCTTGACCTCAATGATGGAGGCAAAGGCCTGGAGCTCACGGCTCGCAGTACAGGGGATACGCTATATATACCCTTTTCCTCCTCGGTCACCGATGAGCGCTTACAGATCACCGAGGCAGAGGACTGGATCGAGACAGAGCTTCGTCGTGGTCAGCTCCTCGTCTACGCTGCGCGCAATAGTACGCCCTTCGCTCGCCAAGCAGAGCTCATCCTCCAGATCATCGAGCGAGGAGGGCGCCAGGCAGCCCGCCGTATCACGATCCGTCAGGAGGCAGACGAATCGCTGGCTACCGATAGGTATCTCTTCCCCTATATCCCTGTCTTGGGCTTCCCCTTGAGCTCGTACTATAGCAACAAAGAGAAGATCTACACGATACCTCTTTCCGCCACTGGAGGGATGCACACCGACCCCATACTCTTCCGCACCAACCTCTCCGGCGACCAGCTACGCATAAGCTATGACTACGGTGAAGGCTCGAGCGATTGGGTGCACGACTTACAGATCATCAAGACAGGGGATAGCTGGGGTATCAGCCTCCGTGCAGATGCTATCCCGACGAGTATGGCGCAGCGTCGGGTACGCATCACGCTCGCTGATGCTCAGTTCGCAGACCAAAAGATCTCCTTTGACTACCTCCAGCTGGGACACTCTACCGTCTCGTTTGCGCACCCCGAGCAGATGTTCACAAGCCTTGGGATGCTTCCCCAGCAGATCTCTATCCCGCTGAAGACCGACCTACCGCTGAGCAAGCTCCACCTCACAGTCTACGTCGACAGTCACAACCTCGAGGGGCAGATAGAGCGGAATGGCGATGGCGAGGTGATGCCAGACTACCGCGAGATGTATCGTAGTCCCTTCTGGCAATACGCCATCGATACGCAGGATTATCAGATGGAGCGTCCAGCACTACAGCGCTACTTCCGACTCATCAAGAGTCCAGGTGGAGTCACCCTCACAGGGCAGACCACGACGAGTGCGGACTTCCTCGATCTCTCACTCGCGATGAGTAAGGGCTTCAGTCTCGTCTACTGTATCACCAATGATGCGAACGATCAGAAGCTTTGGGGATTCCTCCAGCTACCCAACCACAACCGCCATCTCTATCTCCACAGCCAGCACAGCAAGAGCGAGGAGCGTATCACCCTTCCCAGCTGAAGCATCCGAATTTGCCCTCAGCTACCGGACGAACCTTCACTTTGATGATATCGAGTGGATTCGCCCTACCTTCGTCACCCTCCCTGAGCGCTCTTGGGGAGCAGAACTCCCTGTACCCGAGGGCTCGACTATCGACTACCCCGATCTAACGAATCTCAAGGGGATACGTGTCACAGCCAACCCGCTACGCACCATCCGACGCTTCTCCATCACCGCCACCTATGGCACGTATGTATGGAGCGAATATATCGGGCCGAAGCTGGCTCCTCTGCAGTTCACTTGTGAGCAAGCGCCCTTCACGGGAGTATATGAGTTCGCCACCAGCGAAGACACCACTCTTGATCTGGCAGCACTCCCCGACGATGAGAGCAGCAAGATGGTCGTCGCCACGATCGCCCTCACCACCAATCTCTCACAGGAGCAGATCCAGATCACCAAGCCTCAGGCACGCAGTGGCTGGATCCAGGCAGAGCTCGGGATAGATCCCGAGACGGGCTATGTCAGCTCGATCGCCTTCTACTTGGATAAGAATACGAGTGGAGCTGATCGCAGCACCCAGATACGCCTTATCCCCCCGACGGGCGAAGGTCTATCCCCCATCATCTTCACCATCCGTCAGACGCACTAAGCACGCTCAGCACGTATGAACTACCGCATCGCCCTCACGGCGCTCCTCGCCATCCTCTCCCTCCTCTCCTGCTCACAGGAGGATCCTGCCATCGAGACGCTCACGATAGCCACCTTAGGCTCTGACACCCTCTATACGGGTAGGGAGTACCACCTCTCGGTTACCTCTACTCCTCGAGTCGAGTCCCCACGTCTCTCATGGAGTGTCTCCGACGCCAGCATCGCATCCATCCAGTACGGAGGCGTACTGAAGCCCCTACGCAAGGGCGAGCTTACGGTCCTCGTGACCTCACTCCAGTCAGGGGGCAAGCGCGTACGAGCCAGTCGCCACTTCACCCTCATCTCCTCTGGGGTCTACCTGCGTGACCGCTCGATCACGATCAATCCCCTCGAGACCTACACGCTCCCCTACCGCTTCCTCCCCGAAGACTACAAGCCTACAGAGGCACTCTCATGGAGTGTCGCCGATCCCTCCATCGCCTCAGTCGATAGTGAGGGGCGGGTACGCGGGCTCACTGATGGTGAGACGACCGTCTATGTACGCCTGGGCAATCCCCTCTCAGGCTTCTTCTCCGAGGACTCGGTAGCTGTGACGGTACGCCACCACGCAGCCCTACCTACACCTACACGGATGGTGTGCTGGAGCTGACGCAGAAGGTCCCAGGGCTCCTACCCATGGTCGCTAAGGAGATGCCCTACTTCTCCAAGATCATCGTCCATGGCCCGATCAATGGCTCCGACCTACTCTTCTTCAGCGAGCAGAACGCCCGCATTGATGCCCTCGATCTCTCCGATACACGCATCGTCAGTGGCGGTCGCACTGTCCTCCCTAAGAAGCGCTTCTTCAGTGACCCCGAGCCCTACCCCGGTAGCTGTAGAAGACGATATCCTCCCCTCGGCCTTCGCATCAGGTCTCACGATCAAGGCGCTGACCTTACCTCGCGGGCTAAAGGGACTCATCAGCTTCGGGCTCAACTTCATCTACACAAGCCTCACCCTGCCCGAAGGCTATGAGAAGATCGAGCTCGGAGAGTTCGCTACGGAGCAACTCCACCTCCCCAAGAGCCTCAAGCACCTCTACTGCAATCAGCCGAAGCTCTTCGTGGAGCTGACGGGCGGGGAGGATGATCTGAAGATCTCCTCTGTAAAGGATGAGCTTGTACTCCCCGAAGGCCTCGAGGAGCTGCGGGCACTCCTGGAGCTCAGTAGTCCGCTTACCCTCCCCCGATCGCTGAAGGCGGTGACCCTTACCGGGCGCTTCGATGATATCACCTTTGCTGGACCCTCAGCCATCACCACACTCAGTAGCACCTTCTTCATCCAGCACCCCAATCAGGATAAGGGACCCGCTCTCCACGATACAGGCCAAGACGCTCCGCCTGCCTGAGGGGCTCGAGACGCTCGGAGCACGTGCACTGGCTGCTGGAGCCTATGGCTACTTCATCAGCAATCAGCAGATCGACCTGAGGACAGCACTCAATATCAAGCAGCTCCTCCTCCCCTCTACACTTCGGAGCATAGGCGAAGCAGCCTTCTTCTCCGCACAGATCCAGGAGCCCGTCACGCTCCCCCAGCGCTTACGCACCATCGGCCCGCTGGCCTTCTACGCCAGCAGCCTCCCTGAGATCACGCTTCCAGAGAGCCTTCAGCGCATCGATGATCAGGCCTTCGCCCTATGCGGATCGCTGGAGACCGTTCGAGCTCTCGGGAAGACCCCTCCGATACTGGGATCGATGGCTTTCTTCCGTACGACAAAGCAGGGGCGCATCGAGCGTCTCATCGTCCCACACGGGTGCAAGTCAGCGTACGTCCAAGCAGGCTATGCACCCTTCTTCTTCGACATCGTAGAGGCTACTCATTAGTCCCACCATCTATCGCGTATCTCCTATGACACGCTACTCTTTCCCTAAGCGGCAGTGGTATCTCACCCCATTCCTTTTACTCTTACTCACCCTCGTCTGTGGCCTACAGAGCTGTAGCAAGGGTAGTCCTCAGGAGCCCCAAGTCCAGCGGCCTCGCCAGCTCTCTATGGACTGAGGGGACGGGGACAATGCTCCTCGACTTCGTCAGTGACAGCGAAGTGCGCTTCACCCTCACCCCCTCGGGGAGCCCTCGCACGATGAGCTACACGACCTCCTATCGCCTCGAGGGGCAGACGCTCTACATCACCGACATCATCCGTACCACACCCTTCGGCGAAGCGATCCTCTTGAAGGACTTCCGCGCGGAAATCAGCTCGACTAAGCTCGTGGCTAACTTCACCACGGCATCAGTCACCATCGACCCAGAGAGCAAGACGCCATCCTTCTCCCCCCAACCGCTGAAGGGATATATCTTCCACCGCAAGGCATAGCTTCAGCCCTCCCCCTATATGATGGCGCCCCACCTCCCTCTGCGGGAAGTGGGGCGCTACTTTTATGCTGGTAGGTGGGCTATCACTAAAGCGTCGTGAGGCGTGGGAGCAACTTGAGAAACGCGAAGCAATAGTGATCCGCAGTACAGACCAGTAGTCATTTGCAATCGAACCACTACTGGTCTGCACTCGGACCACTACTGGTTTGTATTATGAACCACTACTGGTCACGCTGCGGACCACTACTGGTTCACACCTCGAAGTAGTACTGGTTCGCACGCCCCTTCTCTATGCCCTTATGCTCTACGCTTCGAAAGGGAGTGACTTCACCATATACAAAAACAAAAGCTCCCCCTGTGCGAAGCGTTCGCACAGGGGGAGCCTGCTTGATTGGGCTCAGTGTCGGAGACGACTACTTAGCTGCAGGGATTTCCTTGAGGACCTGCAGGAGGTGACGCCACCAGAGGTCTACCGTCTTGATCTCGATACGCTCAGCGGGTGAGTGTACGTCACGGAGCGTAGGACCGAAGGATACCATATCGAGGTCGGGATAGACGTCGAGGATCAGACCGCACTCGAGACCAGCGTGGATAGCCTTGACAGCTGCTTCCTTGCCGAAGAGCTTGCGATAAGCATCAGCCGAAGCCTTCAGGATAGCAGAGTCTGGGTTGGGCTTCCAGCCTGGGTAAGAGTCGGTGACCTTGACATCAGCACCAGCGAGCTCGAAGACAGACGCTACCATCTCCGAAGCACTGTCGCGCAGGCTCGTCGTAGAGCTACGCTGGCTGGTTTCGACGAGGATGACGCCGTCACGCTGCTTGATAGAAGCGAGGTTATTCGACGTCTCTACCAGATTTTCCAGCTCGTGGCTCATACCGAGTACGCCGTGAGGGCAAGCGTAGAGCGCACGTACGAGAGCAGACTTCGTCTTGCAGTCGATGACCTGTGCAGGAGCAGCAGCGTCTTCGATATCGAGGCGGACCTTGGGGTCAACGGCCTTGAGCTCATTGCGTACAGCAGCATCGAGCTCGCGGAGGAGTTCCTCAGCCTTAGCCTTGTCAGCGGGCTTGACACCGATGAGCGCGTGAGCTTCGCGGGGGATAGCGTTGTGGAGGTTACCGCCACCGATCTCAGCGAGGCACCAGTCGAGGTTCTTCTCGAGAGCGTAGAGGTAGCGCGTGAGGAGCTTATTAGCGTTGCCGAGGCCGACGTGGATCTCACCACCAGAGTGACCGCCCTTGAGACCAGAGACGGAGGCACGGAGCCATACGAGATCCTGAGGGGCAGCCTTGTACTCGGGCTTGAAGGTAGCGACGATACCCTTTACCGCCGGCGCAGCCGATGAAGAGCTCGCCTTCGTCCTCGCTGTCGAGGTTGATGAGGATCTTACCGGTGAGGAAGCCAGGCTGGAGGGCGAAGGCACCGGTCATACCGGTCTCTTCGTCGACGGTGAAGAGGGCTTCGATAGGCCCGTGTTCGATGTCGTCTGAGGCGAGGACGGCGAGCTGAGCAGCACAGCCGATCCCGTTGTCAGCACCGAGGGTGGTGCCGTCAGCATGGAGCCATTCGCCATCGATGATGGTACGGATGGGGTCGTTGTCGAAGTCGTGCACGGTACCAGCGTTCTTCTCGCATACCATGTCGACGTGACTCTGCAGGATGAGCTTGACACGGTCTTCGTAGCCAGGGGTAGCAGGGCTTGCACATGACGATGTTGCCCACCTTATCCTTCTTGTACTCGATACCGTGGTCCTTAGCGAACTTCTCGAGGTAGGCGATGATCTTCTCTTCCTTCTTCGAGGGGCGGGGGACTTGTGTGATCTCATGGAAGTACTTCCAGACAATCTTGGGGTTCAGCTCTGTAATTTCCATTGCTTTACTTGATGTTTACGTATAGGTAAATGTGTTGGCAGGGCGACAAGCAACACTTTTCTGTGCCCCTCGTAGTACACTTAAGGCCTTAGTCAGCGAAAACTCGTACCTTTGCTCCCAACAAATATAACGATAAAAAACAAGCATGGCACTCCTTTCGATAGTACTCTTCGTAGGTGCAGTCATACTTTTCAGTCTCTCTAAAGGCAAAGACAAAGCGTAGCATGACACTATTCCTCATCTCACTCCTCGCTATGGGGCTCGTGGTCTTCCTCCTCTCTATCGGGGTTGATCTTCAAGAAGAACGGGCGCTTCCCCAGCACACACGTCGGGGGCAACCGTGCTATGCAGCAGCGTGGTATTTCGTGCCACACGTCACAGCACAAGGATGCCCAGCGCCATAAGACTCTGGCTGAGCGCCTCGCTGCTAACGAGGGCTAAGCCACATCGCAGCACTCCATTATTTTCCCGCATATCCATTACAAATCATAATCTACCTATGACAAAGAAAGGTTTCGTAAGCCTCGGCTCACTTGCCATCGCACTCACCAGCTCCCTCTGCCTCTCCTCCTGTGGAGGGAACAAGGCCGAGCAGAAGTCTACCCCCACCACTCCCGTTGAAGTACAAGCTACTGGCCTGCCCATTGCTCTTGTGAACATGGACAGTGTCACCTCACAGTATAAGTTCGCACAGGAAATCAAGGAAGCTCTCGAGAAGGATGCTGCCGCTCACCAGACCCGTCTTCAGGGTAAGAGCGCTGCTATCCAGAAGGCTGCAGCCGACTTCGAGCGCCGTATGCGTATCAATGCTTTCGTCTCTGCAGAAGCTCAGCAGGCTGAGCAGCAGAAGCTCATCCGCATGCAGCAGGAAGGTCAGGCTCTCAGCGCTGAGCTCTCCGAAAAGCTTGCCCTCAAGCAGCAGTCCCTCCTCGAGGATATGATGAAGTCGATCCGCGAGCAGCTCAAGGACTACAACAAGGATGGCCGCTACAAGCTCATCCTCACCAAGGTCGGTGACAACATCCTCTACGCTGAAGGCGCGCTCGACATTACCGAGGACTTCATCAAGTACCTCAACGAGCACTACAACGCTGGCGAAGGCGTCCAGGCTAAGACGGACTCTACCGCTAAGAAGTAGTATCCACCCTGTGAGCTTCATCGCCCCAAGGTACACCGCATAGAGGGGGAGCAGCATCGATGCTGCTCCCCCTTATTATTTGGACCTACTCCCCCACCCTATATAGGATGGCGGTCTATTCCTATATAGGTCAATGAGCTGACCTATATTGGTCGCGACGTGAAGCTATATAGGTCACGACGCGAACCTATATTGGTCGGAGCAGTGACCTATATATAGGTTCATAGCACCCCCTCCATAGGACGGGAGACAGCAGGTATCAGAGAAGAGGCTAAAGGCTGGATAGAAGCTCATGCACAGGCTCTCCCAAACAAAAATATCGCCCCGTGATTCAGGTCCTGAATCACGGGGCGATGTATATGAGTCTGTATGGGGAGGTGTTAGGGATCGCCTTAGTTATGGCTCACTCCTGCCTCTTCGCGCTCTGCCTTCAAGAGGGCTGCGACCTCCTCCAGCTGCGTGTAGAATTCCTCACCAAAGGCGCGTACGAGCGGCGCACGCAGGAACTGATAGACGGGCACCTGGAGCTTGCGCCCGAGCTTGAGCGCGCATTTGCAGATCGACCACTTATGGTAGTTCACCGCCGTGAAGGTGGGGTACTTCGTCAGGCGTACGGGATAGAGCTGACAGCTGATGGGCTTGATGAAGTCTGTCTTCCCTTCGCCGTAGACCTTCTCAAGGGCGCAGGCACAGCGTCCCTGCTCGTCGTAGGTGGTGAAGACACAGTCACGCCCATTCACGATAGAGGTCACCTCATCGCCGTCCTCATCGAGGTAGCTGACGCCCTGCTCCTCGATGATCTTGAGGGCTGCAGGGGAGAGGAGGTGACGCACATGAGGCAGGCACTGACGGAGCTGCTCCGCTTCGCCCTCCTCCAGCGGCGCACCGCTATCGCCTTCGACGCAGCACTCGCCCTTACAGGTGTCGTAGTCGCAGACGAAGAGTACGTCGAAGAGGTCTTGACTGACGATCTTATCTTCTATTTGGATCACTCGGCAGGCCCTCCTATTATCGGATCTTCAGCGTGACGATGGTCACCACAGCCAGCAGGATGCCGATGAGCCAGAAGCGCATCGTCAGCTTGGCCTCAGGGATCTTAGCGATAGGACGCTTCAGGATACTATCCGTAGCCGCCCCGCCAGGGAGCTGGAAGTGGTGGTGCAGGGGCGCCATCTTGAAGACACGAACGCCCTTGCCCGTACGCATACGGGTGTATTTGAAGTAGAAGCGCTGGATGAAGGAAGAGGTAAATTCGGCGATGAAGATACCGCAGAGGATAGGCAGAAGGAGTTCCTTACGGATGAGAATAGCAAAGACACCGATGATACCACCGAGCGCCAGACTACCCGTGTCGCCCATGAAGACCTGTGCGGGATAGGAGTTGTACCAGAGGAAGCCAGCCGTCGCCCCGACAAGTGTAGCGGCGAAGATAACCAGCTCTTCTGCCCCTGGGATAAACATCGTATTCAGATAGCCTGCCATATCGTGGTGCGAGGAGACGTAGGCAAAGACCCCCAGCACCACCCCGACAATAGCCGACGAACCCGAGGCCAAGCCATCGACGCCGTCGGTGAGGTTCACACCATTGGAGAGGAGCATGACGACGACGACCGTCATCATGATGAAGATGGTCACCCCGACGATCTTCTTCACCCCTGGATCAGAGGAAGGGCAAGATCTCGGAGTAATCGAGGTTGTTTCCCTTGAAGAAGGGGATAGAGGTCTCGAGGCTCTTGGTATCTGTAGTCTCGAAGCGAATCTCACGCACACCGCCCTCACGGACGATCTCACTATTGCGCTTGATGACGACCGAGGGGCTGAGGTAGAGCGTCACACCGACGATGAGGCCGAGGAAGACCTGCCCGATGATCTTGTAGTGCTCCTTCAGGCCGTTCTTATCCTTCTTGAATACCTTGATATAGTCATCAGCAAAGCCCAGAAGTCCCATCAAGAGTGTCGTGACGATCATCAGGATGACGTAGATATTGTCCAGTCGCGCAAAGAGGAGCGTAGGCACCAGGATCGCCATGATGATGATGACACCACCCATCGTGGGGGTGCCCTTCTTCGTCTGCTCGCCTTCGAGACCGAGGTCACGCACCAGCTCGCCGATCTGCTTGCGACGGAGGAAGTCAATGACCTTGCTCCCCCAGATCGTGCTGATCAGGAGTGCCACGATGAGCGCTAAGCCCACACGGAAGGAGACGTAGGTAAAGAGACGTGAGAAAGGTAAGGCAATACCCTGACGGGTCAAGTACTCAAAAAGGTGATAAATCATAATCTTGTGTAGAGTGAAATACTAAGCTTCGTGAGCGAACTGCTCGAGGATGATCTCGCGGTCATCGAAGTGATGACGCACACCTGCGATCTCCTGATAAGTCTCGTGGCCCTTGCCTGCGACGAGGATCAGGTCGCCTGCAGAGGCCAGCATCGTAGCCGTGCGAATAGCCTCGGCGCGGTCGGTAATAGAGAGTGTGCGGCTCAGCTCTTCGGGGCTCAGGCCAGCGCGCATCTCCTCGATGATCGCTACGGGATCTTCGCTACGGGGATTGTCGGAGGTGAGGATGACGCGGTCAGCACGGACTGCCGCCTCGTGCGCCATGATCGGGCGCTTACCGCGGTCACGGTCGCCACCACAGCCGACGACGCAGATGATCTTCGCCCCCTTTGAACGAAGACTCGAGAGCGTCTCCAGCACATTGATGAGGGCATCGGGCGTATGCGCATAGTCGACGACAGCGATATAGCCACGCTTCTCGGAGATGAAGCTCTGGAAGCGTCCGTCGACAGCGGTGAGCTCGCTCAGGCGGCGCAGGGCCTCTTCCTTCGACATACCGAGGAGGGTCGCTGCCGCATATACGGCGAGGAGGTTGTAGACATTGAATTCGCCGACCAGTCGCACCAGCACCTCGACACCTGCGATACGCAGCTGCGTGCCGTAGGGATAGAGCTCGAGGATCTCAGCGCGGTAGTCGGCTGCCGCACGCAGAGCATAGCTATACTGATGCGCACGGGTATTCTGCAGCATCACGGCTCCGTTCTTGTCATCGGCATTCGTCAGCGCAAAGGCATCCTTGTCGAGCCCATCGAAGAAGCTCTTCTTAGCACGGAGATATTCCTGCACCGTGCCGTGATAGTCGAGGTGATCGCGCGTGAGGTTCGTGAAGATACCGCCACGGAAGTGCACCCCAGCGGCACGATGCTGCGCCATAGCGTGGGAGCTGACCTCCATGAAGACATGCGTACAGCCCGCTGCCTGCATACGCGAGAGGAGCGCCTGCAGCTCGGGTGCCGAGGGAGTGGTGTGCGTAGCTGGGACAGCCTCGTCCTCGATATAGTTGCACACCGTGCTCAAGAGGCCACAGCGATAGCCCGCCGCACGGAAGAGGCGGAAAAGGAGCGTGGCGATGGTCGTCTTGCCATTCGTCCCCGTGACACCGACGACTTGCATCGCCTGAGAGGGGTGGCCGTAGAGTGCCGCACTGGTGAGCCCGAGCGTCTCAGCCGTAGAGCTGACGACGATATAAGCGACGTCCGCACGCTGCTCCTCGGGGAGCGTCTCGACGAGGACGGCACGTGCACCCGCCTCAATAGCGGCGGGGACGAAGCGATGCCCATCAGCATGGACACCACGTAGGGCGACGAAGAGCGTCCCAGGCTTCACGGCGCGGGAGTCTTCGGTGATATGGGTGATCTCACAGCCCGCGATGAGTGCGGGGTCGGAGGGTGAGGTATAGGCAATGCCTTGGAGGAGGGTGCTCAGTGTCATTGTATACGGAGTTTATATACGCTGATGAGGGGAAAGGGAGAAGGGAGGAGCCGTACACCTTAGGAGGCGAAGCCGAGCTCCAGGACAACCTCGGTGCCGGCCGCGGCTGGTGAGCCTGCCGGTATGGACTGCCCGACGACGTTGCCTGCACCACGCAGGCGAGGGTTGTAGCCCATCTTACGCAGGAGGTAGACGGCATCCATCGCACTCATACCGACGACGGCAGGCACACGGCCATTCGTAGCGGGCAGGGAGCGGGCATGTAGCGTCGTATCGACGGCGATGAAGAGCCCAGCATCCTTCGGCATACGAGGCGTGGGCATACCGAGCTGCGCCATCACAGCGAGGAGTGCCGAGGCACGGCCTGCGGCGATCTCCTTCGTATATGCCTTGGGAGAGGATGAGCGACGGAGCGAATCCAGAGGGATAGGATCCTCGAGTGCCAAGAGGCTCTCGGCGATCTTACGGATGATAGGAGCAGCCATCACACCCCCACCAGCGCTGAACTGGCTCGAGGGTCTGCGGATGACCGCGATACAGGAGTACTTAGGCGCCTCGGAGGGGAAGTACGCACAGAAGGATACCTGGTGGCGTACGTGCCCCGTGGAGTCGCGGTAGCCACCACGACCTGAGGAGAGCTGTGCCGTACCACTCTTCCCGCTGATAGCGACGAAGGGCGAGCGCGCCTTCTTCCCCGTACCCTCGGTGACGACACGGCGAAGCATCTCCTGGATCGCCGTCAGCGTCTCGGGCTTACAGATCTGCTCACGCACGACCGTCGGCTCAAAGGTCTTGATGACCTCGATCCTGACTACGGATCTCGGTGACGAAGTAAGGGCGCATATAGCGACCGCCATTGGCGATCGCATTGAAGAAAGCCAGCGTATAGATAGGAGGCACCTGCGTCTCATAGCCGTAGGACATCCAGCCAAGGGTGGTATTGTACCAGCGGTCAGGGTTGTCAGAGCGCTTACGGATGCGGGCCTTCTCATAGCCGTCGATCTCGAGCTTGAGGTCTTCGCCGAAGCCGAGGTTACGGATCTTCTGCACGTAGTCATCGGGGCGCGACTCATAGGCACGAGTGATGATCTTCGCTACACCGACATTACTGGACTTGATGATGGTCTGCGCTACGGAGAGACGCCCGTAGCCACCGTGGTGAGCGTTGTGGTCACGTATGACCTTACCGCCGTACTTCCAGAGGCCGTTGCCCACGTCAATGGTATCGTTGGGATGGACGACCCCGTCATCGAGGGCGACCATCATCGAGGCGACCTTGAAGGTAGAGCCTGGCTCACTCATATCCGAGACGGCCATATTCACCGTCTCGTGGTAGACGCCAGGGGCGGTGCGCTGGAGGTTGGAGATCGAGACGACCTTACCCGTCTTGACCTCCATCAGGACGACGGTACCACTCTCTGCCTCGAGGTAGGATCAGCTGCTCGCGGAGGTTGCGCTCCACGATGCTCTGGATATTCATGTCGAGGGTCGTGTAGACGCTTGCCCCATCGACGGGGGGCTTGCTGATGGTCTGCTCGTAGCGACCCATGTTGTAGAAGGAGAGCTTCTCACCGAGCTCCCCACGGAGGAGGTCGTTGTAGCGAAGCTCGAGCCCGAAGCGCGCCTTCGTCAGCCCGCCATCAGTACGGTCATAGATATGCCCGATGGTGCGGTAAGCCAGCGAACCGAAGGGATAGACACGACGGCTCTCATTCTCCGTATAGATAAGCTTGCTGAAGAGGCGCTTCTTATACCTATTGGGGCCCGTCTTATGGATGACGAAGGGCTCTGCCTGCTCGAAGGCGCGGTACTGGACGTAGGGTACGTCGGCAGGATAGACAGCGCAGTGGCGGGACTTGGTATCGAAGCCTTGCTTCCAGCGTGCCTTGAGCTTGGCCTTAGTGAGCTTGCGTGCTGAGAGGTCGAAGGTATTGGCCATCAGCTCGGCCAGCGAGTCCAGGCCAGCTTCATACTCGGCGCGAAGCTTGAGGATCTGCTCGCGCTTGGCCTGCTGCTTGCTATCGCCATCCTTCGGAGGGAGGGGCTGACGCAGCGGCTCGAGGGCTTCGTGTCCGAAGTCAAAGAAGAGGCGATAGACGGGGGAGGTAACAGCAACAGGGCGCCCATCACGGGCGTAGATCGAGCCACGCATGGGTTCGACAGCGCTGTAGCGTGGGGGGTTGACCTTAGAGGCCATCTCCGCATAGCGCTTGCCGTCGGGACTGAGGATGAAGAAGACAATGCGGAGCATCACGAAGACCATCACCAGCGAGAGGAGTGCCACGACCCAGGGATAGCGGTCGTGGGTGAGGCGGTGCCACTCGACACCACGCTGGGACTTGGAGAAGGCACCGCGGGCGAGGGCCTTAGCCGCCGCACCGAAGGCCTTGAGCTTAGCGGTGATTGTACGCAGGTTCATTGACGGATCTCAGTCGTAGGAAGGGAGATATATGGGGTTAGCGAGGCTTGGGCGTAGGATACTGGCCCGAGTCGACGAGGAGGTAAGGTGGCTGGGTAGCGGGTACGAGCTGGAGCTGGTACTGGTCGACCTTGGTCGTGATGTTGTTGATACGCTCATACTCGATGAGAGCAGCCGAGGTAAAGAGCGCCTTGTAACGGATATCCTCGAGCTTCTTCTCCAGCGAAGTGATCTCGCGCAGGCTGGCCTGATAGAAGTAGGGCCAAGCGATCATCACCCCCTACGAGCAGGAGACAGTAGGCGATGAAGCGCACATTATTCCTGAGGCCAGGTAGGCCCCACAGGTCATTCTCGATCCACTCAATGAGGCCACGATCGCGCTCCTCCTCGCCCTCATGGGCGTCGGCATCGTGGGAGGCGTGTGGGGCATCCGCTTCGTAGCGGCTGCTCTCGTCGGAGGGGATATATTCGTCTGGAGTCATCTGTAGACGTAGGGGTATGAGGTAGATGATAGGGAGAATCAGAGAAGCTCAGCGATACGCAGCTTAGCACTGCGGGCACGAGGGTTGCGGGCGATCTCTTCGGCTGAAGGGGTGATGGGCTTGCGCGTCACCAGACGCCACGCCGAAGCCGAAGAGCCATAGATACGGGCATCAGCCGAGTCATCGCCCTGACGGAGGAAGTTCTTGACGATGCGATCCTCGAGGGAATGATAGGTCATCACCACGAGACGCCCACCGGGGCGCAGGACGCGCTTGGTGGCTTCGAGGAGCTCTTCGAGAGCCGTCAGCTCGCCATTGACCTCGATACGCAGAGCCTGGAAGATGCAGGAGAGCTGCTTCTTCTCTTGGTCAGGGCGCACCAAGGGGCGGACGACGGCGATGAGATCCCCGACGGTCTGCAGTGGTGCCGTGGCACGAGCCTGCACGATGCGCTGGGCGATCTTACGGCTCTGCTTCAGCTCGCCATAGCGGTAGAGGATATCGGCCAGTGCGGCTTCGTCATACTCGTTCAGGAGGTCACGCGCCGAGCGGCCTGCGCGGTTATTCATGCGCATATCCAAGAGTGGCGTCTCGTCACGGAAGCTAAAGCCACGCTCCATATCATCGAAGTGATGGGAGGAGACACCGAGGTCAGCCAAGAGCGCATCCACCTGTCCCAGCTCATCGTAGTAGTCCATGAAGCGCTCAAGATGGCGGAAGTTCGAGGCGACGAACGTGAAGCGCTCCGTCTCCTCGGCTCGCGCCGCAGCATCAGGATCTTGGTCGAAGGAGTAGAGATGCCCGCCGTCAGAGAGGCGATCGAGTATAGCACGTGAGTGCCCCCCTCCACCGAAGGTGACGTCGACATAATGGCCTGTGGGCTGGAGGTTCATTCCCTCGAGGCACTCCTCGAGCATGACGGGGACGTGATAGTCTACTGCTTGTACGATACTCATTGGGCTATAATGTCTTGCAAAGGTACTCAATATAGAGCAGAATCTTCATGAATTTTTCACGCCCTCCACTCTTATTTACAGCACGGGCATCGGGAGGGTGAGCAGTGCCCCACCTAAGCGCACGACGGCCACCACCCCAGCGAGAGCTGGAGCGGTGGCCGTGATGTGTAGTTAGATGTGGCGGGGAGGAGCGGACTACTTCGTGCCTGTAGCCGTGATCTTCAGATCGATTCCCTGGTCTGCGATTGCCTTGAGGACGAAGGCACCTTCACCCTGAGTTAGGTGCTCTGAGGGCATCTGCTTCAAGAGGGCATTTGTGATGGCGATCTCCAGCTTGAGTAGCTTGCCCTCACGGACGACACTCCCGATGGGGAGGTTATGTACGGAGAGTTTACCTTCCTTCAGAGCAAGCTTCATGCTATTCTGAACGCAATAGCCAACGGAGTGAAGCTCAGCCGTCTCGCCCTTGATCTGGATATATCGAGGCTCCCACCCCAGCCCGGTAAAGATGAAAGTCTTGAAGATGTGGTCTGCCACCTTATACTCCTTGCCCTCGATGGTGATGGTCTCGGGGGAGATCGTCGGCTTACCAAGATCCCACGAACCCTCCAGGTACTTAATAGCGACACTCGACTTAGGTCCATTGGGGTCGTCCTTAGAGCACGAAGCCGCACCGAGGACGAGACTACCGAAGAGAAGGGCTACTGCCCACTGCTTGATATTCATACGACTTATTCATTAGATAGGTTAAAATCATGTATTCCCGAAGCGCGAATATGGCAAGCACCCCACTCACACTCCGAACAGAGCGAAGGTATGAAATGGCAGCGACTATACAAAGCACGCTCCTCCGAAACACATCACGGCCACCACCCCAGCGAGTGCTGGAGCGGTGGCCGTGATGTGTAGTTAGATATGGCGGGAGAGGCGGACTACTTTGTGCCCGTAGCCGTGATCTTCAGATCCTGTCCCTGCTCAGCGATTGCCTTGAGGATAGCACCAGCTTCGCTGTTAGCAAAGTGATCCAGAGGCATTCGCTTCAGAAGAGCATTCTCCACGGCGATCTCCAGCTTGAGCTGGTTGCCTTCGCGGACGACACTACCGAGAGAGAAGCTCTGGAAGGAGAGCTTACCGTCCTTCAGACCGAGGTCGAAGGTCTTCTCTGCGCCATCAACGACAGAGATCAGTGTAGCCTTTCCGTCTTCGATCTTGACCTTGGAGGGGGTTGCATTGAGCCCGCCGAAGATGAAGGCCTTGAAGATATGGTCAGCGACCTTGTACTCCGTGCCACCCACGGTGACGGTCTCGGGGGAGAACTTTGCTCCGCTGAGGTTCCACGTACCTGCGAGGTCCTCAATAGCGATGCTCGTCTCAGGCTTCTTGGGTTCGTCCTTAGCGCACGAAGCCGTACCGAGGACGATAGCACCGAGGAGAAGGGCTGCTGCCCACTGCTTGATATACATACTGCTTTGTTAATTATAGGTTAGAGAATGTGCTCCCATAGGGAAGGCGAGGCAAGTGCCCCGCGCTCTCTCGGGAGGGAGCAAAAGTACGAAATGACCTGGAGCTTATTTCGCTGTGCACTCCTCTGGGGCGAGCTACTCACCGAGTCATCTCTTCTCAAGAAGCTAAACGCTAATGACATACCCCGCCATATACAGACAAGCAGAATACCTAATAGTGGGGATGGGGTCAAATGCCCGAAAAGGCACTCCTGCACTCCGCCCTCTATGGGGCTCGCTTCTTCGGAGAGAAAAGCTGGGAGCAGTAGTGGAGTGACTTCCGATGAACGCGAATAAAAGGCGCCGACGAATAGCTGATAAGTTCGATCTACGTACGTGGATCTAACGGCTACGTGCGTGGTCGTTTGGATTTACGTACGTAGTCTTTAAGACCACGTGCGTAGACAGAGGAAAAGCACTACGAGAGGGGGCTTTTTCCCGTACGGGAATACCATTTTTTCCTCCGCTGGATAAGGAAAATCCCCGCGCAAGACGAAGGGCCAGTGAGGGGTGTCCCTCGCCTCATCTCGGGGGAGCTACGTGAGTCGTCGTATCTTTGCACCCAGATTATCCCAACGACATTCATGCTGATCAACGAAATATTTTACAGCCTGCAGGGCGAAGGTGTGCACATGGGCAAGGCCTCGATCTTCATCCGCCTGAGCCGATGCAACCTCCGCTGCAGCTTCTGCGACACGGAGTTTGACTCGGGCACCGAGATGACCATCGAGGAGCTTCGCGATGCCATCGCCCCCTACCCTGGGCGCCGTATCATCTGGACGGGTGGTGAGCCCACACTCCAGCTCACCGAGGAGACGGTGGCTTACTTCAAGGCCCTCGGCTACCACCAGTCCATCGAGACCAACGGCACGCGACGCCCACCCGCTGGGCTGGACTACATCACCTGCAGCCCGAAGAAAGTTGCGATGCAGCTCCTGCACCGCAACTTCCCCGACGGCGTAGGCGAATTCCGCTTCCCCGTGGGAAGCCCCGCAGACCTACCGCCAGCGGTAAGCGAACTGCCCCCCGCTGGCGCCTACCTACTGAGCCCTATCTTCATCGGCGAGACGCAGAGCGAAGCGGACAAGGCAGCCATCGAGCTCTGTGTCTCCCACATCCTTGACCACCCCGAGTGGCAGCTCAGCCTGCAGATGCACAAGCTTATCCACATCCCTTAGCCCCACGAAGCCGGAGCTATACACGAGCTTATCCACAGAAGTAATCCACTCAACGGATCCGCTCCACTGCTTAGCCCTTCGCCCTTCATGATACGCCACGGGGCCGCCTTCTCACGCTGGAGAAGGCGGCCCCGTGGTGTAAATAGGGTCTATAATGAGGGGGAGCTATGCGCTTAGCAGCCCGAGCCGTCGATATTGCAGGCAGCGCCCTCGGCAGGACGTGAGCGTAGGCCAGCATCCTCTGGGGAGAGCGTCACACGCCCATCCTCGAGCACAAAGCAGGGGATACCAGCCGCACCGCGTGCCTTAGCAGCGGCGAAAGCGGGGTCATTGTCACGGAGCTTAAGGAACGCCTTAAGCTGACGGATATCGAGTCCGAAGTCAATCACTTCGTAGCGGGCATCGCCCTGGACCTGATCCCAGACATACGTGCAGTCGGGGCAGGATTCCATTCCATAGATCTTGATCATTGTCTTATTGGGGGGAGTCATTAGGCACCACATGAGGGTGCGGTGAGGAGATAGGGAGAAGGAGGGTAAGGCGCTTACTTAACTACGGGGCGACCCTCAGCCGTCCAACGCATGTAGCCGCCCGCCATGTCGTACACACGGAAGCCCTCGGCCTGCATGTAGGACGCAGCAGCGTTGCTACGCTTCCCGCTACGGCAGTAGACGTAGTAGGTGCGCTTCTTGTCGAAGTGCTTGACACCCTCGATAAAGGCAGGCTGATCGAGCCAGTCGAGGAGCTGGGCACCCTCGAGGTGACCTTCAGCAAATTCACCAGGGCGACGCACGTCGAGGATGAAGGCCGTACTATCGGCACGAGCCGTCTCGATGAAGACCTCGGGAGTGAGTACGGGGACGTCTCCATCGGGAGTGCCGAGGGCGCAGCTACTGAGCGCAGAGGCAATGAGTGTCATCAGATAATTCATATTTATATGGTGTGATACTGCAGGGCGAGGAGGACGCCCTACAGATGTATAACAACGATTGCGGGCAAATGGCTCGCTTTCGCTAACTTTGTAGGCTACAAAGAGTAGCGACAAAGCGATAAGACATCATGGCTAAGACTTCAGGTAAGACATCAAGTAACCCACGTGGCCGCCGCCCTGCAGCAGGGAGTGCGAAGGGCAATGCGTCCTCTCCACTCTCCGATATCGCAGGGGGACTACGTGATCTGGTGACGGAGAACTTCGGCAACCGCCGCATCCCGACACTCATCGGGCTGGTGCTGCTGGCATTCTTCGGCTTTGCCTGCCTGTCGCTCATCACCTTCCTCTTCTCTGGCGGGAGCGACCAGAGCCTCATCCTCGCCTCAGGTGAGGGCGAAGCTACAGCCGAGCTGGCACGTGAGGCGAAGAACATCTTCGGCCTCCCTGGTGCACGCATCGCAGACTACCTCTTCAACCAGCTCTTCGGCTGGGGGATTGTCTTCGCGCTCTCCTATCTTGCGTTCCTCTTTGCCCACCTCATCTGGCGCCCACGTATCGCACCCTACCGCTACGTCACGAACTTCCTCATCAATGGCTTCCTCCTGCTCTGGACCTCCGTAGCAGCTGCGGGCCTGCAGTCGCTCTTCCCCTCCGACAGCTTCCTGCGCTGGGGTGGTCTGCGCGGTGAGGAGCTCTTTACCTATATATATAAGGGGATAGGCATCGCTGGCCTCATCGGCGTGCTGGCCTTCACCCTACTCATCTTCGCTGTGACCTGCAGCAGCCGTGTCCTCAGCGCTGTGCAGAACCCCAAGGTGCCGAAGGTACCCCACGTCTCCGTACCCCGACCACAGATGGGCTTCTTCTCTCGCCTCTTCTCTCGCAAGAAGAAGGACGAAGAGCCTCAGAGCGAGGAGGACGGCTACAGCCAAGCAGAAGATGCTTGGCGTGACGAGCCCCCTATGCCCAGCGTCGAAGAGGAGGAGATCCTGGATGAAGACCCTACACCTTATGTAGTGCACACGCCTCCGACGGCAACCACCACGACGGCTTCGCAGACCTCTGAGGCGACCTCGAGTGTAAGCTCCTTCACCCGTACGACGACCGAAGCCTCGGATATCCCCGAGATGATCGTCGAGGAAGCTCCTAAGGACGACCTCGTCGAGGACGGTGACCGCACTGCCCCCGAGCCCTTGGCTCCTGGTATCCAGCTCGCCCTCTACCGCAAGCCCACCATCGACCTCCTGCGCGACTATGAGCAGGGCGGCACGGGCATCGACATGGAGGAGATCGAGTACAACAAGCAGAAGATCATCGACACGCTCGCCAGCTTCAAGATGAACGTCACGCCCTGCAAGGCTACCGTTGGCCCCACCGTGACGCTCTACGAAGTCATCCCCGAGTCGGGTATCAAGGTCTCCCGCATCAAGACGATGGAGGACGACATCGCCATGAGCCTCAAGAGCGAGGGCGTACGTATCATCGCCCCCATGCCAGGTCTTGGCACGATCGGTATCGAGGTACCGAACTCCACCCCACAGACCGTATCGATGCGCTCCATCCTCGCCTCACGCAAGTACCGTGAGCAGCAGGAGAAGATGGAGCTACCCATCGGTATCGGTAAGACGATCACGAACGAGCCCTTCATCTTTGACCTAACGAAGATGCCCCACCTGCTCATCGCAGGGGCTACGGTCAGGGGAAGAGCGTCGGGCTGAATGCCCTCATCACCTCGCTCCTCTACAGCAAGCGCCCCGAGGAGCTGAAGTTCGTCATGGTCGACCCCAAGATGCTTGAGTTCTCTATCTACGAGGAGATCGAGCGTCACTTCCTCGCCAAGCTCCCCGATGCCGAGCGCGCGATCATCACCGACATGACCAAGGTCGTGGCGACGCTGAACTCCCTCTGTATCGAGATGGACAACCGCTACCGCCTCCTCCAGACCGCAGGGCGCGCCGTGCGCAACATCCGTGAGTACAACGAGCAGGTCCGCTCCGGTGCCCTCAAGCGCATCGACGGACATGAGATCCTCCCCTACATCGTGCTCATTGTCGACGAGTTCGCCGACCTGATGATGACCGTAGGCAAGGAGGTCGAGCAGCCCATCGCCCGCCTGGCGCAGAAGGCACGTGCCGCAGGGATCCACATGGTCATCGCGACACAGCGCCCCTCGACAGACGTCATCACGGGTCTTATCAAGGCGAACTTCCCCGCACGTATCGCCTTCAAGGTCTTCTCTATGGTCGACTCCCGCACCGTCCTCGACTCCCCAGGAGCCAACCAGCTCATCGGCCGAGGCGACATGCTCTTCTATCAGGGCAAGGATATGATCCGCGTGCAGTGTGCCTTCATGGATACGCCCGAGACAGAGGCTATCGTTGAATATATAGCGCAGCAGGAGAGCACCGGCTCCGCCTACGAACTCCCCGAATACATCCCCGAAGGGGAGGAGAATGGCGTCAAGGGCTTCAACCCCAACGAGAAGGACAGCCTCTTTCGACGAGGTCGCCCGCATGGTCGTACAGACACAGGTGGGCTCGACGTCGAATATCCAGCGTAAGTTCAACATCGGCTACAACCGCGCTGGCCGTCTCATGGACCAGCTCGAGGGCGCCGGCATCGTCGGCGTACAGGAGGGCAGTAAGCCCCGCGAGGTCTACATCAAGGACCAAGCGACCCTCGAGCAACTGCTGCAGAAGCTAAGCTAAGCCCAAGGGGAATGGGCCGTTTTATCATTACTTTATAACTTTGAGCTATGATTATGCGACGTATCATCATGACGCTGAGTGCTGCTGCCCTGCTCTGCACGGGAGCCATAGCACAGCGCAAGGCTACCCCCGCAGCCCCCACTTCTTCCGTCACTCCACAGAGCCTACTTGAGCGTGCTGAGGCTAGCCTCTACCGCACAGGTGCTACCGTGGTAGACTTCTCTACGCAGCTCCAGGACAAGGCTGGACGCAGCGCTGGATCGACGACGGGTAAGATGCACCTCCAGGGTGATGCCTTCCGCCTCGAGTACGGGACGATCACGGCGGTCTACACCGCTGGGACGCTCACCTACTACGATAGCGCCGAGCATACCCTCACCATATCCAAGCCCTCGCAGGACGAGCTCCTGCAGATCAACCCGCTCTACTTCCTTCGCTCCCGTGCTCAGGGCTTTGCAAGCCAGCTCGAGGGGAAGGCAGGTGCTACTGCTGTCGTGGCCTTCACCCCACAGCAGAAGAGCAATATCTCCCGTGTCGTGACGACCTTCCAGACGAGCAATGGGCTCCCCACCCAGCTGGTCTTCACGGCTAAGGACAAGAGCGTCTTGACGGCCCGTGTCGCGAAGGTCAGCCCTCACACAGCCTATGCCCCGAGCTTCTTCACCCTCTCGGCGAAGAGCTACCCTGGCTGCGAAGTCGTCGACCTCCGCTAAGTAAGCCCACGCCCTCCAAGTAGATACTAAATGGAATTTAAGACCCTCGCCGAGGTAGGCGAGTATACGCAGCTCATGGGACGCGTCTTCACGCTGCCCATGCGCTGGCGGATGTTCTTCCGCTCCGTCATCCGAGAGATGTACAGTCTCGGGGTCGGCTCTCTCTGGATCGTCTTCATCATCTCGCTCTTCATCGGTGCGGTGATCACGATCCAGCTGTCGATCAATATGACGAACCCCCTTATCCCACGCTTCACCATCGGCTACTCCACGCGTGAGATCATGATCCTCGAGTTCTCCTCGACGGTCATGTGCCTCATCTTGTCGGGTAAAGTCGGCTCGAGCGTCGCCTCAGAGCTCGGTACCATGCGCGTCACCGAGCAGATCGACGCGATGGAGATCATGGGGGTCAACTCTGCGAACTTCCTTATCCTACCCAAGATCGTAGGCTTCATGGCCTTCATCCCCGTGCTCTCGGTCTTCTCCATGGTCACGGGTATCGTCGGGGGGGTATATCGCCTGTGACCTGGCGCTCTCGATGACGCACAAGGACTTTGTCTACGGGCTCCAGCTCTTCTTCACGCCCTCCTACGTCGGCTACTCGATCATCAAGTCGGTGGTCTACGCCTTCATCATCTCTTCGGTAGCCTCCTACTACGGCTACTGCGTGAAGGGCGGGGCACTGCAGGTAGGCGCCTCAAGTACGCGTGCCGTCGTCAATAGCAGCGTCCTCATCCTCTTCTGGGACCTCCTGCTCACCAACATCCTCCTCACCTAAGATCTCCCGCACTATGATACAAGTCAAGTCGCTCGCTAAGCGCTTCGAGGACAAGGAGGTCATCAAGGGTATCGACGCCACCTTCGAGACGGGGAAGACGAACCTCGTCATCGGCCGAAGCGGTGCTGGTAAGTCCGTCTTCGTGAAGTGTATGATCGGCCTCATCCGCCCCGACCAGGGCGAAGTCCTCTATGACGGCCGTGACCTCATCAAGATGACCAAGCCCGAGCTGCTACGTCTACGCCGTGAGATGGGGATGCTCTTCCAGGGCTCAGCCCTCTTCGACAGCATGACGGTCGTGGAGAATGTCCTCTTCCCTATGGAGATGTTCTCCCCCGACAGCTACGACAAGTCCTACCGCCGTGCGATGGAGCTACTGGAGCGTGTCGGTCTGGCCGAAGCCGCGAAGAAGTATCCCGCCGAGATCAGTGGTGGGATGATGAAGCGTACCGCCATCGCCCGCGCTCTAGCACTCAATCCGAAATACCTCTTCTGCGACGAGCCGAACTCAGGTCTTGACCCCAAGACCTCTACGGTCATCGACCAGCTCATCTACGAGCTCACGCAAGAGTACAATATCACGACCATCGTCAATACGCACGATATGAACTCCGTGCATGCTATCGGCGATAAGATCATATACATCCACAACGGACTCAAGGAATGGGAGGGAAGTAGTGCTCTACTCTCCTCACCAGATGTGCCCGAGGGCGTCCTTCAGTTCATCAACGCAGGCCGCGTATAGCCTGCCCACTCCCCTTCTGACCAGCATATGTCTCTCCTCAAGAAAGATTCGCTCCTGACACACATCCTACTTATAGTAGGTGCCTCCGTCCTACTTGTCACGCTGCTCATCTACGGCCTCGACATCTACACCCGCCACGGGGATACGGTCAAGGTACCCGACCTGCGTGGTAAGACGCTCGCCGAGATGCAGCGCATCCTCGATGATGCAGGGCTGAAGTACGAGATCAACGACTCGACGTTCTCCCGCACCGCTATCCCTGGTACCGTCCGCGAGGTCATCCCCGCACCCGGTAGCGAGGTCAAGCTCGGCCGCATCCTCTTCATCGCTATCAATGGCTTCCACCAGCGTCGCCAGACGATCCCTAACTACAAGGATCAGTCGGCCCGTCAGATCCTTGCCCTACTGAAGGGGCTGGGCTTTGAGTCCGTCGACCAGCGCGTCGTGCCTGGTGGCTACGTCGGCTCCGTCGTGGCCTGCAGACGGCTGATGGCAAGGTCGTAGAGGCCGGCACACAGCTGCCTATTGATACGAAGCTCGTCCTCCTCGTAGCAGGTCAGGTCATCGATACGCTGGGTCTCGACCGCTATATCGAGGGATATAGCAGCAACCAAGGCGACAGCACCGTCGTACGCACAGCACCAGCCACACCCGAGAAGAAGGATGACGGAGGCATCAGCAATGACTGGTGGTAATCCGCTGACCGACGAGGAGCTGCTCCTCGATAGCGAAGCCTGGGAAGGCGACGAAGATCTCTTCCTCCCCGATGGCACCGCCGAGGTCGAGCGCCTCGACGCCGCTGCTGTCTCCTATCTCCAGCATGCCGATAGCTCACCACTCTATGAGCACTTCCGTGTCGTAGCTGACAAGGGGCAGGCGCCTATGCGCATCGACAAGTATCTGGCTACACGCATGACGGGTAGCAGTCGTAGTCGCATCCAGCAGGCACTCGACGGGGGCTATGTCTTCGTCGGCGACAAGCCCGTCAAGAGCAACTACCGCATCAAGCCCCTCGACGTCGTCACCCTCCAGCTACGCCGTCCCAAGCATGAGCTCGAGATCATCCCCGAGCCCGATACCGCTGGATGTCGTCTACGAAGATAAGGTGCTGATGGTCGTCAACAAGCCTGCAGGGGCTCGTCGTCCACCCAGGGCACGGCAACTATACCGGCACGCTGGTCAATGCGCTGGCCTACTACCTGCAGGATGATCCCCTCTATGATCCCGCCGACCCCAACGTCGGTCTCGTCCATCGTATCGACAAGGACACGAGTGGCCTGCTCGTCATCGCCAAGCGCCCCGAGGCGAAGGCGCATCTGGCACGTCAGTTCTTCAACAAGACGACCCGCCGCACCTACCGCGCCCTCGTCTGGGGAAGACTGAAGGAATCCGAAGGCACGATCATCGGCAACATCGGCCGTGATGAGCGTGATCGCTTGCAGATGGCTGTCTACCCCGAGGGTTCTCCTAAGGGGAAGCATGCCGTCACGCACTACATGCTCCTCGAAGAGCTCGCCTACGTCAGCTGGGTCGAATGCCGACTCGAGACGGGACGCACGCACCAGATCCGCGCCCACATGCGCCACATCGGGCACCCGCTCTTCGCTGATGCACGCTATGGTGGCGACAAGATCCTTTGGGGTAACCAGTTCTCACGCTACAAGCAGTTCGTCCAAAACTGCCTCACGCTCTGCCCTCGTCAAGCACTCCACGCTAAGACGCTGGGCTTCGTTCATCCCGTGACGGGCGAAGAGATGCTCTTCGACAGTGAGCTCCCCAGCGACCTTGAGCAACTTTTGGAGCGCTGGCGTACCTACGCAGCGCAGGTCGACAACGAATAAGCATAGGGGAAGGCCTCCCCGACACAAGTCCCATACCGATAGGGCGGCACGCATACATGATGCGTGCCGCCCTATGCTATTTTCAGGAGGAGTGAAGAAGCGATCTCGTGAGCGGGGTAATACCGACCTATATTGGTCGACGGGTGAAGCTATAGTGGTCGGCGCTTCGACCACTACTGGTCGCGATGCGAACCTATAGTGGTTCACTTGCGGACCACTATAGGTTCGTACCACTAACCAATAGTAGTTTGCACCTTCTCCTCTATAAGCCCTGCATCTGCGGGACTTATGAAGCACCTCCGTCGCGTGTGTATCTTCACTAAATAAAATCTCTATACCTTCGCATCGTAGGTACAAAGGACCAATCACTTAGGCCCACGAGAGAGCCTACTCCATGTAGTCATCATCCAACGCAACTCATCTAAGTTATGACAACAAAAATGGTATTCTGTTCTCTCTGCCTTCTCCTGCTCGGTGCTACCTCCTGCACCAAGGATCAAGACATAGAGTCCACAGCCGATCCCTCTCCTTCGACCGCCGTAAAGGCACAGAAAGCCGAGGAACCAGGCGCCACCCACATCCCAAGCTCCCAGCTCCTCTCACTCCGCACGAGCTACAGCCCACACCAAGCCAAGGGCCTCCCCCTTGACTCCCATTCCGCCCGCACAGAGGCACTCACCACGCTCTCCGACCAGCTTCTCCGCAGCCTACCCTCATTCGCCGACCCCAAGCGAGGTGAATTTGCCGCCATCGTCATCAGCAATGACAAGGACCGTCAGAAGGTCCGCGTCGAAGAAGTCACAGTCTATGATCCCGAGAAGATCGGACTTCTTAACCTTCTCTTCGCTATCGCACTGATGCCCAAGTCCGACTCCGATGTGCTCGACACAGCCGAGTCTACTGAGGCTGGCGCTCCGAGCAAGATGCTCTTCTCTTGCGACGGAGGAGCGAAGGATGGTAGCTCCATCAAGGTAAACTTCCCCAAGAACGACGGGGATCTGATGGAGGCCAGCAAGAAGATCGCGGCCTTCATCAGCGAATGTATGGAGGGTGAAGTTCGCGACCATGTAAGCAAGACCACCCTCATCTACATGCCGATCTAACGCGCTCCCCATTCTCTCTGGCGAAGTCCAGCTAAGCGAAGCGAGCACTGTGCGGTCTATTGCCTGCACAGTGCTCGCTTCGCTATTGGCGATCAGAGGGGACGCGTAGCTTCCTGCTAAAGAGCTCTACGCTTGTGGCTCGATAGGCAGGCACTCACACTTTTGCCGTACCTTTGCAGGCGTGTGGCACCGCATTCATTCGTACAATATTATAGGTAAGGAAGGGCCCCGCCACAGACCTTCGGCACCCCATACCGCCCCAGCCTGCGGGGAGGACAAACTAATCAAGACTACTCCATTGGAATATCTATTCACCCTCGAGATGAAGGTGCGCGACTACGAGTGCGACCTACAGGGCGTCGTCAACAACGCCAACTACCAGCACTACATGGAGCATACGCGACATGAGTTCCTCGAGAGCCTGGGCGTGAACTTCGGCAAGATGCACGAAGATGGCCTGGATGCCTTCGTCACCAAAGTATCTATCTCCTATAAGAAGAGCCTGCGCAGTGGCGACCACTACCGCTCGGCACTCCGCTGTGCTATGCGTGCGCCCAAGCTCGTCTTCTATCAGGATATCCTGCACCTCGACGGGAGCCTCGCTGCACGCGGTGAGGTCGAGTGCGTCGTCGTCGACAACGGGCGCCTGACCCGTGGGAGAGTTCTTCGCTGACCTCCTCCGTGACGTCCTGCCCCAAGACGCCCAGTAATCCCCCTCCTCTCCCCTATCCCCCTCAGAGTAAAGCCCCACAAGCACACTATGGCAAAGAAGATCGCAGAGACCCCGATGATGAAGCAGTACATGGAGTTCAAGGCTAAGCACCCCGATGCTATCCTGCTCTTCCGTGTCGGTGACTTCTACGAGACCTTCAGCGACGACGCCATAGCTGCCGCCGAGATCCTCGGCATCACGCTCACCAAGCGTGCCAACGGCTCTGCGATGCACGTAGAGCTGGCGGGCTTCCCCCACCATGCCCTCGACACCTACCTGCCGAAGCTCGTTCGCGCGGGGCGTCGTGTGGCTATCTGCGACCAGCTCGAGGATCCCAAGCTGACGAAGAAGCTCGTCAAGCGTGGCATCACGGAGCTCGTCACCCCAGGGGTCGTGCTCGGCGACAACGTCCTCAGAAGCAAGGAGAACAACTATCTGGCTGCCGTATGGCTCTCCAGCGATGGTGCCATGGGGAGCGTCTCCCTGCTGGACATCTCGACGGGCGAATTCGTCGTCTCCGAAGGCACCCCCGAGCATCTCGAGAAGCTCCTCAGCTCCTACCAGCCCAAGGAGGTACTCGTTGAGCGCACGAGCCGTAGCCTCTTTGACAAGGTCATCGGCTACCGTGGCTTCATCTTCGAGGTCGAGGACTGGAGCTTTGCTGTGGAGAACAATCGTCGCAAGCTCACCGCCCACTTCGGTGTGCAGAGTCTCAAGGGCTTCGGCCTCGAGCAGCGCCCCGCCTCTATCGCAGCTGCTGGGGCTATCCTCAATTACCTCGAGCTGACGAGCCACCACGAGATCGGGCACATCACCACCCTTCGGAGTATCGACCGCCTGAGCTACATGCGTCTCGATAGCTTCACCTTCCGCAGTCTGGAGATCCTCTCTCCGATGAACCGCGAGGAGGGTAAGAGCCTCCTCGACATCATCGACCACACACAGACGGCTATGGGTGGACGCCTGCTCCGCCACTGGCTTTCCTTCCCCCTCATTGACCTCACCGAGATCCACCGCCGCCAGTCGGTCGTCACGGATCTCGTACGTACGGCTGACCTGCGTCGCACGACCAGCGAGCTCCTCATCGGCATCGGGGACCTCGAGCGCATGGCATCGAAGGCCGTCGTCGGACGCATCTCCCCTCGTGAGGTACGTCAGCTGGCCACCTCCCTCGGCCAAGTGGAGCAGATCGGCTCACTCCTCGCCTCCAGCGACTCAGCCGAGCTGCAGAAGATAGCCAGCCGCCTGCAGCCTATGGGCGAGCTCATCTCCGACATTGAGCACACGCTGACCGAAGAGCCACCCGCCGCTCTCGGTCGTGGCATCACCATCGCCCCAGGAGTGAATAGCGAGCTGGATGAGCTCCGTCGCCTCTCCTCCCACGGCAAGGAATACCTCCTGGAGCTCCAGCGCCGCGAGAGTGAGCGCACGGGTATCCCCTCCCTCAAGGTCTCCTATAATAATGTCTTCGGCTACTACATCGAGGTGCGCTCCACCCACAATGACAAAGGTGCCCGAAGACTGGACACGCAAGCAGACGCTCGCCAACGCCGAGCGCTACATCTTCCCGAGCTCAAGGAGTACGAGGAGAAGATCCTCGGCGCCGAAGAGCGTATCGCCAGCCTCGAAGGGCGCCTCTATAGTGAGCTCCTTGTGCGCCTCTCGCGCTTCGTCCGCCCCACTGCAGCAGGATGCCCGCGTCATCGCCGAGCTGGACTGCCTCAGTTCGCTCGCCGACGTAGCCGTCACGGAGCGCTACGCCTGCCCCGTTGTCGATGATGGCTTCGTCATCGATATCCGTGCTGGGCGCCACCCCGTCATCGAGAAGCAGCTCCCCTTCGGGCAGAGCTACGTGCCCGAAATGACGTGCACCTCGACAACGAGGAGACGCAGATCATGGTCATCACCGGGCCGAACATGAGCGGTAAGTCCGCCCTCCTTCGTCAGACCGCCCTCATCGTGCTCTTAGCACAGATCGGCTCCTTCGTCCCTGCCGAAGCTGCCCACCTCGGGCTCACCGACGGCATCTTCACCCGTGTCGGAGCCTCGGACAATATCTCCCGTGGCGAATCGACCTTCATGGTCGAGATGCAGGAAGCCTCCAGCATCCTCAACGCCCTCACGCCTCGCTCCCTCGTCCTCTTCGACGAGCTGGGTCGTGGTACCAGTACCTACGATGGGATTTCCATCGCTTGGGCCATCATCGAGTACCTGCACGACAATCCCCACGGGCGCCCCAAGACCCTCTTCGCTACGCACTACCACGAGCTCAATGACCTCGAGGGGCGTCTCGAGCGCGTGAAGAACTACAACGTCTCCGCCCGCGAGATCGACGGGCGTATGCTCTTCCTTCGCAAGCTCGTCCGCGGGGGAGCGAGCATAGCTTCGGTATCCAAGTCGCACGCCTCGGCGGCATGCCACGTAGCATCACCGACCGTGCCACCGACATCCTCGGTCAGCTCGAGTCCGCTCACATCCACGAGGTCACGGGTCTCAGCGCCGAGGTCAACGTCAGCCGAGCCGCCACACCCAGTGTCACAGAGCCCAACAGCAATATCACGGGGGGCGTGCAAATGAGCTTCTTCCAGCTTGACGACCCCGTCCTCTCCGACATCCGCGAGCGCCTGCTGATGGTGGACATCAACAGTCTCACACCGCTGGAAGCCCTGAATAAGCTCAGCGAGATCCAACGCCTGCTGAAGACTCCTTAGTGATTTTTTTGCCCGAGCATAATCCGTACGTACAATAGAAAGTGCCTTGTCTATGCGAGTTTACCACTCCAAGACAAGGCGCTTTCTTCACATATACAGATACAAATCAGCTACGAAGTAAAAATAAATTAGAGAGTGTGTACTATCTACATACCCTCATACGTTCATACGATGAGAGCGGGTCACCCGCTCCACATTCATCAGGACAGCATTGATCACATTTGCGTATGGACAAAAAGCCCTACTTGTTAGAGCGAGCAGATATCACTCACACCAAATCCCCCTTACATGCGTAGCCGCCTTGTGCGGTAGCCCTTCCTATGCTTAAGCTTGGTAGCGCCTTGTAGAAGCGCTTCTAAGTCCCTGCAAGCTAGGAAGACATTCGCCATATGCGCATTCAGACCTCTCCCTAGGTCTAATTCTCCAGCACGGGCCTTGAGAGCCTATCTACAGCCGTGCACCCTTCACTCTCCCCTTACTTTTCCGGTAGCTCACGAGCCCTCAATGCGCCTCCCTAAGCACATCTCTTTAGCTGGACGGCGTAGCACGTAGAGCACTCTCTCATCATGCACAGCCCACTGACGACAGGATCATCAGTGGCGTGCGATAGCGCTTTATCTTCTTTCAACTTAACTTTTCACGATGACCCATTTGACAGATTACCTCGCCCCTAAGGCCGAGTTCTTCGAGATCGAAGCCACAGTGAATCTCCTCTTGCAGTTCTCAGGAGACGCTGACTTTGAAGACTTTGAAGAAGGAGAAGCCCTTTAAGTTCATCCAGATATCACCTATATTGTTTTTAGTTACCCCACACATGAATCGTATTTTTCGCTCAGGACTCTTCCTTGCCGCTCTGTCTATTGTAGCAAGCTCCTGCAGTAAGAACAGTGACGCCCCCATTGATCCCGATCACGAGGGCCCACACGTAGAAGCTCCCGTCTCTGTCGCACTCGAGAGCTCCCTCCTCACCTACGACGCTAAGCTGCTGGAAGATCCCCAGCCATCGGGCCGTGCCCTGGACTGGGATCCCCGCAACTCGGAGGTGACCTATAGCATCCAAGGCTCCTCCAAGGATATCCTCGATGATAACGGCCAGGGGACAGGCAACAAGAGTAAGATCGCCAAGTACAACAAGACGCTCACCGTCACGAACCACCCCTCCCGCGATCTCCTGATGATCTACAAGGTAGAGGCTCCTGGTAAGCAGACACAGTTCACCTACGAGAAGGCTAGCTGGAACTACAACACGCGCAAGCAAGCCTATGAGCTGGTCGCCACGTTCAACATCAACATGCCCGTAGGCATCAGCGAAGAGGACATCAAGAATAATCAGGCCTCACTCTCGGTGCTCATCATCGCTGGGGGCAATGACTTCGACCCCGAAACCAAGCACCTGAAGGTAGGCTTCGCCAAGGCTGCTTCGACCGACGTCACGAAGACACGTCAGGCCGTCGGAGCTGGTGGCATCGCTAACGAGGTCGACCTCCCTGTCCCCTACGCATCTGGCTGGGTTCCCTTGAACTACAACCGCACGGAGAACTCTCAGCACGTCTTCGTCCCCAGCGGTGTCATTGGCCTCAAGCCTCAGGGTGTCCTGCTGACGACGACCATCCGCAATAACAGCGAGAAGGACATGCAGTACAGCGGATTCACCCTCCGCTCGAATGCCCTGCAGTTCGATGGTGAGATCGACCTCTCCCAGGCCACTCTCCGTCGCTCCAATGGGATGACACCCTCGGGCTTCAGCGTTCAGGACTACTTCATCAACACAGGGAATAAGTGGATCTCCAATGCGATGTGTAGCCGCAACTACACCCCCTTCTATGAGAAGACCTTTCACCTACGATGGTGACCGCGTCTGTCAGAAGGGTGGCGCACTCTCCACTGACGTCATCGTCTTCTGGGCTATGCCTGTCAAGGGGATCGAGACGGCGACCGACTACACCGAGCGAATCGGGAATACCTACCGCCCTGCTATTGGCTATGCCCAGACTCACGTCTATGTCAATGGTGCAAAGGCCACTACTGGCGAAGAAATCACAGCTCCCAACTACACCATCGCCCCAGTCATGGGTACTGACAAGGCGCTCAAGCTCGGGAAGGCCTACACGGTCAACTCAGAGTTCTACACGCAGCCTAAGCAGGCTCTGGGCTATGTACTCAAGGAATACTTCGGTGTCAACCCCACGAGATGGGTCGATGACAACTCGAAGAACCTGGACATTCCTCTCGTATCGAATAAGAAGATCACGCAGTATGGTTTCCAGAATGGCCTATCAACCTCTGCTAAGGGCTTCGTACAGGTCCTCACACAGCCCTGGATGGAGCTGCTGAGCCTCTACACTCCCATGGAGTTCATTGACAACACGAATAACGACCGCTTCGCCCACGACCCCAAGAATCAGGTAGGTCGCTATCGTGCGCTCCAGTTCAAGCTCCCCTACGCGAAGACGAATGCTGATCCCACGACCTTCGACTACCGCGACTTCGTCACGACCGATGCTATCGACTGGTGCAACACGGACCAGGGCGAAGGTCTCTCCTACGCCTACCGCTTGACCTACCGCGAGCCAAACTCGTTCGGGAACTCTAAGCGCAGCCCCTATCAGAGCCTCATGCGCTTCACGGCACGCCCCAACAAGGGCCCTGTCGGGTCGGGCACTCAGAACAATCGCTACGTCAAGTACATTGACATCGAGTCTGTCTACCTCGGGAAGTACTTCGTCGGGAACCTCTACGACACGCCTATCCCCACGGGTAAGTACGACGGAAGCAACCAGCTCCTCCGTGCCGCTGTCGACACCGAGCTCTGGGATGCTACGAAGTATCCAAGCATCCAGAAGGGCTACATCACCCGTACGGTCCCCTCTGCTGGTCTGTACAAGGACGTCACGGCGGCGGATGGTGCTGAGCTCAATGAGCCCACGCGTCGTAGCACCTTCGACACCGACCGTATGAACTTCCACTGGGGTATGACCACAGAGAAGCCGAACTACATCACCGACCTGCTCACCAAGGAAGTTAGCACCAACGTGAACGACAATGCTAAGCTCGTCGAGAAGTTCAACACCACAGACGACCTCTTCTACCGCCGTGGCTTCGCCTATGGTAGTGTCAACGGGGACATCTTTACCTATGGTCTTGGTGTGAAGGGACAGCCTGCACCAGGCGGTGGCATCTACGACTTCACGCAGAAGGCATGGAACCTCACCTACCAGGCACTGCGTCTCTTCTCTACCACCTATCAGGGTGCAGGGAATACGCCTCGTCACCAGACGACGAACGACCCGAACTAACGGGTATCAGTCGCCACACTGAAACTTAAAAGCTCCGCCCCAGATCACGTCTCAGCGACGAGGGATCTGGGGCGGAGCCTTTTGTATGTAAAGCGACCGAGAGGCTCTTTCCTAGTTAGGAGCGAAGAGGTCGTTCAGCGCTTCTGCGATCGTGGGATGCGTGAATATCTGCGTGCGCAGAGCTTCCGCTGGGATCTGATGATCCATCGCCAGCTTCAGCAGGTTGATCAGCTCATGTGCCTCAGGACAGAAGAGCGTAGCGCCGAGGATGAGGCCCGTCTCGGTATCGACGATAGCCTTCAGTAAGCCGTGCGTCTCGCCAAGGACCTTCGCCTTGGGGATAGCTACGGTCTGCAAGTCGCTTGACTTCATAGGGGCGACCCGAGGCAGCTGCCATCGTCTCCGTCATCCCTACCTGTGCCAGAGCGATGGTGTAGTGAAGACGCTGGTAGGCAGTAGCAGGCGGTCCTTCGTCGTGCGCTTCCCTTCGCCTAAGATCTGATCTCGGACGATGCGGTAGTCATCCAGCGAGACATAGGTGAACTGCGGACTGCCCGCCACATCGCCCATCGCCCAGATATTTGGAGTGGCACGTAGATACTCATCCGTCTGGATGAAGCCACGAGAAGTCAGCTGGACTCCAGCGGCCTCAAGATGTAGTGCCTCTACGTTGGGGACGACGACCAATAGCCACCAGGACTGCCTCTGCCGCATACTCACCCTGCGACGTCACTACGGTGACGGCCTCTTCGGCCGAGATGAAGCGCTTCGTCTCAGCTTGGAGGACGACCTTGACACCTCGGTCGGCGAGCATCGCCAGCATTGCCTCGGCGACGTCACGATCTCCACGAGCGAGGAAAGGTATCCCCCTGCTCGAGGATCGTCACCTCAGTCCCGAAGGCCGCATACATACAGGCGAACTCCAGCGAGATATAGCCACCGCCTACGATGACTAGCCGTGCGGGGAGCGAGTCGAGCTGCAGCAGGCCCGTGCTATCATAGATACGTTTGTCGTCAGCTCCCTCAAGAGCTAAGGTCGCTGGACGCGCACCAGTATTGATATAGATGCGCTCGGCCTCGATCTGGCAAGCACCGTCCTCTGTCAGACACTTCGACCACATTCGGAGAGAGAAGCGCGCCGTACCCGTCAAGATCTCTACACCTGGGATCGTAGCCAGCTTATTATAGTTGGCAGATCTGAGAGCGGAGGTCAGCTGCTCACGGCGCTGCATCGCAGCCTGGAAGGCAGCCGACTTATCCGTAAGACGAGCGCTCTTCTCGCCCTCGACCAGCAGGAGCTTGGAGGGATACAGCCAATGTTGATACAAGTACCGCCATACATCGCAGCGCTTTGCTCTACGAGGATCACGGACTCACCGTGCTTCGCTAGGTCAGCTGCCAAGGTCTTGCCAGCCTTCCCGAAGCCGATGATCAGATGGGGAGATGGATCGTGTTGTCATCTTCTAATGAGTTTATAAGTGGTTTGTTATACAACACTTCGGGATAGCAAATGGCTCATTTACGATGCGGTGTAGAGTAGTGCACGCCCAGCTCCCCGATATGCCTCCCCGAAGGGATACACAAGCTCTTCGCCTTATCGCGAGTATTCCTCTTATCCAGCGGTGGGGAAAGTGTCCTTCTCGTGAAGGAAAAAGCGCCTTCACGTAGTGGTTTTCCTCTGTCTATGCACGTAGTCTTAAAGACCAGGCACGTAAATCCAAATATCCACGTACGTAGATATTAGAGCCACGCACGTAGTCCAAACTTATCTACCACTCGTCCACAACTTTTATCCCTGCGCGGAGCAACAACTCTAATATAGGTCACTTCACAAAGCTATATAGCTTTCTTCGCCATCCTATATAGCTCCACCCGCGAAGCCATACACCTATATATGACATTGCGCAAGACCACCTCTTCATTACTCGTACCTTCTTCCCTCGAAAAGTCAGGAGTCTTTCGGCTGAGAAGTTCGAAGGAGAAAAGTAGCAAGCTGTGAAGAGATGGCCTTGCGCAATGGTCTCAAGTGGTTCATTCGGAGAGTTTATTGTACCTTTGCACCACGATCCGTGCGTCGTCTGACTGCTTCCGCACTCTGCGGTAAGCCCACAGGACGAAGGGAAGACGAGCTGACGACGGCGGTATTTTTGTTTCACTATTTCCTCAAGTACAAGTATGTATTTAGATTCAGCTAAGAAGGCCGAGCTCTTCGAAAAGTATGGTAAGTCCGCTACGGACACGGGTAGCCCTGAAAGCCAGATTGCCCTCTTCACCTTCCGCATCGCCCACCTGACGGGTCACCTGCAGCAGAACAAGAAGGACTACAGCACTCAGCGCGCACTCAAGATGATCATCGGTAAGCGTCGTCGCATGCTCGACTACCTTCAGAAGATCGACATCGAGCGTTACCGTGCTATCATCAAGGAACTCGGTATCCGTCGCTAAGTGAAGACCTCGCTCCCTCGTGGAGCGAATCCCTTCGAAAAGAAAGCTCCGCCCCAGACCAGTCTCGACGACAGGGGTCTGGGGCGGAGTCCTTATTCTATCAATGAGGGACGAGGGTGCCTCGCTGCTGTGAGGGACTTATTCTCGTACGGGGAGCTGCCCAAAGGAGCTTCTTACGGAGCGTGTCGGTGAAGGAGTGAGAGTCGAGATGCAGGAGGCAAAGGCTATTTGACCGACTTACGGATGGTGATCTTCGCACCACAAGGCAGGATCTTCGTCTGCCCATCCAGCACGATGAGGAAGGTATTGTTGCGCGCTGCGACGGTGAGCTCGATCGTCTCGTCCTCGGGGATGACCAAGGGGCGCATCGTCAGCGAGTGAGGTGCAATAGGCGTGATGAGCATCGCGCGGACCTGTGGCATCATCAGCGGCCCGTAGGCGCTGAGCGAATAGGCTGTAGATCCCCGAGGGTGTGGAGATCACAAGCCCGTCACACTCGTAGCTGGCAAGCTCCGTATCAGCAAGTCGCGCGTGCAGCGTGATCATCGAGCCCGTCTCACGCTTGAGGAGCGCCACATCATTGAGCGCCTCGCCATAGTGCGCACCATCGACCTCCACAGAGAGAAGCATACGGCGCTCCGTCGTATACGCTGCCATCGAAAGAGTCGCGACAAGAGTGGGAGTGCCTCCTGGATACTGCGATCCGTGAGGAAGCCCAGTCGCCCCATGTTGAGCCCCAAGACGGGGGTGCCTTCGGCAAAGACCCTACGGGCAGCACGCAGCAGCGTACCATCCCCCCCCAGGCTGATGACAAAAGTCCATATCCAGCGGACTGTAGTCTGCTGGTATATAACCCGCTATCGTGGGGTGCAGATCGAAGTCAGAGGTCAGCGTGCGGTGGAAGCTACGGTCACACCACAGGCTCACATCAGGCCTATCAAGAAGGTGAAGGAGCTCGGCAAGATGGGCGGCATGAGCCGCAAGGTGTGAGGAGGCGATGAGCGCTATCTTATACATAGGGGTGGCTGAAGAAGCGTTAAGTTATTGTAGGTAGGTCAAATAAACTTAACTTTGTATTTCGGGGCTCTTCGCCCTGTCTACAAATGTATAAAAGTTCGACGTATGACTCAACTAAGCGTCAATGTAAATAAGATAGCTACCCTGCGCAATGCTCGTGGCGGCAATGTCCCCGACCTCATCAAGGTCGCGCTGGACTGCGAGCGCTTCGGAGCACAGGGTATCACCGTCCACCCACGCCCTGACGAGCGCCATATCCGCTATCAGGATGTGCGTGACCTCAAGCGAGTGGTCACGACGGAGTTCAACATCGAGGGGAACCCCATCCCTCCTTCATGGATCTCGTCGAAGAGGTACGCCCCCATCAGGTGACCTTAGTGCCCGATGCCCCCTGATGCTCTGACGAGTAATGCGGGCTGGGACGTAGCTCGTCACCGCGACTTCCTCACAGAGATCCTCGGGCCAGCTCCACGCTTGGGGCATCCGCACCTCGATCTTTGTCGGGTACGGATCTCAAGAACCTTGATGCAGCTGCTGCCCGTTGGCACCGACCGCGTCGAGCTCTACACCGAGCCCTACGCTTCGGACTATCCAGCGGATCGTGCCAAGGCTGTAGCTCCCTTCGTCCAGGCAGCAGAGCACGCTCGCTCGCTCGGGCTGGCGCTCAACGCTGGGGCATGATCTCAGTCTGGAGAACCTCCGTTTCTTCTCCGAGTCTATCCCCTTCCTCTCTGAGGTCTCTATCGGGCATGCACTCATCTCCGATGCCCTCTACCTCGGCCTCGAGGAGACCATCCGCCGCTACCGCTCTTGTCTCGCAGGTGAGTAGCGCCATCCCAATAAGCAAACAATCCTTTCACATTTATATCGACTATAATTCACGTGGATACAACCGCAACAGCCTCTCTGGCTCAGACCCTCGCTGACACGGCCCCTCAGGCCTCTCTCTCATCCTCGACCTGGCTACCAAGGGTGGCTGGATCATGATCGTCCTGCTCGTACTCTCACTCCTGGCTCTCTACATCTTCGTATCGAAGTACCTCCAGCTCCGTGCTGCAGGTCGTGAAGACAAGTACTTCGTAGAGCGCATCAAGGACTATGTCCTCGAAGGCAAGACGCCCTCTGCCATCAAGCTCTGTGAGGACACCAATACCCCCTATGCTCGTATGATCCGCAAGGGTCTTACCCGTATCAGTCGCCCCATGTCTGACGTCCTCGTGATCGTCGAGAATGCCGGTAACATCGAGATCGGTCGTCTGGAGAAGGGGTCTTCCCTATCCTCGCTACCATCGCTGCCGGTGCTCCTATGATCGGCTTCCTCGGTACGGTCACCGGTATGGTACGTGCCTTCTTCGACATGGCTAACGCTGGCTCTGGCGGCGTCGACGTAGCGCTCCTCTCGGGCGGTATCTACGAAGCGCTCGTGACCACTGTCGGCGGTCTTGTCGTCGGTATCGTGGCGCTCTTCGCTTACAACTACCTCGTCGCTGAGCTCGACAAGGTCGGAGGTAAGATGGAGACCAAGACGATGGAGTTTCATGGACATGCTCAACGAGGGTGCACTAAGCCCTGAGCTGTAGCCCATCTCACCTTACCCACGAACGCATGGCACTCAAGCGTAAGACCAAAGTCGCAGACACCTTCAGCATGGCCTCGATGACGGACGTCATCTTCCTCCTGCTGATCTTCTTCCTGGTGACCAGCACGATCATCGTACCCAATACGATCAAGGTCACCCTCCCCTACCTCCGCCCCTCAGTCGGCTCCCGAGACGCCCTCCGCGCGCGTCACGCTGACTCCCCGACCTGCATTATTATCTCTCGATCGACCGCGGCACCCCCACAGAACTTACCCGTGATCAGCTCAAGGAGCAGCTGGGTATCTTCGCCGCAGAGCACCCCTGAGGCCTTCGTCTCTGTACAGGCCGATGAGACCGTGCCCTACAAGGAGGTCGTCGCCGTCATCAACGCCGCTGCTCAGGCCTCCCTCAAGGTAGTCCTGGCGACGCGTGCCGAGAGCGAGCCAGTCCAATAAGCCTCATGCCACAGACCGATCCCGCCGCCCCACGCCGTGGAGCCGTCGCCGCCCTGGTGACTGTGGCTTGCCACGTCCTCTTCCTCCTCCTACTCTGGGTCCTCAAGCTCAGCAGTGACCGCCCTGCCCCCAAGCCAACGGAGGTACTCATCGCGGTCAATGTGGGCAACGTGGCCTCTGCAGCAGGGGCCATCGAGCCTGGAGGGACACCCGACGTCACTGAGCCCGCTCCCAAGGTAGCCGCACCTCCCAAGGTCGCTACCCCTACTCCTCCCACGCCACCTGCGCCACAGCCCAAGGCGCAGCGCCCCACTCGTACGCATGAGGCCAGCCAGCCCCTACAGACCCAGCAGCATGAGCAGAGCCTGCAGGTAGAGGCTGCCCGACGTGCTGAGGCCGAGCGTCAAGCAAAGGCCAAGGCAGAGGCTGCACAGCGAGCTGCAGAAGCTCTCGCAGCCTCCCGTCGTGCCCAAAGCCAGCAGATAGGCAACTCCGTAGCGGGTGCCTTCGGTAAGCAGGCTGGGCAAGCTGGTAGCCAAGGTACAGCTGCCTCTGGCACGGGCAATCAGGGGGATCCCAACGGAAGCCCCTCCAGCTATGCACTCTCTGGACGTAAGATCATCAGCAACGGCGGTGCTCTCGTCGCCCCACGCGTACAGCGTGCCGTCGAGGGCAACGTGCGTGTGCGCATCGTCGTCGATGGCAATGGCTCGGTGATCCGTGCTACCATCGCGCCAGGGACCAACATCGCTGATCCCTCCGTCCGTGCCGCTGCCCTTGAGGCGGCACGTAAGACGCGCTTCAACGCCGTGCCAGGCTCTGACGAGCAAGAAGGTAGTATCACCTACCACTTCAAGATCCGAGCCTAAGGCTGACTAACCTTTATACCAAGCTATTCATATGTCTAAGAACGTGTACGTCTTCCTTGCGGAAGGCTTTGAAGAAATCGAGGCCATCGGGACGATCGACCTCCTGCGCCGTGCAGGCCTGCCCACGCACATCGTGGCCGTCGGTCTGGAGCCCAACGTCACGGGGGCACATGGTATCGCCATCCAGGCCGACCTTTCTATCAGCGAGGTCTACAACGATGACGTCCTAGCACTCGTCCTCCCTGGTGGACTCCCTGGTGTGACGAACCTCGACGCTTCACAGCGTCTGCACCAGCTCATCCGCGAGGCTAACCAAGAAGGCAAGCTCCTCTGCGCTATCTGTGCTGCGCCCTCCGTCTTCGGAGGTGCTGATATCCTCGAGGGGAAGGAAGCTATCGCCTACCCTGGCTTTGAGAAGAACCTCAAGGGTGCTAAGGTCTCCGAAGCTCCCGTCGTCAAGAGTGGGCATATCATCACGGCTAAGTCCGCGGGCTATACCTTCGACTTCGCTCTCGAGATCATCACTGCTCTCGCTGGAGAAGAGAAGGCAGGGGAAGTGGCTGCTGGTATCATCTACACGCGTCACTAAGTCGCCCCCTTACAGCAAAGCAAAGCGCTCCCCTACCTCACTCGGAGGTAGGGGAGCGCTTCTTTTTGTAGCAAACAGCTCGGGGCTATAGAGCATTCCTCTACTAAAATCACCTACCAGCTCCATGGCAAATCTCTATCCTCTGCAGTGGAGGAAGTATGAAGCAGTACTGATATACCTATATCTTGGTGCGTAGTCTTTAGAGCTACGCACGGAGATCATATAAGCCACGCACGTGGATGATAAATCTACGTGCGTGGATATAAGTCTATCCCTATTGGTGCGAAGGATAAACCCATAGTCCTCGGGAAGAATAGCTATTGAGAGTCAAGATAAATCCAGAGAAAGAGCGTGCCTCCTCCCACCATAGGTGCTGAGAGAAGCTACGTGCACGATGTCGCAGCTCGCGATACCCCTTCGCCGAGGGTATAAAATAGGTAGACGCAGAGACCTACGAGAGATCCCTGCGCCTACTCACTAACAAACAAACCGCAGCTTGCCTATAAACTTAGGCCAACTGTAACCCAGAGAGAGGATTTCCCTCCAGAGTAGGTCGGTGCCATATACGTGGCATCGAGGGCTATGGGCTTGAAGCGCAGGCCGAGCCCTGCACTCACGCCCTTCGCACCATTGGTATCATACTGATAGCCGGCACGCAGTGCTACGAGCTGGTGGTAGAGGTATTCCCCACCGAAGTGGATAGCACTTGATGCGGCATTCGAAGGAGCGAAGAAGTAGTCTACGCCTGCGCCGAGGGCCAGACGATGCTCACCGCTGATGCCGTAGCTGATCTCACCGCCCGCACCCGCATAGGCGGGGGCATAGGTCGAGCTACTCTTGGCGCTCTGCTTGTACTTTCGCACCGAGGTTATCGACCTTCGCACCGAGGATGAAGTTCATCCCCGTAGCGGATGGCTCTTCGCTACTGCGGAGGAAGACGCCCCCACCGAAGACCATCGTCGAGGCAGCAGCCCCTTGGTCGGTGTAGACGTAGCTCCCCTTAGCGTAGGCAGAGAAGACGCCCATACGGATAGCGTAGCCGAGGTCGACGGTGTAGTCGAAGAGCTGGCGCGTCTTCTTCTTAGCGTTCTCATTCTGGTCGATCGGCGTGTACTTCATGCCACCTAGATAGCGGAAGCCTCCGAAGAAGGCATGACGTCCGACGCAGATGCCGAGCGAAGCGTTGTAGAGGTTATTCGTGCCGTCGAAGCCCTCGACCTTGCCGAGGGTACGAAGACCACCACCGAGAGAGAGGACCGTCTCGCCATAGAGGAGCGAGGTGGGGTTGGTGTAGAGATGAGATACATCGCTCTCACCATAGTGGTTCCCCCGAGGGGCTGCCGTCTGTGCGCTCTGAGCATACTCGAGGATAGGCAGGGCACGTGTCCCCTTGATCTTCTGGGCCTGCAGCGTGGAGGTAGCGCAGAGGCCCGGCTGCGAGCAGCAGGATAGATGCTTTGGTATTCATGGGTAGGATGCGTTATTTCTTGACAAAAGCCTTAGTGTAGCTACCCTGAGCGGACTGCACACGGAGCGTGTAGGCGCCTGGGGCGAGGTTCTTGACGAGGAGCTTTACCTTACCGATCCCAGCGACGGTGTAGTCACGGTCAAGGGCCTTGACACCGGAGAGGGAGTAGATCTGGATGTTGGCGCGCTGGATGGCGGGATTCAGCACGATGTTCAGCTCCGTCGTAGCGGGGATAGGATAGACTGAGTAGACGGGCTCAGAGGCATCCTTGACGACACGTACAGGGATAGACGTCTGCACGGGCGTGCTGATACCATCGGAGGCCTCTACCTGGACCTGAGTCGTACCCGTCTTCAGGCCACGGATCGTGAGCTTACCATCTTCAGCGATAGCAGCCGAAGCGATAGAGCCATCAGCGACGCTGGCCTTGTAGGTAATGGTCACGCCATCACTCTTCTCGAGAGAAGGTGCTACCTCTACCATCGTGGACTGACCCATCCCGACGACGTGGTTGCCGAGGGAGGCGATGAAGGCAGGAGCCTTATAGGTGTAGACTTCGAAGGGAATCGTCAGCTCGGTCTTTGCCCCGAGGACGTCGGTAGCGGTGACCTTGATCTCATGATTGCCTACAGGAGCTACAGCGCGCAGAGAGAAGATGACCTTATCACCGCTGACCTGATAGCTCACCCCACGAGTCTCACCCGCGACATTGATGCTGACCTTCTGCTGGTCGGGATCGGAGAAGGTGACGGAGAAGGTTTCCTTCGTGAGAGCAGAGACGCGGATCTTCTTGTCGGTAGAGAGCGTCAGCACAGGAGGATTATTCTTCTTCGTCTTGAACTGACCCATCGTCAGACCCGACTTGAGTCCCCCAGCGGTCGATAGCTTCGATAGCGATATGGTAGCTGGTATTCTCCGTCAGAGCACTCAGCGGGAGGAACATCTTCGTGCCAGGAGCATAGCCCGTAGCATTGATCTTGGCATAGTGGGACATCCTTAGCGTTAGCATCGGTGATCTCCTTTTCGGAGAGGTAGACGTTGTATTCGACAGGCGTACCATCGTCTTCGTCGCTGACAGCAGCCCAAGAGATGTTGGCCGTGACGAAGGAGACTTCGTCGACATTGATCTGAGAGACCTTAGCAGGAGCCTTACCCTTATTTTCAGCGAAGACAGCCGAAGCATCGATATAGCCACGACCCATACGGCCTGGGTAGCCCGTGAGCGCATCAATATTCTGAGCCTTCAGAGCACCGAGCAGGCGCTGCTGACACTCGACGTTCGTGAAGCCCTGGCGGCCGAAGTGCGAGACGATGAGGGCGGCGATACCGGATACGTGAGGACAAGCCATCGAGGTACCCTGCATATAGCCGTAGTCCTTACCCGTGATCTTCTTAGAGAGCGTACTGAGGACTTCACCCTGAGGATAGTGAGCGTCACCACCAGGAGCCGTGATGTCGACCCAGTCCCCACGGTTGGAGTAGTAAGCAGACTTCCAGTCTGGAGCCATCGAAGCAACAGCCACTACAGGAGCATAAGCCCCAGGGAAGGAGCGGTAGTCCAGCCCATCATTACCAGCAGCGAAGATGACTACCCCACCCTTCATAGGCGAGTTGGGCAGCTGATTCCCATCCTTGTCGCAGCCGGCGTACTTGATGAAGTAGTCGATAGCGGCCTTCTGGCTCTGAGGGATAGCGGTGATGTTGGCCTTGTAGATATAGCCCCAAGAGTTCTGGCTGATGACAGCACCGTTATTGGCACTGTAGACGATAGCGTTGGCGCTGTTACCGCCTTCACGTTCGCCCCCGAAGATCTGACAGCTCATCAGGCGAGCCCCAGAGCCGTCGGTACCATCCCCCCCAGCGATACCAGCGACGCCGATACCATTGTTGTTGCGGGCAGCGACCGTACCTGCGACGTGAGTACCGTGGGACTCATCATCGGGGTAGATCTTACCATTGTTGTGGATGAAGTTGAAGCCGTTGATATCGTCGATGAAGCCGTTGCCATCATCGTCGACACCTTCCTGACCATTGAGCTCCTTCTGATTGACGTAGAGGTTGTCCTTGAGGTCAGGGTGGGTGATATCGATACCACCGTCGGTGATAGCGACGATGACGTTAGGCTTACCCGTTTCCGTTTTCCAAGCCTTGAAGAGGCCGATGTCAGCACCAGCGACGCTGCGTGAGAAGCGGCCGGTATTGTTGTAGTGCCATTGGTCGCCGAGCATAGGGATCATCGAAGGGAGCTGCAGGAGCATCGCTTCTACGAGGAGCATCGACAGCTACAGCCTTGCCCGTAGGGACGAGCGATCTCGTAGACAGGGCTCAGTGTATTCGATCTCGGGCGTAGAGGGAAGCGTCTGCATGGCACCCCTGGAGATCCTGCTGCTTATTGAAGCGGACGACGTACCAGAGGTCCAGACCTTCACGGCGCATACGCTCCTCGAAGCGTGGGTCGATGGGGAAGAGGGGCTCGAGGGATTCGGTGCCGATGCTACGCAGGGACTGAGCCATCTGCGAGGGCAAAGGGAACTCATCGAAGCGCCATTAGCATCGAAGGCACGAAGGCTGCTCTTGGCTGAGCGCTGGATGCGGAAATAGAGGACCCCAGCCTCTGCCCCTGGGTCGACAGGAAGGCACGAGCAGGGTGTGAGTGGGTGCTACCGGTCTCAGAGGCCTGAGGCTCTCTCTGAGGTGTCACTTCATCGAAATCCCGCTGACAGGGAGGTGACGGCCAGTGCCGAGAGAAGTGACAGGGTCAGTATAGATCGTTTCATTGTCGTAGTCTGATATGTGTGTTTTGAGACTAAGGCGCCTGTCGCTGGAAGGGACTTCACCACGAGGGGCGCAGGAGGGAAGATCGTTGGGCGGGCATCCCGAGGTTAGTGGAGGCAGGGTATGCGGGCCAGAGGGAAGGTGGAGATGGAGGACTTTACTTGTCTTCATCCCCATCAGCCTATGGGAGGGGCTAACCCTCCCACGGCTGCGAGATGCAGGGTCATGGGAGGCGGTGGGCTGGAGGTGAGTCACCCACCGTGAGATGCACGATCAGGGCGATGCATCTTGCTGTGGTGTCCTTAGTGGTGGTAGTGATGTGTGTGCTGTGCGACTCTTGTAGTGTGTATGGAGATTATAGTGAATGATGAATCGGACGGTATAGGCTACTGGAGCCTAA